>Ga0302046_10000459_pt1 | contig 41440 bp, 29 predicted proteins | sample RVTome_11_FD_200261 | JGI IMG/M metagenome (GOLD analysis project Ga0302046, IMG submission 200261) | Soil microbial communities from uranium-contaminated site in the Upper Colorado River Basin, Wyoming, United States - RVT147D111 (version 2) ...
TTACCCTCGGATGCTCCACCGCTCCTCCGATACCCCCCCCCGCCGCCGTCAGCAGCCCCAGGGGCGCGGACGGCGCGCTCTGCTTCCCCTCCCCACTGTCTGAACTGCAGTTTCGTGTAGTTCGTGCTGCACCCTCCGTTGTCGATCATGCTAGCCTATGCGGCATGCGCCCCTGGAAACCCCTACCGCTGCTTCTGCTCCTGGCCTGGGTCGTGCCCCAAGCTGGGGCCGCGCCTTGGCGGGCCGGAGTAGCGGCATCGGACATCACCCCGGAGGGGCCGATGGCCCTGTCCGGCTACGCCGATCGCACCGATCCCTACGAGGAGGTCCTCAGCCCTCTATACGCCAAGGTGCTGGCCTTGGAGGATGAGTCGGGGCACAGGGCCCTTTTGGTCACGGCGGACTTGCTGGGCTTCCAGGCGTGGTTCGCCGAACCCATGTGCCAGCGGATCATGGAGCGCACTGGATTGGGCCGTGACCAGATCCTGCTCAATGCATCCCATACCCACACGGGGCCGCTCCTCAACTTGGATCCGCGTTTCGGGCTGTCTCCGGAAGGAGCCACCAATGTGGTCCGCTACATCGAGCGGCTGCAGGCCGCGGTGACGGAATTGGCCGGGAAAGCCCTTGAGAACATGCAACCCGCCAACCTCTCCCATGGCGTGGGCGCCGCGGGGTTTGTCACCAACCGGCGGGCTCCCACCCCTGATGGTATCCGACTTCTCCCCAATCCGGGAGGGCCGGTGGACCGGTCGGTTCCGGTGCTGCGTGTGGCCGCGGAGGAGGGCCGCGTGCTGGCCGTCGTCTTCGGTTGCGCGTGTCACAACACCACCCTGGGCAGTCGAAAGGTTGTCTGCGGTGATTACGCCGGCTACGCCCAGCAGTTCGTGGAAGCCGCCTTCGAGGGTGCCCAGGCGATGTTCGTGACCGGCTGCGGCGGCGATGCCAATCCCGATCCGCGCGGGTCCAATGATGGGGCCGAACAGCACGGGCGCGCATTGGGGACGGAGGTGAGCCGCGTCTTGAAGGGGCCATTGGAAAAGGTGACGGGACCGCTTCGAACCGGGCTGGAGCGTGTGGACCTGCCCTTGGAAGCACCCCCGCCTGTTGCCGAGTTGGAGCGGTTGGCGCGTTCTGGCCCCGGTCACGTCCGCTACACTGCCCAACAGATGCTGCGGCTCCAGGAAAGCGGTCAGGCCATTCCCCGACAGCATCAGGTGCCAATCGCCCTCTGGCAGTTCGGGCAGGACCTTACACTGGTCGGTTTGCCCGGCGAGCCAGTCATGGATTACGTCGCGCTGTTGGAACGCGCCTTGGGCCCGCTTCGCCTTTGGGTGGCCGGATACTGCAATGACAACTTCGGCTACCTCGCCTCGGCGCGTGTGCTGCGTGAGGGTGGCTACGAGACGCGCGGTGTCATCTATGGCGGTACCGGCGTTTTCGCCCCCGAAGCCGAGACCAGGGTGGTGCAGGCCGTCGAGCGTTTGGCGCGCGGCGCCGGACGGACCTTGCCTCCGCCGGATCAGCCGCCTCTGGTTGGTCGCATCGAGCGGCAGATACTCTGGAACGGCCGCCAGGGCGGCACCACCTGGTTTCACCCGCGCCCGGCCCTCTTGCCTGCTCCCAATCAGAACGGAACGCCGGTGGTGCTCATGACCCTGCAGGAAATCACCGGTTCGGATGTCTTTGGCCAGGTGCACTGGTCAAGATCAGATGACCTCGGCCGCACCTGGACCGACCCCGCCCCCATCCACGCCTTCCGCCGCCGTGACATCGGAGACGGACTGCAGATGGGCGTGTGCGATGTGGTGCCGCAGTTTCATCCGCCATCCGGACAGCTCCTGGCCATGGGACACAACGTTTACTACCGCGAGAACAAGCTCGCCCAACCCTCCACCGATCGATACCCGGTGTATGCCACCTACAGCCCTGACACGGGATGGAGCGAGGAACAGGCTTTGCAATGGGAGGACCCGCGGGCGTCCGCCTTGTTCACCTGCGGCTGTGGCGAGCGACTCGTGCTGGACAATGGCGACATCCTGGTTCCCATCTCCTTTGCACCCACCGGCCGCGTGGACCGTTCCGTCACCACGTTGCGGTGCGGCTTTGATGGTGAACGCCTCACCGTGAGGGAGGCTGGAACCGAACTGCGGTTGCCGGTGCGCCGGGGACTTCTGGAACCCAGCCTCGCCCGGTTCGGCGATCACTTTGTCATGACGATTCGCGCCGAGGACGACCATGGGTACGTGAGTGTGTCCGAGGATGGATTGCATTGGCGCGACCGGCAGCCGTGGCGGTGGGATGACGGTTCGGACGTGACGTTGTCCACCACGCAACAACATTGGCTGGTGCATCCCGACGGGTTGTTCCTTGTTTATACACGCAAGGACGATGCAAACCGGAACGTGTTCCGTTGGCGTGCGCCGCTCTATCTGGCCCGCGTGAACACCGAAACGTGGAACCTCATGCGTGCCACCGAGCGCGTCGTCCTGCCCCTGATCGGGGACGGTGTGGGGGATGCGTCGCACGTCGCGCGCATGGGCAATTTCCACACGTTGGCTGTGACGTCGGACGAAAGCTGGGTGACGGTGGGCGAAGTCATGCCCAACGACAACTGGCGCGGCGACCTCTGGCTGGCGCGCGTGCGCTGGACCTCGGGATGGGGGAATGAGTGATTGAGTGAATGGGTGAATGGCGACTGAGTGAGTGAGTGAGTGGGGGGGGATGACGGGGGTTGGGCGCGTTTGTCGTTCTGGCTTGAGCCAGTCCGGGCTTGCCTGATGCATGCCTGGTTGTCTTCGGGCGGGATTAGAAAGGCGCAACCGGAGCGCGGCTCTCCTGAGCCGCAGCGCACGCACCAGCCCGCGGTGGCTCAGGAGAACCGCGCTCCGTAGAATTGGCCCAGGCAGCGGACCGCCCCGTTTCCCCCTTCCCACTCCCCGCCCCCTGCCCCCTGGTGCCGATCGGACCGTAATTCGTACACGTTCGCGTGTACGTCTTTCGTGCCGATCGGACCTTAAAGCGTACACATTGGCGTGTACGATTTTAGGCCCGATCGGCACCCTGGTGTGGCCATGTGGCTGCGGAGGAAGGGGATGTGGATTGGGGTGAAGGGGGGCGACCCGGGCGAAATCGTGAGGCAGGCGGTGGTTGCAGAGGGGGTTGTCAGTCCACACTGAAGACCGCCAGCACTTGGGTGGCTTCGGCCGGATCATTCAGACACACGGCGCCGCCTCTAAGGCGTCGCGGCCCTTCGGCGTGGAAGCGTGGAGGGGCTTGTTCCCGGAGCGCTGCCGCATAGGAGGCAAAGGAGTCATGGCCCAGGCGGCGCAGCGCTGCGCGGTTGACCAGGTCCAGGCGACCGGTGCAGCCGGGCTTGGCTTGGCGCATCAGTTCGATCAACAACCTCCCCATCGTGTAGCGCGGATTGATCTCCACCACCGGCTTGAGCCGGAGGGTGCCACCCGGCTCACGGAAGATCATGGCATCCACGCCGATCGGCCCGCGGAATCGGGCCTCAGCCAGGCGCGGTTCCAGAAACGCCCTCAGCCCTTCGAACAGTAGCTTCATGCGGTTGCCCGAACTCCCGTGCACGAACCGGGCCAGCTCGGTCGGCCAGCCCCGCGTCGCCGACCGGCTGTGGATCGACGACTGATACTGGCCACGCGCGTCGTTGATCATGCGCACGAAGCCCTTCCGTCGAAGCCCTTCCTGCTCCATCTCGAATTGGCAGGAGAAATCAAGCAGGCGATCCAGCCAGGGCTCGATCAGAATGGCGCCCGGCGTTTCGAGCTGGCGTCGGATCCAGGCGCGCTGGGGTTCCTGGAGGGTTTGTTCCATCAGGCGCAACAGTCCCATGCCAGCCTGGCTGTGGATGGCCTTGGCCACGATGCAAGGAGGCCGGCCGTTCGGAAGTCCTCGACGAGGTGCAAAGCCTCCTCCACGGAACGCGCCACCCGACCGATGTGCGCGGGTGAAATCAGCCAGGCCGAGGATTGCGGCGGGAGAGGTCCGGACGAGTCGGCAAGAAACTCTCGCAGCCGATCCGCCGCCCAGGCCTTTGAGAAGAGCGGCTGGATGCGGCCGTTCCAATCAGCGCCAATCGGCATGGCGGGCCGCGTCAGGTTGGGAAGCAGCGGTTCCAGCACACCGATGCTGTCCGGGCTCCAGGCCCAGGGCCGCAGCGAGCCGATCTTGCGCGCGCGCAGCTCACTGTCGCGCGCCAGGTTCCCTTTCTCGAGCACCTCAAACTGGGGCAGCTCAAAACCCGCCTCCTTGAGTCCCGCCAGAAATCCCGTGGCGGGACGCCGGTGCACCAGCACGACGTCGTCCGTGCGGCAGAGATATTGCGGCAGGTTGGAAAGGTCCCGCACGAACCCCTCCAGGTGCGCCCTGGGCTGGTAACCGGAGCCGCGTCCCATGCGCGTCTCGGCCAGCGGATTGAAGAGGAACACACCCGGGGTGCGCCCCTTGGACTTGGCATAGACGTACAGCTCATCGATGAACTGGGTGTCCAGTCCGGCCCGGCGTCTTGCCTCGGCATTGAACATCACCCCTTTCGCCCGGTTGGGCGAGAGCGGGTAGGGCAGGGCCGACTCAAAGGCTTGCCAGTCGGTTTGGTGGGGGTCCTTCCAACGTCGGAACCATTTCAATCCGTAGCCGACATGGGCGACCTCCTCGTGATGGATGCGCGCCAGCAATGCCTCCGAGGCCTTGTCCCCGATGCGGCGGAACTGCTCCGCGAAGTAGCCGGAGTAATCCAGGTTGGCCTGCTCGAAGGTGAGCGAGAGGCGGCTGACGTAGTCCATGGGCGATTCCATGAAGGCAATGAGGTGCCAGAAACAGCCGTTGACCGGGTGCGAGCCAAACGCCAGGCCCAGGCCCCGCATCCGTTCCATGTACATCCGGGTGTGTTCCTGCTCGTCGCGCAACGTCTGGAGAATGCCGCGTCGAAAGGGCTTGGGCGCATCCGGAAACTTGAGCAACACCAGGGCCATCAGTTCGGTGGCCAGCAGTTCGTGGTTGGCAAAGAAGTGCAGGAGTCGGCCCCTTGCGGCCTCTTTCTCCAGGTGCTGCAGGCTGGGCAGACCTTCGCGTGCTGTCCCGGTGCGAAAGATCAGCTCGCGAGGCCGCCCGGGCTGGTGCGGCGTGCGAATGGCCGGGCCCGGCGCAAGGTCGGTCAGGGCGTCCGGGCAGAGAAGCTTCTCCTCGAGCGACGTCGAGAAAAGAACCTGTTCGGCAAACTCGCGCAATTCCATAGGGCACCAATGACAAGGTCATCATGCCCCGAGCGCGCCCGAAAAGGAATGATGGAAGCCAAGGCCCGCAACCATCCGCCCGACCGCGCAGGCGGGAGAGGGCTGGCAGCCCGTTTAAGAAGTAGCCGCCGAGGGGACGAGGCGGTTTCTGGCAGCCATCAAACCCCCAATTCCGCCTCGTCCCCTCGGCGGCTACTTTCCTTCCATCCGTTTTTAACGGGCTGCTAGGGTGAGGGGCCCGGTACCTCGACAATATGTGGGTCGTTCGCTTCGGGTGAAGGGTAAGAGTGAGCGTTCATCCTGGTCCTTGGGGCACCCACTACTCCACCACATCCAGCTCGGACCCCATCGGTTCAACAGTCTCGTCCCTCCGCCCTTTGGTCGGAAAGCTGCCTCCGGTCATGAACCTGCTGGGCACACGCCGGGGACGCTATGTCGTCTTCACGCTCCTTTACCTGTGTGAGGGGGCGCCGATTGGATTCATCTGGTATGCCGTGCCGACGATCCTGCGGAAGCGGGACGTTCCACCGGATGCGATCGGAGGATTGATTGCATTGCTCCTGCTCCCATGGGCTTTGAAGTTCCTATGGGCTCCGCTGGTGGATGCATGGCGCAGTCCCCGGTTCGGGTACCGGAGCTGGATTGGCGGAGGCGACGATGGCGACCTTCTTCCTCGTCGTGCCGGCCACCGCGCCGCTGGTGGGGGTGCTGGTCGGAGGCATGCTGTCGGACCGGCTGGGCAGGGTGCGCACGGTGGCGCTGTTCCTGGTGGGGTTTGTGATCATGATCGCCGGCCTCGCCGTGACGGACCTGCGTGCCGGGACTTTCCCCGGGGCGCTCATGGCATGGCTGACGGGCATGTACCTGTTTGTGGGCATGTTCACCGCGGCCTCCTATGCGTGGTACATGGATCTCACGGATCCGGCCCTGGGCGGCACGCAGTACAGCATGTTCATGTCCGCAATGAACGGCTGCGAGTCATGGGCAGCCAAGGTGGGGGGGATGTGGGTGCGTGCGCACGGTTATCCCTGGGCCCTGGGCATGATGTGCGGGATCTCCCTGCTCAGCCTGCCGATATTGTGGTGGGCGCAGCGGGAAGGGCGCTCTCGCGTGACTGACTTTCCAACGAAGTAAGAACCATGGGGCGGCCGAACCCCGTTCGACCGAACCGCCTGAAGGCGGGACTACGAACCGGGCCACGCAGCCACCGCCGTAAGGCGGAGGACTTCTTCTCCAACCCCCGGTGCCGCGTGACTCACCGTTTGAGATGCCTGAGAATGACTGGATTCCAATGCGTGCGTTTTGCCCTTGTTTGAGGTTTGGGATTTGTCTCGGAATTCGAGCTTCGAGTTTTGGGCTTTCCCGAAGCGAGCCAGGCCGGCAGGGTCGGCGCCCCTACGGCCTTGGGTGGAACAGGAGCACTTCGTTGGACAACGCGCTGGTGTCCTTGCCGGTGGAGGGCAACGCCTCGGCCAGCAACGCTTCCGACTTGTCCAGCCCCGCCACCAGCCCGTCGGTCATGTGCCCCTCCCGGAGCTTGGCCAAGACCGCGTCGCGCACGGCCTCGAGTCCTTCCTGGGACAGCTTCTCGGCCACCGGCCGGTCGGCGCGGATCTCCAATTGGCGCTCGAAGAGGGAGAGATAAATGAGCAATCCGCCCCGGTGGAGCGTGTCACCGACGCCGTGCTGGGAAAAAACCTGATGAGCCCGGCGCAGGACTTCGGTCCGCATCTCGGATTTGGTCACGAAGAGGCGCCGCAACGGATGCCAGTAGCTGGCCAGCAGGCTGCCGGCCACGAAGCCGAGCACGATCAGCGTGACCTGCCAGCCCAGGGAGACGCTGGCGGAGGCGTCCCACTTGGCCATCACGAACAGCTTGTTGCCCACGGCCAGGGCCAGCAACCCGACGCAGAGGCCGCTGAAGGATTCGGCGCGGTCGTAGCGGCCCGACTCGGTGGACACGGCGCAGACCACCTCAGCGTCGGTCCGCTCCTCCAGCTTGATGATGCGCTGGCTCAACCGTTCCCGGTCGCCCGTGGTGATGATCACGAGGATGCCGTCGTTCTTGGCCTGGCCGCCGATGCCCCAGGTGTCGAACCATCGCCGGGCGAAGCTCTCGATGCTGGGCGATCCCGGGTCGTAGGCCTGCATACGATTGACCGTCACCACCACGATCGGCACGCCGGCTTGTTGAAAGGTGCTCTGCTGCAGGGAACGGATTTCCTGGGCATCCTCCTCATCGATGGCGTTGGCCAGGTCATGGAAGAATTCACCCGGACCGGGTTTGGGCGGGATGTCCGCCCGGCCAGGCCACGCGGCCGACAACACCAGGAGGATGATCAGGAGGGTACGACCTGATGGGGTGAACGTTCCTTTGATGCGCGTAGGCTAGGGGGATGCCGACCTGGAAGTCAAGGGGAGGGGTGGATCTGGTCGGGGTGTGATTCGCAAGGGGGTGCTTCGAAGGAGTCAGAGTAGGAGCAAGCTCATCCACGCAGCCACCGCCGTGAGGCGGTGGACCCCCTCGTGAAGGGCAACGCGATGATCCACCCCCTCACGGGAGGTGGCTACGTGTCCCGTGGCGGATCCCGGCTCATGGGTAGCCCCCCACTGCCAAACGTGTTCGGACGCGCTCATCGCATGCCTTCTGCCTTGCAGAGCGCAGCGTTTGCTCGTAAGAACCTGAATCCATGCATCGAATGATTTGGTTCCTGGGCGCGTTCCTTGTCCTGGCCGGAGGGTTGGTTCTTCCCCTCTCCGCCTCCCTGCAACCCACCGACTGGCCGCAGTTCCGCGGACCCGGCGGGCTGGGTGTGAGCGACGCGACCGGGTTGCCCCTGACCTGGAGCCAGACCGAGAACATGGCGTGGAAAACCGCGCTGCCCGGTCCGGGCACCTCCAGCCCCATCGTGGTGGGGGATCGGATCTACCTCACTTATTACACTGGCTACAACGTGCCGGGAGGTGACACCGGCGACATGCAGCAGCTCAAGCTGCACGTGATATGTCTAAGCCTCGCTGACGGCAGCGTGGTCTGGACCAATGAGGTGGCGCCGACCCTGCCCGAGCAGGATCGGATTCGCGAGGGGCACGGCTACGCCTCCAGCACCCCGGCCTCCGACGGCGAGCGGCTTTATGTGTTCTTCGGCAAGACCGGCGTGTTCGCGTTTGACCTCGACGGCCGGGAGATTTGGCGAGCCGACGTGGGTTCCCATCTCAACGGCTGGGGCTCGGCCGCCTCGCCGATTGTCTGGGGTGACCTGGTCATCATCAATGCCAGTGTCGAGAGCGAGCGCCTGGTGGCGTTGGACAAAAAAACCGGCAAGCCACGTTGGCAGGCGGGCGGCATCAAGGAGGCGTGGAACACGCCGCTGGTGGTGCCGGTCAAGGACGGCCAACCGGAGCTGGTGGTGGGCATGCCGAAGAAGGTGATGGGCTTTGATCCCGCCACGGGCGCGACCCTGTGGAACTGCTCCAACGACATTGGATGGTACATCGCGCCCAGCGCGGTGGCCCATGACGGGATCGTCTGGTCGATCGGCGGCCGGTCCGGCCCGGCCGCGGTGGCGGTCCAGGCCGGAGGCAGCGGCGACGTCACGGACTCGCGCCGGCTCTGGAGCAGCACCAAGGGGTCGAACGTCTCCTCCCCGGTCTATCACGACGGTCATCTCTACTGGGCCCATGACAATCTCGGCATCGCCTACTGCGCCAACGCCAAGACCGGAAGCGTGATCTACGAGGAGCGTCTGCCCCGCGCCGGTCAGGTGTATGCCTCGCCCATCGTGGCGGACGGGCGCGTCTATTTCCTATCGCGCGGCGGGCGGACGTTTGTGCTGCCGGCCCGTCCGCAGTTTGAATTGCTGGCCACCAACGACCTGGACGACCGCTCGATGTTCAATGCCAGCCCCGCCGTGGCGGGGAAGCGGCTGCTGATCCGGTCTGACAAGTTCCTGTATTGCCTTGGCCAATAGGGAGGCCTGGCCCGGAGGTGGGCCGGAACAAGACGCCCGAACCGCGGGGCTTCTGGCCTGTTCTACGTCCACAACGGCGTGGGTTCGGAGGCGTGGAGGGACAATGGATTTGTGCGGCGATGAGGTGGGCGAGGGGGGAGCGGGTGACCGCGTTGATTGATGGTATGCCGGTGGGAGCAAGGAGTGGAAATGCACGTCCGTTGGCAGGTTGATGGGGAGCCACCACTTCCAAGCGGATTGGACGCGCAAAGGGAACATGAAACATGGCAACGACTGAACTGCCTCAAGGACTTCGGCGAGCTCAGTCGAGTCGCAGGACTACGAACGTGGGCCACCGCGTTGGTAGTTCTGGCTTCAGCCAGCCCTGGGGGAGCGGTTCATGGAGTGGTCAAGCTGGAGGTTGGCGTCACGAACCAGAAGCGAGTGCGCGCCCGTTTGGAGCGGGGAGTGAAAGAGCCCGCCTTTGCTGCGCCACGGCGTGGCATTTTTCCCGCCTGGGGGCGGGAAAAAATGGAGGCGGCGGGAGTCGAACCCGCGTCCCATGGCCAACACACCGGCCGCGACTACATGCTTAGTCAGACAGATAGTCTCGGAACGTCGATAACGGCCTGACAGCGAATCTTCGTTCCCAGCCCGCATGAAAAAGTTTCAGTCCGCGCCGCGCAGGCGCCGTCGCGAACCTAACCTGCTGATGGCGTTCGTTTCCCCAAGCAGGTGTCCGGGAACGAACGTCGTTGCCTTAATTAAGCAGCGAGAGCCATTTCAGTATTGGCACTTACTTTTTTGACCCGGGGATTAACGAGGCCAACGGATCATCCTCGGCATGCCGCTTCCGGAACGCTCACCAGGTCGAAACCAGAACGCCCCCATCACGGAGGTGGGAAGGTTACCCGCAAAGCATGGGGCCGTCAAATGGGACTCCCGCAGAGGCGCAGGGGCGCAGAGGAAGAGTACGGAGGGGTGGAAGCGACGTCGTGGAGCGGCTTTTCCTTGGCGTCTTGGCGGGAGGAATCATTGGCTCCCGCCAAGCCGCCAAGGATTTGGGGAACTGCCGAGGCTGCTGTTCGGGCTGATGCCTCGGCGTTCCCTGCGCCTCCGCGCGAGGCACCAGGGCTAAAACAGCGGCGAAATCAGCAACCCGATGAGGCTCAGCGGGCCCTGGTCCTCGAGGCCCTCGGTGGCTTTTTCCACCTTTTGCAGGCCGAACTTGGCGTTCTCGATGAGGGCGCTGTCGTTGACGAGCTGGGCGATGCTGCCGTCGCCGGAATTGATCTTCTCGAGGATCTCCCGAAGGTTGGTCATGGCGGCGGTGGTTTCGGTGTAAAGGGCCTCGTCGGTGGTGAGCTTGCCGAGGGTGCCCTTGCCGCTGTTGACGCCGGCCACGGTGTCATTGGCCTGGGTGAGGAGGTCGTCGGCCTTGCTCATCATGGTGCGCAGGTCGCCGGAGGCGACCTGGAGGTTGGTGACGGCGTCGTAGGCGGCGACGTAGAACTCGTCGGTGCTGATCAGCTTGCCGACGGTGCCGCGTCCCTGGGCGATGTTGTCGGAGACGGTCTGCATGTTGCCGATGATGGTGCTGAGCTGGCCGCTGTTCTGTTTCATGAAGTCGGTGATGGGGCCGAGGAGGGAGCTGAAGTTGTCGGGGCTGAAGCTCTTGGTGAGGCCCTCGACACCGCTGGCCACGCCCTCGAGCTTGGCCATGAGCTTGCTCAGGTCGGGCTGTTCGCCGGCGGCCAGCGCGGTGCCGGCCACGGCGTTCTCGCTTTCCATGGTGCCCCCCTCGATGGCGATGTAGTTGCGTCCCATGAGGCCGATGAACTTGATCACGGCCTGGCTGTCGGTCTTCACCTCGTAGCGGTTCTGGATTTTCATGGTCACCCGGGCCTGGCCGGCCAGGAGCCTGATCTCCTCGACATAGCCGATGGGCACGCCGGCCATCTTGACCTGGTCACCCTCCTTGAGCTCCTGGACATTCTCGAAGGTGGCGGAGATGAGGTAGCCCTTCTTCCAGACGTCGATGGAGCCGGCCATTTCCAGGATGATGGCGGCGGCGACGATGGCGAGCGCGAAGAAGAGTCCGAGGCGGGTTTCGAGGGTGTGCTTCATGATGCGGGCGTGTTGCCGGCCGGGGCCGGGTTGGGGTTGGACTTGAAATTGATCCTGAGAAAGCGCTGCACCAACGGGTCGGGATGATGGCGGATCTCGTCTGCGGTGCCGATGGCAAGGATGCGTCCGTCGTCAACCATGGCGATGCGGTCGGCGACCCCGAAGGCGAGGTCGCGGTCGTGGGTGACGACGATGGAGGTGACGGCGATCCGGGATTTCAGGCTTAGGATCTCCTTGCCGATCAGCACGCTCATGAGCGGGTCCAGCTCGCTGGTCGGCTCGTCGTAGAGGATGAGCTGGGGATCGATGACGAGGGCGCGGGCGATGGCGACGCGCTTCTTCATGCCGCCGGAGAGGTCGCTGGGCTGGCGGTCCTGGACGTCCTTGAGCCCGAGGAACTCGAGCTTCTCGGTGGCGATCCGGTCGATCTCGGCCTGCTTCTTGAGGCGATGCTCGCGCAGGTAGAGCCCGACGTTTTCCAGGACCGTGAGGGAATTGAGGAGGGCCCCGGACTGGAAGACCATGGCCATCCGGTATTTCCCCATCACGCCGGGGCTGCGGATCGATTCCCCCTCGATGAGGATGTCGCCCTCGTCGGGGGCTTCGAGGCCGATGATGTGTTTGAGCAGGACACTTTTCCCGCTGCCGCTGGGGCCCATGATGACGAACACCTCGCCGCGCTCGACCTGGAAGTCGATGCCCTTGATGACGGGGCGGCCGTCGAAGCTCTTGCGCAGGCCGTTCACCTCGACGCGCACGGCGCCCTGGGCGGGGGTGGGGGTTCGGGTCGGCTCGCTCATCACTCGAAGTTGATCAGGAACCGTGTGAGGAAGTAGTCGAGGATGAGGATCAGGACGATGGAGTTGACCACCGCCTTGGTCACGGAATGGCCGATCCCACGGGGGCCGCCGACGGTGGCCAGGCCCTGCTGGCAGGAGACGGTGCCGATGACCACGGCGAAGACGGCGCTCTTGATCAATCCGTTGAGAATGTCCATGAAGTCCACCACCTGGCGCAGGTTGAGGAAGTAGGCCTGGTAGGAGATGCCGATCCGGTCGTTGGCCACCGCCACCATGGCGCCGCCCAGCCAGCCGACCAGGATGGAAAAGACGACCAGCAACGGCAGGGCAATGGTGATGGCCGTGATGCGGGGCAGCACAAGGTAGTGGATCGGGTTGATGTTCATGGTGCGCAGGGCGTCGATCTCCTGATAGACGCGCATGGAGCCGATCTCCGCCGCCATGGCCGACCCGATGCGGCCCGCGATCAGGATCGACATCATGACCGGCGCCAGCTCCTTGCAGATGGAGAGGCCGATCAGCCCGCCGATGGCGCTGGAAAGGCCGTTCTCCGTCATGACCGGCCCGGTCTGCAGGGTGATGACGCCGCCGATGAAGATGGAGAGAATGCAGGCCATGAGGAGGCTGGCGTTGCCGATCTCAAAGAGTTGGTCCACGACCTTGCCCCGCTGCCGGAGGATGCAGGGAAGGGAAGTCATGGTGCGCCCAAAAAGGGTCAGCATTTCACCGATGCTTTGAAACATGGATGGGAACGTAGAACAGGCGCCCACGCCTGCCGTTGGTGCCGTGTTCATACTGAAAAAGCCCGAACAGGAGCGAGAACTTTTTGGATTCGGGCGATGACTCGCGACGGTAAAGGTTCCAAAGCAGCGATTGGGTGGCACGGCCGGTTTCCGCGTCCTTCTCCGCGCGCCAGAGGGACCAGAGGTGGGAGTAGTTCCGGTTGATCGCCTTGTTCAACGGGATGATGGGATCCAGGAAGGCCAGGATTTGCAGGCGTTCCTTCCCCTGGTGCGTGCGATACCACATGAAGAGCGGCAGGACCGAACGCCGCTCGCTGGTGGTGCCCGCGTCCAGGTTGGTCTCCTTCGTCACCCCGTAGAGGAAGAAGAGCACGCGGGTCCGTTTCCTGTCCAGCGGCGGATCGTGGATGTGCTGGTGCATGTAGAGCGGCCAGAGGATGTGCGTGCGCGACTCGGTGGGGCGCTTGACGAGGTTGAAGAGGGGGAAGACGCGGTTGAGCGTCTTGCCTTCGCCCCGCGCAAACATGACGAACGGCCAGGGCGCCGCCCATTCCGTGTAATGATTCTCCCGGTCCACCGTGTGAGCGTAGCCGAGCGGCCAGGGGAACATGGTCATGTCCCGATTTGGGGAGCGCTGGTGGTAGTAGAGCGGCAGGATGCCCAATTCGCGAACGGGGTTGGTGGTGCCTAGTCCGGCCTGGGAGGTGGTGAAGAAGGGCCAGAGGACAAAGCGCTTGCGGTGCCCGGCCTGCAGCTGCAGGTCCCCCCAGTGGTTGGTGAAGCTGAACGGCTCCCTTTCCTCGAATCCGTAAAGGGGCCAGAACTGCCCGCCCCGCAGCTCCTCGCCATGCCGCCAGTGCAGGAACGGATAGAGCACGTTGTGGGTCACCACGTCGCGTTTCTTGCTGCGGATGTAGAGCGGCCAGAGCACCCAGTAGCTTTCATCGCGGAAGAAGCGGTTCTTGAGCGTGCCGTAGATGGGGAAGAGGGCGGTGTAGTTGCGATCCGGAATGTCCGAGCGTTGCTGGAAGTAAAAGGGGAAGAAGGTGACGCGATGGACGTTGGTGTTCTGCATGGACCGGCCCCCGGCGAAGTTGAAGATCTGGAAGATCTGGAACCGGTATTCCTCCCCGTAACGATCCCAGGTCAGGAGGGGATAGAGGAAGTCGCGCTCCGCACCGTCGAGCGTGACGCCGATGGACTGCGAGTAGAGCGGGGGAATGGCCCAGGTGTCGGCGAGCTCGCCGGAATGATGATAGACCAGGGGGCCCAGCCATTCCTGGCGGTATCCCTCCTCCAGGGTGAGGCGGACCTTGGAGTAAAGGAACCCGAAGGGTTGCTCGACCAAGGAGGCGGCACGGGCGGGGGGACAAGGCAGGAGAAAGAAAAGGCCCAAGAAGAGCAGGGACAAGTGGATCCATCCGCTGTAGCCGCGAACTTCAGTTCGCGACTTGCCGGCAAGGATGCCGCCTTTGCCAGTCTGAGGAATTCGCGATCTAAAGAGCGCGGCTACATCACAAGCCTTGTTTGGCAGTCCTTCCTGGGACTTATCCACGTTAGCGTTAACGTTCCCCATGGATGGCCCTGGATTGGCCTCAAATCCCAGTTCCCGTTTGACTCTGGGGTGTGGTTCCGTAAAGTGCATCGTGTAATTGAGGTTCTACCTCGGTTCCTCCCTACCCAGTGTGGACTGTGCATTGTCGCACTGGGTTTTTTTTACTCCCCACCCTTTGGAACTCAACAGGTTAAGCAGTGCTGGGAGGAACGTGATCGAGACCAGGAGGCATGCCCCCACGCCCGTCGCCATGATAAAGCCCAGGCTTTCGATCCCGCGATGCTTGGCCAGCATCAGGCTGCCGAATCCGGCGATGGTGGTCAGCCCCGAGACCAGCACCGCCTTGCCGGTGCTTCGGGCCAGGATGCTCGGGTTTTGCTCCTCCTCGAACCGGTGCAGGATGTGAATGCCGTTGGTGACGCCGATGCCGATGATGAGGGGCAGGGTCATGATGTTGGCCGGGTTGAAGGAGACGCCGAGCAGGCCCATGAGGCCGAGGGTCCAGAGCGAGCCAATCGCCACGGGCAGGAGCGCCAGGATCACGCAGGAGAACTTGCGGAAGTGGAGGAACACCAGCAGCGCGATGGCGGTCAGGGAATAGAGGGCGGCCTGCACGTAGCTGTCCTTGAGCAGCGTGATGTATTCGAAGAGCTGGACGGGGGTGCCGGTGACCTTGGGCTGGAGGGTGCGCAGCGCCAGGACGAATTCCTCCTGCGCCTCGCGGTTCCAGACGTTCTTTTCGGGATAGACCTGGAGGAGGTGCGAGCCGTGGACGCCGATGAAGCGCTTGCGCAGGGCGGGGGGCAAATCATCCGGTTCCAGTGTCCGCGCGGATTCCTGATTGCGGATGGCGTCGAAGGTTTGATGGACGTCGCTGAAGAGCGCCTGCTGGTAGTGGGCGAGCTTGAAGGCGCTTTTCTTCTTGTCGGTGATGCGAAGGTCGCGCAGGAGGGAGCCGATGGTGGCGCGCAACTGACTCAGGGCCGCGTAGAGTTCGGAGTCCGCCTCGCCCACCTCGCGCACGGCCAGGTTGAGATAGCCATGCAGCGACCAGAGCGTCTGCATCAGCTCGCCGACCTCCACCGGGTTGGGGTCGATGGGCTGGAACTCCACCTGGTTGACGAGGTCCTTGATCTGGTGGATGAGGTCGATCTTGGGGGTCTGATCCTCGGTCAGGAGGTAGGCCATGCCATCCACGCTGGCGACCTGGGGCATGTTGGTCAGTTGCGCGGCGAGGTTGGTGGCTTCCACTGCGGTGGGGGCCACCACGGCGGCGTAGAGGACCGACTTGGGTGAGGTGCGAATGAGCTTGTCCTGGAAGATGACGGCGGGCAGGCCGGCGCTCTGGAGGTTGAGCAGGTTGTAGTCAAAGCGCACGCGCCGGCCGTAGTGGAGGGCGGCGGCGCTGATGAGCAGGACGACGGTGGTGGCGATGACGGGATGATGCAGCCAGAGGCCTTCGAGCTTGGCGCGCCGGTCCAGTGTTTCGGTGGCTTTCCGCTCCAGTTCGGGGCCCTTTTCCCGGTCGAGGGTGTTTTGGGTGCCGCGCAGGAGCAGCACGGGAAGGAGGGTCATCATGGCGGCGAGGCAGACGAACATGCCGCCGCCGCAGATCACGCCCATCTCCTGGATGCCGTCGAAGTCGGTGGCGCCCATGGCGAAGAAGGCGCCCGCAGTGGTGAAGGCGCCGGTGAAGATGCCGGTGCCGGTGTTGACGAGCGCCCGGTCAAGGGCGGTTTTCTGGGAGTGCCCGTGCCAGAGTTCCTCCTCGTAGCGGGTGATGAGGTGGACGCCGAAATCGATGGAGAGTCCGACGAGGATGGGGACGAAGGTGATGGTGAGAATGTTGAGGTGACCGACGGTGAGGGTGGTGAAGCCCATGGTGTAGCCCAGGCCGACGATGAGCACGGCGGTGGCCTTGAGCGGGCGGCCGGTCTCGTGGTAGCCGTAGATGAAGATCAATGAGACCAGGCCGAGGGAGACGACGGTGGCGAGGGTGGTGTCGGACTTGGACTGGTCCATCTCGTCCACCTCGAGCACCGGCTCGCCGGTCAGGCCCACGTTCAGGCCGGGCACCTCGACGAGGGTTTCCTGGATGAGTTGGCGGATGCGCCTGACGGCCGGGCGCTCCATGGGATCGGAGAGGGCCTGCGTGGTGAGGAGGAAGATGCGTCCGTTGTTGAAGGTGATGTAAACGTTCCTGATGGCGTCCTGGCCTCCCTCAAAGAGGCTGTAGAGGCCCGGGGAGGGGGGATTGCCCTGGCGCTTGATGGCGTCCTGGGCCAGGGCGAGGATCCGTTCCAGGGCGGGCAGGGCGCGGACGAGGTTGCGGTTCTCGGTGGAGTCCTCGCGGCTGGCGGTGCGGATCTGTGTGTTGACGAAGTCAAAGAGCGTCACGAGGTTGGTCGCCGCCGCGAAGCTCTTGAGCATGGGCAGGAACTCGTCGAGCGTCTGTTTGAGCTCGCTGAGCTGGTCGCGCGACATGAAGTTGAGGGCCTTGGGCCCGAGCATGTTCAGGTCGCCCTTGAAGAAGACGTTGGCGAAGAGGTTGGTCTCCTGCTGCATCTTGGCGCCCAGCCGTTCCACGAACTGGCGGTTGCGTTCGAGGTTGGAGCTTTCCACCACCACGACCAGGTCGTCCTCGATGGGGAACTCCTGCCGAAAATCGAGGAAGATGCGGTGGTATTCCTTGTCGCCGCCGACCAGGTCGTTGCGGTTGGTGCGGAATTGCAGCGAGGTGGCGGTGTAGTAGATGCAGACGCCGAGCAGGAGGATCTGGGGGAAGAAAAACCAGCCGCGACGGTGGTAGATGGCGTCGGCCAGGCGGTGCAGCAGCCGGACCGAGAGAGAGCGCGGCGTCACGTGCGGGTTCAGGCGCGTGGCGTCGCGGTCACTTCCTTGAGGTTTGGCCATCCCGGTAGGGCCTCCGTCTTATCCCCGGCGGCGGGCGTGTGCTGCGGGTGGGTCCCGCCTGGCAGCCCGTTTAACAAGAAGCCGCCGAGGTGACGAGGCGGACGGACGTGGCGAGTTTTCCAACGAAACCGCCTCCTGACGTCGTCGGCTACTCACATTCCATTCGTTGTTCAACGGGCTGCTAGCCTTGGGGTTCATCCGGAAACTCGGCATTGCTGAAGACTTCCTGGACGTCGTCGTGGTTGTCGAGCACCTCGATCAGCTTGTTCACCGTGTCGGCCACCGCCGGGTCCGTCACCGGCACCGTCAAGGTGGGCAACGATGTCACCTCCGCGGCGTCATACTTCATGCCCTTGCTTTCGATGGCCTGATGCACCGCCTCGAACCGGGCCGGGTCGGTCAGGATCTCGAAGCCTTCCGGCTCGGCCTTGAAATCCTCGGCGCCCGCCTCCAGCGCGATCTCCATGAGCTGATCCTCGTTGACCTCCCCGCGTGGAATGATGATCTGGCCCTTGCGCTGGAAGAGGCGGGTCACGGCGCCGGAAGTGGCCATGCTGCCGCCGTGCTTGTTGAGGAGATGGCGGATCTCGGCGGCGGTGCGGTTGCGGTTGTCGGTGGTCAGTTCGACCAGGAGCGCCACGCCGCCCGGGGCATAGACCTCGTAGGTCAGTTCCTCGAGGGTGTCGATTCCGCCGCCGCCCACGCCCTTGGCCACAGCCCGCTCGATGTTGTCCTTGGGCATGTTGGCCGAACGACACTTGAGCAGCACCATGCGCAGACGCGGATTCATGTTCGCGTCGCCACCTCCCTGCCGGGCGGCGATGGTGATTTCCCGCGCCAGCTTGGAAAAGATCTTCCCGCGTTTTGCGTCGATGGCGCCCTTGAAGCGCTTGACCTTCGCCCATTTGCTGTGTCCTGCCATAGATTGCGGCCTAGTGAACCTGTTTGCCTTCGGGAACGCAAGTCTGGGTGCGGAGGTCGGTCGTGCGCAGTTCCGGTTCGTAGTTCTGGCTTCCGCCGGTTTGGTGCTGCCTAGTTATGAACGTTGAACGTTGAGCGTTGAGCGTTGACCGGGAATGGCACGGAGGCTGCCTGAAGGCAGGACTACGAACTTGGGCTACAAGCCGCCGGCGGCCTTGGCCGCCTGGGCGCGTTGGAGACCGGCCCGGGCGGGCTGGAATTCGGGGTTCTGCTTGAGGGCCTCGGTGAACTCGAAGATGGCCTCGTCGTAGAGCTGCTGCTGGAAGTAGGCCTGGCCGAGGTTGAAGCGCGCCTCCAGGTAAGTGGGATCGACCCGCACCGCCTGGCTGAACCGCTCCGCCGCCTCGGCATAGCGGGCCTGTCGCGCCAGGCATTCCCCCATGGCGTTGAGGGCGGTGATGTGATCGGGCATGAAGTTCAGGGCCGCGGAGAAATGCGGGAGGGCCTCGTCGAAGCGTCGCTGGCGCATGAGCAGGTTGCCCAGGTTGACGTGCGCCTCGACGTAGTCGGGGAAGATGCGGAGCGCCTCCGCGTACTGCTGCTTGGCATCCTCGATGTTGCCGATCTTGGCGTAGGAATACGCCAGGTTGAAACGCAGCTCCTCGTCGTCAGGCGCATCCTTCAATGCCCGGTTGAAATAGGGAACAGCCCGGCCGTACTCGCCCTGGGCGAGATACTCGTTGGCCATCCGCACCAGCTCGACTGGATCGGTGGGAACATAGGGGCGTTGCACGCCGACATTTCCGCTTGCCTCGGTCCCAGCGGGAAACGAATTCGGCGACGTTGTCAACGGGGCTTCCGGCTGTGGTCGCAGGAAATGTCGGGCACCCCACATCAATCCGCCTGCGCCCGCCAGCAGGACGACCAGGACCAGGACCTGGCGACCGGCGCGCGTCCGTGGAGCGTCCGGTGCCTTGTCAGCGCGTCGGGCACGTTTGCGATGGGTGGCGCGGGCACTCATGGGCTTGGCTGCCGATTATAACCTCGCTCCGTCCGGAGACAATCCTCGTGACCGGTCCGGGCAGGCATCAGGGGGCGGCCTGCGTGATCAGGGTGAGCCGGTCCAGCGGGATGCCATCCACACGCTGTTTCCGGCCGTCGGGCCAGAGAATGGAGACCGACACCGGGCCGGAGAGGCTGCCGAGCCCGAGGGTGACGGGAAGCTCGCTTTGGGACAGGTAGCTGCGGGTCGGCATGATGTCGCGCGTGAGCAGGCTGGGGCCGGCCTTGACCTGCACGATGGCGCCGACGGCGTCGCGGTTGCTGGAGGTGCCCGCCAGTTTGAGGCGCACCCAGTGATGGTGGAGGTCCTGGTCGTTGCGCAGGAGCAGCGGCCGCCCGGCGCACTGGGTGAGGATCACGTCCAGGTCGCCGTCCCCGTCGATGTCGGCGTAGGCGGAGCCGCGGCCCACGATGGGCTTGAACAGGTCCGCTCCGCCCTTCTCGGGCGGGACGGCGAAGAAACTGGCTCCTTGATCGAACCCACGGTTCCAGAAGAGCTGCGCCGGCTGGGCGTATTGCTGGCTGGCCTGGATCTTGGTGATCTCCTCATCGAGATGGCCGTTGGCGGCCAGGATATCCAGGCGGCCGTCCAGGTCGTAGTCGAAGAAGAACAGGCCGAAGGTGAGGAGGAGACGGCTGGCCGGGCCGATCCCCTCGGTGATCGCCTCGTCGGAGAAGATGAGCGGGTTGTTCTGGGACACGTAGAGCGCCGTCATTTCGTTGGCGAAATTCCCGATGCCGATGCCGATGGCGCCGTCGTTGCGGAAGCGGGCGGTGTCGATGCCCATGGCGCCGCGGGTGTTGCCGTAGCTGTCGAAGGCGATGCCGGAGAGCGCGCCGATCTCCTTGAAGGTACCGTCGCCCAGGTTGTGGAAAACGAAGTTGTGCACGGTGTCGTTGGCCACGATGAAATCGATCCATCCGTCGCCGTCCAGGTCCACCGGAGCCACCCCGAGTGACTTGGCCATGGGCCGGTTCATGTTCGCCTCGCGCACCTGCACGCCGCTGGCGGCGGAGATGTCGGTGAAGCGGCCGTCCCCGTCGTTGCGATACAGGTAAGGAAAGGTGCCCTCGAAGTTCATGGGCTGGCCGTAGGCGCGGGTGGTGCCGTCGATCTTGTAGCCCACCTCGAAGTCGATGGCGCGGGACCAATGGACGTAGTTGCAGACGAAGAGGTCCAGGTCCCCGTCGTTGTCGATGTCGGCCCAGGCGGAGCTGGTGCTCCATTCCTGGTCCGTCCCGGAAACGCCGGCCGCCCCGGTGACCTCCTCGAATGTGCCATCGCCCTTGTTATGAAAGAGGCGATTGGCCCCCACGGCGCTCACGAACAGGTCCACGTGGCCGTCGTTGTCATAGTCCCCGGCGGCCACGCCCATGCCCTGCAGGCTGACGTCCAGCCGCGCCTCGGAGGTGACATTCTCAAAGTGCCCGGTGCCGTCGTTGCGGTAGAGCGCCTGGACGGGCCGGGCCGCCCCGGGCGCGCCCGCATTCCAGGGCCAGCGGTCGCCATTGACCAGGAACAGGTCCTGATCCCCGTCCCCGTCATAATCCAAAAACGCCGCGCCGCCTCCCATTGTCTCGGGCAGAAGCTTGTCTCCCGCAGCGCCGTTTTCGCGGACGAAATCGATTCCGGCCTCCACGGTGATGTCCTTGAAGGGAACGACCGGCGCCTCCGCCACCGGCAGGTCGGGCCGTTCCGGGGCGGTGATGGGGGTGACCTGGATCAGTTCTTCCTTTGGCCGCAACTTCAAGACCAGCACGATCCCGCCGCCCAGCAACGCCAAGACCAGGACCACGCCCAGCGACCAGCGCAAAGCCCGGCCGATGACCGCGTCGTCCTCCGCCCCGAAATCGACATCGATGGAGGAGCGATCTCCGATGGGCTTGGACCGATCGGTCGGATCGGTTGGATCGGTCGGATCAGTCGGGCTCATGATGGCGCAAGGATGCTAGCGGCCGCCGGCCGCACCCGATGCGGAGGGCGTTGGCGGGGCCGTCCACTCCAGCTCGGGCGCCTGGGGGCGCTGGAGCGGATAGATGACGACGGCTTGCGCCGCATGGTCGGCGGCGGGGTGGTTTCGTCGATGAATGGTGATGGCGCGGTCGCGGGCGTTGTCATCGGGGCGGTAGCGTTCGTGCAGGCTGCGGTGGTGAGCCGCCTTGGTTTCGTCGCCCAATTGGGCATGGATGAGCGCAAGGTTGTAGTGGGCTGTGACGTTCTCCGAATCCAGCGCCAGCGTCCGTTCGAACTGGCGGAAGGCGTCCTGCAGGAAGGCCTCGCGCGTCTCGCGCCGGTCGTCGCCCCGCTCCGTCTTGGCCCGTTCGAAGAGAGTCTGACCGAGCTCGTTGAGCACCATGTAATCCTTGGAGAAATCGAAGCCGCGCGATTCCAGTTCGGGGTAGCGATCCTCGACGATGCTGCGGAACTCGGTGATGGCCTTGTCGAGGAAGCCATTCTGCTTGTTCACCAGGCCGTTGAACCAGGCGACCGTCCAACGCGGGGCGGGCGGGTCGAAGGTGGTGGCCCGCTGGAGCGCGGCCACGGCGTCGTCGAGGCGGCCTTCCTTGAAATAGACACGGGCGAGGTTGAGGGGGCCATCGGGGCGGCCGAGCCGTTCGACCTGGGTGAAGGCATGGCTGGCCTGGATCAACTCGCCTTTCTCGCTTCCTCGGTTGCCCTTGAGAAGGAGGCCGATCCCGTAGTCGTTCCAGCGCTGCCATTCCGGGAAGTCGGGGGCGGCCTGTGCGGGTGCGGGATGGCCCGCCACGGGGAAGACGACCCGGTCGGTGCAGAGGGTCGCGATGGGCAGGTCATTGGTGTAGTCCTTACCATAGACGTGCTGCATGAGGGGGGTGTCGAACTTGCGGTAGTTGAGCTTGACCTCGAAGGTCACCGGGCCGCTGACGTTTTCGGGGATGGTGAGGGCGTAATGCACCACCTGGCCGGCGCCGGGCGGGATCTGATTGTTGTAAAGGGGCGTGAAGATGTCGGCCGCGTTGCGCCGGTCGATGCGGTTGCCGTTGCGGTCGAGCATGTACACGTTCACGAAATGGGACCAGGGATCGACCCGGTTGAAGTCGCCCAGGCCGCCGCTGCGACCAATGACGCGATCCCCCTGGGTGACGCGGGCATCCACCCAGATCTCGTTGGAATCGACCGTTCCCTGCGTGAAGAGGTGGCCCAGCTTGAGCGTGCGGAGCACCACTTCAACCAGGTAGGTGGCCCCCGGCTGCAACACCGGAAGCTCTGGACGGAGCGGGGCGGTCAGGGCCCCGTCGATGGCCCCTCCTTCCTTGATGCCGAAAATGTCGATCCGCAGGTTGTTGGTCAGGAACTCCTCGTGGGCCCGGATGATGTCCGGCTGGTTGCGCAGGTAAGCGATGCCCGTGTTGGCGGAGGGGAAGAGGTGGTCGTGGATGGAGCGCTTGCCGGAGTTGTCAAAGTCGCGGGCCCCGAAGTCCTCCGACGCCTGGAGCGGCAGGTGGCACTTGTTGCAGTTCACCTCGGCCACCTTGGGATAGTAGAAGGCGCGTGCGTTGCCGCCGCTCACGCCGCTGAGCAGGAAGCTGTCGTAATGGTTCTGACCGCGGAGCCAGTCCTTGTAGTGGGTCAACTCGCCGGGGAGGCTGACCTTGTGGCAGGCGGTGCAGAATTCGGCCGTCTTGTGGAGCGGCTTGAGGAAGGTTTTGTTGTGGAAGGCGGGCTTGGCCTTGACGAGCTGGCGGTTGAGGAAGGCGAGCACGGTGTTGCTGCTGAACGCGAAGGGATAGTGGACCGGCTCCTCGATCGTGTAGTCCGCGTTGCCGCGCGTGCTGTTGACGTGGGTGATGGCGTGGCAGGTGGTACAGGTCACGCCCGCGTGCGCCGTCGGGTCGTTGACCATGTCGTAGTCCGGGTTGTCGAAGGCGCCGCTCAGGAAGGGCACCGGATCGTGGCAGCCGGCGCACCAGCGCGACGCCTTGATGGTGCCGTCCCGCTTCTGCAGAACCTCGCGCGCCTCGCGGATGCTGAAGAGATAAACCGGGTTGTTGAAGGAGCTGAACCGGTGCGCGCTGTGATACCAGCCGTCATAGACGTCCCCGTGACACTCCATGCAGTACTCGTCCATCATCATCGTCCGCGCCGGAATGAACTTGCCCGTGGTGGTGCGGGCCAGGGAGGGGTGGAAATAGTTGGTCCCCTCCGCCGGGCCGACCTGGTTCCACTTGCGCGGGTCCTGGGAGTGGAGCAGGACCATGCCCGCGACAATGACGCCGACCACGCCGGTCCAGGTCAGGCCGGCCCGCCACTTGATGCGCGGTCCGGCCAGGCGATGCAGGATGTAGAGCCATACGGCGAGCAGCGGTGTGAGGACATGCGCCCAGTAGGCCGCCGAACGCGTGGCGGGATCCCGAATCTCAAACCCCTCCACCCGCATCAGGATCACCCCCGTGAACAGCAGCACCAGGCTCACGGCAAAGAGGGCATAGCCCACCTTGACGGCGCGACGATTGGGGCGGTGCCGCGATTTCCTGATGTGGATGAGCCCGAAGATGATGACAGGCAACACGAGGATGAGCCCGAGCACCAGGTGCCCCAGGAACATGTATTGGTAGAAGTAATTCTCGTAGGAAAGGCCGTTGAGCCAGCCCTGGAAGGTGATGGCGGACAGGTAGAGCGAGTTGGCCCCCAGTAAGGCCACGAGTCCGAGGATGACGTGGAGCAGGATGCGCAAGCGCGGCCCCACCGCGCGTTCGTAGCGGCGGCGCGGCGGCGCGGGCGGCGTTTCCTGGCGAGATTCGTTGTTCATGCTGTCGGCAAAGGCCTTGCGGCTATGGCAACCCTGCTTGGAAGCGATATTCAGGCCAACCGGCCCGGCGGAGCAAACAGAAGTTTGGCGGCAGGCGGCAGGCAGGAGGCGGTGGGCAGTTGGCAGTTGACCCATGGGGACCGATCGGTCGGATCCGTCGGATCGGTCCGATGGGACAATGGGTTCATAGCCTCCCTCAAGCATTGGAGGTGGGGGCCCTCCATGAACCACGGGACAGTGGACGTACTTTTCAATGGCCCCTCACCCCTGCCCTCTCCCGAGGGGAGAGGGGGGCCCGTCCTCTCCACGGAGAAAGGCCCCTGCGCTCATCCCTCCCACCCATCCCGGCTTGCTGTTCCCTCTCCCCGCGGGAGAGGGTTAGGGTGAGGGGCTTTTCCATGGTTCGGTTCATGGTCCCAGTGCGGGTCCAACCCCGTTAGGCCTTTCCATCATTTCGATTTGGGATTTGTCTCGGATGTCGGGATTCGGATTTCGGATTTTGATTCAAGGCTGCTCCATTTTGTGTTTGCTGCTCCGTGCCTGCCGCGACACGCTCCCGGCATGATCCGCTCCACGAGATTTCTTTGCCGCGTTGGTTCAGTTTTTCCGGCCCTGGTTCTGGTGTGTTTTCCGTGGTTGTGCGCACGGGCCGCCTTGCAGGACCAGGTGGCCTCCATCGTGGATCGTGAGCTGCCCGGACTGATCGAGGACTACCGCCACTTCCACAGCCACCCCGAGCTTTCCTTCCAGGAATCGGCCACGGCACGCCGCCTGGCCGGCGAGTTGCGCAAGGCGGGATTTGACGTCACGACAGGCGTCGGCGGGCACGGCATCGTCGGCGTGCTGCGCAACGGAGAGGGCCCGACCGTGCTGGTCCGGACCGACCTGGATGCGCTGCCCGTGAAGGAAGAAACCGGACTGCCGTTCGCCAGCCAGGCCAAGGCCGTGGACGACCAGGGCAACGAAGTGTCGGTGATGCACGCCTGCGGGCATGACGTTCACATGACCTGCTTCCTGGGCGTCGCCCGCACATTGAGCCAGATCAAGGACGCCTGGCACGGGACCCTGGTCCTGATCGGGCAACCCGCCGAGGAACGCGGCGCGGGCGCGGTGGCCATGCTCAAGGACGGACTCTTCACCCGCTTTTCCAAGCCCGACTACTGCCTGGCGCTGCACATCAGCTCGGACACCCCGGCGGGCACTGTCGGCTATGTTCCAGGCTATGCGATGGCCAACGTGGATTCTGTGGACATCCTGATCCGGGGCGTGGGCGGGCATGGCGCCTATCCCCACACGACCCGGGATCCGGTCGTGCTGGCGGCCCAGACGGTGCTGGCTCTGCAGACCATCGTCAGCCGGGAGATCAACCCCACCGAGCCGGCCGTGGTCACCGTCGGCTCCATCCACGGCGGCACCAAGCACAACATCGTGCCCGACGAAGTGCGCCTGCAGTTGACCTTGCGCTCCTACACCGATGAGGTGCGGGAACAAACCATCGCCACGATTCGCCGCATCACCCGCGGCCTGGCCGACGCAGCCGGCATTCCGGAGAACCTAATGCCCGTGGTCACCGTCAAGGACGAGTTCACCCCGGCCGCCTACAATGATCCCGAGCTGACGGAACGCATGGCGGGCGTCTTTCGTGAATGGCTCGGCGAGGGGAATGTCATGCGCCGCAAGCCGGTCATGGGAGGCGAGGACTTCGGCCGCTACGGCCGCACCGAGGACAAGATTCCCATCCTCATGTTCTCACTGGGCGGCGTGAGTTCCGAGACGGTGAAGGAGAGCCTGCGCCTGGGCAAGGGGCTGCCCTCCCTGCATTCGCCCGTCTTCGCGCCCGACGCCCAGCCCGCCATCCGCACCGGCGTCACCGCCATGACGGCGGCCGTGCTGGAGTTGATGGGAAAGGAGTGACAAGCCGTTTGCAGTTCCGGCTTCAGCCGGCTCCGTCGTCACGATGGCCTGACCCACACGACCACCTAAAGCCAGAACCCGACGGTGTCGGGCCAGATAGGGAATATGCACCAATTGCTATGGATGACTGAAGGGGCCCCTCACCCCAGCCCTCTCCCGCCGGGAGAGGGAGTCGTGCGCTCCGTGGAGGGTACGGGTTCAGGTCGGAAGCCTTTCTCCGTGTGGAAGACGATTCTCCGCTCGACTGAGCTCGTCGCAGGCCTCTCCCGGCGGGAGAGGGCTGGGGTGAGGGGCCTTTGAAATCCTCGTGCAACATTGCGAGCGCTTCACTCCGACAAGTTGCATAAGGAGGTTCTTAAGTGGCGGGACTACAACCGCGCGCCAGATTTTGCCTGACAACCCGCGTTCCCCTCAGCAGTCTCAACATCATGAACCCCATCCCCCCTTCCGAGGGCCTTTCGCGACGGGCTGGCCTGAAAGCCGCCGCCGTGGCCGCGGTGTCCGCGCCTGCTCTGGCCCGGCGCGTGGCCGCCGCTCCGGCCGAAGTCGGTGGACCCTACAAGGTACTGCGGGACCGCATTCATCAATCGGTCGTCCCTTGGTGCTTCAATCCCATGCCGCCCGAGGAACTGATCGAACACGCCTCCGCGATGGGGATGCGGTCGGTGGAATTGGTCGCCCCCCGGCATTGGCCCCGCCTCAAGGAACTGGGCATGGTCTGCGCCCTCAGCGGCAGCCATGGATTCGCCAAAGGCTTCGCTCATGTCGAGGAGCATGAGGAATGCCTCGCCAGCCTCCGCGAGAGCATTGACGTCACGGCCGATGCCGGGTTTCCCAGCGTGATCACCTTCTCCGGGTTTCGCCGCGAACTTTCCGATGAGGAAGGCACGCGCAACATGATCGCCGGGCTCAAGAAGATCGCCGGGCATGCCGAGCGTCGCCGGGTCACGCTCTGCCTCGAGATGCTCAACTCCCGCGTTGCCGAGAACATGAAGGGGCATCCGGATTATTTCTGCGACGACATGGACCGCACGATCAACATCATCAAGGCGGTCGGTTCGGAGCGGTTGAAGGTGCTGTTTGACATCTACCATGTGCAGATCATGAACGGGGACATCATCAGCCGCATCCGGCAGTATCATCCCTACATCGGGCACTACCATACGGCCGGGGTGCCGGGGCGGGCCGAGCTGGACGATGAGCAGGAGATCTTTTACCCGCCCATCATGAAGGCGATCGTGGAGACGGGTTACCAGGGTTACGTGGGGCAGGAGTTCATCCCCCGGCGGGACAAGGTCCGCTCGCTCAACGAAGCGGTGAAGCTGTGCGACGTGTAGCGAGCCCGTTTAAAAAGTAGCCGCCGAGGTCACGAGGCGGTTTCCGGTTGCCATTAAGCCTCGAATTCCACCTCCTGACGTCGGCGGCTACTTTCCCATCCACGCCCTGCGCCATTCATGCGCCAACGCAGAGGGCCGCAGAGGGGCGCAGGTGCCGGGCTTCCCACTCTCGAAAATCGGGTTTGCCAGCCCCGCGGCAGGGCGTTTAAATGCCCACCCCTCATGAATACACGGACATGGACCACCGGCCTGCTGTCACTGCTTTCCCTCCAACTCCTTTCCGCCGCCCCCGAGGCCTTCGAGGTGGGGGCGCACAACAAGGAAACCCTGCCCAAGGGCAAGGAGGCGGACGGCATCATCGGCGATTTCATCCTTCGCAATGACCTTGTGGAGGTGGTCATATCGGGTGACCTGCCGTTGCGCCGGGCCAACATGAGCACGTTCTACGGGGACGGCGGCATCACGCCCGGATGCCTCTACGACCTGACGCTGCGCGGGGCCAACAACGACCAGATCACCGTGTTCACGCCCGCACGACAGCAGGGCGATGTCTCCTACGTGCGAGTGGTCAAGGACGGCTCGGACGGGGAGGCGGTGGTGGAGACGGTCATCACGGCCGCCAGCAACGGCCGTCTCTTCGAGAAGCACGAATACCGGTTGCGCGACGGCTGGCAGGGCGTGCTGATCGTGACCGCCATGCTCAATGAAGGTGACAAGGACGCCAGCTCCAACTCCGGCGATCGCTGGACCACCTTTTCCTCCACCGGCCAGGCCCGGGGTATCCAGTGGGCCGACGCTGTGGATCCGGCCGATCGCGCCGGCTATGCCTATGCCTGGGTGGAACGCGACGGCATGAAGGCGCCGCCCGACCGCGTGACCCTCAAGCCGGGCGAATCCCTTTCCTTTGCGCGGTTCCTGGCTGTGGGACGTTCGCCGGCCGAAGCCGTCGGCGTGGTGGCCGGTTGGAAGGGCCAGACCGGAACGCTGCGCGGCCGGGTCACCGGCAAGGATGGGAAACCCACCTTGGCGGCGCGAGTCGAGATCCCGATGGGGGGCAAGGCGGTGCCCGCGCATGCCGATCGGGAGGGGCGGTACCAGGTGGCGCTGCCGCCCGGAGAATACGAACTGGTGGCGGCCGAGATCGGGCGCCCCTCGCTCAAACACACCGCCTCCATCAAGGCGGGCGAATCCGTGGAATGGAATGCGGTGCTGGATGACGCTTCGGCCGTGGTGTTCAACGTGCGCGACGCCGCCGGCAAGAGCCTTCCCTGCAAGGCGCAGTTCATCGGCATCGACGGGACCCGCTCGCCCGACCTTGGCCCCAACAACCGCGCCCATGGGTGCCGCGACCAATACCATTCCGAGAAGGGTTCCTTCACCGTGCAGTTGCCCCCTGGCAAATACCGGGTGGTGGTCACGCATGGGATCGAGTTCAGCCACCATGAGGAGGAGGTCGAACTGGGGGCCGGCGTCCTGCACAAGATTGACACCACCCTCCGGCGATTGGTGGACACCACGGGCTGGGTGAGCGCCGATTTCCACAACCACTCCACGCCGAGCGGGGACAACACCTGCGGCACCGACGACCGCATCATCAACCTGGCCGCTGAACATATCGAGTTCGCGCCGACCACCGAGCACAACCGGTTCTACGACTGGAACCCGCACATCCGACGGCTGGGTCTGGCCGAAGAGATCTTCACCATCCCCGGCATCGAACTGACGGGGGCGGCCGCGCATTTCAATTCGTTTCCGTTCACGCCGGATCCCTGGGCCCAGGACGGCGGGGCGCCGGTCTGGAACAAGGATCCCCGCATCACCGCCGTCACGTTGCGCGATTACCAGGGCCTGAATCCCGAGCGCTGGGTCCAGATCAACCATCCCGACATGGTGGCCAATTTCATCGACCGGGACGGGGATGGCCATGCGGATGGCGGGTTCCTCGCGCTGGGGCAGCTCATCGACGGACTTGAAGTCGTCAATGGCAACGCCACCGCCTATGTGCTGGCCGATGCGCCCTACCGGATCACCAAGGACCGCAACGGCAACGACACCTACTATGTGTTGAGCGAGTTTGTCTGGCTGCAGTTGCTCAACCGCGGCCAGCGCCACTGGTGCGTCGCCGTCTCGGATGCGCACGCCGTGCATGGCAACGGGGTGGGGGGCTGGCGCATGTACCTGCCCAGCTCCAGCGACGAGCCGGCCCGCCTCAATTACTCCGAGCTGTCCCGCAATGCCAAGGCCGGCCGCAGCATCGTCACCACCGGCCCTTTCCTCCAGGTGCAGACCGGCGACGGCACGCTCCCCGGCGGCGACACCCGCGGGCTCAACGGCGTCCAGCTCAAGATCCGGGTGCAGTGCACCGACTGGATCGACATCGACCGCGTGCAGGTGCTCGTCAACGGGCGCAAGCGCTCCGATCTCAACTTCACGCGCGCCACGCATCCCGACGCGTTCAAGGACGGGGTGGTGCGGTTCGAGCGTGACATAGACGTGCCGCTCAGCGAGGACAGCCACCTCATCGTGGTGGCGATTGGGGAGAACCACACGCTGGCCACCGGGTATGGCAGCAGCACGCAGGGCGCCTGGAAACCGGTGGCGTACAACAACCCCATCTTCGTCGATGTCGATGGCGGCGGGTTCATGCCCAGTGGCGACACGCTGGGCTGGGATCTTCCGGTCAAGGGCCTCAAGGTGGAGGACGTCAAGGCCATGCTGCAAGCGGTGGCGCCATGAAGCACTTTGAGCTCAACCACGTGGCGCTCCACGTGAAGGACGTGGAGCAGAGCGCCGAGTTTTACCGCCGCGTCCTCCTTCTCGAGCCGATGCCGCGCCCGGCCTTCCCCTTTCCCGGCGCCTGGTTCCACCTGGGCGAGTTCCAGGAGTTGCACCTGATCGGGGAACGCACCGAGCCTGTCCAATCCCACAACCGCGGCAATCATTACGCCCTGCGCGTCGATGACATGGACGCCTGGGAGGCGCATCTGAAGAAGGAAGGGGCCAAATACCTCCCGCGCCGCACCCGCCCCGACGGCGCGATGCAGATCTTCGTCAAGGACCCGGACGGCCACCTGGTCGAGCTGTGCACCATGCCGCCGGGTTCGTAGTTCCGCCTTCAGGCGGCCTGATCAAGAAGTAGCCGCCGAGGTCACGAGGTGGTTTCGGGAAGCCGTCAACCCACCAAATCCACCTCCTGACGTCGGCGGCTACGCCTTCGCACCGAGCTCGGCGATTTGACCGCCTGAAGGCGGGACTACAAACTCACGGCCCCTTTACCGCCTCCGATCTTCCAGGCGGCGTTCCACGTTGTAGGCGGCGCTGATGAGGGCGAGGTGGGTGAAGGCCTGGGGGAAGTTGCCCAGTTGCTGTCCCATGGGACCGATTTCCTCCGCGTAAAGCCCAAGGTGATTGGCGTAGCCGAAGGCCTTCTCAAGGAGGAACCGGGCCTTGTCCACATCCCCCGCGCGCGCCAGGCATTCGACATACCAGAACGAGCACATGGAAAAGGTGCCTTCCCCGCCATCCAACCCGTCGTCGGCCGCCTGGTGGTTGTGATAGCGATATACCAGCGAGTCGGCCACCAGTTGTGCCTCGATCACCTGCATGGTCCTGGCCCAGCGCGGATCCTTCGGGCTGATGAACTTGACCAGGGGCATGAGCAGGCAGGACGCATCAAGCGCCTCCGATCCCTTGTGCTGGACAAACGCCCCGATCTTGGGGTGCCAGAAGTCCTCATACACGTCGCGGTAGATGCGGTCCCGGGTGCGGGTCCATTCCTCGATCGGCGCGGGAAAGGATCGCTTCATGGCCAGTCGGATGGCGCGATCCAGGGCCACCCAGCACATCACCCGCGAGTAGAGAAATTCCTGCGCGCCGCCGCGCACCTCCCAGATCCCGTCGTCGGGGCGCTGCCAGTTCTGGCAGACCCAGTTGGTCAGCTGGACCAGATGGGTCCAGAAATCATAGGAGATCTCCGCCCCATACTTGTTGTAGAGATAGACCGAGTCCATCAGCTCCCCGTAGATGTCGAGCTGGAGCTGGTGGGATGCCGCGTTGCCGATCCGCACCGGGCGCGAGTTCCGGTATCCGGCCAGATGGTCAAGAGCTTCCTCCGGCAGCTCATGGCGTCCGTCGATCCCGTACATGATCTGGAGGGCGCCGTCCGGTTCCAGTTCGCAGCAGCGCGCCTCGATCCAGTTCATGAAGTCGGCTGCTTCGCGCGTGTAACCGAGACGCATCAGCCCGTAGAGCGTGAAGGACGCGTCCCGGATCCAGGTGTAGCGGTAATCCCAGTTGCGCACGCCCCCGATTTCCTCGGGCAATCCGAAGGTGGGGGCGGCCACGATGGAGCCGTGGCGGGCGGAGGTGAGGAGCTTGAGCGTCAACGCCGAGCGGTCCACCATCTCGCGCCAGCGGCCCTGGTACTGGCATTGCCGGACCCAGGACCGCCAGAAGTTGAGTGTCTCCTTGAAGGACTCGGGCACATAATCCTCACCGCAGGAGGGCGATTCCACCGAGGCCTCGGCTTCCTCGAGGATGAACGACGCCGTTTGTCCCGCACGCAGCGTGAACTCGGCCAGGGCATCCCCGTTCTCGATCCGGACCGGGACGCAGGTCCGCAGGCGCACGGCGGTCTTGTCGGGTCCCTCGGAGGTGAAGATGTATTCGTGCCGGCGGCGTTCCACGGTGTGCGCCGAGCGAGCGTAGTTGAAGCGGGGCGCCATGCGCATGCGGAAGGTCACGTCGCCCAGGACCGCCTTGGCCCGGCGCACCAGGTCGTGCTTGTGGCCCAGGGTGTTGATCGGCATGAAGTCAGAGACCTCCGCCACGCCCTGCGCGCCGAGGAACCGGGTCAGGAGGATGTTGGAATCGGGGAGGTAAAGCTGCTTGTGCCGCACCTGATCCATGACCGGCCCCAGTTCGAAGCTCCCGCCTTTCTCGTCATCAAGCAGGGCCGCGAAGAGGGTGGGGGAATCGAAGTGCGGGAAGCACATGAAGTCGATGGACCCGTTCATCCCGACCAGCGCCGTGGTGTGCAGATCCCCGATGATGCCGTAGTTCTCAATCGGCTGGTAGCTCATGACGGATAGCATGCCCGACCCTTCGGGTGTCAGGGCAAGCCGTAATGGCGCCGGTTCATGGGGCACAAAGTGAAACATGGGTGACGAGAGCACTGTACTTCGCACCCTATCAAAGGCCCCTCACCCTAACCCTCTCCCCCAGGGAGAGGGAACAGCATGCCACCCCATGGTAAAGGGATCAGGGCAGCAGCCTCTCTCCGCGCGGAAGAAAGTTCTCCCTCTCCCGCCGGGAGGGCCGGGGTGAGGGGCCCGCCAAAATGACAACATGTGGGTCGTTCTTTTCGGGTAAAGGGTGGGAGAAGGAGTAAGAACCCGCGCCACAAGCGACCGCGCGGTCGCCTTCAGTGCATGGTCACGTCGCAGCTCCCCAGTCCACCGCGATAGAAGCTGAACTGCACGTTCGGGTGCCGGGCCAGCATCGACATTGGCACGGCGGTGTCCACGATCTTCTTGGCAATCATGAGGGAGGTCAGCCTCATGCCGAACGGGTTGTCATGGTTGCCGGCATGCCAGATGGAGACCTTGTCGGCTTTCCATGTCTCGTGCGGGCCGACCGTGACCGCCTGGGTGGGCACGAGCGCGATGTTGCCGCCCCCGGAGGTCCGCGCGTTCTGGGCGACGGTGAGGGGATGGAGGTCCACGACGCGCGTGGTGAGCCGCCCGTATGCCTCCGGGGAGGGAGGGGTGTCGCGATGTTTGCCGCGCCGCCGAAGCGGATCATTGAAGGCCCAGTGTTTCACGTCCCCCTGGCCGCCCTGCATGACGGCGCAGCGGACGCCCGCTTCCCAGCTCGCCCGGTAGGCGCGGGTGTCGGCCTTGGGAAAATGCAGGTGCTCTTCCGGCATCGCGAGCCGGCGCTCGATGCGGTTGAAGCAAAGTTCTCGATCCGCCCGCTCGAAGGAAAGAGGGTGCTGGGGCGAAACCTCCTTGCCGTCCAGGACCCATTCGTCCATGCCCCAGAAGTGGGACCAGTGCAGCTTGAGCCCGATGGCATTGACGATGCGGGCGACCAGGGGGAGCTGTTCGGTGGGGCCGATGGGGCCGCAGATGCCGACCGGGTTGTCCGGCGTGGATGTCTTCCAGGCCTCGACATATTCGAGGGCCTCGGCCAGGTAGAACTCCTCCAGGGTGTCGTACATGACCACCTTGAACCCGGGACGCGACAGGCGCTCGACTTGGCGCGGGGTCAGGCGTGAGGCGTCGCGGACCAGGTCCGGGCCCAGCGTCGTGTAATCCCACCAGTCAGGGGCGATGGAGCTTCGTTTTCTGGGCATACCTCGGGTGCGTCGCATATAGGCGCTTCAGGGTCGTGCGCAACGGGTCGGCCTGTGGCGCGCAGAATCCGGCGTGCAAATGACGGCGCCAGCCTTCGCCGTGCCGGAACCGTCCCGACATCCGTCCCACCTCCGCGGAGAGCGCCTCCATGGTGCGCAGGTAGGAATCCATCCCCTGCGTGGCGTCGAGCCATTCCTTCTGGCTGCGGTGCGCGGACAGCGCGGCGCGTTTCTCCGCCATGACCGAGGAGATGTTGACGATGAATTCGGGCGTGACAGGCTGGCCGAGCGGATCGCACAGCAGGTGGGGCATGGCGTGATACACCGCCACCTCGCCCTCCATCGCCGGCCGTGCCGGGCGGGTGCGGTAATTGGGAAAGCCGCGGGCAAACGCGGCCGTCACGGCGAGCCGGCAGGTGCTGACGTGGTCCTCCATGTAATCCTGGGGGGAATGGGTCAGGAGAAGGGTCGGCTTCACCTGGCGCACCACCGCTGCCACCTCGCGCAGAGTGCGGTCGTCGTAGAAGATCTCCAGGTCGCGCCGGATGGGCGGGTGCCAGGTGGCGTCCAGCAGCGCGGCCGCCTGGCGGGCCTCCCGGCGGCGCACGGCGGCGATGCGCGGACCGGGCAACGTCTTGCTGCCGAGGTTGCCCTGGGAAAGGTTGAAGTAATGCACGCGCCAGCCGGCGCGCCGCAGCAGGAGCATCGTGCCCGCCATGTAGAACTCGATGTCGTCGGGATGCGCGGCAATGGCCATGGCGACGGGAGGCGGCACGCCGCTTCTGTTAGCGAAATCACCCGGGCGTGGCGAGGCCTTTTTGGTTCAGAGCAGGTCAATCCCCAGACGCTGCTGGGGAACGATGGCTGCGCAGCGGGATGCGACACAAGGTGAAACATGGGCAAGGAGAGGACTATAGATCTGACCCTAACAAAGGCCCCTCACCCCGGCCCTCTCCCGGCGGGAGAGGGAGACCGGTCCTCTCCGCGGAGAGAAGCTGCTGCCCTGATCCCTAGACCATGAGGTGGCATGCTGTTCCCTCTCCCCCCGGGAGAGGGCCAGGGTGAGGGGCCCGGTAAAACGACAACATGTTGGTCGTTCTTTTCGGGTAAAGGATAGCAATTCTTGCTCTTACTCATACTCTTACTCTGTTCCTCATCCAGCGGCTGAATCCCATCCCAGCATCCCCCATTTCCAATCGCACGCCGGCGCTTGCCCCCGCCGAAAACAAGCTTCGCCAATCCCTCCCATGGCGCTAGACTGCCGCCACGTCTTATGGAACTGCAAGTCGCCGTGCTTTGTGATGCCGCGACGGATTCCCACGGAAAGCTCAACATCCTGGGAACCTTCGACACCATCTATACCAGCCAGCTTCCCGCCGTTCATCCTCAGTGCTCCATCGCGCTCCGGATGAACTTCAACAAGGTGGAGGAGGGGCGTCACTCGCTCAACCTCACCTTCGTCGATGAGGATGGCCACCCCATCATGCGCCCGGTGCCCATGCAGTTCGATGTCAGCATGCCGGAGGACACCCTCTTCCTCTCGCGCAACTTCGTCATCAACATCCAGCAGTTGAAGTTCGAGAAGCCCGGGTTGTATTCGATCGACATCGGCATGGACGGCCGGCAGGAGGGGAGCATCCCCCTTCAGGTCCGGCACATGCAACGCAAGGAGGCCGGGGGGCCTTCCGTTCCCTGACCATGTCCCTCGCGGAACTCCAGACCCAGGAGGAGGCGGTCGCGCTGCTGCAGCGCAGCCTGGAACGCGGGCGTCTGGGGCATGCCTACCTGTTCACCGGCTCCAACCAGGACCGCCTTGTCATCGCCGCCCGCAACCTGGCCAAGACGCTCAACTGCGAGAACCCGACCCAGCGCGGCGAACGGGGCCAGCCCGTCGATGCCTGCGACCAGTGTCCCTCCTGCCTCAAGATCGAGCGGGACAACCATGCGGATGTCCTCTGGATCCGGCCCGAATCCAAGTCCCGCATCATCACCATCGATCAGATGCGGGAGCTGATGAAGACCGTTCATCTCAAGCCCACCCATGGCGCGTGGAAGGTCGCGGTGCTCGTCGCCGCCGACCGGCTCAAGCAGGAGGCGGCCAACGCCTTCCTCAAGACCCTCGAGGAGCCGCCCTCCAACTCGGTGCTGATCCTTCTCACCACCGATCCCCAGCGCATCCTTGAAACCATCCTCTCCCGCTGCCTGCGCCTGAACTTCTCCGGCGAGTCCGGTCCGGGGCTCGACGAGGAGTTTCGCCAATGGATGGCGCGGTTCAGCCAGATGGCCGCTTCCGGGCCGCGCAGCCTCCTCAGCCGTTACCGGTTGCTCTCCGTGTTCCTCGAGCGACTCACCGCGCTGCGCGATCAGATCGAGGAGGCGCTCAGCCAGCGTTCGCCGCTCGAGCAGCACGAGGACGCCGACCCCAAGCTGCGTGACAAGTGGGAGGAGGAGCTTTCCGCCGCCATCGAGGCGGAATACCGGCACCAGCGCAGCGAGCAGCTGGGCGGGCTGCAATGGTGGTTCCGGGACGTCTGGCTCGCCGCCCTGCAGCAGCCCTCCGAGCTGTTCGCCTTCCCCGATCTGGCAGCCGACGCCCAGGCCGTGGCGGCGCGCATTTCCCCGCAGGAGGCGATGGGCAACCTGCGCCAACTCGAACAGACCCAGCGCCTCCTCCACACCAACGTCCAGGAAGCCCTTGCACTGGAGGTCGGATTGCTCAAGCTGCGGCTCTGAGCCAGCCGGCCCCACTTGCATTAACGCAGGGCGCGGAGAGCATCGCAGAGGGCCGCAGAGCATTGGCATCCCCATGAAGAGCCTCCCCCCCTTTCGTGTCTTTCGTGGTTCCATCTCCCTCCCCTCATTCGTGTCTTTCGTGTCTTTCGTGGTTCCAGCCTTTCCCCTCTTTTCGTGGTTTCAAATCAGCATTGCGATTTTGGGGGGCGGGGCTAGGCTGGCCCGCATCCTGACTTATGAAGGTGATATTCCTCAACGGCCCCAATCTGAACCTGCTTGGGCAACGGGAGCCCGACGTCTATGGGCGCACGACCCTGGGTGACATCGAGTCGATGGTCCGGAAGCGGGCGGCGGTGCTGAAGGTCGAGGTGGAGTTTCGCCAGACCAACTCGGAGGGGGAACTGGTGACATGGATCCAGGAAGCCCGCGGCCAGGGGGACGTGTTGGTGCTCAACGCGGCGGCCTACACCCACACCAGCGTGGCGGTGCGGGACGCGATCGTGGCCGGTGGCGTGCCGACCATTGAGATTCACCTGAGCAACGTCCAGGCCCGCGAATCCTTCCGGCACCATTCCTATATTTCAGCCGTCTGCCGGGGTCAGATCGCCGGGTTTGGACCCCTGAGCTACCGGTTGGCGCTGGAAGCTGCCGTTAACCTTAACGAAACCGCAGGACATGGCCGTTAGTGCCTTGTTTGCAACTGTTTTAGCGGGAAACCCGCGCGGTTGCGGCGGTGATTCCGGCTTGACGCCATTTCGGCACCTCTTTACTTTCACGCCCGATTTGAGACGACGGTGACAAGCAGTGTCAGTTTCCGGGCACTGCTTTTTTCACTTTATGAACACGGCATTTGTCAAAACGCTTTCAACATCAACGATCAGGAGGGGCTAGGTGGATCTCAAGGACATCAAGGCCATCATCGATCTGATGAAAAAGAACTCCATCTCGGAGTTCGAACTGGAGCGCCAGGATTTCAAAATCAAGCTCAAGCGAGGGGGGGGTGGTTCCGGAGGGGGGGATGACTATATGACGCCCATCATGATGACGGCGCAGCCCCAGTTGCCTACATCCGGGGGCATTCCGGCCGCCCTTCCCGGCGGAGCCGGGGGTGCCGCGCCCCCCGCCAGCACCGATGCCGAGGTCAAGTCGCCCATGATCGGCACCTTCTACCGCGCTCCGTCCCCCGAGTCCGACAATTACGCCGAGATCGGGACGGAGGTCAATCCGGACACCGTGGTCTGCATCATCGAGGCGATGAAGGTCATGAATGAGATCAAGGCCGAGATCAAGGGGGTCGTGACCGAAATCCTCGTCGAGAACGCCAAGCCGGTCGAGTTCGGCCAGCCCCTGTTCCGTATCCGGCCCGCGTGAGGGGACGCCTCCCGGCCAACGCCTTCAAGCCTCTCCGGCTGGCGCAACCTTTGATGGGTTTCCAAGACCATGTTTGAAAAAGTTCTGGTAGCCAACCGCGGCGAAATCGCCATCCGCGTCATCCGGGCGTGCAAGGAATTGAACATCCGCACCGTCGCGGTCTATTCCGAGGCCGACGCCAATTCCATGCATGTGCAGATGGCCGACGAAGCCATCTGCATCGGCAAGCCGCCCAGCATCGAGAGCTACCTCCGCATCGACCGCATCATCAGCGCCGCCGAGATCACCGACGTCGATGCCATCCATCCCGGCTACGGGTTCCTCTCCGAGAACGCCCACTTCGCCGAGGTCTGCGAGAGCTGCAACATCCGCTTCATCGGCCCCAGCCCCCGCAGCATGAACGCCCTCATGGACAAGGCCTCCAGCCGCGACCTGGCCAAGAAGGCCGGGGTCCCCACGCCTCCCGGATCCGAGGGCCTCGTCGAGGACGAGCAGACCGCCATGAAGACCGCCCGCAAGATCGGCTACCCGGTCCTCATCAAGGCCACGGCCGGCGGCGGCGGACGCGGCATGCGCGTCGCCCACAACGACATCTCCCTCATCAAGGGCTACCACACCGCCCGGTCCGAGGCCGAGAAGGCCTTCGGCAACTCCGGCGTGTATATCGAGAAGTTCATCGAGAACCCACGCCACATCGAATTCCAGATCCTCGGCGACAGCCGCGGCAACATCATCCACCTCGGCGAACGCGACTGCTCCATCCAGCGCCGCAACCAGAAGCTCCTCGAGGAGACACCCACCCCACTCATCGAAATCGGCAAGTTCAAGGACCTGCGCAAGAAGATGGGCCGCGCCGCCGTCAAGATCGCCGAGATCGCCAAGTACACCAACGCCGGCACCGTCGAGTTCATCGTCGATGACAAGAACAACTTCTACTTCCTCGAGGTCAACAAGCGCATCCAGGTCGAGCATCCCATCACCGAGGAGGTGACCGGCATCGACCTCGTCAAGCAGCAGATCCTCATCGCCATGGGCGAGCCGCTTCGCATCTCCGAAAAGGATGTCCAGATCAAGGGCCACGCCATCGAGTGCCGCATCAATGCCGAGGATCCCTTCGACGACTTCCGACCCTGCCCCGGCCGCATCGAGATGTATTACGCACCGGGCGGACGGGGCGTCCGCGTGGACAGCCACGCCTATGCCGGCTACGCCATCCCGTCTCACTACGACTCCATGATCGGCAAGCTCATCACCTACGGGAAGGATCGCCGTGAAGCCATGGACCGCATGAGTCGCGCCCTTAGCGAATACATGATCACCGGCATCAAGACCACCATCCCCTTCGAGCTGGCCATCCTCCAGGACCCCAATTTCCGGCGCGGCGTCTATTCGACCAACTTCATCGACAGCCTCCTGGGCGGGGCCCGTCGCGAATTGATCCAGGAAAAGGCGTAGGCTCGGTTGGTAGTCCTGCCTTCAGGCAGTCTTCTCCTCGCACGGGAAGAGGGAACAGCATGCCACCCCAGGGTAAAGGGATCAGGGCAGCATCCTCTCTCCCCGCGGAGGACGGGTCTCCGCTCGACTGAGCTCGTCGCAGGCCTCTCCCAGCGGGAGAGGGCCGGGGTGAGGGGCCTTTGATAGAGGAAGATCTATTGTCCTCTCCTCGCCCATGTTTCTCCTTGCGACGTTTGCCGCTGCGCAGCCTTCTTTCCCCAGTGGGATCTGGAGAAAGATGTACTCTTACTCTCGTCTTTGAAGAGCTGGAGCAAGACTGAGAGTGAGAACAGAGGTTGGAGCGGGAAGTGAACCGTTTTACAAAGAAAACCGGCTGGAGCCAGGACTACGAACGCGGGCTGGCTAAAGCCAGAACTACCAACACGGGCTGGCTAAAGCCAGAACTACGAACACGAACCGGCTGAAGCCGGGACTACGAACACGAACTACTCGCATGGCCGCTCCGTTCAAACCGCTTGGTGATTGCCGGCTCTACACCTTCGTGGACACGGCCTTCCTGGAGGGGCGCGATCCGGTGGAGTTGGCCCGGCAGCTTTGCGACGGGGGATCGGACATCATCCAGCTTCGGGCCAAGGAACGGGAGCCGGACCAGGTGCGCGCCCTGGCCGCGCATCTCCTGCGCGTGACCGATGCCGCCGGGGTGCGGCTCATCATCAATGATCATCCCAAGGTGGCGCTGCAAGTGGGGGCGCCGGGCTGTCATCTGGGGCAGGAGGATTTCTTTGATGCAGGGTATCGCATGGCCGCCCAGGTCACCGGGTGTCCGGCGGAGATGATTCTGGGCCTCAGCACGCATGCACCGGACCAGGCCGGGCGCGCGCTCCGGGCGGAACCGGATTACATCGCGATCGGGCCGGTGTTTGCCACTCCCACCAAGCCGACCGCGCCACCCGTCACGCTCGATTACGTCCGCTGGGCCGTCGCGCATGTGTCGATCCCATGGTTTGCGATTGGGGGCATCAACCTGGAGACGCTGGATGAGGTGCTCGAAGCCGGAGCCCGACGTGTGTGTGTGGTCTCCGCCATCCTGCGGGCCCAGGACGTGGCCCGGGCTTGTCAGGCATTCCGGCAGCGCGTAGCCTGCGTTCCCCTCTGACGCGCCCCGGTGCGTTGGTGGACCGGCTCAACCGCAACCCGCAACCCTCAGACTGCAGATCGATTCATGAGCGTATTGATTGTCGGCTCGACCGCCCTGGACTCCATCAAGACGCCCCGCGCCCAGAACCCGCGTCTCCTGGGCGGGTCGGCCAGCCATGCCGCCGTGGCGGCCAGCTTCTTTTCCCCCGTCCGGATGGTGGGCGTGGTGGGTGACGATTTTCCCAGGCGTTACGTGAACCTCTACCAGAAGCACGGCATCGACCTGGAAGGGTTGCAGATCCAGGACGGGAAGACCTTCCACTGGGCGGGGGAGTATGAGGTCAACATGAACAACCGGCGCACCCTGACGACGGAGCTGGGAGTGTTTGAGACGTTCACGCCGCATCTGCCGGAGCGTTACAAGCGGAGCCCGTTCGTGCTGCTGGCGAACATCGAGCCCAAGCTCCAGCACCACGTGCTGGACCAGGTTTACAAGCCGCGGTTCGTGGTGGCGGACACCATGGATCTCTGGCTCAACATTGCCCTGGACGACCTGCTCCGGCTGCTCAAGCGTGTGGACGCCTTCGTGCTCAACGACAGTGAGGCGCACCAACTGACCCGGGAGGACAACGTCTTTGCCGCCCTGCGCAAGCTGCACCGCCTCGGGCCGCGCCACGTCATCATCAAGAAGGGGTCCCACGGCGCCATTCTCTCCGGGCCAATGGGGCATTTCATCTGCCCGGCCTATCCGCTGCACAAGGTGGTCGATCCCACCGGGGCGGGGGACAGTTTCATCGGGGGATTGATGGGCTACCTGGCCACGGCGCGCGGCGGGATTGACGCCAACCTGCGCCGGGCCATGATCCACGGCACGGTGGTGGCCTCGTATTGCTGCGAGGGGTTCGGGCTCAAGCGCACCACGCACGTGACACGAAAGGAGATCGACCAGCGCGTCGAGCAACTCCGCAAGCTGACGCACTTCTAGCGCGGAGGGGTCAGACTTGACTATTTGACTATTC
>Ga0302046_10000460_pt1 | contig 41418 bp, 41 predicted proteins | sample RVTome_11_FD_200261 | JGI IMG/M metagenome (GOLD analysis project Ga0302046, IMG submission 200261) | Soil microbial communities from uranium-contaminated site in the Upper Colorado River Basin, Wyoming, United States - RVT147D111 (version 2) ...
CGAAGTCGCGACGCACCTGCTCCAGGTGTCGCAGCTCGGTGATGTCGAGCAGCGTGGTCACCGCGCCGCCGCGATCCAGCGCCCGCGACGCAAGCAGGATGTTTCGGCCGCCGATCTCGATTTCCCGAGACTGCTCCTCCACCGTCACGGAATCCTCCAGCGCGTCGCGGAGCTCCGCGTGACGAATCACCGCGCCGATCGGGGAGAACTGCGGGACCACCGGCAGCTCGAGCAAGGCCCTGACCGCGCGGTTGGTGCGCAGCACGCGGCCGTCGTCCGTGAGGGCGACGACGCCCTCGGCCATGCAGTCGATGAGCGTCTCCATCTCGTCGCGCTCCCGCCCGAGCTCCGACAGGTGGGAGCGCAGCTCGTCGGTCAGCCGGTTGAACGCCACCGCCACGTCCTGCAGCTCGGCGACCCTCGCGCCGGGAACCCTGCTCGTGAGGTCTCCGTCCGCGAGCCGGCGAGCCCGGTCGGCCAGCGCGACGAGCGGTCGCGCAAGGATCCGGCTGAAGGCGTACGCGACCAGAAGCGAGAGCGCCATGGCGACCAGCCCGGTGACTGCGACCGTGCGCTGGATGCGGTCGACCGTGCGCTCGATCTCCGTCTGGGGCGCGGCGATGCGCAGCACGACCGGCGTGCCCCCGAGCGAGGCCATGCGGGCGCCGTAGAGCAGCGACGCTCCGACGGTGGCGCTCGGGCGCTCCGCGAACGCGACCCGCTCGCTCCCGGAGAGTACCGCGCGCACTTCGGGCCGGCCCGCGTGGTTCTCGACCTCCGCGAGCCGGCCGGGCTCCATGTAGGAGTCGCCCAGGACGACGCCCTCCCGGTCGATGACGGTCACCCGATAGCCGATGCGCTCCGTGATCAACCGGGCCACGTCGTCGGGGCGGGCCGGGTCCGCATCGTCCATGATCGCGGCGGCCAGCGCGAGCTGACGCTCGAGCTCGGCGCGGAAGGTGCCCAACAGGTCCTGCCGGAGCCCCGTTCCGAGTAGGAGCACGATGAGCGCCACCAGCAAGCCGATGACGCCGAGGAAGCCGGCGAGCAGGGGATGGTGGATCCGCAAGCGCATGCGCCGCCGTCGTCCGCCTACTCGGCGCCGCCGGGAACCTTGAGCCGATAGCCGAACCCGCGGATGGTCTCGATCCACTCACCCACGCCCCCGAGCTTCGCGCGTAGTCGGCGCACGTGCATGTCGACGGTCCGCGTCTGAATACGCTCGGAAACGCCGGACTCGAGATCCCATGCCTTCTCCAGTAGCTGTCTACGGCTTTGCGTCCGGCCACCGCGCTCCATGAGGGCCTGCAGAAGCCGGAACTCGGTCGGAGTCAAGTTGAGCTCCACCCCATCGAGCGAGGCGTGGTGCGATCCTACGTCGACGCGAATGGGCCCCGCGCGCAGGACGCGGCCACCCGCACGCGTTCCGGCCTCGTGCGCCCTTCTGAGGATCGCCTGGACGCGCAGCACCAGCTCCCGGGGGCTGAACGGCTTCGTGAGATAGTCGTCCGCGCCCATCTCGAGGCCCTCGACCCGGTCCTCCTCCTCGCGCTTCGCCGTCAGGACCAGCACCGGCACACGCGCGGTCGCGGGCTCCGCCCTGATGGTGCGGAGGATCTCGTCACCGCTCACGCCCGGCAGCATCCGGTCCAGCACGACGAGGTCGGGCACGTCACGGGAGACCGCCTCCAGCGCCTCCGCCCCATTGCCCGCGGTCTGGACGCGGAAGCCCTCCCGCGTGAGCTGATACGCGATCAGCGCCGCGATGTCCGGCTCGTCCTCCACCACGAGAACGCGCGGCGGGCTCTCGGGCATCCTCCCGGGCTCCGTGGTCACCTCCACCCGCACGGACCGACCAACCGGTCGACGAGCGCCGTGTCCGCACCCGCCGGGGCCCACCTGCCCACGACTAGCGGCACAGAGCCGCCAACTCGCCGCTCGTGAGTGTATGATCGGCGCGCTTGGCCGCGTCGAAAATCCGTCGGGACAAAGCCTCGTCCTCCGGATCGTGCCCGTGCTCCCGCAGCCAGTGCTTCACGTTCGACAGGCCCGACATCGGTCCGACCTCGATGTGCTGCTTCCGCCCCACCATCGAGGCGGGGACGGCGGAGTAGATGCGATCGGCGAGCCAGGCGTCCCCCTTCGCCTCGGCCTTGATGATCGCGGCGGCGTGTACGCCCGTGCCGGTCCGGAACGCGTCGCGCCCCACCACGGGATAGGAGTGCACGAGCGGGACCCGGCAGGCCTCCGCAGCCAACGCGCAGTACTCCGGCAGCACGGTGAGGTCCGCCTCGTGGGCGCCGAGAAGCTGCAGGTTCACCAGGAGGAGGTCCATCTCGGTGTTGCCGCACCGCTCGCCGATGCCGAGCGCCGTGCCGTGGATGCGTGTCGCGCCGGCCTCGATGGCGGCCAGCGCGTTGGCGAGGCCGAGGCCGCGGTCGCGGTGACCGTGCCAATCGACCCCCACTTGCTCGCCCGTGGGCCCGACGATCTCCTCGAGCACGAACCGGACGAGCGCGCGAACGCCCTCCGGGGTGGCGTGCCCCACCGTGTCGGCCACGCACAAGCGGGTCGCGCCGCACTCGATCGCGTGGCCGTAGAGCGCCTTCAGGACCTCGGGCTGCGCCCGTGTGGTGTCCTCGGTGACCATCATCACCGGCAAGCCCTCCGCGACCGCGAACCGCACGGCGGAGTCCGCGGCTTCGAGCATGCGGTCGAGCGTCCACCCTTCGGCGTACTGCCGGATGGGGGAGCTGCCGATGAACGTGCACACCTCGATGGGCAGGCCCACCTTCTGGCTGATCGCCGCGATGGGCCGGATGTCGGCGACGACGGTCCGCGCGGCGCAGTTGGCCCGCACGGACAGCCGGGAGTCGACGATCTCCTTCGCCAGCGCCGTCACCGCCTCGACCGAACGCGGCCCCGCGCCGGGGAGCCCGATGTCGGCCGTGTCGACGCCGAGCCTGTCCATGAGGTGCAATAGCCTCACCTTGGCGTCGATCGGCGGATCCACCACCGATGGATTCTGGAGCCCGTCGCGAAGCGTCTCGTCGTCGAGCTGGACCCCCGTCGCCGTGGACCAATCGAACGTCGTCTCGGATCGGTTCCAATCGTAGATGAGCGACTGCTCGTCCATCTGTGTGGATCTCGTCGTCGGTGGAGGGGGCCCGAGCGTAAACATAGGCTGGCCGCCCCGTCCGGTCATCCGACGTCTATCGCGGTCGGCCGGGAGCAGACGCATGCGCCGGACCATGGAGCCACGGGCTCTCAGGAGCCATTGCCGCCGTCCGGCCGACGGGGCTCCTCGTCGTAGTACCGGAAGATCTTGTACCCGCCACCCCGCGCCAGGACGTCCTTGAAGATCTGCGCCTCGTACGCTCCCTCCCGGCCGGCCAGGGAAAAGGCGACCCAGCAGTCGGTATGGACCGCGAAGGTCGTGAAGGTCTCCGTAGCGCCACGGCAACGAACGCCCTCGAACCGAGCGCCGCTGCCGCGGTACAGCGGCAGCGTTCGATCCAGCCCCCGGCGGTTCCGGTTCTCGATGTTCGCCCAGGCGAAGTCCACGGGAAAGTTGATCGCGGGGCGCGACGCCGGCAGCTCCGGCCAGACCACCACGTTGTGCTCGGCCTCGGTCAGCCGTACCTCGCGGAGCGCTGCGGTATCGCCCCGGGTGAGGGCGGCGATCACGTGCCGGCCGAGCGCGTCCAGGGACGGTGCGGAGCCCTCGAACCGGAGCTCCGGAGCCACGCCCGGCTGCTCCGCCGTCCCGTCCGGCCGCTCCCGAGCCGCGTCGCCGCCGAGGCAGCCGGCGCCCAGCGCGAGTCCCGCAAGCGCAACCGCCGCCCTAAACACCAGCCGCGCCTTGCCGCGCCGCGACGACTCGCCCGGCCGCCGCCGAAGCCGGCGTCCCCGTGCACCCCTTGGCCGCTGCGCGGCCAGGGGAGCGCGGGTCATCCTGACGCACGGGGAACACCGGCTCCGTACTCGACCGCTCCCTAGTTGACCGCCGTGGTCGTCCACGCTTCGTACCATGGCGTGCCGCTCGGGCCCACCCCGCCCATGAAGTCGACGGCGTCGAAGAAGCCGTCCGAGGGCGGTGTGGCAAAGTCGGCCAGCGCCGGCGAGCCCGCGTCCGGGCGGAAGTCCGGCGCGTCACGGTCGAACGGGGCGGCCAGCATGGGGTCGACCCCGATCTGGTTGTTCCAGGCCGCGGAGGCGAGCAGACCCGGATCGTCGATGCCGTCGGCGTCGTCCGAGACGTCCAGGGCGTTGCCTCCGATGATCGAGTTCTGGATGGTCACCCGCCCCACGGTCTCGGTGTTGTCGATGTCCGTGCCCGCCGTTCCGAAGCCGGTCACGATGGCGTTGAAGATGTCGCCACTCGTGCCCAGCCGCAGGAGCATGCCCGTCGCCGACTCACCGGCGGTGCCGCCCGTCCCATCCGGCCCCTTTCCGACCAGCGTGACGTTGTAGATCAGCGGGTCCGTGAACGGCGTGGCGTCGGGGTCCTCCTCGTTGCCATCGACCTCGAAGCCGTTGTCCGCATCGTCGGGATCCTGCTGGGCGATCCAGAACTGCCCGCGCCCCTGCCACCCGGTCGAGTAGTCGAACGAGTCGTCCGAGATGCCGGTCGCCAGCGCGTACTTCAGGTCCACCGTGCCACCGAACCACTCGAATCCGTCGTCCGACCCGAAATGGGTCTGGATGTGGTGCAGCTCGGTACCCGAGCCGACGCCGTTCAGCGTCAGCGCGTTGAGCTCGTTCCCGAAGCTCACCTCGTAGCCCGCGAACTCTATGCGGGTGTACGTGATGCTACCGCTGTTGTCGTCGAGGATCGGAGGGTCGCCGCCATACGGCCCGGAGGCGCCCTCGCCCACGCAGTCGCCGGCCGGGAAGTTGCAGATCGAGTAGCCGTTCAGGACCACACCGCCCCAGTCCCCGCGCTCGCGCTCACCCTCGGGCGCCCCAGAGGTGAAGACCACGGGATCGGATTCGGTTCCCTGTGAGAACAGCTGGCCGCCCTGTCGGACCATGAGCGCGGAGGGTGTCACCGTGACGCTGCCCTTCAGCAGGGTGCCCGCCGGAATGGTGAGCGACGCGCCGTCCTCGACGGTCACGACTCCGGTGATGACGTAGGTGATCTCGGCGTCGAGCGTGACGTCCGTCGAGATCGTGCCGCTGAGCATCTCAACATTGGTGTCGATGGAGCCGGAAGCCGGGTCGCTGGCCGGAGAGCTCCCGCTCGCGTTCTTCGCGATCACCCGGTAGTCGTACGTCACGCCCGCGGTCGGCGTGTCGTCGGTGTACGTCGTGGCGGTCAGGTCGGAGGCGATCGTGGCGAAGCTCCCGCCACCGGTCACGTCCCTGCGCTGCACGTCGTAGGCCGTGGCGCCAGTGACGGCCGCCCAGGTCACGACGAGCGCGCCGCCGCTCTCCTCGACGGTCACGCCGGTGGGCGGGTCGGGCGGTACGCCCGGATCGACCGGATCGTCGCCGCAAGCGGCCAGGGCGAGCGCCGCGAGCGCCGCCACGACGGCCTTCGATCTAGCTGCGCGAAGCATTCTGATAGTCTCCTGATGTGGGATGTCTCTGTCGGACCGCGCCGCGGCCCGGCGTGATCGACGCCGCCGACGGCGGGCTACCGCCCGGCCCCCCAGCTGAGCGCCAGCGAGACCGCACGCCCCAGGTCGTAGGACCGGATCGTTTCGCCTCCCTGCGTGAACTCCACCGCGCTGCCGGCGAGGCGGCTGGCCGCCAGCTTGACCCTCCATCCGGACGCCAGCGGCCACGCGACGACCGCGTCCAGCTGACTGCGGGCCTCCTCGAAGATGTCGGGCGTCGTCTGTCCTCCGACCGCGTCGATCCGCCGTCCGAATCGGTTGAACAGCACCGACATCGAGGCTCCGCCGTGACCGCTCCAGGTGAGGCCCGCGTTGGCGACGTACGGGGACTGTCCCTGCAACGGACGATTCCGCGAGACGACGCCCAGGTCCGTGGCGCCGGTCCCCGGCAGATAGACGCGCGCCGAGCCGAGCGTCTCGACGTCGGACTCGACCAGGGTCAGGTTTCCGCTCAGCGAGACGTTCTGCAGGGGCTCGGTGATGAACGCCAGGTCGGACTGCAGCTCGACCTCGACGCCGTAGTTCGATGCCCCGCGCGCGTTCACCCACGTCTTGAGCAGCTCCGAGCTGGGGAGCACGGACACCTCGATGGGACCGGCGAAGCGCTTGTAGAAGCCGCTGACGCCGATGACCGCCTGGGGACCGGCGAACCATTCCCACCGAAGATCGAAGTTCGAGATGCGCGTGCGTTCCAGCTCGGGGTTTCCGATGACGAGGAACCCGCCGGCGTAATCGGCGAAGGAGAATGGCGCGAGCTCTCGAAGCTGGGGACGGGCGAGCGTGCGCGACGCTCCGGCCCGCAGCTTCATGTCGTCCGTCAGCGAGATCGTCGCGTTGACGGCCGGAAGCACGTCCATCGTCTCGAGCTCGGCTCCGGGGACGGGCTCGAGGCCGATCTCCCAGAGGTCGTGCGGACTCACGGACTGAAGCGTCCTCTCGACACGGGCGCCGCCCGAGATCCGTACGGCGGCCATCGGCTGCAGGTCGAGCATGGCGTAGGCGGCATCGACGACCTCCCGCGCCGAGTAGTTGTCGGTCCTGAACGTCGCTTCCTGGATCTCGAAGCCGTCGGGGCGGATATGGGCGCCGTCGCCGCCGAACAGCTCGTTCGGGCTCAGCACCCGCACGCTGTCGTCGACCACTCCACCGCTCCTCGGGCGGAAGCGGAAGCGGCGGGTGTACGCTCCCCGGTCCTTGCGGTCCGTGCTCACACCGAAGGAGACGGTGGCCGGAAGGTCGCGGACCTCCAAGGGCAGGCTCAGCGACGTTCCTCCGCTCCACCCCTCGTCGACCATGTCCTGGTGGAAGACCGACCCGCTCTGTATGAAGTCGTTCCAGTAGAACCGTCCGTCGAACTCACGATAGAGCACCTCGCGCGTACTCGGCTCGTAGCGCGCCGCGCGTGTGTACGCCGCCCGCCAGTCGAGCTTCGCGTCGCCCAGGAATCCCAGCAGGTGCTCACCGTCGAGCTGACTGTTCACCAGCGATTGGCCCAGGTACTGCAGGCGCGAGTTCCACTGGTCCGCGTTCGAGTCGAGGTTGAAGCCGGTCAGCATCCGCGAGATGTCGTCCGTCAGCCGGTTGTACACGCCCGTGAGCTTGACCTGGTCGCTCTGGCGCGGCTGGAACGTGAAGCTCAGCAGGCCGCCCAGGCCGACCGAGCGCTCGGCGATCTCGCCCCTATAGTCGACCGACGGGTCCTGGCCACCGGAAGCGGTGAACACGCGCTCGACCAGGTTCCGCCTCAACCTCTGGCTGGAGGAGTAGCTCGCGGACGCGATGAAGCCCGCCCGCCGGTCGCTCGACAGGTCGAAGTCCTGGCCGAACGCGAAGGACAGGCTCCCCGTGGCCGGGATGCTGCGGGGCGTCGGCCCCCACTCGCCGCCGAACGCTCGTCCGATGTCCTGAAGCTGCTCACTGGAGAAGTTCGCCCGGGAGATCCTCACGTCCCGGGGAATCAGAGCAGGCAGGTCGCGTGTGCCGTCGTCGAAGCCGAGGAAGTCACCCCCGCCCCCCGCATAGCCGAGGCCGTCCTTGAAGGTCGCGCCGGAGTTCCAGCCACCGGAGACGCTCACGTCGAGGAGGCGGCTCGCCGGGAAGTCCCAGGTGCGAAGCTGAACGAGGCCGCCGGCGTAGTCTCCGGGCTGGTCGGGCGAGTAGCTCTTCGAGGTGACGATGCTCTGGAGGAGACCGGACGGGATCATGTCCAGCGGAACCACCTTCTTGTCCGGCACCGGTGAGGCGAGCGGCGCTCCGTTGAGCGTGGTGGCGCTGTAGCGCTCGCCGAGCCCGCGGATGTAGGCATACCTCCCGTCCACGACGGACAGGCCCGGTACGCGCTTGAGCGCCGCCGCGGCATCGCCGTCCGGCGTCCTCGAGATCTGATCAGCGCCGATGGCGTCGGAGACCACCGCTGCCAGCTTGCGCTCGGTCAGGAGCGACGTCGTGCTTCCACGCTCCGCGGCAGACGTGACCGTCAGGCCATCGACCTCGATCGCGCGCGAGTCGAGCGTGACGTCGAGGGCCGTGGTGAGACCGGACGCGACCTCCACCTGCGTGATCGTCTTCGTCGCGTAGCCGATCGACAGCACCACGAGGTCGTACGTCCCGGCCGGCACGTCCCGAATGAGGTACCTCCCGTCGACCGCCGTCAGCGACCCGAGGGAGGCCTCGGCGAGGAGGACCTGCACGCTCGCGAGCGGCTGTGCGGTGCGTGCGTCCAGGACCCGCCCGACCACTCGCCCGGGCGCTTGGCCCTCGCTCACCGACGGCGCGAGCCCGCAGAATACGAGTGTGGTCAGGATGCCCCTGCTGCGCTTGATTAGGATGTTCATTCGCTCCTTCCGTGACGCGGTGGAACGACAGCTGTGGAGGAGCCCCGCGCTCCCGGCCTTTATGTGCTCCAAGCATATCCGGCCGTCGTAACGGGCCCGGCCGCACTCGGTAACGGAGCGGTAACTCATTGGGATCGGCGGATGCGGCGTGCGCGGATGGTCGAGATCGAGGCGACGGAGGATGCGGGCTACCGGACCATGGAGCGGGCGCTGAAGTACATGGAGCAGGCCCTGGAGCGGCTCGAGGGCGTCACCGAGGTCGTGCGCGCCGCCCACCACGCGCGGTCGAGCGACGAGGCTACGCTGGCGACCCAGATCGAGATCTCGGAGATACCGGCCCCTCCGTTCGAGGAAGGTCGGCGGGCCACCCGCCTGGCCGAGCTGATGGGGGACGCCGGCCTCGACGGGATCCGCATCGACGAGGTCGGCAACGTGCTCGGCGAGCGGGCGGGCGCGACAAACGGTTCGCCCCTCGTCGTCTCCGCCCATCTCGACACCGTCTTCCCTCCAGGAACCGACGTGGGCGTCGTGAGGGAGGGGGACCTGCTCCGAGGTCCGGGCATCTCGGACGACGCGCGCGGCCTGGCCGTGCTGCTCGCGTTGGCGCGCGCGCTGGAGGCAGGGGGCGTGCGGACCCGCTCGCCCCTACTGTTCGCGGGAACGGTGGGCGAGGAAGGGATCGGAGACCTGCGAGGGGTCAGGCACCTCTTCGGCACATGCGCGCCCGCCGAGCGCGCTGCGGGCTTCCTGTCCCTGGACGGCGCCGGCATGGAGCGGCTCGTCACGCGCGGGCTGGGCTCGCGCCGCTTCCGCATCGTCGCGCGTGGACCGGGAGGCCACTCCTGGGTCGACTGGGGAACGGCCAACCCCATCCACGTGCTCGGCGGGCTGGTCCGGCACCTCACGTCCCGGCCGCTTTCCCGGCGACCGCTCACGACGCTCACCGTGGCGCGCTGGGGTGGTGGCAAGAGCATCAACGCGATCCCGCAGGAGGCGTGGATCGAGGTGGACGTGCGCAGCGAGCGCGACCACGACCTCGAGGTGCAACACGCGGCGATCGCCGCCGCCGTCGCGGAGCGCGTGGACAGGTCGGCCGGGCTCACCGTCGAGGTCGAGGTGATCGGCCACCGTCCCGGCGGCGAGACGCCGGCCGACGCACCGCTCGTCCAAGCCGCCGTGGCGGCCACCAGGGCCCGGCAATGGGAGCCGCGCCTGGCCTGCTCTTCCACGGACGCCAACATCCCGATGTCGCTCGGGATCCCCGCGCTCACGATGGGGTGCGGGGGGGAGGCGGGTCAGGCGCACACCACCGAGGAGTGGTACCGCAACGTACGCGGAACCGACGGAACGCTCCGCGCGCTGTTTACCGTGCTGCTCGCGGCCGGAGCGGACGGCGTTGCGGGGAGCGGCGCGTAACGCGCGAGCCGGTCCCGCTCCGCTCAGTCGCGTCCGATCACGACCGAGTGGTCGGTCACCAGCAGCGTGCCCGCCACGGACCTGACCTCGGCGTGGGCACCCACCAGCGAGTCCTTCAGCCGCGTGCGCTCGAGCACCGCGTGCTGCCCAACGATCACGCCCTCCAGCCGGCAGTCCACGACGAGAGCGCCCTCCTCGAGCGTGACGTTCGGCCCGATGCGCCCGCCCCGGATGGTGACCCCGGCCTCCACGCGCACGGGCTCGACGAGCTCCGCCCCCTCGACCACGGCCGAAGGACTCACCCCGCCGCGTCCCACCCGCAGCAGATGCGCGTTCGTCTCCAGGAGGGTCTCGGGCTTTCCGGCATCCCACCATCCGGCGACCGGGGCGGTCATGATGCGGCTGCCCCGATCCACCATGTACTGGAAGGCGTCGGTGAGATAGAACTCGCCGGACGGCCCCGGCGGGGACGCCAGCGTGTGCCGCACGCCTTCGAAGAGCAGCTCGTGCTCCCTGATGTAGTAGAGTCCGATGTTGGCCAGCTTCGATACGGGCTCGGAGGGCTTCTCGACGATCCTCGCCATGGTGCCGTCGTCGTTCGTGACGATGACGCCGAAGCGCTGGTAGTCCTCGACCTCCTTCGCCCAGATGACGCCGCCCACGGATGAATCCAAACCGGCGATCAGCCCGTAGTCGACCTCCAGGACCGCGTCGGCGAACACGATCAGGACCTCGTCGTCGATGAAGGGCTCGGCGAGCCCGATGGCCCCCGCGGTGCCGTCCTGCACCTCCTGCAGGACGTAATGCCCCTTCAGCCGAGGATACTCGGCCTCGATCCACGCCTCGACCACCTCACGCAGGTGACCCACGATGAAGACCATCTCGTCAACGCCGAGTGTCTGGAGGTCGTCCAGGATGTACGCTAGGACGGGCTTTCCCGCGACCTTCAAAAGCGGCTTGGGTGTATGATGCGTGTGCGGCCGCAGGCGCGTGCCTTTGCCGGCCAGCGGGATCACGGCTTTCATATTCGTGGCGCGGTAGGGGGGAAAAGGGCCACACTATACCGGTTCCCACCAGCGAGCGGGAGTGTGCTGCCGGCGCTATGGTGGTTCGGTCGGACGCGGGAGTCCACAGGGATGCCAGGCCAATGAAGCGTACATCGACGAACCGTGCATCGAAGGTCGTGGCGACGGCCTGCCTGCTCACGGCATGCGCCGGGCCGGGCGCGGGCGGCCAGGCGAACACCGCCCGCGACCCCTCGCTGGAACGGCTGCACATCTACGAGGTCGCGCCCGAGCAGCTGGCGCAGGCCAGGGACACGGGCTTCGTCGAGGTGAGCGGCTCGGCCTCCGTCGAGGTGCCGGCCGATCGCGGGCAGGTCGCGTTCGCGGTCGAGACCCGCGCGGAGACGGCCGACGCGGCCGCCACCGCCAACGCCGACGCCATGGAGGCGGTGCTGGCCGCGCTGCGTGACGCCGGCTTGCCGGGACTCCGCCTGGAGACCTTCGGGTACATGCTCCGTCCGGAGTACTCCGCCAACACCGGCCAGACGGGCGCGCGCGCGCGAACCATCGTCGCCTACATCGCGCTCAACAACGTCAGGGCCACGGTCGATGACGTCGACGAGGTCGGAAGCCTCATCGACCTGGCCATCCGATCGGGGGCCAACAGGGTGAGCGGCATCGCCTTCATGGCGTCCGACACCGAGGACGCGCGCGCACAGGCGCTGGCCGAGGCGGTCGCGAGCGCGCGTGCACAGGGCGAGGCCATCGCCGGCGCGCTCGGCCGCTCGCTGGGGGCGGCGATCGAGGTCCGCGGCGGGGCCGATCGACCCCCGCCCAGGCCCATGATGGACGTGGCGATGGCGAGGATGGAGGCGGCCACCACGCCGATCGAGGCAGGCGACCAGGTGGTGAGCGCCAACGTGACGATCCGCTTTGCGCTCGGACCGGAGCTTCCCGGACGTTGAAGGGGATCCTGAGGGGTCTCACCGAGAATAGGGCCGGAACCGATCCGGCCGCGGCCGACCGCCGATTGCGCGGGCGCACCTACGCGATCCCGTTCGACACGGTGTGGCAAGCCGCGTGGCGTCTCGCCGGCGGAGAGATCCGCGGTTGGAGCATGTTGAGCTCCGACGACCAGCTCGGCGTCATCGAGGCGGTCTCCAGAACGCTCATCCTCCGCAAGGAGCAGGACGTGAGAATCGAGATCCGCCTGGACGAGAACGCCCAGACGCGGGTCGACGCGTGGTCCTCCTCCAGGATCGTGCGGGGTGACCTGGGAAGGAACCGCAGGACCATCGGCAAGTTCATGAAGCGCCTGGACCGAGTGCTCGACGTACAACCGGGGCAAATCCTCGATCCCACGATCCGGCCGGCATGGCTCGAGCCCCTGTGAGCGTGCGCCGAGCGGTGAGCGTGGTGGGCCTGCTCTGCGCCGCGGCGTGCGGCGACTCCGTCCCGGAGCCGCCGTCCCGACCGACGGGGGAGGCACCGGTCGAATCCGACCCGGCGCAGGCCCGCGCCTACGACCGCCACTTCGTCTTCATGAGCTTCGCGGGCGACAGCGCGCTCGTCGTGCCTTGGCTCATGCGTACCGTGGAGCGTCCGGGCGCCGTGGACCGCGAAGCTCGCGGCTGGCTCGACCGCGGTGGCAGGTGGGAGGCGTTCTACGCGGAGCGATGGGAGGCGCCCCCCACGAGGTCGCCGGACCGCGTTCTGCCCCACGGCAACCTGAAGCTCATGGTACGGGAGGGCGACGCGGTCGACGGCATCATCTTCGAGGAGGGCCCCAGGCGGCTCGAGATCGCCCTCGGGAGCTCGCGGGCCATCTGGACCGGGCCCAGGGGCGGTGCCGTCGAGCTGGTGGAGGGCGCGGCCTATCTGGCCGACCAGCGCGTGGACGGATTGGTCCTGCACATGGCGAGGGCGTCGGTCGGCGCGGCGCCGGCGGGTGGGGACTGGGCCTTCCTGATGTCGGGCGACTCGCTCCAGATCGTCCTGGCGGCCCACATCGAGCACGGCGGCGAGGTCGAGCCCGTGTACCGCGGCTGGGCCGAGCTGGACGGCGAGGAGATACAATGGTCGGCCATTCGCCTCGATTGGTCTCAGACGCAGGCGTTTCCGCCGGCCCGTCGGGACGTTCCGGTCTCGTGGCGGGTCACGACCACCAACCGAGCGATCGAGGGTGCGCTGCGCGCGCGCTCGTCGGACATCGCCGCGGGCGAAGGCTCGGGGCCGCTGCGCCCGGTCCGCGCGCTGTTCGAGGTTGCGGGGAACGTGTCGTTGGGGGACGCGGGCTCATTTCCGGTACACGGCCTATTGGTTCACGAGAGGCGGTGAGGGCGTGCTGAGTGAAGGCCTTCTGGCGGCCCTCATCACCATCGCGTTCGGGGCACTGGCGGGAGGCGTCACCAACTCGATCGCCATCTGGATGCTCTTCCACCCGTACGAGCCGCCGAAGCTCTTCGGGCGCTGGCGCATCGGATTCTTCCAGGGGGCCGTGCCCAAGAATCAACCGCGGCTAGCGGCCGCGATCGGACGAACCGTCGGGAGCCGGCTCCTCACGCCCGAGGACCTGACCAACACGTTCGCGGACAAGGAGTTCAGGCAGGCGTTCGACGACCGCCTCGCCCACTTCCTCGACGAGGCGCTGCACACCGAGCGCGGCTCGCTGCGACAGATGATCCCCGAGCGGGTCATGGGCGACCTGGAGGCGCTGATCGAGGACGCGCTCGAGCGCGCCCTCGACCAGCTGGACCAGTACCTCGCGTCGGAACGGTTCGAGGAGGCGATGCTTCGGCGGACCGGCGACGTGGTCGAGGCCGTCGCCGACGAGCCGATCGGCGGCATCCTCACGCCCACCCGAGGAGCGGCCGTCGAGTCCGCCGTACAGGAGTGGTTGGAGGACGCCGTCGACACCGACGACTTCACCGCGGCCATCGAGGACTACCTCGAGCGGGCGGCGACCAAGCTGCTCAGGCCCGACCGCACGTTCGAGGAGATCCTGCCGCTGGGCCTGGTCAGCTCGGTCGAGAAGGCCATCGCGAGCTATCTGCCGCTCGCGGCGGAGCGGTTGGGCGGCCTGCTCGAGGATCCACGCGCGCGCGAGCGGTTCGAGGCCACCATCCACGACCTTCTGCACCGCTTCCTCAGGGACCTGAAGTTCCATCAGCGCGTGGTCGCCCGCCTGGTGATGACCGAGGAGACGGTGGACAAGGTGCTCGACACCATCGAGGCGGAGGGTGCCGAGCGCCTCTCGGAGATCCTGCGTGACCCGGCCGTGCAGGACGCGATGGCGAAGGGGGTCAACGAGGCCATCGTCGACTTCCTGCGCAGGCCCGTCGCGCAGGTGCTGGGCACCGCGGACGAGCCGAGCGTGATCGAGGTGCGGCAGACGCTGACCGGTTGGGTGGTCGGCATGGCGCGCGACCCCGCCACCAGGGAGTTCCTCGTGGAGAAGCTGCACGCCGGGCTGGAGCGCGCCGGCGCGCGCACGTGGGGCGAGGTGCTCGACCGCGTGCCGCCGGCCCGCATCTCCGCCGCGCTGGTCACGGCGGCCCGCACGGAGAGCGCCCGCAGGGTCATCGACGCGGGAGCGCAGCGGCTGGTGACCCGGATGCTGGAGCGGCCCATCGGCACACCGTCGCACTGGCTGCCGGAGGACGCTCCCGCACGGCTGCAGGCGGCGCTGGGCGACCCCATCTGGGAGTGGCTGCAGACCCAGGTGCCGACGGTCGTGGATCGCCTCGACGTCGCGCGGCGCGTGGAGGAGAAGGTGCTGCACTTCCCCACGGCCCGCATGGAGGAGATCGTGCGGCGGGTCACCGACAGGGAGCTGAAGCTGATCGTGCGGCTAGGCTACCTGCTGGGCGCGATCATCGGCGTGGCGCTCGTTGCGGTCGATGCGCTGATGGGTTGAGGCAGCGGGTCGCACGAGCCGGGCGTGCGCCCTCAGCGGTCGCCGGGGCGCTCGATCCGGAAGCCTCTCCTGCCCCCGCCCCCCCTGCGGTCATGCGACCTTCGCGCGCGCACGTTGCGCTGCACCCACGCCAGGGGCGTGAAGATCCGCTTGGCGCGCCGCCGGCGCCGGCCGCCCTGCTCCATGATCTCCTCGATGTCGTCCGCGGTCTGGGTGTAACGGCCCGGCAGGCCCCACCAGATGCCCAGCGCGAACGCGGCGATCAGACCCAGAATCTCGAGGGCCAGGATCATGCCCCACCTCTCCCGCTCACCGCTGCTTCGTCACGGTCTCCAGAAGGAGCAGGCCCAGCCCCACGGAAAGGATGATGGCGACGGCGTTGGTGCCCACCGCGACCATCCCGACCACCGTCCAGAAGATCAGATGTGTGAAGAGGTAGCCGCCCGGGAGCAGGTCGCGCATCGATGGATTCGGTTCGAGTGAGCCCGGGCCTCCGGAGGATGACCCGGTATGCCGCGAGGGAGCGAGTCCGACCCCGGAATATGCCCGCGACGGAGGACGGTGTCGAGGCCGTGACCCGCGACCGGTCGAGGCCGTGACCCGCGACCGGTCGAGGCCGTGACCTGCCACCGGTCGGGGCCGTGACCTGCCACCGGTCGGGGCCGTGACCTGCCACCGGTCGGGGCCGTGACCTGCCACCGGTCGGGGCCGTAGGCGGCTAGTCGATCGCGCTGATCGAGCCGCCGCCGCGTCCTTCGGCGACCCGCTTGCGCGCCTCGGCCAAATAGCCGGGCTCGAGCCTCAGCAGGTTACAGATCTTGCGCATGAGGTAGTCCTCCTTGCCGGCGAGGTCGCCGTCGGAGTAGACGAGCCCCCACATGATCTCCGCGAGCACCATCTTCTGACCGAGCGAGTAGCTCTCGGCGATGAGTTTGGTGAACTGCCACAGGTCCACCGCCTCGGCGCGTGCCTCCTGGGCGACCTTGAGCAGCTTCTCCGCGTCCGCGGCGTCGAGCCCGAACTGTCGGCGCACCGCGGACTCCAGGTGCCGGCGCTCGTCGTCGCTGAACTCCTCGTCGGCGTGCGCGAGCTCGAGCAGCAGCGCGCAGGCGGCCAGCCGAATGTCCTTCTTGGCGGCGGCCTCCGCGGTGTCCGGAGCGGGGCTCATCGACGATCGGAAGAAGTTCTTGACGGACTCCAGCATGGGGTCAGACCTCCAGGGCGCGCACGCGCCGCATGCCCGCCCAGAGCGGCAGCGCGGTAGCGGTCGCGGTCAGCAGCGCGGCCCCCGCCAGGCCGATCACCAGGGGCACCGGGCTCACCGGAGCCGCACCGCCTCGGAGGCCGGCGCTCAGGAACAGGTACACGGGCCAACCCTCCAGGGCGACGACGCCCACCAAGTAAGCGACTGCGACCATCATGAACAACAGGCCCCCGAACGAGGTCGGAATCTCGGCGACGTTCTCCGTGTCGTAGTTGGGGTAGAGCGCCCCGAACCCGAGCGCGAGCGCGGTCACCGCGAACGTGACCCCGACCATGGTCACCGTCGTAAGGACCAGGACGAGCGCGGAGGCCTCGAGGACGACGTTCGTCACGACGATGAGCGGCAGCGCCACGACCAGCAGTGGGACGGTGCCAACCCAGTACTTCGACCAGAAGAGCGTGCGCACGTCCAGGGGCGAGGACCGCAGCAGCCACATCATGCGGCCCTCGATCGAGATGGCAGGAAAGACGAACCGCGCGGCGATGGCGGCCACCACGAATCCCGCCAGGCCGAGGTTGAGGAACGAGACCACGTTGATGAGCAGGAAGGAGATCTGCTCCCCCGTGTACAGCGGCAGGACCGTGATGTTGTAGACGTACACCGCGACCAGCACGGCCAGCAGGATGAGCTGGGACCACTGCGTGGTGTCCCGGAAGAACACGCGCACCTCCTTGGCGACGAGGCTGCGCGTGCTCGGGACGACGCCGGAGAGCAGGCGCTCCACGACGCGTGAGCGCTCCCGCGTCTGGCGGCGCTCCGATCCCTCCTGGGCGCGGGTGAACCCCACCCCGAAGTAGTGCCGGTGCAGCCACGCGCCCACGACGCCGCACGCGGCGGCGGTCGTCCACAGGAACGCGAACGGGAACCACTGGAAGAACCCGCTCAGGTGCGACATCAGCGCGTCGGCCACCCACTGGCTCGGCAGCCACGGCGAGGTCGGCGTGCGCAGCACGGCCACGAAGTCGACCAGGTCCCGGAACTCCTCCGGTCGCATCAGCCGTTCCGGACGCAGGAACCGGAACAGCACCACCACGCCCGCCACCGCGAACAGGCCGATGAGCGCGAGCAGGTCACGCGCCCGGCGTGCCGGGAAGACGTTGACCAGCATGAGCGTGAGCGCGCTCCCGATGACGGCGGGAATGACGAGGAACGGGATCATCGTGGCGACCGCGAGCAGGTAGTAGCCGACGCCCGCGGCGTATACCGCCCCGTAGGCGGCGAGCAGCGGCACGGCCAGGAGCGCCACCATCCACGAGGAGTCGACGATGGTCTCCGCCAGCCGGGCCGCGAAGACGGTCTCCGGCTCGAGAGGCGCCGCCATCAGGAGCTCCAGGTCGTCCGAGAGGAAGAAGGTCGAGAGCGATGTGATCACGTTGGAGAGGATCAGGATCATGAAGAACGTGAGGAACGCCAGACCGAGCAGCTTGGCGGAGAGCAGATCACCGATGCCCTGCGTGCCCCGGAAGTAGAGCAGCATCCGGAAGATCGCGGCGAAGATCAGCGACCAGAAGAAGAGCCCGACCGAGCCGAGCAGCAGGCCCTTGAAGAGTCGGCCCTCGTCGGTGCGGGCGCGGTTCAGCGTCGTGCGGAGCTTGGGCCGCAGGAGCCAGAGGAGGCCCGGCCTCACGCGGGCATCCGGGCCGCTCACTGCTCGATGGCCTCGCGCAGTCCCTCGATGACGTCGGCCATCGCCTCACCCCCGGTGACCTTCAGGAAGATCTCCTCGAGGTGAGCGCCGCCCGCGTGCGCCTGTGCCCTCAGCTCGTCCATGCTGCCGAGCGCGATGATCTCGCCCTCCGCGATGATCGCGATGCGGTCGCACAGCGCCTCGGCGACCTCGAGCGTGTGCGTCGACAGGAATACCGTGCCGCCGTGCCCCGCGAAGGTGCGGAACAGGTCCTTGAGCAGCCTGGCCGAGCGGGGGTCCAGCCCGACCATCGGCTCGTCGACAACGATCAGCTCCGGCTGGTGGATGAGCGCCGAGCTGATGAGGAGCTTCTGCCGCATGCCGTGCGAGTAGGTCTCGATGAGCTCGTCCTTCCAAGGGGCGAGTTGGAAGAGCTCGAGCAGGCGGTCCGCGCGGGCCTCCACCGCCCCGCCGTCGCGGCCCCACAGCCCCGCCACGAAGCGGAGGAACTCACCGCCCGACAGCTTCTCGTAGAGGAAGGGGCGGTCGGGGATGTACCCCACCCGGGACTTGGCGGACGCCGCGGCCTGCTCCAGATCGTCGCCCCCGATCAGCACCGCGCCGGCGGTCGGCCGCAGCACGCCCGCCGCGATGCGGATGGTGGTGGTCTTGCCGGCGCCGTTGGGGCCCAGGAAGCCGAAGATCTCGCCCCTGTGCACCTTCAGGTCGATCCCCTTCACCGCGGGGAACGCACCGTAGTGCTTCGTCACGCCCCTGAGCTCGAGCATCTCGCTCGTGCGCTGGGGCGCGCGGGCCGGCGGAGCCAACACCGAGATGGCGCTGTGGCCGGCGATCCGTATGTCCGTCACGGGAATTCCTTTCGTGTCGTTGAGTGCGATGCGAATGATCATGTCCTCCCGTGCCCGCGGCTAATCCGCAACCTCGGTGAGAACCTCGATGTCGAGGTTGCCGATGAGCCGCACGATCTCGACCTGTTGCGCCAGGCCTCCCGTCACGAAGCGGATGTGCGCGGCGTCGGCCGGGTACTGCCCGAAGGTGGGATCGACGGCAACCCACTCGTCGAGCCAGACCTCGGGCCACGCGTGATAGAAGAACGCGCCGTTCACGTAGACGAGTCCGACGGCCGTGCGGGCCGGCAGCCCGAGCGCGCGCGCCATCGCGACGTACAGCACCGTGTGCTCGTTGCAGTCGCCCTGCAGCGTCTCGAGCACCTGGACGGCGTTGGGCACCGAGAAGGTGACCCGCTTCTCGAGCATGTCGTGGACCGCGCTCGTGAGCTGCTCGGCGACCCGCTTCGGATCCTGCGACCACTGCGCGGGCCTGTTCGTGATGGCGCGGGCGCGCCGCATGATGCGCGCGTCATCGCTCTGGATCAGCGGCTCCGGCTCGAGCGCCTCCCGGAGGTCCATGAGCTTGTAGGGCAGCCGGTAGCCCGCGTCGACCTCGGACCAGCGCTCGCGCCGGACGACGAGCGTGTCGCCGTGCAGCGACTGGCGGCCGCCGTCCAGCTGGAAGCCGGCCAGATCGACGCCGGTCAGGCGGAAGCGGAGCTCCGCGTACTCCTCGACGTCCTCGAGGTCCACGTTGCTCTGGACGGCGGTCGACAGGATCACGTCGCCGCCGACGCCCGAGGCGGACACGAGTCGGGCATCCTCCTGAGCCTGTCGAGCCAACTCGTACTCGGTCTTCTGCATGGAGAAGCCGAGCGGGCTCGAGGCGCTCAGGATGCGGCCGTCGGCGTCGACCCAGCTCTCCACGCGGATACCCCCGAAGACCTCCGCGATCTTCCACGCCGGCACCGAGTCCAGGCGCGCCGAGCCCCACCTGCCCGATGCAGCGTCGACGGCCGCGGAGTCGGTGACGAACAGGGTGTCGTGCTCGAGCACGTGCACCTCGACGGTGCGCGTGGAAAGGCTCGTGGGGTCGAACACCGGAAGCCTGATCCGCTCGCCCACCTCGAGCGCGCCGCCCATCGCAACACGGATCGGCACGACGTTTGACATGACGGGCGGCTGCGGCAGCCGAAAGCTCAGCTGCTGCTCGCTGCCCGCCGAGGCGATCGTGACGCTCAGCACGGTGTCCGGGCCGAGCGTGCCCCGGGCCTCAAAGCGGCCGACCTCGCTGTCGAGCGTGAAGCTGAACCCCTCCATGACGAGTGCCGGGCTGAGCTTCACCCTCGTCCGGGCCACCGCCGTCCCCCTCTGGCCGAGGGCGGGCAGCTCCAGGCTCATCAGGTCCTCGAGCTCGAAGCCGTCCGGCAGCGTGTCCAGGCGCGAGGTCGCCTGCCCCACGGTGCGGGCGCCCATGGTCAGCGTATAGAAGCTGATTCCGGGGGCCAGCGCGAGCGCGGCGTTCGCCAGCCGAGTGAGCTCGGGCTGGAAGTACTCGCGGCGCGCTTGCCAGCCGACCATGCCCAGCCATACGAGCACGACGGCCGTTCCGAGAATACGCCTGCGCATGCTGCACCCTCCGTTCGTTCGCCCCCGCCCGACCGGCTTCGGGCGGCCCGTCAGCGGTTCCCGCGACGAGGCGCGTCTCTACAACAACGCCTCCGAACCACCCCGGGTGTCAAGGATGCAGGGTCGAGCTCACCCGGGCCCCGGGGGCTCGCGGTTGCGGGAGGGATCGTCGACGAGGCGACGGAACAGGTCCGCCTCGAACTCCGAGCCCGCCACGATCGTCAGGTCGAGCGGGGCGGATCCCTCGTCAAGGTGGTTGAACAGGATGTCGACGAGGGCGCGCGCGGACACCTCGGGCTCGGTGGTGCCGACGCCCAGACCCAGCGGAGGCAGGGCGAGCGAGTCGAGGCCCAGATCCACCGCGCGACGGAGACCGTTCCGGAGCGCCCTCTGAACCGACATCGGCGTCTGGGGCTCGTCCTCCGACATGACGACCACGTGGATGACGAAGCTCGCCGGCAAGTCGCCGGACGGCGTGATCACCGCCCCCCCGAGCGGCAGGACCCCGATCTTGGCCATGTGCTCCCCGAACCGCTCGCCCGCCCGCTGCTCGAGCAGCCGCGACGCCGAGGTCACCGGCGCCAGGTCGGAGCGGACCGGGCGAACGACCGCGTCCGCCACCTGCGCGGACAGCTCGCCCACGAGCACACGGATCAATGCTGCTGGAGCTCCCGGGCGCGCCGGTACATGGCGGCTGCCTCCTCCGGCTCGTGCCTCCGGTCGTGCAGGTGGCCGAGCGTTCGGAACGCGCGGGGATCGTTCGGCTGCAACTCCGTCGCGCGGCCGAGCGCCTGAACGGCCTCGTCGAAGCGGCCGAGACGGTTGAGCGCCTCCCCGTGGTAGTAGAACGCGAGGCCGTTCTCCCCATCGTGGTCACAGACCCACCGCAGGTCGAGCTCCGCCTGCTCGTAGATGCCCTTCCGGTAGGCGAGCACCCCGAAGGACAGCCGGAGCGGGATGCTCTCCGGAGCGAGGCCGTGCGCCCGCTTCAGCAACCTCTCGGCCTCGTCGAAGCGGCCAACCGAGGTGAGCGCGGTCGCGTAGTTCGTCAGCACTTCGACGTTCTCAGGGCCGAGGGCCTCCGCCGCCTCGAAGTGCTCGAGTGCGGCCTCATGCTGCTTGAGCCCGTCGAACAGGACCCCCAGGTTGTTGTGCGCCTTGAGGTTCACAGGGTTCTCGTCCAGGATCTCCCGATAGAGCTCGATGGCCTCGGCGATGCGGCCCGCCTCCACGGCTTCCCTGGCCCGGGACAGGCGCTCTCCGGCCAGTCGCGGCGCCGGAGGGGCGTCACGCGACGGGCTCACCGGCGCGCCGGGCGACTCGACCGCCTCCGGCGAGGGTCCGGCGTCCGCCTCGGAGTCGGCCGCGGCGTGCGGCTCGCGCACCGGTCGCCCCGGCGCCGCCGGGGGCCCCTCCGGTCCGGGGGCGGAGCCGCGCGAGGTCGCGCCCTCGGCCGCGTCGCTCGCCGACTCTCGGCGTCCTGAGGCTGGCGCCGAGCCACCCGTCACCGGCGCCACACGCTCTTTCACCGGGGGGATGCCTTCGGGCCTCGGCGGCACGCCCTCCGTTGCCGGCGGCGCGCCCTCGGCCGCCGGCGGCACGCCCTCCGTTGCCGGCGGCACGCCCTCGGACCCCGGCGTCGACCCGCCGGACCGGGCGGCCGACCCTCCGGTGCCCGCCGAGGGTCCGGGCTCCGCGCCCGACGCGCCGGCCGCCGGATCCGCGTCGGGCAGCAGCTCGACCTGACGGCTTTCCACGCCGCGCGCCGCCCGCTTCTGCTTGCGCTTGCGGCCCATCAGCCGCGCGCTCCCACTTCCGTGCGCACCCAATCCAGGTACGGCTCGTGGCCCGCCCCCACCCTGAGCGCGATCACCTCGGGCACGTCGTAGGGGTGCAGGTCCACGATGCGGCGGCGCAAGCGCTCCACGCCGTCGGCGGTCGTCTTGAGCAGCATCAGCACCTCCGGCTCGCGCTGGACCTCGTCCGCCCACCAGTAGATGGAGGTCATTGGCGGGAGGACGTTCGCGCACGCCGCGAGCCGCTCCCCGACCACGGCGGCGCCGATGCGCTCGGCAACCTCACGGTCCGGTGCGGTGGTGAGGACCACGGTGACGTCCGTGACGTCGGTCGAGACCATGCCCTCACTCCTCGCTCGCGCCGGCGGGCTCGTGCGCGTACAGCCCGTCGATGACGTCGGCCAATCGATCGTAGACGACCTGGCGCTTCACCTTGAGCGTGGGCGTCAGGAACCCGTTCTCGATCGTGAGCTCCTCCTCGAGGAGCGCGACTCTCTTCGGCGTCTCGAACGATGCCAGGTCCTCGAGCATCGCGAAGATCTCCGATTCCACGTGGCGCACCACAGCCTCGTGCTCGACGAGGTCCGAGCGGCTCGACCAGGTGAGCCCCTGCGACGCGGCCCATGCCTCGAGCGGCTTGAAGGCGGGGACGATGAGCAGCGCCGGGTACGGACGCCGATCCCCGATCATGATCGCCTGCTCGACGAGCGGATGCGTCTTCAGGCGGTTCTCGATGGGCTGCGGCGCCACGTTCTTGCCGCCGGCCGTGACGATCAGGTCCTTTTTGCGGTCGGTGATCCGGAGGAACCCGTCGGCGTCGATCTCGCCGATGTCGCCCGTGGCGAACCAGCCGTCCGCGTCCAGCGCCTCGGCGGTCGCCTCGGCGTTGCAGTAGTAGCCCTTCATGACCTGCGGACCCCTGACGAAGATCTCGCCGTCCTCCGCGATGCGGATCTCCGTCGACGGCACGGCCTTACCCACCGTGCCGATTCGGAAGTGCTCCACGGTGTTCACGTTGGTGACGGGACTGGTCTCCGTCAGCCCGTATCCCTCGAGGATCGTGAGCCCGATCGAGTAGAAGAACCTGTTCAGCGCGGGCGCGAGCGGCCCGCCGCCGCTCACGAAGAACCGGAGGCGGCCGCCGACCGCCGCCCTGACCTTCGAGAACACGAGCGCGTCGGCCACCCGATACTGCAGCGCCAGCAAACCGCTCGGGCTCGTTCCCCCGAGCCGCAGGCCGACCACCGCGTCCGCGACCCGCACGGCCCACCCGACCAGGGCCCTCTTGAGGCCGCGTGCGTCCATGACGTTGTTGTAGATCTTCTCGTAGATCCTGGGGACGGCCACCAGCACCGTCGGACGGACGACCTTCAGATCGTCGACGAGCGTCTGCAGCGACCTTGGATACGCGATCCGGCACCCGACCCAGAAGAACAGGTAGTCGACCATCCGCTGCAGGATGTGCGACAGCGGCAGGAAGCTCACTGTGTTGTCCGTCTCACTCACCTCGAACACCATACGGGCGGCGCGCACGTTGGACGCGATGTTGTTGTGGGTGAGCATGACGCCCTTGGGGTCGCCAGTCGTGCCCGAGGTGTAGAGCACGGTCGCCACCTCGTCCGGGCTCGCCTCAAGGGCCCGCTCGCGAAACGCCTCGTCGGACCACTCGTCCGCGCGCTCCGACCCGGCGCCGAGAAAATCTTCCCAGGAGCGCGCGCCGGCAGGAAGCTCCGCGGGCGGGTCGAACACCACCACCGACACGTCCTGCGGGCACTCGGACGCCGCGCCGAGCGCCTTCTCCATCTGCTCCGCCGTCGAGGTGAAGACCAGTCCGACGCCCGCGTCCCGGAGCAGGAACGCCACCTGATGGGCGGTGAGCGTGGGGTAGACGGGCACGTCCACGACGCCGGCGCACAGGCAGCCCCAGTCGGCGAGCGCCCACTCAGGTCGGTTCTCCGACAGGATGGCGGCGCGGTCGCCGCGCCGGAGCCCCGCGCACTCCAGCGAGGCGGCCACGCGCTTCGCTGCCCGCATCACGTCCCGGTAGCTGACGTCCTCGAGCTCCGTCTCGGACACGAATCGCTGGTAGGCCGTGGCACCCGGTCGTGACGAGACCACCTCGAAGAAGAGCTCGACCAGCGTCGACTCGGGGACCGGCGTGTCGTTGCTCGCGTAAGTGACGCTCGTCACGGGCCGAGGCCTCCTGGCGCCTGGCTCAAACGCGCTCGACCCGGAGGTCGAAGTCGATGCCCGAGTCGAGCGTGTGGAGCACGCTGCAGTACTTGTCGCGCGAAAGGGCGATGGCACGCTGCAACCGCCCCTCGTCCCTCTCCGACGGCCCGCGCAGGCGGTAGGTGAGCCGGATCGAGAGGAACCGGCGCGGCGGCTCCGGCGCCCGCTCTCCGACGGCCTCGACCTCGAGCGTCTCGATCGGCACGCGCGACTTCTCCAGGATGAGCCGCACGTCCACCGCCATGCACGCCGCCAGCGCAGCGAGCAGGAGCTGCATGGGCGAGAGCCCTTGGTTTCCGTCGCTGTCCACGGTCAGCTCCGGACCCCCGTCGGGGCCGCCCCGGAACACGAGTCCCTCACCCACCCACTGGAGCCTGACATGGCGGGTGTTAGTAGAGATCATCTGGCCCGGGCTGCTTCGTCGCGGCGTCGTGGGCCTCGCCCCGCAGCTGCGCCAGCGTCCAGCGCGCGTGCTGGACGTGCGGCCCGGCGTCGGCCTCATTCGGCGCGTTGGACAGGAAGGCCTCCAGGTGCCGGATGGACTCTTCGGGGTGCTCGCTCCGCAGGAGGATGAACGCGAGGCCGTAATGCGCTCCGGCCGCGGTCGGATCCCTCTGCAGCACATGGCGATAGGTCTTGGCGGCCTCCTCGGTCATTCCGATGCGCGTGTAGCAGATGGCGATCTGCTGCAGGACGATCGCGTCTCCCGGCGCCTCCTTGAGCGCGAGGCGGAAGGACGTGAGCGCCTCGTGGAACTTCCCGGCTGCCAGGAGGTCGACGCCCTCCCTGTAGTAGTCGATCCGCTCCGGCTCGTCGTTGCCGAGTATCTTCTTCCAGAACGCCATGGGCGGGGTTGGATGGGGGCCTGCGCGGCCCTGAAGCCGGGCTCCGAGACACCTCCGGAGACCGCGGCAAGGTAGACGGGCCACGGGGCGGGACGCAACGGCTCAACTCCTTGCGGCGACAACCGTTTCCGCCTCCGTGGCCAGCACGGTCAGACCAAGCTCCTGCAACATCGGGGCCGCCCGCTGACCGGCGTGGAGCACGACCACTCTCGACATGGGCGCCACGACGCGGGCCGCTTCGGCGATCCACCGCGGGCCGAGGCGGGCGTCCACGGTGACGCCGCGGAGCACGCCGGTGAAGAACGGGATCCCCGGAGCCGAGACCAGGCGGCTGAAGCCGCCGGTTTCGGTCCAGAGGCGTAGGTCCGCGTCAATGCCCACGACCTGCACGCCCTCGACGAGGGCGGCGACGGCGGGCCCGTGGCGCGCCGGCTCACCGATCAGCGCGAGCGTGCCCGGACCGCGAGGGACACCCAGAAGCGCGGTGATTCGGGCCGACTCCTCGGTCGGCGCGAGGCCCGGCGGGCCGACCAGACCGGGGCCGAGCTCGCCGCGTGGCGGTGCGCGCAGGTCCGCGAACCCGTCCGACACGCGGAACGCGTCCCGGCAGTTCGGACAGCCGAGGGAGCCGGCGATGACCCGGCGATCGTCCATGCGGTCCGCCAGCAGGATCAGGCCGAAGGTCGGCCCGCAGCGGGGACACGTGAGCACGTCGGTGAGAAGGAGGTGCATGCCCGCCGCTCACGACCGCTCGACCTGCAGCAGTGGGACGCGCACATGTGCCGGCCGCGTTACCGCCCAGAGCACGGCGTCGGCGACGTCCCCGGGGCGCAGCATGCCGACGCGGTCGGGCAGGGCGGGGTCGCCATCCGGGTCGAGCGGGTCCCACATCGCGGTGTCGGTGGCCGCCGGCTCCACGAGCGTGGCCCGGACCCCCGTGCCGCGGGTCTCCTCGAGAAGCACCTCGTGCAGTCCCCGCAGGCCGTACTTGGCCGCCGAGTAGGCGGCGTTGCCGGGCAGCGCCCTGCGTCCCGCGACGGAGCCGACGTTGACGATGATGCCCGACCCCCGCTCCAGCATGGCCGGCAGGAGCGCTCGAATCACGAGGAACGGCCCGCGCAGATTCACGGACAGGCTGGCGTCGAACGCGCGCACCGACTCGGTCGCGCACGGCGCGATGCCGAATACCCCCGCCGCGTTGACGACCACGTCCGGAGCGCCGCCGCCGGCTTCCATCATGTGGTCGAGCGCGTCCCAGGTCGCAACGTCGTCGTCCAGGTCGGCCACGAGCGCGTGGCCGCCGATGTCGGCCGCGAGCCGGCGCAGGACCTCCGCCGAGCGGGCCAGGCACCATACGCGCGCGCCGGCGCCGGCCAGGCGCTCGGCCACGCGCCTTCCGATGCCTCCGCTCGCGCCGGTCACGACCGCGGTCCGGCCGGAGAGCGTGTAGGCTTCGCCCACGTCGGACGCTGAGACGCCGTGGTCCTCGGGGCTGCTGCGCGGGCCCGCGGTCCTCACGACAGGGGTTGGTGCGCGCTCGTCGTGAGCCGGAGGAACTCGTCGCGCGTCCTGTGGTCCTCGAGGAAGATCCCGCGCATGGCCGACGTGATGGTCTTCGAGTTCTGCTTCTCGACGCCCCTCATCATCATGCACAGGTGATAAGCCTCGATCACGACCGCCACGCCCTGCGGTCTGGTCGTGTCCCACAACGCCTGGGCGACCTGCTCGGTCAGGCGCTCCTGCACCTGGAACCGGCGGGCGAACACCTCGACCAGCCGCGGCACCTTTGAGAGCCCCATGATGCGTCCGTTCGGCACGTACGCCACGTGAGCCTTGCCGAAGAACGGCAAGAGGTGGTGCTCGCACAGCGAGTACACCTCGATGTCCTTCACGAGCACCATGCTCTGGTGGCGCTCCTCGAACAGGGCGTCGCCCAGCACCGCCTCCGGTGTTTGCCCGTATCCCTTCGTCAGGAAGCGCATGGACTCCGCGACCCGCTCGGGCGTCTTCCTCATGCCCTCGCGCTCCGGGTCGTCCCCCAGGCGGCGGATCATCTCGGCCACGAGCTCCTGGAAGGGCACCGCGGCGAGCTCCGAGGCACCGGCGGTAGCGGTATGCGCATCACTCATGCGTCGGACTCCTCCGAGGGTCCCCTGTACTCGACCGAATGACGTGGCGTCTCGTGAAGCACGATCCTGGCCAATCGTACGCCCCGCGGGAGTGATCCGGCGACGCGGTCCCAGATGGCCACCACGAAGTTCTCGGTGGACGGGTTCAGCCCCTCGAGCCACCCGACCTCGGTGTTGAGGTTGCGATGGTCGACGTCGGCCACCACCCGCTCCTCGAGCGTCTCCTTCAGCCCCTTTAGGTCCATGACGAAGCCGGTCTCCGGATCGATGGGCCCGCGCACGGTCACATCGAGCTCGTAGTTGTGCCCGTGCCAGTTCGGATTGGCGCACTCACCGAACACCTCGGCGTTGCGCTCGTCCGTCCAATCGGCGCGGAACAACCGGTGCGCGGCGCAGAAGTGGACGCGTCGCGTGGCTAGGACTTCCGGCATCGTGAACTCGCGGGAGGCGGATCGAGCGGATGGTGCGACCGCCTACCCGGCTGGCCGCGAGTGGGTCCGACGTCGTACCAAAAGCGAAGGGCCGCCGCCCATCCCCACCAACGTGGGAAAAGGCGTCGGCCCCCGCAGCACACCGGAGGGGTTTTATTGAAGCCCGGGAAGAATTCTTGGTGACCTCCCCGAGCCTTCCCGCTGTCCCCGACGAGCGGGGCATAGCGTCGGACTCGAGAGTCAGTCCCGGCTTCTGCGTGTTGGCTCAATAGATGAGCCCTCCGACGTGCGGCGAGAAATATAGGGCCTTCACCAGAAGCTCGACACCCCGGAGCTCGACACGCGGTAGCGCGACGCCCGAGGACCAGAGTCCCCGGGGCGCCGAGCAGCGGAGGCCGTCACGCCTTCGCGCTCCGAACCCATGGGGCGTCAACAGGGTATGAGCATAGGAGCCACGGCGCGGCACGCTCGTTGACACCGCGCGATGGCCGCCCTTAGCCTCAGGGCCTCATGAAGAGAACAGGCGACCCGGTCCGACGCTTCGTTTCGATGGGTGTCGTGACGCTCATGCTCGCGGTGAGCGTCGCCGTGCCCTTCATGGAGCGCGACGAGCTCGTGCCCGAGCCAGTCGCCGAGAGCGAGCACAACCCCGCCACCTGCCCCCCGGCGCACGACCACAGGCTGTGCACCCAGGTGAGCGCCAATCTCGCCGTCGCCTCCGTGAGCCAGGTGCGCACACTACCCAAGGGCGCGGTTCTGCGGCTCGCGCCTTTGGGCCAGGCGGCGGTGCCTCCCGCTGGCCTCTCGGACGGCAACCGCTCCAGAGCGCCCCCCCTGGGCTGACGACCCGACCCCCACCGGCCTGCGTGGCCGGTGGATCCTCGCGGCCGTACACCGGCTGCGGACCCGTCACAGCAAGGGTGCTCTTCCCGAGGTGCTCACGAACCCATGAACCTGCGCGCAACTCGCTCCCTCCTCTCGAGGACCGGAGCCATCTTGGCCATATCGGCGGTGGGGGTCCCCACCGCCGCGGCGGGCCAGGAATCAGCGGATTCCCTGCGGATCCAGGTCGAGCGGCTGACCGCCATGATCGACAGCCTGGCCGACGTGGTCGAGCGGCTCGAGGCCGCCGGCCGAGCCGGAGCCCCGGACGACGAGGCCCAGGACGCGCTCGCGCGCCTGCGGGCGGCTGCGGAGGCGGCCGCCGCGGCCACCCCCACGACCGATCAGGAGCAGGCGTTCGTCGGCCGGCAGCGCTCGCTGCAGGCGTTGAACCCGGAGATCAGCGTCAACGCCGACGTCTTCGGCCATATCAACCAGGATGACGTCGGGCAGGACAACTTCTTCGCGCGGGAGGTCGAGATGTCGATCATCTCGAACCTCGACCCGTTCTCCCGCGCCAAGATCTTCGTCTCGCGACATCAGGAAGGTGGCGAGTTCACACCCTTCGAGCACGAGGGCGCCGACGAGCACGAGGAGGGCGCCGGGTTCGCCATCGAGGAGGGCTACGTGGAGTGGGTGGGCCTGCCGGCCGGCCTGGGGCTCAAGCTGGGTCGGTTCTTCCAGCAGTTCGGCCAGCTGAACCGGTGGCACGCGCACGCGCTGCCGTTCCAAACGCGGTCCCTGCCCCACCTGGCCATCCTGGGAGAGGAGTCACTCGCGCAGACCGGCGCTTCGGTGCGGTGGCTCGCGCCGTTCGGCGGCGCCGCCGGCACGTACGAAGCGACCGTCGAGGTGACTCGCTCGGAGAACGCCGCGCTCTTCGGCGAGTCGGGCGGCATCTCGGTGCTCGGCCACCTGAACGGCTTCTGGATCCTGTCGGAGTCGGTCGACCTCGACCTGGGCCTGAGCTGGATCCGCGGATCCTACGAGGACGAGGTCAGCTCGGTCGACCGCAGCCTGTACGGAACCGAAGTCGCGCTCACGTGGCGGCCGCCGGGCAGCTCGCGGTATCGCGGGCTCACGGTGCGTGGCGGTGCGATGCTGCTGGACGGACTCGTGCCCGAGGTGCCCGCGGGGGGCGGCGCGGTGGCGATCCCCGAGGAGGATCACGCGCTCGGGCTGTGGACGGCCGCCGAGGTGCGTCTCTCCCAGAGCTGGCTCGCGGGCGGGCGCTTCGACCGCACCGAGAACCCCGCGGACCCGGGCGAGACGGCGTGGCTGGTCTCCCCGACGCTCACGTGGTGGCAGAGCGAGTACGTGCGCCTGCGCCTCGAGTACGACCTGCTCGGCCGGAGCTTCCAGACCGGAGACGAGGGGCGCCTGTTCCTGCAGGTGACGTTCGCGATGGGGCCGCACCGGCACGAGACGTATTAGGACGAATCGCGGGCCCAGCCCGCCATACAGGATGGAGGTCGCACGATGCTGAAGACCACGTGGATCGGCTCGCTCCTGCTGGCCGCGGCGCAGTATGCCGCCGTGCCAAGCGCGGAGGTGGCCACCGAGGCGGGGCTCGAGACCCGCGCGTCGGACGGGTCCCCTCAGGCCGCGCCGGTGAGGGTCGTGGCAACCCTGCCGGTGTACGCGAACCTGGTGCGCGAGATCGGGGGCGCGGAGGTGGAGGTATCGGCCATCGCCAACCCCAACGAGGACGCGCACTTCGTGCGACCCAAGCCGAGCTTCGCGCTCGACCTGAGGCGGGCGGACATGTTCGTGACGACGGGACTCGACCTCGAGCTCTGGGTGCCCACGCTGCTCGACCGAGCCGGTAACCAGGCGGTCCTCGAGGGCGGCCGTGGCTACGTCACCGCCTATACCGGGATCGAGCTGCTGGACATTCCGGCGGCCGCGGACCGGAGCGGCGGCGACGTTCACATCTACGGCAACCCCCACCTCACGACGGATCCGCTCCGGACGTTGCAGATCGCGCGCAACATCACCACCGGGCTCAAGCGCGTGGCCCCCGACCGGGCCGCCCACTTCGACGCCGGACTGGCCAGCTTCACCGACAGGATCCACCGGCGGACCTTCGGCGACCGCCTCGTCGACATGCTCGGCGGCCCGACGCTCGAACGGCTGGCGCTCAGCGGCACGCTCTTCGACTTCCTCCGGAGCGAGGAGTTCGAGGGGACCCCCCTCATCGAAGCGCTCGGCGGCTGGCTAGCGGAAGCGGAGCCGTTCCGGGGACAGCAGATGATCTGCTATCACAAGAACTGGGCGTACTTCGAGGATCGCTTCCAGGTGCGATGCGCGGAGTTCGTGGAAGCCAAGCCTGGCATTCCGCCCACGCCCGGCCACGTGGCTCAACTGATCGATCGCATGCGCACCCAGGGGCTGGACGTCCTGCTGGGAGCGGCCTATTTCGATCGCTCCAAGCTCGAGAGCGTGGCCAACCGCGGCGGCGCCCGGCTCGTCGTGGTTCCGCTGGCACCCGGCGCGCGGCGCGGCGTCGACGACTACTTCGAGCTCGTGGACACCTGGGTGGAAGAGCTCGCCCAGGCGTTCTCGAGCAGTTGAACACGAGCCGCCGAGGAGAGCGACCCCATGCTCGATCTGATGGTTGCACCCATCGTCGCCGCACTCGTGATCCTGTCGATCCACGCCTATCTCGGCCTGCACGTGCTCGGCCGCGAGGTGATCTTCGTGGACCTGGCGTTCGCGCAGATCGCCGCGCTTGGCACCACGGTGGCGCTGTTGATGGGCATCGAGGTAGGCACGACCCGGTCGCTGCTTTTCGCGCTCGCGTTCACGCTTCTCGGTGCGCTGATCTTCTCGTTCACGCGCATGGAGCGCTCGGCGGTTCCGCAGGAGGCCATCATCGGCATCTCCTACGTGGTCGCCACCGCGGCGGTGATCCTGCTGGCGGGCTTCACCGCGGAGGGCGCCGAGCACCTCCAGGAAACGCTGACCGGGACGCTCATCTGGGTGGACTGGGCCACCATCGGCAAGATGGCGGCGGTCTACGCCATCGTCGGCGCGTTCCACTTCGTGCTCCGGCGCCGATTCCTCGGGGTCACGTTTCAGCCGGAAAGCGTGCCCTCGGTCCGGCTGTGGGACTTCCTCTTCTACGTCTCCTTCGGCGTGGTCATCGCCTTCTCCGTGGAGGTCGCCGGCGTGCTCATGGTCTTCAGCGCGTTGGTGATCCCTGGCGTGATCGCCTTCCTCTTCACCAACCGCTTCGCGCTGGCGCTGCTCATCGCCTGGGCGTCGGGCGCGCTCGCCATCGTGGCGGGGATCGGGGCGTCGTTCTACTGGGATTTCGCCACCGGCCCCTTGCTGGTGTGCGCCTTCGGGGCGGCGCTGATCGTGGCGGCGCTGATCCGGATGGCGCTCGGCGTGCGGCCGGACCACCGCATCGTCGTGCGGAGCTTGGCGGACGGCGGCGTCCGCGGCGCGGATTCCGAGCGGGGCCCCGCCCGGGCGGCCACTCCCGCCGCATCGGCCCCCCTGCCTGACTGAGGGCACGTCGCCGACGGCTTGTGGGGCGTCGGCGTCCAGCTCGGGGGCGCATCGGCGTCCGGCTCGGGGGCGCATCGCCTGCAAACTTTGCCCGATCGGGAAGTTTTGTCGCTGCCTCCCTTCGGCCGGAACCCATCGCTGTCCGGCGCTCCGCCGTAGCTTAACTGATTGTCCTGAAGCAAGTTAGGGCGACGGTAGCGGAGCCGCCGGCCTCCGCACTCTCCATGGCACGGACCTTGTGTGACAACGGTCCACGCCCACGGAGGCGGCGCTGGACCGAGCAATCACAACGGAGCACTCCCCCAATGCGTGTCGCAGCAGACGGTTACATCGACCTGAGCGATGGACGGCGCGTCCGGACGCCGGGATACTACGACCACGGACTCGAGCCCGTGCCGGAGCCCGAGGCTGTAGCGTTCCTGCTGTCGCACAGCTTCCGCGGTCACCGTAAGGTCGTTCGCCCGCTCTCCTTGCAGGAGCGCAAGCGGATCCGCCTGGCACTTTGGGCCGACTCGGTGTCCGAGCGCATGAGCCTGGTCGACCGGGTGTGGAGGGCCGTCACCGAAGCGCTGCCCGCCCGCTCGAGCTTCCGTGAGCCGCAGTTGATCCAGGTGGTCCGTTACGGCCACTGGGCGTACCCGCTGTATCTGGACGGCGACTCCACCCGGGTGATCCCCCTCGGTGGCACGTCCCTCAGCGACGTACCCCCCGAGCTCGTCTTCGACCTCGACCTGGACAGGCGTACTGCCTGAAGCTTCGTGCCGGTTTGGTGCGACTTCGGTCGGCCGGCCGGCACCAAGTGCCCGCGCTCGAAAGGGCCGGGCCACACGCCCTGGGGGGGCGTGCCAAGAGCGGCGGTAGGTGCTTGCACCTACCGTCGCTCGCTTTTTCCCCTCTGAGCGGGCGAACCTGACTCCTCCCAAGCTGGCCAACGGCTCGGTCGTCGCGTCCAAGCTGGCCGACGGCGCCGTGACCACGGGTCGGATCGCGGACGGAGCCGTGACCCTGGACAAGCTCGCGCCGGGCACGATCACGGGCGTCGCGGACGGCTCCATCCACAACGCCCAGCTCGCGGCGAACGCGGTCACGAGCGACAAGATCCTCGACGGCACGATCGGATCGGCCGACGTGGCCGCCAACGGTCTGACGGCGGCCGACCTCGCGGCCGGCTCGGTCGGGTCCTCGGAGCTCGCCTCGGACGCCGTAGGTAGCATCAACGTCATGGACAACTCGCTCACGGCCGCCGACCTGGCCGCAGGCGCGGTGGGCAACTCGGAGATCGCCGCGAACGCGGTGGACTCGGCCAAGGTCACCGCCGGCGCCATACGCGCCTACCACATCGTGACGAACGCGGTGGGGCTTGCCGAGATCGGCGCGGACGCCGTGGGTCAGTCGGAGTTGAGGGAGGGCGCGGTCGCCAGCTCCGAGGTGTTCGACAACTCACTGACGGCGGACGACCTGGGGGCGAGCTCCGTCGGTGCATCGGAGCTAGCGGCGAACGCGGTGTCCTCGGGCCACATCGTGGATGGGACCATCGACCACACGGACCTCTCGAGCGGCACGATCGCCGCCAGGGCCGTGGCCTACATCAACATCTCGTCCGGCCTGAGCGTCAGCCTGTCTCGTGACGTGAACGTCAACAGCCTGACGGCCGCCGCCTGCGGGTCGAACTACTGCCAGTTCGATCTGAACATCTCGTCGTCGGTGGGCAACGTGTTTAGCCGTTACGTCGTCAGTACCGCGACCGCCAACGGCCTCCTCACAAACGTCGCGTTCATCGACACCGACACCATTCGGGTCTTCGTGACGACGCCGGGCGGCGGAACCAACGTGATGGTCGTCATGTTCTGAGCCCTCACGTGCGCTCGGCCCCCCGTCACCTTGCCCACGGGGGGTCGAGCGCCAGCACGCGCTCGTACACGGGGCACTCGGGGCCGTGCGCTCCCGCCAGATAACCCGTGCTCAGGAGGAACTCGCCGACGATCTCTCCGCCCGTGAACTTGAAGGTCTTCCGAAACAGCTTCACCCAGTCCTCCTTCGCGCGAGGATGGTGGGCGTCGAGCCAGGCCGCAAAGCTGCCGTGCTCCGAACGAAGGCGCCCGACGACCTCCGCGTTGTGGATCGCGGCCGCGATCTTCAGGCGATTCCTGATCACGCCCGCATCGCCGAGGAGCCGGGCAAGCTCCTCCTCGCCGTAGGCCGCCACGACGTCTACGTCGAAGCCGTCGTAGGCCCGTCTGAAGGAGTCCCGCTTCTTGAGGATGGTGAGCCACGAGAGCCCCGCCTGGTTGATCTCGAGGACCAGCCGCTCGAAGAGCTCGTCGTCGCCCCTGAGCGGAAAGCCGTACTCCTCGTCGTGATAGGGTCCGTGGAAGGGATCACCCCTGGCGACACGGCAGTAGGTCGAGGTCAAGGCGCTCTGGAGACAGGTGGGTTGGAGGCAGGTCGAGGGTAGCAGGCGGCTCGGCAGGTCACCCCCTGGCATGGAACCTGCGCCCCGTTCGGGCGGTCCTCATGAAGGGGACCGGGCGTCGCTGCGGAACGATTCCCGGGCGCGCGACGATCGGTTACACCCGCCTGCCCGCGGAGGATCCTCACGTGACGATGCGACGGCGGTCCGCCGCCCTCTTGGGTCTGATGGCCGCGATGTCGTGTGGCGGGGACCGGGGGCAAGACGATGCGGCCGACGGCGGCGGCGCTGACTCCGCATTGGCGGCGCCCACCGCCGATTCCGCCGCCGGCCCGATGATCCACCCGCCTGGTCCCGGTGTCCCGGGGGCCGTCGGAGACAGCGCACCCGTCGGCGTGGCTCCCGACACCGCCGTATGGACCACGGGCCGGGCGTTCGCCCCTCCGACGGTGGCTTATGCGCCCCTGCCCGTGCTTACGGCCCTCCGCACCGGGACGCACGCGGCCTACGAGCGGCTGACCGTGGAGATGGGGGAGGCAGCGGGGTTGCCCAGTTACAACGCCGAGTACGTGGACCGGCCGCTGATCGAGTGCGGGTCCGGTAATCAGGTGTTTCCGGTGGGCGATGCCTGGCTGGAGCTGCGCCTCGAGCCGGCCGCGGCGCATACCGAGGCCGGCCAGCCGACGCTCGGTGAGAGAGAGATCCCGGTCGGCGGACCACTGCTGCTACGTGTCCACCGCACGTGCGACTTCGAGGGCGTGGTCACACTAGTGCTGGCGCTCGCGGCGCCGAACCCGTTCCGGGTGCTGACGCTCGCCGATCCCTGGCGGATCGTGCTGGACGTGCAGCGCTAGTGACTCACCACTCACGCCTCCCCGCCCTCAGTACGCGCGCGTACTCCAGCGGGAGCGACAGCGTGAACGTGGACCCGCACCCGGGCTCGCTGGTGACCGTGATCTCGCCGCCCAACGCCTGGGCGAGCCGGGAGCTGATGGCCAGCCCGAGGCCAGCCCCCGGCACACCCGCCACCCGGAGGCGGCTGAACTCCTGGAACAGGAGCGGCATGCTCTCGCGTGCGATCCCGATCCCGGTGTCCTTCACGTACAGGTGGATCCGTCGTGGAGGGGCGACGGAAGCGTCATGCCGCGCACCGACTCGCACGCTTCCCGACCGGGTGTACTTGATGGCGTTGGAGACCAGGTTGCCCATGATCTGCTCGACGCGCCTCGGATCGGTCTGGAGCGCCGGGTGGTGATCGGACGCCTCCACGACGAGCTCCAGGCCCGCGGCGTCGGCCTGCGGTCGGTACTCGGCCGCGATCTTCCTCAGAACGTCGTCCGCTCTCACCGATGCCGGACGGATATCGACTTGTCCGGCCTCCACCCGCCCGAGCTCCACCAGCTCCTGGATGAGGTGAAAGGCCGAGCGCAGCGTCGCGCGAATCCGGCGAACGCTGTCCTGCTGAGCCTCGTTGAGGGACCCCGGCACCCCGGTCTCGAGCAGGGCGGCGTGGCCGTCGGCCGCACCCAACGGGTTCTTGAGGTCGTGGCTGAAGCCGCGGATCAGCCGGGCCCGGCTGCGGGTCACGCGCTCCAGGTCCAGCTGCCTCTGTGCCAGGTCCGCGTTGAGATTCCTCATCCGGTGCCCGAGCAAGGCGACGCCCGCGGCCGCCGTGAGGGCGAGAAGGAGGAGTCCAAACGAGGCGCGATTCGCCGCGCGATCCAGCGCCGCGATCTCCGTTCCGAGTCGCACCATCGATCCGCGGATCGCCTCCTCGACGCGGAGCGAGGCGTCGAGGGCCCCATCGTAGAGCTGTTGGTCCAGAACCACGGTCGTGGATGGCGCGGCCGACGGTGGCGACCGGCTCATGATGCCGGAGGCAACGATCGCCGCGTCCCAGCGGTCGGTGGCAGCCTGCAGGTCGCCGACGCGCGCCGCGACCCCGCGGTCGAGATCCCTGGAGAGGAGGGTCAGCCGGGCGAAGTGCGCCCTCTCGTCCTCCTTCAGCTCCTCGAGCCGTTCCACGAAACGGGGCTCGCCGGTTGCGACGTATCCCCGAATGGCCGACATGCGACGCGCCAGCGCCAGCTGGATGTCCGTGCTCACCGCAAGAGCGGGGTCCGCCGCGGTGCGGATGATCCTCTGGCGTGGGTCGATACGGGCTTCGACCATCAGGTCGACCACCGCGACCGCGATGAGCGCCAGCGCGACGAGCCCCAGCAGGATCAGGTCCCAGGCTCGCCCCAGTCCGGTCCCGCCTCCGGACGTGGGCGAGCTTCGGCTCGCCGCGCGAGTGGCGCTTCCTGAAGGGTGAGCCGACATTCGAACCTGGTCGCGCCGGTGTGGGGAGGGCCATGAGCTTCATCGGACTGCACGAACAACTGAGCTGCTCCCGGCGCATCCTTCGTGCCAATGGCCGGAGCGTGCGATCATCCGGGCCCCACGTGTCCGCGGTCGTCCCGGCAGGACCGGCTTACCGGCGACCTGTTGCGACGTTCATACCGCTCTCGAAGGAGAGCTCGTGGCCCGCGGGATCCTCCGCCCGGCTCACCTACCGGGCAGCGGCGCGCGGAACTCGCCGGGCCCACCTCCCATCAGCCGGGGCCGTCATCGTTCCGTGGAGATCATCAGCTTGAATCCGTCCGGATCTTGCACGCGGAACACGCGCGCTCCCCACGGCATGTCCGCCGGCTCGCTGGCGAGCGTGCCGCCGCGCTCCACGATCCGCTTCGCGAGCGCGTCGACGTCCTGAGCCGTCGTGATCTGCAGCGAGAAGCCCTCGCCCTTCACGCGGTCCCACCCCTTGGCGCCGTCGTCCTGATTGATCAGGAGACGGACTTGCCCCGCCTTCAGCGATACCGCCCGGAGCTTGCCGTCACGCTCGTGCTGCTGGTCGACGATGAAGCCCGCCACGTCCCTGTACCAGGCGAGACTCGTCTGGAGGTCCTTGACGGTGAGGGAGGCGGACAGGGCGCGGCCGCGGAAGGATTCGGGTTCGGCCCGGGACTTGTGGTCGGCGGTGGATCGGTCCTTGCTCATGATGCGTCCGTTGCTGGAGTGTCGTGCTGGATGGAGGTGCAGAGTGTTTCCGGCGTGCTGTAACAGTAGCCATGAAGAGGATCCGGCGCGTCGGCTTCGCGCCCCAAGCTGTCACAGTCGGGCGCCACCCTCCAAGAACCGCTCGTAGCGGTGCGCCAGCAGCTCCACCGAAGGAAGGTCCACCCTCCGCCTTGGCAACGAGATCCTTACGCCGTGAAGTCCCTGAATGGCGTGCTCGAGAGTCGGGCCATCCTCCTCTTCGAGCAAGTCGGGCCGGACATGGACGGTGTAGTCGGGCCGCACACCAATGAAGAAGCGGTCGAACGCGGTATGGTGAAGGCGACACAGCGCGAGCCCGTTGCTGATCACGGGCTCCCCCTCCGGCTCGGCGTCCGGGATGATGTGCGCCGCGTCCAGGAGCTCGTCGTGCTTGAGCCTGCACAGGGCGCACTGGTGGCGGTACGCCGCCAGCACCCGCTCTCGGAATGCTCTCTGGTGCAGCCGCCGACGCGCCAGGGTCGTCACATACTCTCGCCGAGCCGCCGCACCCTCCGCCACTTCCATCCGAGGCTCGGAAACGAGCGAGAGGTGGGCTGCGTCCTCCACGGCCACCGAGAAGGACAACGCCTCGGGCTCGTCCCCGACAATGAGGACCGGCCATGTAGCGAGATACCTGCCGGGCACCATGCGATGGAAGTAGACCAGTGGGATCCTCTCCGTCATGGCCAGGCGAAGGCCGCGGTTCTCGGGATGCAGCGGATCATCTCCGCGATACCGATAGTGGAGGAGTCCATCCTTGCGGAAGGCGTCGTCGTAGGGTCCACCGGGAGACGTCCGGATGGACAGCGGGAGCTCCATGACGGCTGGCTTGAAGATGCCCTGCTGGGAGAGGAGCGGAACCCGTCTTCCGTCGAACCGAAAGCCCCCGGTGAGGACCGTCCAGGGAAGCACGTCGCCGTGAAGCGACACTTGCTCGGAGAGCCACTCGAAGGCCGTCGCCCGGACGCGCGCATCATGGGAACGGTCGAACAAGGCAGGCGTCCTCGAACGCGGGATAATACGTCGGCAGGAGCGGCTAGCCTGCACGAGCCCGAAGCTGCAACCGGCACGAGGACCCTGCGCCAGCGCCTCAGCCTCCGCGACCAACATGGCCTGCCCGGACCGCAACGTGCAAGCGACGCGCCCGGCATGGAGGAATGCGCGTAGGCCCCGCAGGCACGTTTACGATCCAGAAGCTTCAGCCGTGTCTCCCGTACCGGCGGACGGAGAGCCGACGGCCTCAGGAGTGCCCGAGGATCTCCGCGACTTGCCGTACGACGCGCGGAACGTCCCGCACGACCAGCGCGTTCGTCGATTCCACGACCGCCACACTCCCCCGCTCGCTCAGCAAGGAGCGGACGACCCCTTCGAGCTCCGCCGCCGGCTGCCAGCGGAGCCGGAAGATGCGGACCACGGTCTCCTCGACCTCCTCGTGAGCGAGGGGCGCTCCCTCCGAGCCGACCCGGATGATCCCGCTCTCCGTCTCAACGGCGGTCAGGCCGTGTGCGAGGAGGATCTCGTGAAGGGCGAGGTCCCACGGCTGCTCGCGGATGTCCGCGGTGACCGGACCGCCCACCTCCGGACCCAGCACGATCGAGCGGCCGGTGAACTCCGCGAAGGTGCGGAGCACATCCGGCATCGGGGTCGCACGGAACGAGACGCTCATGCGGGGGGCGCGCGACGCCGCCGGAGCCCGAGTGGGGACGTCGGGCACCTGCGCGGAGAGCGGGGCGGCCAGGAGGGCCGCCATGAGGACAGCGGCGACAGGGGTGCGGCGGTGGGGCATGGCTCCTCGCGAAGGACGCGGTACCGGCCCTCATTCTACCCCGGCCGCGCGCGCGGGTCCGGCCGGCTGATCACGCCGCGGTCCTACGGGATCCTCGCGATGATGTCGTCGCCGTCATTGTCAGGAGGGCCGCGATCAGGACCGGCCAATCCACGTCGAGCGGCCCTGTCCCCTCCCGACCCCACCCTCTGCCCCCTCGCGTGGACGCGCCACCGCAATCGCGGCTTGGCGGAAGCCCAGCCGCCCCACCCTCACCAGACCACTAACCCACCCGCCCCCAACACCTTACTGCTCCCCGGGCCGGCCGAGCCCCCATCCACCCCGAAACCGGCACGCTCATTGCCCGTACAACCTGCCGTGTAGCACCGCCGCCGACATGCTCGCGAAGGAGGGGCCGGCCATGAGGACGACCAACCGCAAGGGCACGCTCGCCGCGGCCCACATCGAGCTGTGGAGCCCCCCGATCGCGCTGCGCCTACTCATCGCATTCGCCGCCGCCTTCGCCGGGCTCGCCCTCCTCACCACCAGCGTGAACGGCCAGGTCGAGACCATCGAGCCGTTCGACCTGACAGGAACCGTAGTCGACGCCGAGACGGGCGAGCCGCTCGTCGGCGCCTTCGTCGGCCTGGCGGGATCGGATTGGGGTTCGATCACCGAGGGCAGCGGGCGCTTCCGCATCCCCGACATGGATCCGGGACCCGTGGCCCTCACCGTCGAGCAGCTCGGGTACGAGAGGCTCGCGTGGGCTGGCAACGTGAGCGCCGAGGGCGAAGAGCTCGTACTCCGCGTGCCGCCCGAGCCGTTGGTGCTCGAGGGGCTGCGCATCGTGACCGACAGGTTCCGCTCCCGGCGGATGGCGGCGGCGACCAGCGTGTTCGCCTACGAGCGCGAGGCGCTCGCTACGAGCCCCCACACGAGCGCGCTCGATTTCGTGACGTTCCGGTACGGCCTGTCGCGGATACCCTGCAACGGCCGGCGCGGGGATCTATGCGTGCGGGTTCGCGGGCGGCTCGTCGAGCCGCGGGTCTACGTGGACGAGCATCCTGTCATGGGCGGGCTCTCGTACCTGAACGCGATGGCGCCGCACGAGCTGCAGATGCTCGAGGTCTACGGCTGGGGCACGCACATCCGCGCGTACACCCCGCGGTTCATGGAGCGCGCGGCCCGGATCCGACTGGCGCCGATCCCGATCTTCTGACGCAGCGGGGGTCGCCGCTCAGCGATGCCGGACCGACATCGTGTCGCGTCTCTCGGCGTCACGCCGGGCGCGGATGGCTCCGGCGCGCGCCCTGAGGACATCCCGAAGATCCATCTGATGTGCCTGCCCGCGAATCTCGCTGAACACGCGGAAGCGCTCGGCGTGCTCCGCCCGACGGTTCGGCAGGACGCCGAACCCACAGTCGAGCGCCGAGACTCCGCTTCCGCCGCACGTCGGGATGACCAAGCCTCCGAGGTAGATCCGACCCGGCGCGAGCCCCCACCGGCCGTCGCCGGACCCCTCGCCGGTCCAGTCCGTCATCCCGGGGACCGTCTCACCGGCCGCACCCATCGAGTCGTGGTACGCGACGATCCGGTCGAAGAGCGACAGGGGCTCGCCGGTGAAGTCCAGGCCGGACGCGTCCCCGAGCGATCGCTCGCTTCCCCACAGACGGGCGTCCCTCAGGCGCGGCGCGAGCCGAACGGCCGGCGCGACATCGTCGGCTCGCCGGGGCGCGATCTCGAGAGGCTGCCGGGACGGCGCCGGAGCCTCGGTGCCCAGGGGCGGTGCGTCCCGCCGTTCCCGTGGCGGCTCGTCCTCGGCCTCGACCGGCCGCTCCGCCCCGCCGTCCTCGACGGGGACGAGGTCGTGGACGCGTATCGCGCCGTCCCACGCTCGGCTCGCCCGGGAAAGGAAACGCCCGCCCCCGCCCTCCGCCGCGGAAAACCGCAACGACAGCGCGCCGGCGTGCAGCGCCGCGGACACGACAAAGGCGATCCCCCAGCGCCATGGATCGCGTGAGCTCCTCGAGCCTGCCGGGTACCTCATGGGGGCGAGTGCCCGATACCTTCCGGGCGTACGTGAATGGGACCCACGGGAGGCAGCTCACGGTCTGGAGCAGCGGTCACGACCGTCCTACGCCCATCTTGGACGCGAGCCGGGGAACGGATCGC
>Ga0302046_10000461_pt1 | contig 41298 bp, 30 predicted proteins | sample RVTome_11_FD_200261 | JGI IMG/M metagenome (GOLD analysis project Ga0302046, IMG submission 200261) | Soil microbial communities from uranium-contaminated site in the Upper Colorado River Basin, Wyoming, United States - RVT147D111 (version 2) ...
CTCCCTTCACTCTCGCGCCTGATGAATGCCGGCATCGGGAAGGGCCGCACCGTCCCCGAGCACCGCCAGTGGGCAGACCAGCTCTACGCGCTCTACGCGCGCGGTCGGGAGGCGCGCCTGATGGCCTCCATCGTCGGCGAGACGGGGCTGGGGCCGTCGGATCGCCGCGCGCTCGAGTTCGCCGAGGCGTTCGAGCGCGAGTTCATCGGACAGGGCCTCACGCGCCGCGCCATCGCCGAGACCGTGGAGGCCGGCTGGAAACTGCTGGAGGCGCTGCCGCGGGAGGATTTGGGGCGGATTTCCGATGCGACGTGGGAGGGACGGAGAGCGGGAGAGGCGGCAGAGCGGCAGAGCGGCAGAGCGGCAGGGGGTGCTGAGCTACCCTCTGCCACGCGCCGTACGCCATATGCCGGAGGTGGGGGAGAGGAGGGGCGGACGCCGTGACCGTCTCCGCCACCCGCATGAACCTGCTGCGCGCCCGCCGGCGCCTGGAGCAGGTCTCGCGCGGCACGGCGCTGCTGCGCCGCAAGCGTGAGGCGCTCGTGACGGAGCTGTTTCAGCTCGCGCGTCGTGCGGTAGACACGCGCCAACGCATCACCGAGCGGGCTGCCGAGGCGTACCCCGCGCTGCTCGGCGCGCTGGGGCGCCACGGGCGCTCGGGCTTGCTGCCGCTGGGATGGCCGCTGCGCGAGGTGGAAGTGGAGATCGAGGGCAGGCAGGTGTGGGGGATCGCGGTCGCCGACATTCTCGAGCGGCCGACGCTGCGGCGCTCGGTGGCGGCGCGAGGGGCGGCGCCGGGCAGCGCGGGGCCGGCCGCGACGGTGGTCGCCGAGCGTTTCGAGGAGTTGATGGAGCTCGTCCTCGAGGCGGCGGCGCGGGAGGTGCTCATTCGGCGCCTAGGCGAAGCATTGGCCAAGACGTCGCGCCAGGTGAACATGCTCGAGCAGCGCATCGGACCGGGGCTGAACTCCCAGATCACGTCCGTGCAACGCGTACTCGACGAACGGGAGCGCGAGGAGCACGGGAGGCTGCGGCGGTTGGTGAAGTCCAGAGGGAAGATGGCGCGGTCGACCGCCAGGACGCGGTAGCCCTTGCGCGCGAGCAGCATCGCGGTGGGAGAACCGGCGCAACGCGCGCCGACAACGATCGCATCGTATTGCTTGCCCATCGTGCGTCTCCTTTCGAGCTATGCCAACCGGACCCGCGGCAGCCGGCGCAAGGCTGGCTCCCACGAGCAAGCCGTCGGTGGTGGAGGCCGAAGCGGTGCCACCGGCGCTCCACGACGTGCGCCGGCGCTGGGCGGAGCTGCTACGCCGGATCTTCGAGGTCGACCCGCTGCGCTGTCCCCGGTGTGGCGACACGATGCGCGTCGTCGGGTTCATTACCTAACCGCACGTGATTGACCGGATTCTGACCCACCTGCGCCGCCTTCGAGCGGCCTTGAAGTCACCGGCCTGCTCGAGCGCGGAAGCCATCTCGATGCGAGCGAGGCCGGCCGTGCAGCAAGAGGCGAGGTCCTGCGTGAACGTGTGAAGCATGCGCAGGCCACGCTCGCGCATTTCCGGCGTGGCGGCGAGGAGCCGGGCGGCTTCCCAGGCTGGGACATCGAGGTACGCACGGAGGCGGCCGCGCGAAGGCACGATAAGGACTGCATCGTCGAAAGCGATCGCTCCCGCGACCGGATCGCCTTCGAGCATCAGCGGGGTGCAGCGCGTCGCGCAAGCGCGCGGGCATCGTCGGGAACTCCTCCCTCTCCTACTCCGCTCGCAGACTCTCCATCGCGTCCACGGTCGCCGCCCGGCGCGCCGGGCCCAGGATGGCCAGCAACGCCACCGCGACGAGCAGCATAGTGACGATCGCGTAGGTCAGCGGATCGGTCGTGGTGACGCCGAACACCATCGCTCGCATGAAACGCGTGAGCGCTGCGGCGCCGAGCAGGCCGATCACGAGACCCATCCCCACCGGGACGCCACCCTGGCGGAGCACGAGAAGCGTCAGGTCTTCGCCGCGCGCACCGATCGCGAGCCGGATGCCGAACTCGGCCGTGCGCTGCGATACCATGTACGCGATCACCGAGTAGATGCCGACGGTCGCCAGGAAGAGCGCCATCGACGCGGCGAGCACGAGCAAGACCATCGTGAACGCCATCCGCGCGCCGGCCTCCCGCACGATGCCGGCCATCGTGCGCACGTACGCCAGCGGCAGTGCGGCATCGAGCTGCCGTACCTCCCCCTGCACCGCCTCCACCAGGCTCAGCGGTGGTAACGTCGTGCGCACCGTGTAGACGAGGAGTCGTGGGTTGATCCCGCTCGCGTCGCGATGCGCGAGCGGCAGGTAGACGACCGGCGCCGGATCGTCGGTGAGCGACGTTACCGGAGCGTTCTCGACGATCCCCACGACCTGGTACCACGGTGGGTCGTCCGGCTCGGTGGTAGGGTAGATACGCCTTCCGATGGGGTCTTCGGCCGGAAACAGCTTGTCGGCCGCTTGTCGATTGAGCACCGCGGCGCCCGTCAGCTGCTCGTGATCCCGGCGCTCGATCGTGCGGCCCCGCAGTAGGCCGATGCGCATCGCCTCCAGGTACCCTTCGCTCACGCGCCGCGTCGCCACGATCGGGGGGATCTCACCGTCACGCGGCGGTTGATCCTGCCGCGCCCACGGATTGCCCGCCCAGCTTCCGCACAGCGGGAGGCAGGTCGTCGCCCCGACGCGCTCCACACCGTGGAGCGCGCGCAACCGCGCGAGCAGGGCGTCGTGGAACGCGACCGCGCTCTGGCGCGTCGGGTAGGTCGTCGGCGGGAGCGAGATCTGGAAGGTCAGCACGCCGTCGGCGTCGAACCCCGGATCGACGCGGCTCAAATGCCAAAAGCTCCGCGTCATCAGCCCCGCGCCAACGATCAGGATGAGCGCGAACGCCGTTTGCGAGACGACCAACGCGTTCCGCGCACGGAGGCGCACACGGTCCGCAGTGCTCCGTGCACCCTCCTTGAGGACGGAGCCGAGGTCGAGCCGGCGACCGAGCAAGGGGATTGTACCAAGCACGAGACCCGCCCCGGCGCTCAGGGCGAAGGCGGCCGCCCACACCGCGGGCGACACGCCGATCTCCTCGAGCCGTGGCAGTCCCGCGGGGCCGAAGCGGCGCACGAGGCCGAGCGCGACCGCGGCGAGCGCGATGCCGATCGCGCCACTCACGACGGCGAGCCACGCCGTTTCAGCGAGGACGTACGCGGCGATCTTGCGCGGCCCGGCGCCCAGGGCCGTGCGTACCGCCATCTCGCGCTGCCGTCCTTCCATGCGCACCACCAGCAGGTTGGCCGCGTTCACGCCGGCGATCAGCAGCACGAGCGCGACCGTTCCGAGCAAGACCCAAAGCGTCGTGGTGACGTCACCGACGATCGATTCCTTCAAGGGAGCCACGAGCGCCGTCAGCCGCGCGCTTTCGACGACCTCGCGGCTCGTCGGCCCGGGAAAGCGTTCGATCAACCGGGGAATGAGACCTTGGAGCTCGTCGCGCGCGGCCTCCGCGTCGACGCCGTCCGCCAGGCGAGCGACCCCGCGGAGCGTGAACGATCCGAACGTGTCCGTATCCGGGTTCACCGTTCGCGCCAGCCAGACATCGGTGTCGCGCGACGGGAAGCCGAACGACTGGGGCATCACGCCGATGACCTGAACCCCCACGCCGTTGAGCACGACGCTGCTGCCCACCACGGCGGGATCCGCTCCGAACGCCGAGGTCCACAGCCTGTGGCTCAACACCGTGACCGGCGCCGCCCCCGGCTCGCCGTCCTGCGCGACCAGGAAACTGCCGAGCGCGGGCTGCACGCCGAGCACCGCCGCCACCTCGTGGGTCGTCACGGTGGCGGTGAGCCGGCGCGGCTCGCCTCGACCGGTCAGGGTGACGTCGGCGTCGGAATGGACCGCCAACCCGTCGAGCGCTCGACTCGTCTCGCGGTACAGCAGATACAGGCCCTGCGTCATCTGGAGTCCGCCTTCACTCCCGATGCCCGGCGCGCTGTGATCCACCTCGACCAACCGGCTCGACTCGGGATAGGGCAGCGGGTTGAGCACGACGCCGTGAACCACGGCGAACATCGCCAGGCTGGCCCCGATTCCCACTCCGAGGGTCATCAGGCTCGTGAGGGTGAATGCGGGGTGGCGGCGGAGACGGCGGGCAGCGGACAACAGCTCGACGGACGGGCGCACGGCGTGCTCCTGAGGGTAGGGGCTACCGTGGAGACACCTACGTGGGCGGATGGGTTGCGGAACGGCCTCAGCGATACGCGAGATCGGCCTGCGCGTGCATCCGTCCCGCCCGCATCACGTGGGTCACGGTATGGATCGGCCGTGCAAGGTGAACGGATTCCCTGCGTCGGTGGCCACGACGACCGTCGCTCCGGCCGCATACACGCGGCGTAGGTTCTCCGCCAACACCGCGTTCCCCGCCTCCCGCCCGCTCGAGCCGCTGTCGCCCAACCTCTTCCGAGCGGAGACGTTCGGGGAGATACGGGCGGAGCCGTTCGATCTTCTCCACGGTGTTGGCGTCCACGCAGCCGTTCGGGTCGTCGATGGATTGGGGGCTCGCCGAGAATCACCGAAGCGACCGCGCGGGCCCAGTTCGCGGATACGATCAACGTCGGCGCATAGATAGCCTCGTTCGCGGCCATCTTGGCCCCGGCGCGCAGCGCGAGCTTGGCTTCCCGAAGACCCGTCGCGTACACGATCAGGTCGAGACCCGCCGCCCGCGCCGACCGCGCCCACCTCCATGAGGCGGGCGTCGAGCACCTCCTGTTCCGCGGCCGGCGGTCGCAGGTACCAGACCTTGATGGCGGAGGAGCCCATCGCCACGAGCGTCGCCGCGCTGGAACGTACCTCGTCCGAGGTGCTCATCGGCAGGAACGTGTAGATCTCATCGTCCACGAAGAGTCGGAGCGACGGGTGCGTGATCAACGGCCCCGCCGCGCGTACATGGGCGCCATCGGGTGGGACTCGGCCACGCGCGGCAACGCGGTGGTCAATGGGTGACCGCCGCCCCTCGTTCCTCAGCGCGGCAAAGGCAGTTCCGAGCTGATCATGTCGGTTGTCCACAGCCAGGAACCGTCCACCTGCTTCCGCAGGAGTCCCATGTAATGACCGCGGTCCGTCTGCGGCCCCGCTCCGTCCTCGAGTACTACGGAGACCACATAGGTGCCGCGCACGAACGCCACGTCAGCACAACCGACGATCTCGTCCGCGGTGATGTTGAACTGCTCGATCGGCGGGAATGTCTCGAGCCAAGAGCGAATGGCGTCGCGCCCCTGTACCGGCTGTTGGTTCGGGGGAAAGCGAACGGCGTCAACCGTGAACATACGCGCCACGGCTGCCCAGTCGGCGCGCCTCACAGCCTCAGTATCTTGCTCGACGACCGCCCGGATGGCTTCGATGTCTTGTTCTGTCAAACCCATGGCGTGGCTCCCGTTGAGATGTCGGCCAACATCACCTTCTACCGGCCCGGGGGGGTCTGCGGGCGCCAAACGACCGCATCCGGATCCCGGGAGCAGGCACACGAACACGATCGCGGAACGAACACGGACCAGATCTCTCCTCGGGAAGCGCACGAGAGTCCTCCTTTTGCAGACCTGACGCAACGTAGATTGCAGCCGGGCTTCGCAGTCTTGCAGAACGCAAGCATCGTGGACCCGGTCCTACCGGAAGTCCAGGGCAAGAGCTGGAAGGCGCCGGTATGGGGATCCGGAGCGCCGCGCCAGGAATGCAGAGAAATCCGCTGCGCTGATCGCGGCGATCGACCTGGCGGAATTGCGCGGCGCTCGGAACCTGACGCAGGAAGAACTGGCCGAGCGTCTACGGATCTCGCAGTCGAACGTGTCGCGACTCGAGCATCGAGACGACATCCTCGTGAGCACGCTCCGCCAGGTCGTGGAGGCGATGGGAGGGGAGCTGAAGGTGCAGGCGGTCTTTCCGGATGGTGAGGTGCGGCTGACTCGATACGAGAAGACGCCTGTCTGATCGACCGGATTCTGACCCACCTGCGCCGCCATGCGCCCCCCGCCGCAGCCTCCCCGCACGTTCATTCAGTCAGCAGTACTTTGGAAGGGCCGCTTGAAGTTCCTATTCCTATCGTGGCGGCCGTCGTCGCGAGCCGGCGCCGCAAGGAGTAGACGCCATCGCTCCGGCGTCTGCTCACGTTGCTGACGCTATGCGCGACGCCAAGTCGTTGCCCTGCCGGATCGGTTTCCTGAAGCAAATCCACACACGTGATGGCGGTCGAGCTGGTGTACTAGCAACGGCGTTGCGGGTCACTCCTCCCGCAAGACCACCAGCGGATCCACCCGCCCCGCCCGGCGCGCCGGCCCGTAACACGCCGCGGCGGCAACGAGCAGAACGCCCACCGTCGCCGCGCCCACCGCGGCGAGACTCACCCCGCCGGTCGTCATCACGGCACGGCCGATCATCCGGGTGGCCGGGAACACGAGCGCCAATCCAGGCGCGAGACCGATCGCGACCAGCACCAAGCCGCTCCTCAGCGTCGCTTCCGTGAGGGCGCCGGGCGCCGCGCCGATCGCGAGACGGATCCCGAATTCCCGGCGACGCTGTCGCACGGCCTCGGCGAGCAAACCGTACAGTCCCGCAGCGGCCAACCCTATCGCCACCAGCGCGAACACGCCCGCCATCGCGAGCACGAATCGGGTCGGCGCCAGCACGTTGTCCACCACGGCCGTGAGCGGGCGCGGGGCTATCAGCGGGAGATCGGGATTCATCTCGTTCACGACCGCGCGCGCCGCCGCGACCGATGCGCCGCCTCCTCGCATCACGACGGCCATGGACCACAGCGGATACTGCGCGTGCGGCAGGTAGATCGTGCCCGGCGGTGGCGCGTCGGGATGCTCGTGCGGAATGTCGCCCACAACGCCGACGACCTCGACCGTGCGCCGAGTCACGCTGTAGCCCGCGCGGAATTCGTGGACGGTGACGTCGAGCTGCCTGCCGAGGATGGGACCCGGGGTTTCCTGAGCGAGACGCTGGCGCATGGCCTCGTCGATCACCGCCACCGGCACCGCGCCGTCGCGGTCGGCGGCGGAGAGGTCGCGCCCTTCGTGCAGCGTAGTGCCCGCGGCGGTGAAGTAGCCGGGCGACACGATCCGGTGGAGCGCGGCGCGCGCACCCCAGGGCCGGTCCGTCGGGCGCGGGGCCCACGGCTCGAGCGTTTGGACGCCGCCCATCGGGAGATCGGACGTGAGCCCGACGGCCGACGCACCCGACATCGCCGAGAGTCGCTCGTTCAGCTGATCGAAGAAGTCCACCCACGCATCGGGCCCGCGGTACTGCGCGAACGGCAGCGTGATCCGGAACGTGCGCGCCTCCTCGGGCTGGAACCCGAGATCCGCCCGTTGTAGTCGCGCCAGCGTATCGAACATCGAGGCGCCGCCGTACAGCAGCACGAACGCCGCCCCGACCTGTGCCACGATCAGTGCGCGCCGCAGACCACGCGCGGGCGTCGTCGCGCGGGTGGAACGCAGTTGCGGCGTGTCCATGCCACGCGTGGTGAGCAGCGCAGGGCCGAGTCCGGCGAGCAGCGTGCATCCCGCGACCATCCCGACGCTCACCATCCAGATGGCGCCGTCGATACCGATCGGTCCCGTGCGCGGCACGATGCCGGGCTCGAGACGGAGCAGCGCGTCCACCAGGGGGATGGCCAACAGCGTGCCCAACGCCCCGCCGATGCTTGCGATGACCGCGGCTTCCACGAGCAACTGCCGCGCGATCCGCCCGCGCTCCGCTCCCAGCGCGCTCCGCACCGCCATCTCGTGCTGCCGACTGAGGAACCGCTGCACCAGGAGCGCGCCCGCGTTCGCGCAGGCAGCGAGCAGCACTACGACGCCGCAGCCGACCAAGAGCAGCAGGATCGGCCGCGCGTGGGCGACCACGTCCCGGTGCATCGACACGACGCGCAGCCGGAGGCCGGCGTCCTCGTGCGTCGGGAAGCCCTCGCGCAACCGTGCCGCGATGCCGTCCAGCTCGGCCTGCGCCTGCCCGACCGTCGCGCCGGCGGCCAACCGCGCGATGACCTTGAGGTAGGCGCCGTCGCGCGGCGCCTCGGTCAAATCGACGGCGAGCGGCGTCCACCCCGCCAGGTCCGTGCTCATCCCCGCGCCGGCCGGCATATGCAGGCCGAAGCCCTCGGGCAGCACACCGACGACGCGCATCCAGCTGCCGCCCACGCGGATCGTGCGGCCCACGACCGCGGAATCCGCGTCGAACCGGGTGCGCCAGAACGCGTGGTCCAGCACCATCACGCTCACGGCCGCCGAGTCGCGCGTGTCGACCGGGCGATCGTCGGCGGGCTCGAGCAGTCGACCCAGGAGCGGGCGCGCGCCAAGCGTGGCGAACACGTCGCCTGAGACGACCCCCAGCTCGATCTGTTCCGGATCCCCGGTGTCGGGGACGTAGGTCGTGCTGAACGAGTTCACTGCGGCCACGTCGCGGAGTGAAGCGGCCTGCTCGCGAACGTCCATCACGTCCGGCGGCGACAGCGCACCCCGCGCATCAGGGTCGCTGTCCGTGCCGCCCCACACGAGGATCAGGCGGTCCGGGTCCGCATGGGGAAGATCTCTGAGCAACACACCGCGCGTGACGGTGAGGATGCTCACCGTGGCGGTGATGCCCAGCGTCAGCGTGAGGGCCGCGAGGACGGCGGTGTGCGGACGGCGCCGCAGCGTGCGGATGGCGAAGCCGAGGTCGCTGCGCATGGTAGGGGAACCGATCGAGAGGGGTCGCTGGTGACTACCCGACTGGCCGGACGCCGGTTCCAGGTTCGCCGGTATCCCCGACCCACGCCCACGCCGCCTAGTCCAATGATGATGACTTTGGCCGGCATGTTCGCCTCCCGTTCAAGCCCGCGCGCGCCCCTTCCACCGCCAGGTAGCCCCGACCAGGATTGCGGTCGGAACCAGCCAGAGGCTCAGCGCGATCAGCCAATCGCGACCGTCCGCGTTGGCGGGAGTCAGGACCGGTAGCAGTGGGTCTGAAGGACTGTTGAGCGAGACGTGAAGCGGAGGAGGGGTGGAGGGGTGCGGCCGTGCCTGTCGCCTCACTCTGCCGTTATCGATGCCGACTGCCGACTGCCGACTGCCTATTCTCGCTCGTCCGGCTCCGGCTCGACCTCGTCGGCGCGCTCGAACACTCCGTGCTGGTACGCGATGGCTCGCAGTGTCGGTCCGTCCAGCGTTCGGAAGAACTCGGCCAGGTCGCGTGTGGGGCCCGTCGGGCCGACGGTCGTGAAGCTGCGTTGCAGCACGTCGAGGATGTCCTGGACGAGCTCCTCGTTGGTGGCGGCCGCGGCCTCCGTTCTCTTCGATGGATGTTTCATGCCCCCTCCAGTGTCTGATCTTCAGATGCCGTTCACCTGCGTTGGACGACCCGTCCTCGTCGGCTCGAATCAGCCTCCCTGCTGAATCTAGACAAAGACCGTCGATTCGGCATCGCGGTTGCGCGGGGTGTCTTCGATCTCTGTACCCGAGAACAGCCTCCCGGAACGACGTGACGCGGTCACAGACCGTGCAAACGACGTATCTTTGGATAAGCGGCGCCGCCGCCCCGCCCGGTACTCGTGCCGGCGCGACCGCGTAACGCCGGCTCCGGTCACGACAGCCCGGACCGCCGCCAGACCAACGCTAACGATGCCGAGAGGTCGAAGCGGCCCCGCGAGCGACCATCGGGATCAAGCGGGGATCGTGAGGCGTTTCGCGCCCGACGCGGTCCGTTGCGGCCGTGTCTGACGAGAGATTCACAGTCCCTTCACGCGCGAAGCATGGCGGTCGCCGTAGTCTCGGTCTAAGCCACCGCCCTAGGTTGTCTGCGCACAAACGGAGGCTGTCAATGTTCGCCAAGGTACTCGTTCCGCTGGATGGCTCGCCGCTCGGCGAGCGGGCGATCTCCCACGCGGCCTCGGTGGCCCACACGTTCGGGTCGACGCTGCTCCTCCTCAGGGTGATTCCCGTCCGCCAGCGGGGCGGCGCGGTCCCTCTCGACATCATCGATCGCCGGCTGGGTCACGCGGAGGCTGGCGCGTATCTCGACGCGATCGCGGCGGACCTGCGCGGCCGCGGCCTGACCGTCGAGACGGCGGTCACCGAGGGCCAGCCCGCCGAGCAGATCGTCGACGTCCTGCGGCGCCACGGGGCCGACCTCGTCGTGCTCACCAGTCATGGGTGCGGGGGGTCCACGGAGTTTCCCATCAGTGGCACGGCGCACAAGGTCGTTTCGCGCGCGGGGACGTCGGTGCTCATGGTCCCGCCCCCCGAGCGGGCGTCGTCGGGCGTCCCGTCCGGAACGGCGTACCGGCGGATTCTCGTCGGTCTCGACGGCTCGCGTCGCGGTGACTGGTCGCTCGGACCGGCCGCCGCCCTCGCGCGTCAGGCCGGCGCCGAGTTGTTGCTGGTACACGTCGTCCAGGTGCCCGAGACCGTCGAGGAACCCCGCTCGGCTGAGCTGCGCGAAGCGGCCGATCAGCTGGTGCGGTTGAACAGCCAGGCTGCTGCGCGACACCTGGCGCAGGTCAAGGCGCGCCTCGAGAGCCCCGAGCTACACGTCCGGACCCGGATCGAAGTCTCCCGCCGCATCCCGGAGGCCCTCGCGAATCTCGCCGAGGCCGAGCGGGCGGACCTCGTGGTGCTCACGGCGCACGGCACGTCGATCACCACGCACGGGCTGTACGGGGCCATCGCGGTCCAGGTCCTCGCCGAGGCCCGGCGGCCGCTGCTCGTCGCCCAGGACGTGCCGAGTCCGCTGGAGGGTTCCCGGACTGGGCACGCCGTGCAGCGGGAGACCGCCGTCAACCACCTGTGACCGACACGGCAACGCAGCCCGCCGCCCGGAGTGCCTTGACGGAGCTGGCGGCGGCCGACGCGGACTGCCGCCGTGCGGGGCCGGACACGCTGACGCCGCATGTCCGCCAAGTCATTGGCAGGCTCCGGGCGGCCCATCGACACGTCGCGGGGCCCGGCGACGAGGCGGCGGACACGGGCGCCGTCGAGTGGTTCCTGGATAACTGGTTCATCATCTCCGGAGCGATCCGGCAGGTGGAGGAGGACCTGCCGCTGCATTTCGTGCAGGAGCTGCCGCGGCGGACCGGGGCGCCCGACGCCGGGTTGCCGCGCGCGTGGCGTTTGGCCCGCCTGCTCGCCCAGACCTGCGGTGATTTCCTGGATCTCGGCGAGGCCGCGGTCGGGGTCGAGGAATATCAGCGGCGCACGACCCTGACCATCGGGGAGCTGTGGGCGCTCCCCGGACTCTTTCGCCTGGTCATCCTCGAGGACCTGGCGCGCTGCGCGGAGCACATGGTGGGGGGCGCCGCGGTCGGGGTGTCGGCCGATGAGGGGCGCGAGACCAGCGGCTCCGTGGAGACGCGCGTCGCCGGTTGCATCACCAGTCTTCGCCGGATCGCCGTGCACGATTGGAAGGCATTCGTCGAGCGCCTCAGCCAGATCGAGGCGCTGCTGCGCGACGATCCCGCCGGCGCGCACTCCCGGGCCGACTTCGCTACCCGCGACGGGTACCGGAAGGCGGTCGAGCAGCTGGCGCGCTGGGCGGACGCCGAAGAAGGCACGGTCGCGGCGGAAGCCGTTGCCCTGAGTCGCGCGTCGACCGCCGGCGCGCGCGCGCATCACGTCGGGTATTTCCTCGTGGACGAGGGGCGCAAGATCTTCGAGCGCCGACTCGGCTGCGTGGTCCCGCGCGGTGTACGAACGCGTCGCTGGCTCGTGGACCACGGCACGGCGGCCTACCTCGGCGCCATGGCCCTGATCGGCAGCGCGCTCCTGGCGCTGCCGGTTTACTATCTGCTCCATAACGACGCCGGCCCAACGGCGACGGCCGTCGTCTTGCTCCTGGCCGCCGTGCCGGCCGTGGGCATCGCGGTTCCCGCCGTGAACTGGCTCGTGACCCAGATCCTCCCGCCCCGACTCCTCGCACGGCTCGATTTCGATGAAGGCGTCCCCTCCCAGTGCCGCACGGTCGTGGCGGCGCCCACGCTCCTCACCAGACGGGCGGACGTGGAGGCCATGTTGCGGCAGCTCGAGGTGAACTACCAGGGGAATGCGGATCCCCACGTGTTGTTCGCCTTGCTGACCGACGGCCCGGACGCGCCCACTCCCGAGCAATCCGATGACGCACCGCTCCTCGCGGCCGTGACGGCCGGGATCGAGCAACTCAACCGCCGGCACGGCGCCGACGGGAGTGGACCGTTCCTCCTGCTGCACCGGGGACGGCGCTGGAACCCTGCGGAGGCCTGCTGGATGGGCTGGGAGCGTAAACGGGGGAAGCTCGCAGAGTTCAATCGTCTGCTCCTTGGCGACCGGGCGACCGACCTTCGCGTGCACGCCGGCCGCGCGGACGCGCTCGCGCACGTCCGCTTCGTGATCACGCTCGACGCCGATACCGTGCTGCCCGGGGGAGCCGCCGCCCGCTTGATCGGCACGCTCGCCCACCCGCTCAACGTGGCCGACGTGAACGAGGCCGGGGACGTGCGGGCGGGCTATACGGTGCTCCAGCCCCGTGTGGAGGTGGCCGGCCGCAACGCGGGCGAGACACCGTTCGCCCGCGTGTTCGAGGGGGACACTGGGCTCGATCTGTACACGCATGCGATCTCCGACGCGTACCACGATCTCGTCGGTGAGGGCATTTACGCCGGCAAGGGGATCTATGACGTGGCGGCGTTCGAGCGCTGCCTCGCGGGGCGGGTCCCGGAGAACGCGCTCCTCAGCCACGATCTCTTCGAGGGCATTCACGGCCGGGTCGCGTTCGTCTCGGACGTGCAGCTCCTGGAGGACTACCCCACCCACGTGATCGGCTACGCCCGGCGCCTGCACCGCTGGGTGCGGGGCGACTGGCAGCTCCTGCCGTGGCTCGGAATCCGCGTGCCGATGGCCGACGGCACCCGCGCGCCGAGTCGCCTATCGGTCATCGACCGCTGGAAGATCGTCGATAACCTGCGCCGCAGCCTCACGGCCCCGTCCGTCACGGCGCTCCTGTTCGCCGGATGGCTCTGGCTACCCGGATCGCCCTGGTTTTGGACCGGGATCGCCGCCGGCACGCTGGCGGTGCCCATTGTGCTCGGCGCGGCCACGTCCGCCAACCGGCTGGTCACCGGAGCAGCCTGGCGGCCAACCGTCACGCGCGCGGTGCGAGGGGCAGGCACCGACGCCCTGCGCTGGCTGCTCGCACTCGTGTTCCTCGCGTTCGAGGCCGCGATGGTCGCCGACGCCGTGGCCCGAACGCTGGTGCGGTTGTTTGCGACCCGGCGCAACCTTCTCGAGTGGCAGACGGCGGCGCTGACGGCGCGCACCGTGGCGCGGACGGGGAGTGCCACCTTCGTCTGGCGTCAGATGGCCGCCTCCCCGGCGATCGCCGTGGTCGGCGGCGCCGCCGTGACGCTCGCCGCCCCGGGGTCCCTGCCGGCCGCCTTGCCGTTCCTCCTGGGCTGGCTCGCCGCCCCCCAGTTGGCGTACCGACTGAGCCAGCCGCGTATCCAGGCGGTCTCCATCCTCACCGAGGAGGAGCGGACGCGACTGCGGCGCCTCGCGCGTCGGACATGGCACTACTTCGAGCGGGTGTTGAGCCCGGACACGGGCTGGCTCGCGCCCGACAACCTCCAGGAGGTGCCGGTTGCGACGATCGCCCACCGGACGTCGCCCACGAACGTCGCCATGGGCCTGCTCGCGACGTTGGGGGCGTGCGATCTCGGGTATCTCGGCCTGCGGTCGGCCGCGACCGCTCTCGCCAACTCGATGGACAGCCTGGAGCGGCTCGAACGGTTCCGCGGCCACTTCTTCAATTGGTACGACACGCGCAACGGCGCTCCTCTAGCGCCGCGCTACGTGTCCGTGGTGGACAGCGGGAATCTGGCCGCCGCGCTCATCGCGCTGCGCGAAGGGTGTCTCGATTTCGGGAGCGCGCCCGTGGTCGGCCCCGCCCTGTGGCGGGGACTGCGCGACACGCTCGACGTGTTTGGGGAGAGCGTGGCCGCCCTGCGAGTCGACGGCGAGTCCACCGCCACCCTCAGCGAGACCATCGCGATGCTGGACGATGTGCTGGCCAACCCGCCGGAGCCGCCCGCAGCGCAGCGCGCGCTCCTGGCGGAGTTCCGGGCGCGACACATGCCCACCCTCGAGACGGCGCTCACCGACGTGGTCGAGGCCGCGGGGGGAGCGATCGACGTTGCCCGCCTGCGGGATCTGCGGATGTGGCTCGAGCGGATCCGCTCCCAGTCGGATCGGGCCCTCCTGGAGTGCGAGGCCCTCGCTCCGTGGGCGGCCGTCCTGGACGGCGCCCCGGACGAAGTCACGGACGCACTGGACCGGTTCCCCACCCTCCGTGAGACGGCCGGCCTTCCAGGCGCGCTCCCCGTCGTCGGCTCCGGCGACCCGGCGTGGCAAGCGCGCTTCACGGCGGCGGTCGAACAGGCGGCTGCAACCGCGCTGGCCGTCCTCGGCGATCTGCGTAGCATCGCGCAACGGGCGGCGCATCTGATCGACGACATGGACTTCACGTTCCTGTATGATCGGCATCGACACCTGTTCCATATCGGCTACGACGTCGACGCGGGTCGCCTCGACGGCAGCTACTACGATCTCCTCGCGTCGGAGGCGCGGCTCGCCAGTCTGGTGGCGATCGCCAAGCGGGACGTCCCCGAGCGGCACTGGTTGCATCTCGGCCGCCCCTTTGGCCGGGTCGGACGGAGCCGCGTTCTCCTGTCGTGGGGCGGCACGATGTTCGAGTACCTCATGCCCGGGCTCCTCGTCCGACGGCCGGATCAATCGTTGCTCGGCGTGGCGGGTCAGGCGGCCGTTCTGCAACAGCGGCACTACGCGCGGCGGCACGGCATTCCGTGGGGGATCTCGGAGTCCGCGTTCCATCAGATGAGCCCCGAGGCCCACTATCAGTACCGCGCCTTCGGCGTCCCCGGCCTCGGGCTGAAGCGGGATTTAGGCGACCGGCTCGTCGTGTCGCCGTACGCGTCGCTGCTCGCGCTCCCACTCGCCCCGCGCGAGGTCGCCGCGAACGTCGCGCGACTCGAGGATCTCGGCGGGATGGGGCCGTACGGTCTCTACGAGGCCCTCGACTTCGGCGAGCCGGAGCCTGGGGCGGAGTATCGCCCGGCGATCGTTCGCGCGTACATGAGCCACCACCAGGGCATGATTCTGGTGGCGCTGGCGAATCACCTCGCCGGCAATCAGATGGTGCGCCGGTTTCACGGGGATGCACGAGTGGCGAGCGTCGAGTATCTCCTGTTCGAGCAGGTCCCTCACCACGTCCCGATCTACCGGCCGGACGCCGGCCATGCCCGTCCCGTTGTCCCGCGCCGGGCGCGGTATGCCGCATGGACGGCATGTCCCGCCGCCTCGCCGCAACTCCACATTCTCTCGAACGGGCGATACAGCGTGCTCGTCACCGGTCACGGCGGGGGCGGCAGTCGCTGGCTGGGCCGGGCCCTCTCCCGCTGGCGCGCGGAGGCCGGCGTGGATCAGTGGGGGCACTGGCTGTACCTCCAGGATCGTGACGGTGGGGAGCTGTGGTCGATCGGCCGGCAGCCCGTCCACGATGCGCCGGTCGAGACGACCGCGTTGTTCTCGGCGGAGTCGGTGGAATTCCGGGCGCGGGCCCACGGAATCGCAGCCCGCGCGCTCGTCACGGTGCCGCCGGGCGACGAGCTCGAGGTGCGGCTGGTCACGCTCACGAACGAGTCCCCGCGCCGGAGGCGCATCGCGCTCACGAGCTATTTCGAAGTCGCCCTGGCGCGACCCGCCGACGACTTGCGCCATCCGGCGTTCGGCAAGCTGTTCGTCGAGAGTGAGGTGCTCGAAACCCCACGCGCCATCGTGTTCCGGCGGCGGCCGGGTGGGCCCGATCCGGAGCCGTTGCTGCTGGGACACGCGGTGGTCGTGCCCGCGGACGTCCGGTCCACGTGCACGTACGAGACGGATCGTGCGCGGTTTCTCGGACCCGGCGGGACGGCGAGGCGGCCGGCCGCCCTGGCGGCGCCCCACCCCTTAGGGGGTACCGTGGGCGCGACGCTGGACCCCGTCGCCGCGCTCCGCTGCACTCTCGACCTGGCGCCCGACGAGGAGGTGTCGCTGGCGTTCGTCACGGCCGCGGCCGGATCGCGCGACGAGCTACTCGGCCGACTCCAGGCGTACTCCACCTGGTCGCGCCTCGAGCGCGCATTCGAGGAGTCCGCGGTGCACGCCGAGGGCGAGCTCAACGCGTTGGCCGTGACGCCCGAGCAGGCCCGCACGGTTCAGCGGCTGTTCTCGGCGGTCATCGCTCCGGATCCGCGGCTCCGTCCCGGCGGCGCCGTGCTCGCCGGGGAGCGCAGCTCGCAGGTCGGACTCTGGCAGTTCGGGATCTCGGGCGACCTGCCCATCCTGGTCGTCCGGGCGGCGGGCGACCGCCCGGCGGAGCTCGACGTCGTGCGTACCGCGCTGAAGTTCCATACGCTCCTGCGTCGCCACGGCTGCCAGATCGACCTCGTGCTGCTCGACGAGATCTCGGCCGGATACCAGCAACCGTTTTTCGAGCGGCTCGGAGCGCTCGTGGCCGAGGCGGGCGCGGCGCCGTGGCGCGGCCGGAAGGGCGGGGTGTTCCTGATGCGCGCGCGGGATCTCTCGGATATGGATCGGCGTCTCATCGAGGCCGCGGCGCGCGTCGCCCTGGAGACCTCGCGTCCGCTCGAGGCGCAACTGGCGACGTTGGACGAGGTGCCCGCCCGCCTCCCGTCGTTTGGCGCGATCCGACGGGTCGAGCCGCGGGAACCCGCGGCACGTGCGGAGCCCGAGCGCTTGCTGTTCGACAATGGCCCGGGCGGGTTCACGCCCGATGGTCGCGAGTATGTGGTGCGGATCGGCGAGGGCGCGCCGCCGCCCAGAGCGTGGGTGCATGTGGTGGCGAATCCGCACGGCGGATTCGTGGTGTCCGCGACCGGCGGCGGCTTCACGTGGGCGGTGAACAGCGCCGAGCGCCGGCTCACGCCGTGGCGCAACGATCCGGTCACCGATCTCCCAGGCGAGGTCCTCTATCTGCGCGACGAAGAGACCGGCGCCGTGTGGTCCGCGACCCCCGCGCCGGCCGGGACGGGAGGACCGTACGCCGTGCGCTTCGGCGCCGGCTATGCGACGTTCGTGCACCGGGCGCACGGGATCGCGCAGACCGTCCGGCTGTTCGTTCCGCCTGACGACCCGGTGAAGCTGATCGAGGTCACCCTCGAGAATACGACGGATCGCCTGCGTCGCCTGACCGCGACGTACTACGCGGAGTGGGTGCTGGGAGCATCGCGTCACCGCACGGGAGCGCACCTCGTGCCGGAATACGATCCCGCCGTCCAAACCCTGTTGGCGCGGAATCCGTTCCACCCCGCCTTTGCCGCGCGCGTGGCGTTTCTCACGGCCAGCGACTCCCCGCACGGCCTGACGACGGATCGCGTCGACTTCGTCGGGGAGGCGGGCGACCTCGCCCGGCCGGCGGCGTTGCACCGGATCGGACCCAACGGCGCCGTTCGTCCCGGGGGCGACGTGTGCGGCGCCCTGCAGCTGTACGTCCAGCTCGAGCCGGGAGAGCGCCGCACCGTACACTTCGCGCTCGGCGATGGCGCCGATCGGGCGGAGGCGTTGCGGCTCGCGCAGCGCTACCGCGATCCCGCCGCGGTTCGGACGGCGTGGGATGGGGCCGCCGCCCACTGGGAAACGTTGCTGACCGGGGTGCAGGTACGCACGCCCGATCGGGCGCTCGATCTCCTGCTCAACCGGTGGCTCCTCTATCAGGCCACCGCGTGCCGTCTGTGGGCCCGCTCGGCCCTGAGCCAGTCCGGCGGTGCGTTCGGGTTCCGCGATCAGCTCCAGGACGTCCTGGCGCTCGCCGCGACAGCACCCGCGTTGACCCGCGCGCACCTGCTGGAAGCAGCCCGCCATCAGTTCGAGGAGGGCGACGTGCTGCACTGGTGGCACCCGGGATCCGACCAGGGCGTCCGCACCCGCTGCTCCGACGACCTCCTGTGGCTACCGTTTGCCGCCGCGCACTACGCGTCGGTGACCGGTGACGTTGCCGTGTTCGATGAGCGGATCCCGTTCCTCGGCGGCGAGCCCCTCGGGATCGAGGAGGCGGACCGGTACGGTCGTTTCCCGCGGTCCGAAATGGTCGCGTCGCTTCACGAGCATTGCCTCCGCGCGCTGGACAAGGGTTTCCAGCTCGGCGAGCACGGTCTCCCGCTGTTCGGCACCGGCGACTGGAACGACGGGATGAACCGCGTCGGGGCGGCGGGGCGTGGCGAGAGCGTGTGGCTCGCGTGGTTCCTCACCGCCACGCTGCGGGCGTACGCGCGCGTGTGCGAGCAACGCGGCGAGCCGGAGCGGGCCGCGACGCTCCGGGCGCGGGCGGACGCGCTGGCCGCCGCGGCGGAGCGCGAGGCGTGGGACGGCGCCTGGTATCTCAGGGGCTTCTACGACGATGGCGTGGCGCTCGGCTCGGCCCGCAGCGCCGAGTGCCGCATCGATGCCGTCGCTCAGTCCTGGGCCGTGATCAGCGGGGTGGCCGACCGCGTGCGCGCGGAAGTGGCGATGCAGTCGAGCCTGCGCGAGCTGGCCGACGAGCACCTCCGCATCGTGCAACTGTTTCACCCGCCGTTCGATCTCGGCGTGCGCGACCCCGGATACATCCGGGCGTACCCCCCCGGCGTTCGTGAGAACGGCGGGCAGTACACGCACGCCGCGCTGTGGACGGCGTGGGCCGAGGGGCTCCTGGGCCACGGCGACCGCCTCGGTGAGCTGCTGCACTGGCTGAATCCGGTGAACCGGACGGCGACGCGCGCGGGCGTGGACCGCTACCGCGGCGAGCCGTACGTCGTGGCGGCCGACGTGTCCATCGCGCCGCTCCACGCCGGGGCCGCCGGCTGGACCTGGTACACGGGCTCCGCGGCGTGGATGTACCGGCTGGGCATCGAGGTCTTACTTGGGCTTCGGCGGGAAGGCGACCGCCTCCGGGTCGATCCCTGTGTCCCGCACGGCTGGGACGGCTTCGAGGCGCGCTGGCGGGTCGGCTCGTCGGAGTACGCGATCCACGTGCGCAACCCCGAGCACGTGTGCCACGGCGTACGAGCCATCATGCTCGACGGCCGCCCCATCGATGAGCCCGTCATTCCGCTGGTTGACGACGGCAGACAGCACGATGTCGAGATCGTGCTGGGTTACTTGGGTAAGGAGTAAGGAGTAAGGAGTAAGGAGTAAGAAGTCAGAAGTCAGAAATCTGCCCTTGGCTCGCGGGGCGGGTGGGGCTCCCGGAGCGGGCGAGGCGCGGTGTGGTCACGGCGGACTCGACGGCCGCCGAGGTCCGGGTCAGCCCCCGGGGCCGGGTCGAGTCCGTCGAGTCCACCCGCGCCGCGCCCGCGGAGGGAGCCCCACCCGCCCCCGCGAGCCAGCCGTGCCCGTCGCCAGGCCGGCATAATCCGCCTGACATCCCCTCCTCATCGAAGATTCATCCGACGCGAGGAGATTGCTGGTACACTCCCAACCCGGAGCGACACCCATGAGTACCATCGTGAAGGTCGTCGAAGTGATCGCCCAGTCGGAGAAGAGCTTCGACGACGCGGTTCGCAGCGCCGTGAAGGAGGCGTCCAAGACGCTGAAGGGCATCAAGACCGTGTGGATCGACAATTTCTCGTGCACGGTGAACGGTGACAAGATCGAGGAGTTCCGGGTCAACGCCAAGGTCTCGTTCCTGGTCGAGGGACACGGCTGATCCCGTGAAGGGAGCGGGCGGCTCACACGAGTTCCTGGAGCACGTGTCCGAGCTGCGGCTGCGGGTGCGGGCGCCCACACTGGACGGTCTGCTCAGCGAAGCGGGGAAGGCGCTCGGCGAGCTGCTGCTTCGCGGGGAACACGCGACGGCCCCGGGACCGCCACGCGAGGTCGTGGTGTCCTCCAGCGACCGCGAGGCGTTGCTGGTGGATTGGCTGAACGAGCTGCTCTATCTCGCGGAGACCGAGCGCTGGGCGCCGGTCCATTTCGAACCCATCCACGTGTCCGACCGCGAGGTCCGGGCCCGAGTGCGCGGGGTGCCGATTCGGGAAACGCCGTCGCTGGTCAAGGCGGCCACGCACCATCGTCTACGGATCGAGCACGAGAACGGTGACCTGCAAGCCGAGGTGATCTTGGACGTATGACGACGCTGACCGCAGGATATCCGTTTGTCCGGCTGAGCCCGGTGCTGGTCGAGATTCCGACGACGTCGCGCGACGACATGTTGGTGCCCGCCCGGATCTTCGCCGACGAGACGTTGTGGCCCAAGGTCACGCAGGACCGGTCCCTCGAGCAGCTCGTGAACGTCGCGACGCTCCCCGGTGTCACCGGCCACGTGTACGCGATGCCGGACGTGCACGAAGGCTACGGGTTCCCGGTGGGCGGCGTGGCGGCGTTCCGCGCGGAGGATGGCATCATCTCCCCGGGCGGCGTCGGCTACGACATCAACTGCGGCGTGCGGCTACTCGCGACCGATCTGCGGGCGAGCGACTGTGCCGGTCGCATCGAGGCGGTGGTGCACGATCTGAGCCGCAGCATTCCGTCGGGCACGGGACGCGGCGGCGCGCTGTGGCTCGGCCCGGCCGAGTTGGACCGCGTGCTTGGCGAAGGCTGCCGCTACCTCGTGGAGCGCGAGCTCGCGACGAAGGAGGATCTCGAGGCCATCGAGGCGGGTGGGAGCTTTGCCGCCGCCGATCTCGCCGCGGTCTCCGACCGGGCCAAGACCCGCGGCCGCGACCAACTGGGCACCATCGGGTCGGGCAACCATTTCGTGGAGGTGCAGACCGTCGAGCAGGTGTACGACGCCGCCGCCGCGTCGCAGCTGGGCCTGCGCGTGGGTCAGCTCACGGTGCTCGTCCACACCGGATCGCGCGGGCTGGGCCACCAGGTCTGTACGGACTACGTACGCAAGATGGACGGCGCGATGGCCAGGTACGGAATCGAGCTGCCCGACCGGGAGCTCGCGTGCACGCCGTTCACGTCGCCGGAGGGGAAGGCGTACTTCGGCGCGATGTGCGCGGCGGCCAACTTCGCGTTCGCCAATCGCCAGGCCATCACGCACACGGTTCGCGGGGTTTTCCGCCGCATCCTGGGCGAGGCCGCCCATCTGCGCGTGGTGTACGACGTGGCGCACAATATGGCGAAGCTCGAGCAGCACGACGGCGAGCTGCTCGTCGTCCACCGGAAGGGGGCTACCCGCGCCTTCGGTCCGAGCCATCCCGAGACGCCGGCGGCGTATCGCCGCGTGGGCCAGCCCGTGTTCATCCCGGGCAGCATGGGCACTGCGTCATACGTGCTGGTGGGAACCGACGCGGCGATGACGGCGAGCTTCGGCAGCGCCTGCCACGGCGCGGGTCGGGCCATGAGCCGCGGCGCCGCCAAACGCGTGAAGCCGGGCGCCGAGGTGCGCCGCGAGCTCGAGGCGCGCGGCATCGTGGTGCGCTGCCCCCGCAACGCCGAGCTGGCGGAAGAGGCGCCGCATGCCTACAAGGACGTCGATGAGGTGGTGAACGTGGTGCACCGCGCGGGACTGGCGCGCAAAGTCGCGCGCCTCGTACCACTCGGTGTGGTGAAGGGTTGAAGGACACAGGGAGGACACATGCCAAGATCCATCACGATCCCGCTGGTGACCGCCTGCGCGCTGGTCTTGGGCGCGTGTGCCGGCATGCGGATCGATACCGACTACGACCCCGAAGTCGCGTTCGGCGACTTCCGGACCTACGCCTGGCTCGACTCGGCCGAGGTCGCCGAGGACCTCGCGGAACGGAGCCCGTTCCTCGAACGCCGTATCCGGCGCTCGGTCGACAAGGTGCTCCAGGAACGCGGGTACGCCTACCTGCCCGGCGTCGACGCGGACTTCCACGTGACCGCGTTCGTGGTCGTCCCTGACCGCACCGGCGACGCCCAAAGGCCCGTGCCCCGCTGGGACGCCCCGCTGGTGTCCGTTCACTTCGGGGTCATCTACCCGTACGCGTACGGCATCGGCTACCCGTGGCACCGGTACCGGTATCCGTACTACCGATATCCGTGGGGGTATGCGAGCGCGTACCGCGTCGGCTTCGGCTACATGTGGGTGCCCGTCTACGAGCGCCCCAGCGGCCATTTGCCCGGCACGGTGGTCATCGACGTATTCGATTGCCGCACCGATGAGCTGGTGTGGCGGGGGTGGGCGGAAGGCGCGCTGACCGACCTGCGCGACCGCGATGAGACGCAGGCGTACCTCGACGAGGTGGTCGCGAAGGTCCTGGCGGAGTTTCCGCCGGCGACTCGGTAGGGGTCCCGAGGGCTTCCATGGACCCGTTGCTGCTGGAGTTCCTCCTGCTCTCCGTGCTGATCGCCGCGAACGGACTGTTCGCCATGGCGGAGTTGGCGGTGATCTCCGCACGCAAGGTGCGTCTCGAGCGGCTGGCCGACGCGGGCGTTCCCGGGGCACGCGTTGCGCTCGACCTCGCGGGCGCGCCCGGCCGATTCCTCGCCACCATCCAGGTGGGGATCACGCTCATCGGCATCCTCGCAGGCGCCATCGGTGGTGTGACGCTCGCGGCGCGCCTCGACCCCGTGCTCACTCGCCTCCCCGTGATCGGCGCGAACAGCCGGAGCGTTGCGGTGGGACTGGTGGTCGTCGGCATCACCCTCGTGACGCTGGTCATGGGGGAGCTGGTCCCGAAACGGATTGCGTTGATCCATCCTGAGCGGATCGCCGCGCGGCTGGCTCCGTTGATGCGGCGGCTGGCGCGCCTCGCGTCGCCGTTCGTCCAGCTCTTGAACGCCTGCACCGAAGGCGTGACGCGCCTGCTGCAGGTTCGGGCACCGTCCGAGCCGCCCGTGACCGAAGAAGACATTCGGGGCCTGATCCACCGCGGGACCGTGTTGGGCGTGTTCGAGCCCGCCGAGCGCGAGATGGTGGAGCGGGTGTTCTCGCTGGCGGACCGCACGGTGGGTGCGGTCATGACGCCGTACCCCGACGTGAAGTGGCTGGACGTCGCGGACGAGCCCGCGGCGGTGGCGGCGACCGTGACCGACAGCGGGCATTCACGGTTTCCGGTGGTCCGGGACTCCCGTGACCATGTGCTCGGGATCGCGGGTGCGAAGGACTTGCTGCGTCAGGCGCTCGCCGGTCAGACCCTGAATGTCGCGGCAGTCGTGCAGCCGGCGCTCCTCGTCCCCGCGGTAACCCCCGTTCTCCTGGTGTTGGAGCGGTTCCGCGAAGAGCAAACCACCGTCGCGCTCGTCATCGACGAGTACGGGAGCCTGCAAGGGATGGTCACCGCCACGGACCTGCTGGAAGCGCTGGTGGGCGAGTTGCCCGAGGCCACGGCCAAGCCGGCGCCGCTCGAAGTCGTCCGGCGGCGCGACGGGTCGTGGTTGTTGGACGGCGCCCTCGCGGTGGACGAAGTGCGCCTCCTGCTCGGCGTGGCGGATCTGCCCGGGGAGCCCGAGCGGCACGTCGGGACGCTCGGCGGCCTGCTCATGGCCGAGCTGGGACGTATCCCCGCCGAAGGGGAGCGCGTCGAATGGCGCGGCTGGACGTTCGAGGTGGTCGACATGGATGGGCGACGGGTGGACAAAGTCCTCGTCATTCCACCGGGCGGGCGCGCCGAGGTCGATGCCGCGGGCGACGTGGAACGCGCTCACACCGCTCGAGGGGAGGGCGCGTCATGACGGCGCCGGCCGTCCAGCCCATCCTCGGCGCGTTCCCGGCCGACGGCACGTCGGCTGAGAAGTTCGGCGCGCTCCTGCACTATGCGATCCAGGCGCCGTCGTCGCACAACAGCCAACCGTGGCTGTTCAGCATCGACGCCACCTGTCTCGAGCTTTACGCGGACCGGAGCCGGGCCCTCGCGGTCGTCGATCCCGACGATCGCGAGCTGGTCATGAGCTGCGGGGCGGCGCTGTTTTGCCTCAGAGCGGCCGCGCGGCGTTTTGGCCTCACACCGGTCGCAATCGTGTGTCCCGAGCCGGACAACCCCGACCTGCTCGCTCGCGTGACGCTGGGGGAGCGGACCGCCCCGTTGCCGGAGGACGAGGAGCTGTTCCACGCCATCCCCGCGCGGCGCACCAATCGCCAGCGCTTCGCCGATCGGGACGTTCCGGCCGATATCCTGGAGCGACTGCGGCTCGACGCGGCGAGCGAGGGCGCGTGGCTCGAGATCGTGACCGCGGACCGGCTCCGCCATCTGCTCGCGGACCTGATCGCGAGGGGCGACGAGATCCAGGCGGCGGATAAGCGGTTCCGCCGCGAGTTGGCGGCGTGGATCCACCCCAACCGGAGCCGCAGCCGCGACGGGATGCCGGGCTACGCGTTCGGCTTCGGCGACCTCCTGTCGCACGCCGGTCCGGCGCTGATCCGCACGTTCGACTGGGGGAGCCGCCAGGCCGCGAGGGACCGGCAGATCGCCCTGGGGTCGCCAGTGCTCGCGGTGCTCGGCACGGCGGACGACAGGCCGAGCGCGTGGGTCGTGGCCGGGCAGACGCTCGCGCGCGTCTCGTTGCGCGCGGCCGCCGCGAGCGTGTCGGTCTCGTTCCTCAATCAGCCGATCGAGGTGCGCGAGCTGCGCCCGCAGGTCGTAGACATCCTTGGACGGAAGGGGTACCCTCAACTCGTGCTGCGCATGGGCTACGGTCCCGTGGTAAACCCCACGCCGCGCCGGCCGGTGCGCGAGGTGCTGCTATGACTCGATCAGTCACTCCGTAACCGATGTTCCACACCATCCTCGTCCCGGTAGACCTCTCCGAGCGCGCCACCCGCGTGCTCGAGTTCACGCGCGACCTGGCGCTGCGCCATCAGTCGTCCTTGACGCTGCTGCACGTGATCGAGGCCGTGGACGGTGTCCCGTTCGAGGAGCTGGCGGACTTCTACGGTGATCTCGAGCGGCGGGCGCTGGCAACGCTGGACCGATTCAGCCGGCCGCTGCGTGACGCCGGTCTGGTCGTGGAGGGCCGCGTCTGCTACGGTAAACGCGCGCGGGAGATCATCCGCTACGCGAACGAGAACGCCTTCGATCTCATGGTGCTCGGCTCCCACCGCCTCACGCCCGAGAACTTCGACTCCGGCTTCATGACCATCAGCCATCAGGTCGCCATAGCCGCGCGGATACCGGTGCTCGTGGTGAAGCGATAGCGGCAAGGGCGACAGGCAGTTCGCGCCCTCACACCCGCTCTCCCTCGCCGACGGGTTCGAACGCGCTCGAGAGCGTCACGCTCCCGTCCTCGCGCGGGCAGAGGAATATCGGGCCTTCGTTCCGCAGCAGGTCCAGTAGTTCGGGGAACGCCGCTCGCCGGTAGTACAGTCTACGGCGACCGTCGACGAGGCTGGGAGCCGGCAAGGCGCGCGGCTCCGCCACGAACCGCACCTCGGCCCGGGCGGTGGCGTCCTCGTCATACAGGTAGACGACGAGGTCGTCGTCATCCCGCGACGCATAGAAATGGCACGTGTAGCGGTCGATCCTGGTCGTGTGTGGCATGTGATGCTCGCGCTCCTCGCAAAACGCCATGGGCACGCCTCGCGCCCGAACGCCCAACGACAGGACGCGGATGAGAGGATAGTGACAGCATACTCCCGGGCTCCTGAAGGCCGGGTGAAGCCCGGCTCAACCCGTCGTCACCGGCAGCGGGGCCCGATCTTCAACAGACCTTCAGGTGCACGCCAAGGCTCCTTCAGGCGCGCCGTACAGAATTCCCTCATGGCGGTTGAGGCCCATCGCGTGGGCGACCTCACCGCCCCTGTCACGATCCCGTCAGGAGAGTGCCCGATGTCGACCTTCATCATGCTCACCCGTTTGTCGCCCGACTCCGTACGCTCGCCAAACGCCTACGAGCTGCTCGAACGTCGGGCCGCAGCCGCCGTGGAGGCGGAGTGTCCGCAGGTCGAGTGGCTCCAGAGCTATGCGACGCTCGGTCCGTACGATTACCTCGATGTCTTCCGCGCGCCGAACACGGAAACCGCGATCAAGGTGGCCGCCCTCGTCCGGCTGGCGGGACACGCGCATACCGAGGTGTGGGCGGCCACGCCGTGGGATCAGTTCAAGGACATGATGCACACGCTGCCGGAGGTCGAGGGTCTGGCGGTCGTGACGCACTAGCTCGCGACCCAAGAGGAGGCCGTATGGCGCACAAGCAACTGGCGTTCGAGGCGAGCGCGCGCGCGAAAGTGTTGCGCGGCGCAACGGCGCTCGCGGACGCGGTGCGCGTCACGCTGGGACCCAAGTCCAAGTGCGTGCTGATCCAGAAGAAGTGGGCTAAGCCGTTGGTCTGCAACGACGGGGTGACCATCGCGAAGGAAGTCGATCTGGCGGACCCCGAAGAGAACCTGGGCGCGCAGGTGCTGCGCGAGGCGGCGGAGCGCACCGGCGAGGCCGTGGGAGACGGCACCACGACCGCCACGCTGCTGGCCCACGCAATCTTCGCCGAGGGCGTCAAGAACGTCGCGGCGGGTGCGAGCGCCATCGACCTCAAGCGGGGGCTCGATCGTGGCCTCGGGGTCGTGGTGGAGCGGGTTCGTTCACTTTCCCGACCGGTGCAGAGCCGGCGGGAGCGCGAACAAGTGGCCACGATCTCCGCCCATAACGACGCAACCATCGGTCACTTGGTGGCCGACGCGGTGGAGAAGGTCGGGGCCGAAGGGGTGATCACGGTGGAGGAGGCGAAGGGCACCGAGACGACCCTCGAGGTGGTCGAGGGCATGCAGTTCGACCGCGGGTACCTCTCGCCGTACTTCGTCACCGACGCGGCCAAGATGGAGGCGGCGCTCGACGAGCCGTTCATCCTGCTCCACGAGCGGAGGATCGCCCAGATGAAGGACCTCCTCCCCGTCCTCGAGGCCGTCGCGAAGGCGGGTCGGCCTCTGCTGATCGTCGCGGAGGACGTGGATGGCGAAGCGCTCGCCACGCTGGTGGTCAACAAGATCCGCGGTGCCTTGGGGTGCGCCGCCGTCAAAGCGCCCGGATTCGGCGACCGCCGTAGGGCGATGCTCCAGGACATCGGGATCCTGACCGGCGGCGAATTGATCGCGCCGGAGCTGGGCATTCCGCTCGAGAACGTCGTCGCCGAGCAGCTCGGGCAGGCGAAGCGCGTGGTGGTGGCACGCGACCGCACGACGATCATCGGCGGGGCGGGGAAGAAGGACGCCATCGCCGGCCGGTGCGACGAGATCCGGCAGCAGATCAAGGAGGCGACCTCCGACTACGACCGGGAGAAGCTGGAGGAGCGGCTGGCCAAGCTCGCGGGCGGCGTGGCGGTGATCCGGGCTGGCGCCGCCTCGGAGACCGAGATGCGCAGTCGCAAGGAGGCGTTCGAGGACGCCATCAACGCCACCAAGGCGGCCGCGGCCGAAGGCATCGTGCCCGGCGCCGGGCTCGCGCTCCTGCGGGCACTGGATGCCCTGGAGGAAGAGGCGACCAAGGTCGAGGGGGACGAACGCACGGGCATCCTCATACTCAAGCGCGCGCTGGAAGCGCCCACCCGCCAGATCGCGACGAACTCGAACGTAGATGCCGGCGTCGTCGTCGACCGCATGCGCGCTGGAACAGGCGCCTTCGGGTTCGACGCCGCAATTGGTCGCTACGTGGACCTCGTCGAGGCCGGGATCATCGATCCCACCAAGGTCGTCCGCGTGGCGCTGGAGAACGCGGTTTCGGTCGCCAGTGTGCTGTTGCTGACGGAAGCCACGCTCACCGAGATCCCCGAAAAGGCGCAGCCCGAGCGCGGGGGCGGCATGGAGGACATGGCATGACCCGAGGGACTATCGCGCCTCGTGCGGCACGCGTGCCGGAGGTGACCCACCCCGCGGCGCTCCTGAAGCGCCTCGCCGACCTCCGGCCGGGCGGGCAGCCGGTCGTTTCGTGCCTCGTCCGGCTGGAGCCGGAAGACCGGGCCGGCCACAGGTACCTGGCCGACGTGCGGCGTCGGGTCCAGGCCGTGCGGCAGACCCTCGCCGCGCTCGTGCCCGAGCGCACCCTGCGGCTCGCTGTGGAGCGGGACCTGGAGCGGGTCGTGGACGCGGTTCGTTCCGCGGCGCGGCTCCCCCGTACGCGCGGGCTGGCCTTCTATGCGTGCGAGACCGCGGAGCTGCTGGCGGTCCTTCCGCTTCCACGCGTCCGGCGCCCGCGCCTCGTGGTCGATCGCACCGCGTACGTCCGCGAGCTGGCGGAAGCCGAGCACCACGTTGGCCCGATCCTGCTCGCGGCGGTGGATCGTGCGCACGCGCGCCTCTTCGAGGTAACGGCGTTCGGGGCAACCGAGCTGCCGTGCGTCGCGGCCCTGGCCACCCGCGGGGGCAAGTTTCACAGCGACCGGCAGGGCGCCCCGGGGTGGGGCGAGCGGTCGTTCCACGGGCGAATGCGCGCCGAGCGAGAGCGGCACTACCACGCGGTCGCGGAGAGCCTCCTGACACACGATCATGACCGGCCGGCAACGGGCTTCGTGATCGCGGGGACGCGGGTCGCCGCCCAGGCGGTGGCGGGGTCGCTGGATCCCTCCGTCGCGACCCGCCTGCTCGGTACGACCAGGCTCAACCCGACGGCAGTGTCGCCGGTGCAGGCGCACGCGGCGGCGATGGCGGTAAGCGCGGTGCACGAGCGTGCCGCCGAGGCCGACAAAGTCGCCGCCGTGCTGGAGGCGCTGGGGAGTGGGCGGGCGGTGAACGGAGTCGCGCCGACCCTCGTGGCCTTGTTCCGGGGACAGGTCCGCGAGCTCGTGCTCCCCGCCGATCTCGAGCTCCCCGGATTCCGGTGTGAAGAGTCGGGCCGACTCGTCGTGTCCGCCGCGGCGTGCTCCAACGAAGGGGTTCCGATGGCCGTGCCGGACCTCATCGACGACGCGATCGAAGAAGGGGTGAGACAGGGGGCGGCGATCACCGCCGTGTACGATCCGGCGATCGCGGGACGGATCGACGGGATGGCCGCGTTGCTGCGGTACGCCGTCGAGCCGCCCGGCGCCGTGGAGCGTGCCGCGCTGGAGGAGCCATGAACTCGAGCGACCGCGGGGCCGTCTCGACCGTGCGGCTGTTTCGCGACCGGGCCGACGCGGGCCGGGCGTTGGCGCGGCACCTGTCCGCCTATCGCGGGCGCCACGTCGTGGTGCTCGGGATCCCGCGGGGCGGGGTGCCGGTTGCGAGCGAGGTGGCGTGGGAGCTGGACGCGGAGCTGGACGTCGTCGTGGCGCGCAAGCTCGGCGCGCCGGGATTCGAGGAGCTGGCCATCGGCGCGGTTACCGCGAACGGCGGCCGATTCCTGAACGAGAGCCTCATCCGCGAGCTCGGGGTCTCGACGTCCTACCTGGAGGCAGTGACGGCGCGGGAACGTGCCGAGGCGCTGCGCCGTGAGGCCGAGTTCCGCGGGACCGGGCCGCCGGCGGTGCTCGAGGGGCGGAGCGTGATCATCGTCGACGACGGGCTGGCCACCGGCGCGACGATGCGCGCGGCGGTGCGGTCGGTGCGCCAGCGCAGGCCCGGCCGGCTGATCGTCGCCGTACCGGTCGGGGCGCCCGACGCGTGCGCGGCGCTTCGAAGCGAGGCGGACGAGGTGGTGTGCCCGCACGAGCCGGCGGCATTCTTCGCGGTCGGGGCGTACTACGACCGCTTCGAGCCGACCGAGGACGACGAAGTGCGTCGCCTCCTGGCCGCCGCCCAGGCGGTGAGCGCGGAGCGGTAGACCTGTCGCTCACCCTTCTCGCCGGATCGGCCAACCCCCCCTTGGCCGAAGCGATCGCCCAGGCGGCCGGGATGCGTCTTGGCGCGGCGAGCGTTCACCGCTTCCCCGACGGGGAGCTGCACGTAGCGGTGCGTGACAGCGTCCGCGGCCACGACGTGTACCTGATCCAGCCGACGTCGCCGCCGTTCGAAGTGCACTTCCTCGAGCTCGTGCTCCTCGCCGATTCGTGCCGGCGCGCCGGAGCGGCGCGCCTCACCGCCGTCATCCCCTACTTCGGCTACGCCCGCCAGGACCGGCGCGCCGAAGGGCGAGAGTCCGTGGCGGCGCGGGTCATCGCCGACCTGTTGGCGGCCGCCGGCTTCACGCGTGTCATCGCGGTGGACCTCCACTCGCCGGCGCTGGAGGGGTTCTTCCCGTTCCCCGTCGAGCACCTCACGGCGGTACCTGCGCTCGCCGATGGGCTGGAGCCCGACGCCGATGCAACCGTGGTCGCGCCCGATCTCGGCGCCGTGCGCCTCGCGGATCGCTACGGGCAGATCCTCGAGCTTCCGGTCGCCATCGTGCACAAGACCCGGGTCAGCGGGTCAGAGGTGGCGGTTCGAGGCGTGACCGGCGAGGTGCGCGAGCGCGCTCCGATCATTGTGGACGACATGATCAGCACGGGTGCCACGATAGCGGCCGCGCACGGGGCGCTGCGGCACGCCGGATGCCGGACCGAGGTCACCGTCGTGGCGACGCACGCCTTGCTCGTGAGCGACGCCGTCGAGCGCCTGCGCGTGCTGGGATTGCGGCACCTCGTCGTCACCGACACGGTGTTGCTCCCACTCCCGCCGCGCCTGCCGCTCCGGGTCGTGAGCGTGGCGCCGTTGTTGGCCGACGCGATCAGGCGGCTCCACGAGGGACGATCGCTCGCCGATCTGTTGGTCCACGCGTGACGCGCCGCACCCAATGGTCGAGCGCACCGCGCCCGCTCAGGGAGCTCCTGCAGCCGCGATGCCGAACAGCAGCCCGAGACCCGCAGCGAACGCCACGAAATGCAGCAAGTTGGTCTTGAAGGAGTGCGACTTGTTGACCTCGGGAACCAGGTCCGACGCACCGATATACAGGAAGTTGCCCGCGGCGAGCGGGACCAGCCAGCGCACGTCGAGCTCGAACGACGCCGCGTAGGCGACAAGTCCGCCGACGAGGAACGTCAACCCCGACAATAGGTTGAAGAGCAGCGCAGTGCGCTTCTTCCAGCCGCCGTGGATGAGGACGCCGAAGTCGCCGAGCTCTTGCGGCACCTCGTGCGCCGCGGCCGCGAGCCAGGCCGCGACGCCGAGGCGGATGTCGACGAGGAACACGCCGGCAATCGAGAGACCGCCGAGAAAGTTGTGCAGCCCGTCGCCGAGCAGGATGAGGTATGTCAGGGGCGTTCGGCAATCTGCGAACGCCCGATGGCAATGGTGCCAGTGAAGGAACTGCTCGAGCCCAAAGAAGATCAAGAACCCCAGGGCGACCCAGCCAAAGGTCGTCATCGTCGGCATGCCGAGGAGCGATGCCGGAATCATGTGGAACAGGGCGCCTCCGACGAGAGACCCCGCCGCGAACGCTACGAGCGGTAAGAGGATCTTCTGGAGCGTCGATTCGCGCAGCACCAGCGTCACGCTGCCAATGAGCGCGATCCCGCTCATCAGGGCGCCGCTGAGCAGGATCCAGAGGAAGGTCGTCACGTCGGCGCTCTCCGGGGATCACACCTCCGGCAGGTGTTCGGCGAACCACGCCGCCGCCAAGGCGGCGACCTGCTCCAGCGCCCCCCGCTCCTCGAAGAGATGGCTCGCCCGCGGGACGATCTCCAGCCTCTTTGGGCCGCCCAGCTGCCGCAAGGCGTCTTCGTTGAGCTCGATCACCCCGAAGTCGGCGCCCCCCACGATCAGCAGCGTCGGGCAGAGCACATGCGGAAGGGACGAGCCCGCGAGGTCGGGGCGCCCGCCCCGGGACACGACCGCGTGGACCGCGGGTTCCTGGGCCGCCGCCACGAGCGCGGCCGCGGCGCCGGTGCTCGCGCCGAAATACCCGATGGGAAGCCCGGCCACGTCGCCCTGTGTACCGATCCACGCCGTCGCCGCACGCAGCCGGCCGGCGAGCAAGTTGATGTCGAACACCAGCGAGCGGTCGGCGGCTTCCGCCTCGGTGAGCAAATCGAAGAGCAGCGTGGCGCAGCCGTGCTCCTGAAGTAGTCGCGCCACGTAGCGGTTCCGCGGGCTCGACCGGCTGCTCCCGCTCCCGTGTGCGAACAACACGAGGCCAACGCTCTGCGCAGGAACGGTCAGGTCGCCCTGGAGCCGGCGGCCGTTCACGGAGATGATCACGGAGCGCTCGGGGGCGGCCGTCGCTGACGGGGCCCCGCCGGTCCCGGGGGTTATACGGGTCATGACGCCATCCCTTTATGCGCGCGGCGGCGCCTCCGCCCTTTGCCCACGGGCGCCACGGTGCTCGCCTGCAGACCCTCGATCCCCTCCGCTTCCTCGAACCGCACGTCGTCGCCGATCTCGAGGCTGTCAAAGCCGCCGTGCAACACGCTGTTTCGGTGAAAGTAGACCTCGCGTCCATCCGACGTTGCGAGGAAGCCATACCCCTCGTACGGGAGGAGCTTGCTGACCCGGCCGTGGGGCTGGACCTCGGGCGTCTTCACCGCGCCCCGTTGCCGCCGCGAGTAATCCTCCAGCTGCCGCTGCGCCGCGTCGAACGCGAGCTGGATTGCGGTCAGCAGCTGTTCGTGCGTGCGGCGCGTTACCACGAGCTCTCCGCCGGGGACCGTCAGATCGACGCGCGCGCCGTACGCGATGCTGCCGCCGCCGGGGTATCGATGCTCCGCCTCCATCAGCACGCGACACCACATGATGCGACGGTAGAACTGTTCGAGCTTGGCCGCCTCCCGGCGAACCGTCGCTTCCTCACCGGCGGAGAGCGACAGGCCCCGGGCGGTGATCTGTAGCTGCATCGGCATGCGTACCTCGGCGTTCGCGTCGGACGATAGGCCTCGGCCGGGGGAGAGCGGCCGGTACGCCGTACGCTCGCAGCGATTCCGTGAATCCGTCATGAAGTCCCGCGCAACCGGGCCTCAGGCGGCCCTCAGCCGGTCTTCAAGCTCCGCCCGTAGGATGGGAGCATGCGCTCCTTCATCCGCTGGTTCGAGGACCTCGCCGCGGCGGACATCCCCATCGTCGGCGGCAAAAACGCATCGCTCGGCGAGCTGATCCGCGCACTCCGCCCCCGCGGGATCCGGGTGCCGGACGGCTTCGCCGTGACCGCCGCGGCGTACTGGGACTTCGTCGATACCAACGCGCTCCGCGAGCCCATCCGCGCGCTGCTGCGAGGGCATGCGGCGGGCGTCGAGCCGCTCGAGCGGGTGGGAGCCGCGATCCGCGAGCTGTTCGCCAAGGCGACGTTTCCGCCCGAGCTGGCCGGCGCGATTCGGGAGGCGTACCAGGAGCTGGCAGCGCGCGCCGGGGTCGCCGAGCCGGACGTCGCCGTCCGGAGCAGCGCCACCGCCGAGGACCTGCCCGAGGCGAGCTTCGCCGGGCAGCAGGAGAGCTTCCTGAACGTGCGGGGGCCCGCCGCCGTGCTCGAGGCCTCCCGCTGCTGCTTCGCCTCGCTGTTCACCAACCGCGCGATCAGCTACCGCGACCAGCACGGGTTCGAGCACATGAAGGTGGCGCTGTCCGTGGGCGTGCAGCGCATGGTTCGGGCGGACCAGGCCGGCGCGGGGGTGATGTTCACGATCGATACCGAGACGGGCTTCCCGCACGTGATCCTGATCGATGCCGCCTGGGGCCTCGGTGAGAACGTGGTCAAGGGACTCGTCACGCCGGACGAGTACCGCGTGTTCCAGCCGTTGCTCGAGGATCCGCGCCTGAGCCCGATCATCGAGAAGCGGTTGGGCGACAAGCAGCGCAAGCTGATCTACGCCGAACGCGGGGAGCCGACGCGAAACGTGGAGACGACCCCCGAGGAGCGCCGGCGCTTCGTGCTCTCCGACGAGCAGGTGCTCCAGCTCGCGCGCTGGGGACGGCTCATAGCGCGGCACTACGGGCGCCCGATGGACGTCGAGTGGGCCGTCGACGGGAAGACCCACGAGACCTTCGTAGTGCAGGCGCGCCCGGAAACCGTGGAGTCCCGGAAGGTGGCGACGTCGCTCAAGACGTATCGGCTGAAGGAGCGCGGGGAGCCGCTCGTCACCGGTGCCGCGGTCGGCGACGCGATCGCCCACGGGAAGGCGTACGTGTTGCTCGACGTCGACGCCGCCGACGCGTTCGAGGATGGCGGCATCCTGGTCACGGATAAGACCGACCCGGACTGGGTGCCCGTCATGCGGCGAGCGGCCGGCGTCGTCACGGACCGCGGCGGGCGTACCAGCCACGCAGCGATCGTGAGCCGCGAGCTCGGTGTGCCGGCGGTCGTGGGCACGGGCCACGCGACGTCCGCACTCCACACGGGACAGGACATCACGCTCTCCTGCGCCGACGGCGCCACCGGGCACGTGTATGACGGCCGGCTGGCCTTCGAGGAGACCGACGTCGATCTGGACGAGGTGCCCAGACCCACCACGCGGATCATGCTCAACATGGCTGACCCGGACGCGGCGTTCCGCTGGTGGCGCCTCCCGTGCCGGGGCGTCGGGCTGGCCCGCATCGAGTTCATCATCAATCGGATCATCAAGATCCACCCGATGGCCCTGGTGCGGTTCGATATGGTGCAGGATCCCGCCGTCCGTGACGTCGTCGCCGAGATGACGCGCGGATATCCGGACAAGACCGAGTATTTCGTCGACCACCTGGCGCGCGGCATTTCGAGAATCGCCGCGTCGCGGTACCCCGATCCGGTGATCGTCCGCCTGAGTGACTTCAAGTCGAACGAGTACGCCAACCTGATCGGCGGCAGGGCGTTCGAGCCGGACGAGGAGAATCCGATGCTCGGCCTGCGCGGCGCGTCGCGCTACTACAGCGACCGCTACCGCGAGGCCTTCGCCCTCGAGTGCCGGGCGATCGAGCGCGTGCGCGACACGATGGGCTTCACCAACGTGGTGGTGATGATCCCGTTCTGCCGCACGCTCGGCGAGGCCGACCGGGTCGTCGAGCTGCTGGCCGCGCATGGCCTGCGCCGCGGCGAAAACGGCCTGGAGCTCTATGTGATGGCCGAGATCCCCAACAACGTGTTCCTGGCGGAGGAGTTCGCCGAGCGCTTCGACGGATTCTCGATCGGGAGCAACGACCTGACCCAACTCGTGTTGGGCGTGGACCGCGACTCCACCGAGCTGGCCTCGCTGTTCGACGAGCGAGACCCGGGCGTCATGCGCGCCATCGCCGACCTCATCCGGCGCGCCCACGCGGTGGGGGCCACGGTCGGCATCTGCGGCCAGGCGCCCAGCGACCATCCCGGGTTCGCCGAGTTCCTGGTTGGCCTGGGGATCGATTCGATCTCGCTGAACCCGGACAGCGTGATCGGTGTCACGCGGCGTGTGGCCGCGGCGGAGGCGCGAGCGAGCACGCCGCGCTCCAGGAGACGTTGGCCTGAACCGGCGGCGCGGCATACGCACGAGACCGTACACGGGCACGATCCGAGTACGTGAACGCAGTCAACCGAGGAGGAAGCCATGTCTGTCGGACGGATTTGCAGCCGGGTGATAGCGACCGCGTCGCCTCGCGAGAGCGTGCGGGTTGCCGCGCGTCGTATGGCCGGCCACCGGGTGGGAACGCTCGTCGTGGTGGAGGCCGAAGGCGTCGGCCGGGCCGTGGGGGTCATCACCGACCGCGACATCGCGGTGCGGTGCATCGCCGCGGACCTCGACCCCGATACGACGCCGATCGAGAAGGTGATGTCGGGGTCGGTGCACACGATCGGCGAGCACACGCCGATCGAGGAAGCGCTCGCCGAGATGGCGCACGGAGCCACGCGCCGCTTGGTCGTCACGGACATCAGCGGTCGGCCGGTCGGCGTCCTCAGCCTGGACGACGTGCTCGACCTGCTGGTCGAGGAGGCCGGGACCATCGGGCGGCTGCTCGAGAAGCAGCGGCCGTACATCACCGCGTAGGCGGCCGGGAGCCGCGGTGGCCACGGCCCTCACCGGCGTCGAAAACGCCGAGGTCGCCCGGATCTTCCGGCAGCTGGCCGACCTGCTCGAGATCCAGGAGGCCAATCCCTTCCGGGTCCGGGCGTACCGCAACGCCGCCCGCGCGGTCGAGGAGCTGCCGGAGCCGGTGGAAGAGCTGGCGCACGAGGGCCCGGCCGCTCTGGTGGAGCTCCCCGGGATCGGCGACGACCTGGCGGCGAAGATCGTCGAGATCGTGGAAACCGGATCCCTCGGTGCGCTCCAAGACGCGGAGCAGGCGCTGCCGAAAGGCCTCGTGGACGTGATGCGCGAGCGCGGGCGCTGTACGAGTCGTTGGGCATCACTTCGCTGACGCAGCTCGAGCGCGCGGCCCGCTCCAAGCGCATCCGTGAGATCCGCGGCTTCGGCGCCAAGACCGAGGAACGCATCCTCGAGGAGTTGCAGGCGCGCGTCGCGGCCGGCGCGGAGCATCGCGTCGCCCGGGCCGTCGCCGCGCAGTACGGCGAAGCGCTCCTGCGCTATTTGCGCGCGGTGCCGGGCGTGCGGCAGGCGGACATCGCGGGAAGCTTCCGCCGCTGCCGCGACACGGTGGGCGACCTCGACATCCTCGTGGACGCCGAGCGCGCCTCCCCCGTCGCCGGCCGCTTCGCTGCGTATCCCGAGGTGGAGCGGGTGCTCGAGCACGGCGCGACGCGTTCGTCGGTCCGGCTGCGCTCGGGGATCCAGGTGGACCTGCGCGTGCTCCCCGCCAAGAGCTACGGATCGGGCCTGCACTACTTCACCGGATCCAAGGCACACAACATTGCCGTGCGACGCCTCGGCCAGCAGCACGGTCTCAAGATCAACGAGTACGGCGTGTTTCGCGGCCGGCGCCAGGTGGGCGGCCGCACGGAAGACGAGGTGTTCGGCGCCGTGGGGCTGCCGTGGATCCCGCCCGAGCTGCGCGAGGATCGCGGCGAGCTCGACGCGGCCCGGGAAGGACGGCTCCCACGGCTCGTCACGCTCGCGAGCATCCGCGGCGATCTCCAGATGCACACGACGGAGTCGGACGGCCGGGAAACCCTCGACGCGATGGCCGCGGCCGCGGAAGCCATGGGGTACGAGTACATCGCCGTGACGGACCACTCGCCCGCGCTGCGCATGGTTCGCGGTCTCGACCGCGCGGGCTTCCGCCGGCAGATGACACGGATCGACCGGCTGAACGCGCGGCTGGCAAAGCTCACGGTCTTGCGGGGCGCCGAGGTCGACATCCGGCCCGACGGCTCGCTCGATCTCGACGACGCCACCCTCGACGCGCTCGACCTCGTGGTCGTGTCGGTCCACTCGAAGTTCGACCTCCCGGAGCCACAACAGACGGCCCGAATCCTCAAAGCGCTCGCCCACCCTGCCGTGGACGTCTTGGGGCACCCCACGGGCCGCCTCCTGGGACGGCGGCCGGCGATGCGGCTGGACCTGGACAGGATCCTGAGGGAAGCGGCGGACCGGGGGGTCCTGGTGGAGGTGAACGCCCAGCCGGAGCGCCTCGATCTCGACGACCTCGCGTGTCGCGCGGCGGTGAACCTGGGGATCAAGCTGGTCATCTCGACGGACGCGCACTCGATGGCCGAACTGCGGTTCATGCGCTGGGGCGTCGATCAAGCACGGCGGGGCTGGGTGCGCAAGGCCGACGTCGCGAACACGCGGCCGCTGGAGCGCCTCCTCGAGCTGCTGCACGCCGGCCGGCACTGACGGTGCCGCCGCGTCATTCCCTGCCGACACGACGCACTCCGCCCGATGCGCGTTCCCGCGAGCCGCATCGCGAAACCGCGGCCGCGCACCTCGTGTCCCGCGTGCCCGTCGCCCGGCCCGACGACACGATCGATCGAGTGATCCAGCGGCTGCCGGGCACCGCGTACGACGTCGCGAACGCGGTGTACGTGACCGACGACCGCGGAACCGTCGTTGGGGTCGTCACGCTGCCCAGCCTGCTCGCCGAACCGCGGGATCGGCGACTGCGCGACGTCATGGTCAAAGCCGTCGCGAAGGTGCGGCCGGCGGATGACCAGGAACGCGTGGCCCATGCCGCCCTCCGTTCCGGCGTCGTCGCGGTGCCGGTGGTGGACGACCAGGATCGGCTGCTGGGGGTCGTGCCCCCGACCGCGCTCATGGAGATCCTGCATCGTGAGCACGTCGAGGACCTGCACCGGCTCGCCGGAATCCAGCGCGAGCACGAGTGGGCCCGGACGGCGATCGAGGCTCCGCCCCTCCGCCAAGCGTGGCACCGGCTTCCGTGGCTTCTCGTTGGCCTCGTCGGAAGTGCGATCGCCACGTACGTCATGTCTCGTTTCGAGCGGGCCCTCGCCGAGCGCGTCGCGATCGCCTTCTTCGTGCCGGGGATCGTGTACCTCGCCGACGCGATCGGCACGCAGACCGAGGCCGCCACGGTTCGGACCCTCTCCTTGAGCGGCGCCTCGCTTCGACACTTGGCACGACACGAGCTGGCGACCGGCCTGCTCATCGGCATCGTCCTCGCGGCCGTGGTGTTCCCCGCCGTCGCCCTGACGTTTCGCGACGCCTCCATCGCGCTGGCCGTGTCGGTGTCGTTGGTGGCCGCCGCTACCATGGCCGGTGGTCTGGGGCTCCTCATGCCGTGGTTGCTCGACCGCGCCGGTCTCGATCCCGCGTTCGGCTCGGGTCCGGTCGCCACGATCCTGCAGGACGTCCTGAGTCTCGTGATCTACTTCGGCATGGTTCGTTTGTTCGTGCTATAGATGAATGGGCAGGAGCGGAAAGGACGGCAGGAGCGGCAGCCCCACCCCGAACCCACTACCCGCGGCAGAAGCGGCAGCTCCACCTCACACCTCAACCACCCCGGCGGCAGAGGCGGCAGCCCCACCCCGAAGCCCAACCACCCCGGCGGCAGAGCGGCAGGAGCGGCAGGGTGCCCGACCCGACCTCCCTGCCGCTCTGCCGCACTGCCGCCCTGCCGCTCTGCCGCCAATCCCGCCCCTCCCGCTCCTCCCGCCCCGCCAGTAATCTCCCCCCCATGCCCTCCGTCCTCGCCCTCGATCAGGGCACCACCGGCTCCACCGCGCTCGTCATTTCCGCGGATGGCGACGTCGTGGGCCGCGGCTACCGTGAGTTCACCCAGCACTTCCCCGCGCCCGGCATGGTGGAGCACGACGCCGAGGAGATCTGGCGCGTGACGCTCGCGACCGCCCGGGAGGCCGTCGAGGCGGCGGGGGAGATCCCGCAGGCGATCGGCATCACCAATCAGCGGGAGACGGTGGTGGCGTGGGACCGAAAGAGCGGGACGCCGCTGCACCGTGCGCTCGTCTGGCAGGACCGGCGCACCACGGCGCGCTGCCGCCAGCTCAAGGCCGAGCTGGGCGACGACTACGCGGCGCACCGCACGGGCCTGGTGTGGGATCCCTATTTCTCGGCGACCAAGATCGAGTGGCTGTTGCAGCACGTCCCCGACCTGCGCGCCCGGGCGGAGGCCGGCGACGCGGTCTTCGGGACGGTGGACGCATGGCTCGTGTACCGCCTGACCGGCGGCGCATCGCTCGTCACCGACCACACCAACGCCTCCCGCACGTTGCTGTACAACATCGATACCCAGGCCTGGGACGACGAGCTGCTGCAAATCTTCGGGGTGCCGCGCGCCAGCCTCCCGGAGGTGCGTCCCTCCAGCGGCGTGGTCGGCCACGTGACAGGCGATCTCTTCGGCGCCGAGATCCCGGTGGCGGGGATCGCCGGCGACCAGCAGGCGGCCCTCTTCGGCCAGGGGTGTTGGGAGCCGGGCCAAGCGAAGAACACATACGGAACCGGCGCGTTCGTGCTCATGCAGGTGGGTCCCGACCGGCCGCTCGCCGAACGCGGGTCCGGCGTCCTGACCACGATCGCGTGCGACGCCTCCGGCGGGCCGAGCTACGCGCTCGAGGGGTCGATCTTCATCGCCGGCGCGGCGGTGCAATGGCTGCGGGACGGGCTGAAGATCGTGACCAGGGCGGCGGACACTGCCGAGATCGCCCAGAGCGTCCCGGACACGGGGGGCGTCTACTTCGTGCCGGCGCTCGTGGGACTCGGTGCCCCGTACTGGGAGGCCGAGGCCCGCGGCACGATCGTCGGCGTGACGCGCGGCACCACGCGCGCCCACATCGTGCGGGCCGCGATCGAGGCGATGGCCTACAGCAGCCGCGACGTGGTCGACGCGATGGCGAAGGCCTCCGGCGTGCGCCTCGCCGCCCTGCGCGTCGACGGCGGCGCCGCCGTCAATGACATGCTCATGCAGTTCCAGGCCGACGTGCTGGGCGTTCCCGTCGAGCGGCCCGACCTCGTGGAGACCACCGCGCTGGGAGCGGCGGGGCTCGCGGGACTCGCGACCGGCATCTGGAAGGGGGGGGCGGATTTCGCCGGGCGCCGCGAGTTTGCCCGGTTCGATCCTTGCACCGACCGGGAAAGGGCGTACGAGGGGTGGCGCCGCGCGGTGGACACCGTGCTCTACTGGGCCCGGTATGGAAGATCTTGAGACGTTCTTAACGTCTTTCTCATAAGAGGTTACACAAACTGTTGCGCCCTTCGGGCGGGCGGTATATTCCTCAGACGTCTGCAGCGGCCGCGACACACACGGGTCACCACCGGGGCGGGTCTCATGCGCGCGCGAACGAAGTTCATTCTCGGAGCGGTCCTCATCCTCGGCAGCGTGGGGTACCTGATGGCGTCCGGGATCAAGGAGACGGGCGTCTACTTCGTCACGCCCACCGAGCTGGCCTACAAGGTCGAGCAGGATCCGTCGATCCGTGACGTGGGCGTCAAGATGGGTGCCCGGGTGGTCACGGGCAGCATCCAGCGCGACGTTGCCTCGCAGACCATCACGTTCGACGTGACCGACGGCGCCCAGACCTACCCGGTCATCTATCGCGGGTTGGCTCCCGACACGTTCACCGACGACGTCGACGTGGTGGTGGAAGGCCGGCTCCAGATCGACGGGACGTTCCAGGCCACGACGCTCCTCGCGAAGTGCGGATCGCGATACGAGGCGGTTCCGGAAGCGTAGGTGCCCTCAGCATCCTTCTGCCGCTTCTGCCGCTCCTGCCGCCGGCTGACTGAGTCGTCGGCGGCAGCGGCGGCAGGGCGGCAGCAGCGGCAGGCGATGATTCCTACCATCTGGGTCACATGACCATTCTCGGTAACCTCGCCCTCTGGATGGCCCTGCTGCTCGCGGGCTGGGGCGCCGCCATCGGCTTCCTCGGCGGGCGCAGCCGGCGCCCGGAGCTGATCCGCAGCGCCACGCGCGCGACCTATGCGCTCTGCGGCATCCTCATCGTGGCCGGCGTGGCGCTCCTGACGGCGCTGCTGCGCCACGACTTCAACGTGCAGTACGTGTGGGCCTACACGAGCCGCGAGCTCCCCACCGTGTATACCATCGCCGCGTTGTACGGCGGCCAGGCGGGGAGCCTGCTGTTCTGGGCGCTCGTGCTGAGCGTGTTCGCAGCCCTCGCGCAGTGGGTCACGCCAC
>Ga0302046_10000462_pt1 | contig 41190 bp, 42 predicted proteins | sample RVTome_11_FD_200261 | JGI IMG/M metagenome (GOLD analysis project Ga0302046, IMG submission 200261) | Soil microbial communities from uranium-contaminated site in the Upper Colorado River Basin, Wyoming, United States - RVT147D111 (version 2) ...
GACAGGCCGCCTCGCCCCACCCCACCAGGCCGTCGCGCGTCTCGACGCGCACGAAGACGAAGTTCACCGCGGTGAGGGTGGTGAACGACATGTGGTGCGGGCGGGCGACCGGGATGTCGGCGAGGACGAGCCGGACGTCGCCGATGATCATGCGCGGCCCGACCCTGGCTCCGTTGTACAATTCACTTGTACGCGAGGGATCATGGGGCGTCAGGGAAGCTCAGGAGGGCGAGGATGCGCCGAGTGAGTGTCGCCGAGGCTCGACAGAAATTTCGGGCGCTCCTCGATGAAGTGGCGCGCGGGGGCGAGATCGCGGTCCTGCGGCGGGGCAAGGAGGTCGCTCGAATCGTGCCGCCCGGCAGCAGCGCTCGCCGGCTGCCCAGCCTGGCGACGTTCCGGAGGGCCATCAAGATAAAGGGTGAGCCCATGAGCGCGACGGTGATCCGCATGCGACGCGAGGAACGCTTCTGATCTTTCTCGATTCGAGCGTCGTCGTTGCCTACTACTGTCCGGAGGCGCTCAGCGCGCAGGCCGACCGGCTGGTTCGCAGCGTCCCCCGGCCGGCGATCAGCGACCTCAGCGAGGTCGAGGTGGTCTCCGCGCTGGCCCGGAAGGTGCGCGAACGACACCTGGCGCCGGCGGCCGCGGCACGAATCGTGGCGGAGTTCGTGGGCCACCTCGGCTCGAACTTGTACGGCCGCGTCACGCTCGAGCGCCGGCATCACGAGATGGCGCGCGACTGGATCGCCCGATTGACGGTGCCGCTTCGGACTCTCGACGCCCTCCAGCTCGCCGCCGCGGCTGGCGAGGGACTCGAGTTCGTGACGGCCGATAGACGGCTGGAGCGTGCGGGTCGGATGCTGGGAGCGCGGATCGCGCTGCTCGATTGATTGAATGGGGGCCCCGACATGGCCCCCACACCCCCCAACGCTCGGATCGCCCCGGCCAAGCCGGGGCACTCCTCGGTCGTGGCATTCGTTCACGGCCTCTGAGTTCACGGCCTCTGAGCTGATGGCACCGGCTACTCGGCGTCGGGGCCGCGGTCGTGGGGGCGGGCGCGGCCGGCGGCGAAGCGGCCGGGGTCGAACAGCGAGAGGTCGAGCGAGGGCGCCCCGTCGAGAAGCCACTCGCTGACGTAGCGGCCGGTGGCGGGGGAGTGCTGGAAGCCGTGGCCGCCGAAGCCGACGGCCAGGAAGAAGCCTTCCACGCCGGGCGCCCAGCCGATGATCGCGTGGTCGTCGGGCGTCAAGGGGCGCAGGCCCGCCCAGCCGCCCGCGATGCGGGCCTTCTCGACGATCGGGATTCGGTGCAGCGCTTTCTCGACCGTCTCGTCGATGCGGGCGCGGTCGACCGGCACCGTGAAGTCCTCGCCGATGTCCTCCACGTCCCCGGGCGAGAGCAGCAGCTGCTCCATCTCCTTGCGGAAGTAGAATCCGCTGGCGCGGTCGGTGGTGAGCGGCACCGGGCCCGGGATCTCGGGAAACGGCTCCGTGAAGAAGATGTGGCGCCGCCGGGGCTGCACCGGGACGTCGGCCCCCGCCAGGCGGCCGATGCGCGCCGCGGCCGGCCCGGCGGCGTTGACCACGATCGGCGACGTGATCGCCCCGGCCGACGTCCGCACCCCGCGCACGCGTCCGCCCTCGACGTCGATCGCCGTCACGTCGACGCCTTCGACGATGCGCGCACCCAGCTCGCGGGCCCGGCGCGCGAAGCCATTGGTGACCTCGGCCGGCCCCGCCATGCCGTCCTGCGGCCCCCACACCGCCGCCACGAGGTCCTCGACGCGCAGGGCGGGGACGATCGCCCTGGCCTCGGCGGGCGTGATCTCGCGCACGTCCACGCCCAGCCGCCGCTGGAGGGCCATGCGCTCGCGGAAGCCGAGCAGGTCCTCGGCGTCGGACACGAGGAACAGGTAGCCGATCTTGCGATAGCCGATGTCGACGCCGAACTCCTCCGCGAAGCGCTCGAAGACGCCGATGGCCTCCAGCGAGAAGCGGACCTCGGTCTCGGTGGGGAACTGCGCGCGGATGCCGCCGGCCGCCTTGCTGGTGGTGCCGCTGCCGACCGCCTCCCGCTCGAGGACGACGACATCGCGCTGGCCGCGGCGGGCGAGGTGATAGGCGATGCTGCAGCCCACCACGCCGCCGCCGATCACCACCACGCTCGCCGTCCGCGGGAGATCCATGGGAGATATCGAGATATGGAAGATACCATTTTGGCCCCGGGGCCGTAGCCTGTCAGGCACGGTGGCGACGCGGCCGGCCGGATCGGCGGACCGAGCGGAAGGGTGCCGGCCTGCGCAAGCTCCACTACCGTCTCGGCGGCGGCGCGGTCCGCAAGCAGGCATGGGGGATTGCGGGCATCTCGGGCGCCCAGCTGGTCAGACGAGGGACAGCACGGCCGTCGCGAAATCGCGCGGCGCTTCCTGGGGGAGGTTGTGGCCCACGCCGGGAATCACGCGGCGCTCGTACTTGCCGGCGAAGAAGCGGGCGTGCCCCTCGGACAGGGCCGCCGGCGCCACCCCGTTGTCGCCGCCGTGCAGGACGATCGCCGGCACCGTGATGCGGGGCTGGGCGGCCAGACGGCGCTCGGTGTCCTCGACCGCCGGGTCTCCCGGCGCCAGCGAGAAGCGATGCCGGTAGGAGTGGATGACCACCTCCACGAAGTCCGGGTTGTCGAACGCGACGGCCGTGCGCGCGTAGGTCGCGTCGTCGAAGCGCCAGCTCGGCGACCATTGCCGCCAGAGAAGCTTGCCCAGCGCCGCGCGGTTCCGGGCCAGCCCGGCGCGGCCGCGCTCGCTGTGGAAGTAGTACTGGTACCAGAGGCCGGACTCCCGCTCGGGCGACTGCGGCCGCATCGATCCGGCGATGTCCTGGATGTTGTAGCCGCCGCCGGAGACCAGCCCGCGCGCGCGCTCGGGCCAGAGCGCGGCGACGATGCAGGCCGCGCGCCCTCCCCAGTCGTACCCGGCCAGCACGGCGCTGGCGATCCCCAGCGCATCCAGGAACGCCAGCAGGTCGTGGCCGAGCACCGCCTGCTGGCCCGAGCGCGGGGTGTCGTCCGAGCGGAAGCGGGTGGGACCGTACCCGCGCAGGTAGGGCACGAGCACGCGACACCCCGCCGAGGCCAGGATCGGCGCGACGTCGTCGTAGGCGTGGACGTCGTACGGGAAGCCGTGCAGCAGCACGACGGGCGTCCCCGTCGTCGGCCCCTGCTCCTCGTAGGCGACGGCGAGGACGCCCGCGTTCACCCGCTGCAGCATGGCAGCCTCGAGTCTACGCCGGCGCCTCGACGGCCGCGAGTCCACCCAGCAGCCGGCGTCCCGTCCGGATGAGCGCGTGACCCAGCGCGACCCGGAACGGCCGCCGGTGCCCGGCTCGCCGAGCCTGGTGGCAGTGCTGCGCCTGCGCGCGCAGCTCGGCGAGGTGCGACTGCGCGAGGATCTCGGCCAGGTACACGTTCAGGTCCATGACAGCGACTCCTCTCCCAGCGGGGCGCCCCGCCGCGTGCGCGGCTCGAGCGCCGGCGCCGTCTGGGGGCTGAGCACCACTTCGTACGCCATCCCTCCGAACATCCGGTCGACCGTCGCCAGCACGCCCGTCACCACGACCGGCCTCTCGAACGGCACGGCGACGGCGATCTCCCACCGGCGCCGGCGCCGCCGCACGAACGGCGCCACGACGGCGCCGAGACGGGCGTGGAGGGCGTCGGTGAGCGCGATCTGCCGCGCGACCTCGGCGCGGCGGCGTGTCCGCCGCCGCTCGACCAGCGCCACCAGCGCGACGACCGTCGCCAGCGGCAGCGAGAGCATCAGGATTCCCAGCAGCGATTCCATGCGCGCCTCCTCTGCCCTCTACGACCCCGGCGAGGCGCGGGCGTGAAACGCGAGCGCGCTACTGCGGCAGCGCGTGGAGATCGGGGCGGCAGTCGGTGCAGGGCGCGAGGCCGGTGGCCTCGGCCAGCTCGCGGCGTGCGAAGAGCCTGACCTGCCCCAGCGGGCGCCGGCCGATGTCGCCGCACGTCGGCAGGCAGTACTGCCGGTCGGGATTGGGATCGTAGTGGTACATCGCGCCGCGGGCGATCCGCGCGTGCTCGGTCGGCACGCCCTCGAGGCCGAGGAGACGCTCCTTCAGGCCCAGCCGGTTGCCCGCGTAGCCGACCAGGTCGCCCTGGAGGCCGACGATGCGGTGGCAGGGCACCACGATGGGCACCGGGTTGTGGCGCAGCGCCTGCGCCACCGCGCGGACGGCGGCCGGCTTGCCGACGTCACCGGCGATGCCGGTGTAGGAGGACACCGCGCCGTACGGCACGGCCGCGGTCGCCTGGAGCACCGCCCGCTCGAAGTCGCTGCGCGCCAGCCGCATGTCCAGCCGCCAGTCCAGGCGCGTGCGGCGGCCCTGGAGGTAATCGAGCAGCTCGCGATGGAGGCCCTCGAGGTCGGCGGCGTTCTCGCGGGCGTCGATGCCGGCGGCGCCGAACAGCCGCGAGCCGGCGGCGCCGTCCCGGCCGAGGTACTCGATCAGCGAGACGCCGTGCTCGGAGCGCGCCAGGAGGATCGGACCCAGCGGCGACGGGAAGACGCCGTAGCTCACGACCCGCGCCCGGAGATCGGCCAGCCGGGCGATCAGGCGCTCGCGGGCGGCGTCGGCGTCGGCGGGCGGGGGCGGGGTCGACCGCAGCTCGCCGACCACGGTGTCGATCGCGCGATAGCGCGCGAAGTCGTCACGGCAAGCGCCGCAGGCGGCGACGTGCACCTGCACGCGCTCGGCCGCCGGCCGCGCGGCCTCGCCGGTCGCGGCGGCGATCAGGTCGGGCTCGATCGCGGCACACACGTTCGGCTTGCCGGTCATCGCGTGAACTCCGCCATCGGCAGGGCGTGGCTGTTGAGCGTCGTGCGGATCTTGCGCAGCGCCTGGAAGACGTGGGCGCGGGCGGTGTCGGCCGAGCAGTCCAGGCTCTGCCCGATCAGCTCGTAGTCCAGCTCGTGCAGCTTGCGCAGCGTGAAGGCCAGGCGCTGCTTGAGCGGCAGGCGGCGGATCGCCCCCTCGGTCAGCGTGAGCATCTCCCCGGCCATGGCCTCCTCCTCGGGACCGTCGGCGTCCAGCTCGCGCCGGGTGGCCCGCACCGTGTCGTGGGCCGCCCGCCGGCGCCGCTCTGAGCGCAGGTGATTGCGGAAGACGTTGGTCGCGATGGCGAACAGCCAGGCGCGGACGTTGGCGTCGGGCGCCAGGCCCGACCACGCCCGGTACGCGCGCAAGAACGTCTCCTGCGACAGGTCGTCCGCCTCGGCGGGCCGCGATGAGAGCCGGCGCAGGTAGCGGAAGATCTCGCCGTGGTGCGTCACCACGATCCCGTCGAAGGCGGTCGCCTCCATTTGCCCTATGAGACACCGGATCGGGGGCCGTGTGAAAGGGCGCGTCTGCTGCTGAAGGAGGCGGCAGCGGGAGGGCCGTGCCGTGGAATCCGGCACCCGCCGGCGGTGCCGCGTCGCATAACGTATTGAATCGGCTCACCTCTGGATTGGCAGGCCCGGTGCTACCAGCACCAGCATGAGCGAGCACGAGGACTGGTGGGGCGAGATCGACGGCGACACGCTGCGGTGTCTCGGCGAGCACGGCCCGATGAGCCCGGCCGAGCTGGGCAAGCACCTTGGCATCTCCGAGGACGGCGTGGCCTCTCTCGTCTCGCACCTGGCCCGCGAGGGCAAGGTCCGGATCTGCCTCGTCGCCCGCGCCTGATCATTGACCGGCTGACGTCCTCCTGCGAACATCCGGGCATCAGGGATGGGCCGGAGGGTCGACATGGCGCTGGTGATCGTGCGGGGTGGCGCGGCGGGGTTCGCGCAGGACGTGGTGGTGGACCAGCGGCATCGGCTGGCGGCCGACGAGCCGGAGGCGGCCGGCGGGACCGACACGGGGCCGTCACCGTACGACTACCTGCTGGTGGCGCTGGGGGCGTGAACGTCCATGACGCTCGCGCTGTACGCGCGACGAAAGCAGTGGCCGCTGGACGGCGTGGAGGTCCGGTTGCGACATTCCAAGATCCACGCGGTGGACTGCGAGGAGTGCGAGACGAGGGAAGGCAAGCTCGACCGGATCGAGAGCGACATCGTCCTCACCGGCGCGCTGGACGTCGAGCAGCGGGCCCGCCTGTTCGAGATCGCCGAGAAGTGCCCGGTCCACCGGACGCTCACCTCCGAGATCAACATCCGCAGCCGGCTCGTCTGAGGACGCCATGATCGATCCCATCACGGTCTCGGTGCTCACCCACCGGTTCGAGGCGATCGTGCAGGAGATGGGGGAGGCGATGCTGCGCACCGCCTACTCGCAGATCCTCAACTCCAGCCGCGACTTCTCCACCGCGATCTGCGACGACCAGGCGCGCCTGGTGGCCCAGGCCGAGCACGTGCCGATCCACGTCGGCGCCATCCCGTGGGCGGTCGCCTCCGTGCGCGACGCCTTCGCCGGCCGCGTCCGGCCCGGCGACGTGTTCCTGCTCAACGACCCCTACCACGGCAACAACCACCTGCCCGACCTCACGGCGTTCGTGCCGGTGTTCGTGGAGGACGAGGTGGCCTTCTGGTCGGTCAACCGCGCCCACCAGAGCGACATCGGCGGCTCCACCCACGGCGCCTACAACCCCGGCGCCACCGAGATCTGGCAGGAGGGGCTCCGCATCACGCCGCTGAAGCTCTACGACGCCGGCGAGCTGCGCGACGACGTGCTGCAGATGATCGCGACCAACGTCCGCCACCCCCACGACTTCATGGGCGACCTGCGCGCGATGATCGGCTCGGCCCGCGTGGGCGAGCGGCGGCTGCTGGCGCTGGTGGCGTCCCACGGCGCCAAGACGGTGAGCGACGCCGTCGAGGAGATCCTGGACGGCGCCGAGCGCCAGGCGCGGGCGTGCGTGCGCGGCTGGAAGGACGGCGTTTACCGGGGCGTGACGATCCTCGACGACGATGGCCACGGCGCCCGCGACATTCCCATCCGGGCCACCGTCACCAAGAGGGGCGACGGCCTGGTCATCGATCTCAGCGACTCGGCGCCGCAGGTGACCGGCTTCGTCAACTCCGCGTTCCCGAACACGATGTCGGCCGTGTACATGGCGTTCGCCTATCTCATCGACCCGCGCACGCCCAAGAACTCGGGCAGCTTCCGCCCCGTGAAGGTGATCGCCAGGCCGGGCACGATCGTGAACCCCGACCCGCCGGCGCCGGTCACGCTGTCGACGAACCACTGCGCCCAGGACATCGCCGAGGCGATCATCAAGGCGCTGGCGCCGGCCTGCCCCGAGCGCGCGATCGCCGGCTGGGGGCGGCGCTTCCGCATCGCGATCAAGGGCGTCAACCCGCGCACGAAGCGGCCGTTCATCTGGCACATGTTCCACGCGCGGCCGGGTGGCGGGGCGACCGCGGCCGGCGACGGCTGGGAGACCGCCGGCGAGGGGCAGGCGGCCGGCGGCATCAAGTTCGGCAGCGTGGAGGTCGCGGAAGCCCGCTTTCCATTGACCTTCGAGCACCACGAGTTCCGCGCGGACTCGGCCGGCGACGGCGAGCACCGGGGCGGCGTCGGCGCGGTCCTGCGCTTGCGGGTGGACGTCGAGGAGCCCGCGGTCGCCAACACTGCGGGCGACGGCGTCCGGCACGCGCCCTACGGCCTGCTCGGCGGCAAGGCCGGCCGGCCGCACCGCTACCGGCTGCTCTCGCGCCGGGGGACGCGCGTGCTGCGCACCAAGGAGGTCGGGATCCCGGTGCGTCCGGGCGATGTCTTCCTCGTCGAGTCCTCGGGTGGCGGCGGCTACGGGCCGCCCGCTCGACGGACGCGGCAGGCGCGGCAGCGCGACCGCGCCAACGGCGTCGTCACGCGCCCGGGGCGGCGTGGCTGACGACCTGCTCGCCAGCGTCCGCGAGCGCGGGCGCGCCAACCTCTTCTGGCGCTATCTCGGCATCGAGGTCGAGGCCGCCGGCGACGGCTGGGTGCGCCTGCGCGTGCCGATGCGCGACGAGCTGCGCAACGCCGCCGGCGCCCCCGTGCACGGGGGCGTGCTGGCCACGCTGGTCGACGCGGCCATCGGCGGCGCGCTGGGCACCTACGGCAGCGCCGCCGCCGGGGGCACCGACCAGGCCACGCTCGACCTCAACGTCAGCTTCGTCGGCGCCGGCCGCGGCGACGTGCTCCTGGCCGAGGGCCGCATCATCCGCCGCGGCCGGACGATCGCCTTCGGCGAGACGCGCGTGACCGACGCCGGCGGCGGTCTTGTCGCGGTCGGCCGCGCGACGTACATGATCCTCGCGCCCCGCGGCTGATCGCTCGCATCCGCGCGGAGGTCGGCGAGTGCGGCCTCCCGCCCCGCGCGGCGGCCCGGGATCAGCGCCCGATGCCGAACAGGAACAGCAGCACGATGATGCTGAGCGGGACGCCCAGCAGCCACATCAGGATGTAGAGCATCGCAGTCTCCTCCGTGTGTTCACGCCACGCGCCGGGGCGCGTCGACCTGCGCCCGGTCACGCCGGCGGTAATAGGCCACGCGCATCGGCTCGCCGGAGGCCATCCAGCCTCCGAGCGCGCCGCCGACCAGCCCCAGCAGCAGCGCCACCACGGCCGCGAGGGCGCCGTTGCGCACCGCCGCCGCCGTCTCGGGCGTCATCGGCGGTACCGCCATCCAGGCCGGACCGGCGACGAGGCCGGCGTACCAGCCGCCGTACATGGCGGTGGCGCCGAGCGAGGCGAGCACCAGGATGATCGGGAGGGTGACCAGCCAGGCGATGACCCCATGGAGCATCGCGGGCTCCGCCCGCCGCAGGCCGGCAATCCGTGCCGCCACCCAGCCGCCGACGACGAAGGCGAAGAAGGCGCCGGAGACGTTGAAGATCGTCGTGAGCAGGCCGACGTTGCGGAACGTCATCGTGCGCGGGGCCGTGAGCTGGTGGGCGCCGATGGCGTACCCGATGAGGCCGATGATGAGGCCCACGGCCAGCGCGCTCAGCGCCCCGACCCAGACGGCGCTCCAGACCGGCAACGGCCGCCAGGCGGCTTCGAACTCCCTGTCCATCGTCTGTCTCCTCCGGGGCCGCATGGCCCCTCGCTCGCCGGTGCATGGCGCGTGCCGACGAATTACACTGCGGGCGGCCGGCTCGACCGGCCGGGGAGGCTGGATGACCGCGTTCCGGATCGGCATCGACGTCGGCGGCACCTTCACCGATCTGGTCGCCGTCGACGACGGCGGCCGCATCGCGGTCGCCAAGGCGGCGTCCACCCCGCGCGACCCTTCCGAAGGCCTGCTCGACGGCCTGCGGCTGCTGGCCGCCGAGCTCGGCACCGACCTGGCCGATCTGCTGGCGCGGACCGAGCGCATCGTGCACGGTACCACCGTCGCCACCAACGCGCTGCTCGAGCGCAAGGGCGCGCGGGTGGGCCTGCTCACCACCCAGGGCCACCGCGACGTCATCGAGATGCGCGAGGGCCTGAAGGACGACCGCTACAACTTGCGGATGCCGCCGCCGGAGCCCCTGGTGCCGCGCTCGCGGCGGCTCGGCGTGCGCGAGCGGGTGCGATTCGACGGCGCCGTGCGCACGCCGCTCGACCCGCGGTCGCTGGCTTCTGCGCTGAAGACGCTGGATCGCGCGGGGGTCGAGGCGGTCGCCGTCTGCTACCTGCACGCCTACCGCAACCCGCGGCACGAGCGCGAGACCGGGCGCGCCGTCGCCCGCTGGCGCGCCGGCCTCTACGTGTCGCTGTCGTCCGAGGTCCTGCCCCAGATCAAGGAGTACGAGCGGGTGTGGACCACGGTCGTCAACGCCTACGTCGGCCCCGCGCTGGCACGCTACCTGAGCACCCTCACGAACCGCCTGCGCGCCGCCGGCTATCGAGTGCCGGCGCGAGCCGGCGGCGGGCGGGCCCCCGCGAAGGACGTGCTGATCATGCAGTCGCACGGCGGCGTCGCTCCCATCCGCGAGTCGGCGCGCCTGGCGGCGGGGGCCGTCCTGTCCGGCCCCGCCGGGGGGGTCGCGGCCGGACGCCACGTCGCGCGCCTGATCGGCCACGGCGATCTGGTGACCTTCGACATGGGGGGCACCAGCACCGACATCGCGCTGCTGCAGGGCGGCGAGCCCACGCTCACCGGGGAGAAGACGGTCGGCATCGCGCGGGTGGCGCTGCCCTCGCTCGACATCCACACGCTGGGCGCCGGCGGCGGCTCGATCGCCCGGGTGGACGCCGGGCGCATCCTGCACGTGGGACCGGAGAGCGCCGGCGCGGATCCGGGCCCCGCCTGTTACGGCCGCGGCGGGACCGCGCCCACCGTGACCGACGCCAACCTGGTGCGCGGGCTGCTCGACGCCGGCAACTTCCTCGGTGGCCGCATCGCGCTCGACGCCGCCGCCGCCCGGCGGGCGGTCGAGCAGGTCGCCCGGGCGCTCGACACCGACGCGGTCACGGCCGCCGAGGGCATCGGGCAGGTGGTGAACACCAACATGGCCGAGGGCATCAAGCTCGTCTCGGTGCGCCGCGGCGTCGATCCCCGCGGCTTCACGCTCGTCGCCTTCGGCGGCGCCGCCGGCCTGCACGTCACCGAGGTGGCCCGGCTGCTCGAGATCCGCCGCGTCATCGTCCCCAGCGTGGCCGCCGTGCTCTCGGCCTGGGGCATGCTGGCCACCGACCTGCGCCACGAGCTGGTGCGCTCGCACGTGAGCGACGTCCGCCGCCTCACGGCCGGAGCGCTCCGCCGCCTGTTCGCGTCGCTGGAGGCCGAGGGGCGGCGTCGCCTCGGACGCTTCGACGGCGTCGTGGACGTCCGCCGCGCCGTGGACATGCGCTACGGCGAGCAGATCTTCGAGATCCAGGTCCCGCTCGACGGCCTCGACCTGGCGCGCGCCGACCTGCTCGACGAGGTCGCCGCCCGCTTCCACCGCCGCCACGAGGAGCTGTACGCTTACAGCGCGCCGGGCCAGGAAGTGGTGATCGTCAACGCGCGGGTGGCGGTGGTCGGGCGCCTGCCGGTGCTGCCCGCCGACGAGGCCGTGGCGGCAGGCCGCGCGCTGGCGCCGCCCGTGCGGCGGCGCGTCTGGCTGGGCGGCTGGGCGGAGGTGCCGGTCTACCGCCTCGACGGGCTGCCGGCCGGCCACCAGGTGAAGGGGCCGGCGGTCTTCGAGTCGGCGACGACGACGGTGCTGCTGCGCGAGGGCGAGCTGGCCGGCGTCACGCCGCGCGGCTGGCTCGACATCCAGCTGAGCTGACGAGAGGAGCCTTTCGATGGCGACCGAGCGCATCCCGGGGTTCTGCGCGCTGTGCCGCTCGCGCTGCGGCTGCATCTCCGTGGTCGAGGACGGCAGGCTGGTCGCGGTCGAGCCCGATCCGTCGCACCCCACCGGCGCGAATCTCTGCGTCAAGGGACGCGCTGCGCCCGAGCTGGTCCATGCCCCCGATCGACTCCGCTATCCGATGCGCCGCACGCGGCGCAAGGGCGACCCCGACGCCGGCTGGGCGCGGATCGGCTGGGACGAGGCGCTCGACTGGACGGCCGCGCGCATGCGCGAGGTGGCCGAGGCCCACGGGCCCGAGGCGGTGGCGTTCGCGGTGACGACGCCCTCGGGCACCGCGATGTCCGACGGCCTGCCGTGGATCAACCGGCTGGTCCGCATGTTCGGCAGCCCCAACCTGGTCTGGAGCGAGGAGGTGTGCGCCTGGCACCGCGACTTCGTGACGGCCTACACCTTCGGCGCCGACATCGGCACGCCGGACTTCGAGCGGACCGGCTGCCTGCTGCTGTGGGGCCACAACCCGGCGAACACCTACCTGGCCCAGGCCACCGTGGTCGCGGACACGAAGGCGCGCGGTGCCGCGCTCGTCGTGGTGGACCCGCGGCGTGCCGGCCCCGCCAGCCGGGCGGATCAGTGGCTACGCGTGCGACCGGGCACGGACGGCGCGCTGGCGCTCGGGCTGGCTGGCGTGATGCTCGCCGAGGGCCGGTACGACCGCGACTTCATCCGCGACTGGTCCAACGGCGCGCTCCTGGTGCGCGACGACACTGGCCGGTTCCTCACCGCCGCCGACCTCGACACGGGCGGCTCGGCCGCCCACCACGTCGCGTGGGACCAGGCCCGCGGGCGGCCGGTGGTCTACGATCCGGCCACCGGTCGCTTCGCCGAGCGCGTCGAGGACCCGCTGATGCTGGGCGGTGTGCGCTGCGCCACCCCGGGCGGCCCGGTCGATTGCCGCCCGGCGTTCGAGCGCTACGCGGCGCTCTGCCGCGAGTACCCGCCCGAGCGGGTCGCGCGCATCACCGGCGTACCCGCGGCCCAGATCGTCGAGACCGCGCGCCTCCTGTGGGAGCGCCGCCCGGTGGCGTACTTCCACTGGACCGGCCTGGAGCAGCACACCAACGCGAGCCAGACCGTGCGGGCGCTCTCGCTGCTCTACGCGCTGACCGGGAGCTGGGATGCCCCCGGCGGCAACGTCCGGCCCACGCGCCCCGCCGTCAACGACCTGGCCCCGCTCACGCTGCTCTCCGAGGCCCAGCGCGCGAAGGCGCTCGGCCTTGCCGAGCGCCCCCTCGGCCCGGCGCGCTTCGGCTGGGCGACGAGCGTGGACACCTACCGCGCCATCCTGCACGGCACGCCGTACCCGGTGCGAGGGATGGTCGGCTTCGGCGCCAACCTCCTCCTCTCGCAGCCGGACGCGAGCGTCGCGCGCGAGGCGCTGTCGCGGCTGGACTTCCTCGTCTACGCCGATCTGTTCCTCACGCCGACCGCCGCGCTCGCCGACGTGGTCCTGCCCGTGTCCTCGGCGTGGGAGCGCGAGGGCCTGCGCGTGGGCTTCGGCCCGACCCCCGCGGGCGAGCGGCACATCCAGCTCCGCCGCGCGGCCGTCGCGCCGCTCGGCGAGGCGCGCTCGGACATCTGGATCGCCTGCGAGCTGGCCAGGCGGCTGGGGTTCGGCGATCGTTTCTTCGGCGGCGACGAGGACGCCGGCCACGCCTTCATGCTGGAGCCGTCGGGCGTGACGGTGAAGACGCTGCGCGAGCGGCCCGAGGGTGTGTCGGTGCCGGTCGAGCTTCGCTACCGTCGCCACGCCGAGGCCCGCGGGGAGGGAGTCGCAGGCTTCGCCACGCCGAGCCGCCGGGTGGAAATCTACGCCGGCGCGCTGCTCGAGGTCGGCCAGGCGCCGCTGCCGGACTACGTCGAGCCGGCCGCGAGCCCGGTCAGCCGGCCCGACCTCGCGGCCCGTTACCCGCTGGTGCTCACCACCGCCAAGGTCGTGCAGTTCTGCCACAGCCAGCATCGGAGCCTGCCGCGGCTGCGGCGCCACAACCCGGATCCGCAGGTCGAGCTGCACCCCTCGGCGGCCCGGGCGCGGGGGATCGCGGCGGACGACTGGGTGGTGATCGAGACCCCGCGGGCCATGATGCGGGCGCGCGCGCGGCTCAGCGGAAGCCTGGCGCCCGACGTGGTATGCGCGCAGTTCGGCTGGTGGCAGGCGTGCGAGCCGCTCGGGCTGCCGGGGTATGCGGCCGAGGGGCCGGGCGCGGCGAACTACAACGCGCTGATCGACACGGAGGTCGTCGACCCGCTCAGCGGGACGGTGCCGCTGAGATCCGCGCTCTGCGAGGTTCGCCGGGTGGAGGTGACGCCAGGGTAGCGCCGGGTCGGGGGCCGCGCGTGCCGGGCCTCTCGGGACTGAAACACGGGTTCGAATCCCGTTGGGGCCACCACCACAAAATTCCACGATGATGCGACCTTTCATCGGGTCTTCGCGCTGTTCGGCGACGACGCAGAAGATCCCACTAAACCCCTCAATCGCCCACCGAAGTGGCAACGAAATGGCAACGACTCATCCCGCCCGTTTTGGATCTACCGCGTGCTGAGGAGAGAGATCGAATCGGTCCCTCCCGACAGCCGACGGACTAGAGAGAATGGCTCGTGCTCGCTCGTCGGCCCGCAAGCCCTGGCAGGCCGTCTTGGAGTTCAAGCGTGAGCTCGCCAGCCGTGATCCGCTCGGCGTAGGGCTCACACGTCTTCTCATCGACTATTGGTCGTCCACTGACGAACGTCTCTGGGCGCGTATTGAGCGTCTTCGCGACAAGATCACGAGCAAGTACGAGTTCGAGCGCTTGGACCTCCCCCAGCCCCCTTTGTCGCCGACCTTGCTGCGGGCGTCTGGTCTTTCCGAGGCCGACGTGGGGGGCATCTTGTGGAGTCCTCTCGGTCTCGGCTCGCCGATCTCAAGGAGCACCAATTGGGCGTTGCCCGGGCAGATTGTCCTGGTGGGCCGAGACGGGGGGACGCAAGTGATACTCCCGGAACAACGGCCAGCTCCGCCACCTGGCCACGCGAAGGTCACGGTCACCGTCCGATTGGCCGGTGTGACGCACTGGGATATTGCACGCGCCGAGAAGGACTTCGAGGACGCCGTGCGTGGAGCCGTGAAGTCGTTGCCGACGCATTGGGGAGCGCCGCGGAGTGTGGTTGGTTCGGAACCCGCGAACCGAGTGCGCTTCGCCGCGGACGAGCGTCATCTCGTCGCGCTCGTTGTCTTCCTCCGTCGGCGGCCTGTGCGGATGAAGGCACTCAGTGCCGCCTTTCGCCAAGCGCTCCGGCGCGCTCTGAAGACTCGGCCTCGCCAGAAGTCTGTCCGCGTGCTGGCATTTCTATGGACAACCTCTGCCAAGAAATTCTCTCGAGACCTTCGCCGCTACGACCTCTATGTGAACGACCGCGTCAGCTGTCGTGCCATCGCTCTCCAGGAAGCGGCCGAGCGGGCCGGGCAGCCAATCAGCCCGCAGCGATTGCGCCGGGTCGGGTGGTCCGTGTCAGGGGAGGAAAGCGTCGCTGATTCGGTACAGCGCGTCTTCCGCGCGATCCACCGGCGCGCGCTTCCGGCTCGCTTCCGCAGGCATCCAGAGACCCTCGCACCGTATTCGTGCGCGGAACATGGTCAACGATGCCCGCCCGAATGCCTGACTCTGCAGGAATTTCGAAGAAGGGTGACACTGCAGCTGCCCTCAGACACGACCGGAGCTCTCCCCCCAAAGGTCCGCCGACAACTTGCCGCAGAGCTTGTGGATGGGACCCGCCACAAGCGCCCGCTCGGCCCCGAGTCCACCAATCGTCACTGATCTCTTGCCTGAGTAAGGCGATTGTCCCTTCAAGGACCGAACAGGTGCGAGTTGCCGCCTCGGGGGCCCTTCGTCGACAGACTGGTGTGACTTTTTCCCGGACGCCTAAGAGACGAGGAGAGGCGTCCAGAGATGCCAGAACGTCTCATGCGGAAGGAAGCGGCGCGCGAGGTCCTCCAGGTGTCGCGCGCCACCCTGGACCGCCTCATCGAGAGCGGGGACCTGCCCGTCGTGCGTGTCGGAAAGCGGGGGATCCGGATCCGGCAGTCTGCGATCGATGCTCTTATCGAGCGCGGTTCACGGCGGCGGGACGGGTCGTAGAGCCCATTGTCCGACGAAACCTTCTCACAGTCGGTTACGTGGAGCCCATGAGGCCTCAGGGCGCGCGATTGTCACGCGAGGCTGCCGCTTGGCGAGCGGGACGGCGGTCGGGAAAGAGAGTACCGACACCGTGGTTCCCATGCGGTTGCGGAGCACCGAGAAACCAAAGACCCGGCCGATGATAAAGGGTGGATCAGCACTCTGGACTGCATCACTGCCGTTCCTTGAATATCAACTTCTTGGCGCACGAAAATGGCCAATCGCAGAGGCTGGCCTCCCTCAGGGAGCCCTGTGAGTTCCGATTGGCCCCCAGCTGGCGATGGGGGGTCGACTCCTTTCCTGAGCGCGCCTCGGATGCTCGAACGGGCCGTCGTGCTCCTCATCGACCGCCTGCGGGTTCTCAAAGGGAGACTTGATCCAAGCGGAGGCGGCGCCTGGCAGGCGTATCTCGACACGGTCATTGCCCTCGCCACTCTCTTGCCCAGCCTCACGCCTGAGCGCCGTGGAAGCTTGCTTACGACGGCGGAGATGGCGCAACGCCTCCGGATCTCCCCAAAGACGCTTCTGAAGCGCAAGCGTCGTGGAGAGATACGCCCCACCGTTGAGCGAGGGCGACTGATCCGATGGAGAGGGACTGAAGGACAGCGATGACCCGAGCACGGGACAAGAAGACGGCCAGAGGGGATAAAGCTGAATACTCTGTGGGCCTTCCAGAAATCCCACCGCCCGATCTTTTCTAGTGCGACGCTCAGACGACGGAGAGCGGCCACGCCATCGTCTGCCACATCCCGCGCGCCGACCTGATCTGCCTGGAGAGTACGCGCGTCGAGTCTCCCGAGGCGCGGGTGCCCTGTCCGCATTGCGCCGAGATGATCTTGCCGGCGGCGAAGGTCTGCCAATTCTGCGGACGCGAAGTTGAGTGGCCTCGCACCCCCAACGCGCGTGAGTGACCACCGACGCCCACCTCTGGCACCCCTGGCTCCGCATCCAGCGCCTGCTGCGCGACATGCTCGGCACGCGGTGGGACGAGCAGACCGAGCCGAAGATCAGGAAAGTGGCGTCAAGACCGTCCAGGCGCGCGGCCGGCACTACGCGGTGCCCGGTGTCGTCGACGCCGTGAACGGCCCTGACGGCGCCTTTCACGCCCTCCGCGTGCTCCTCCAGATCCCATGAACGTCGTCGCGTCGATCCTCGCTGCACAGCCAATCGGGTGCGCCACCGTTGAGATCGACCCTGCCGAGATCCCGAACGTTCGGGTCATGGCCCGTCGGCCGCTAGACGATTGGGCGAGGCCGGCCGCCGGAGCCACGTCAGAAGAAATAGGCCAGCCGGAAGAAGAAGCGGTCGTTGTCCCGCCAGCGCCCCCAGAACGTCTTCGGTGCGCCATGGAGAACGTCGAAGCCTGCATCGATCTGGACTGCGTCGCCGAGCTTTCGGCTGAGCTTGACCTGGGCGTAGTAGTTGAAGGACCGCGTCAGATCCGCGGTCCCCGTGAGCTTGAGCTGCGTCTCCTCGTTGAAGACGAAGTTGACGCGCCCGGCGACGGCGTTCCGGAACGCGTTGGTCGCCAGGAGATCGCCGATTCCCGGGGCGTCCCCGCGCGCGACGATGCGCGACTCCGGGTGGGAGGCGAGCACGACTTCGCGGCCATACTCGGCCACGAAGAAGATACGCTCGAGCCAGGCGAGGTCGAGCCCGTCAAGGGTGTAGTTCAGGCCCGCGATGGTCTGGAGCCGGTCCTCCCGGCCGTTCCGCTCGACGAACTTGAAGACGCTCTCGCCGTGGATCTCGAGCCGGCGGTAGGTGGTCGAGACGTCCATACTGACGGCGCGTATGCGGGTGAAGACCGGCGTGAACTGCGGGAGCACCGTCCCTGGCGCCACCTGGACGGCCGACAGGCGAAAAACGGGGGTGTGCTCGAAGCCCTCGAAGTAGCTGCCGGAAAGGTCCCAGCCACCGACCGTGGTCTTCAAGCGCGCGGCGTACTGCATGTTCTCGAGCGTCTGGGCCGGCAGCTCCCGGTCGGCCACGAGGGCGGTGAGGCCCTCGGGCACAGTGGGGATCCAGCGGCTCCCCTTCAGGGGAAGCCGGCTGGGCGTGAACACCGGTACCAGGACCCCGGTGAGGCTGGAGGCGCCCGCCGTGAAGCGCGCGACAGCGGCGAAGACGGCCAGCTTCTCGTTGTCGATGACGTCCAGGAAGTCGTAGGGGTTTACGTTGTCAGTGGGGTTGTAGGCGTCGGCCGTTCCCCAGGTCACGATCTGCTTGCCCAGGATCACGTCGACCGGCCCCCGGCGGGCGGTCACGGTCCCCTCCCGGAGCTCGAGGACACTCCGCTGTCTCCGCCGGTCCGGCACCTCGAAGCCGATCCCGCCAACGAGGCTGTCGGTGTCTTCCCGCGCCTCGAGGACGACTTTCATGTCCGCCCATTCGGCCAGCCGCCTTGACCACTCGAGCTGCAGGATCCCCTCGGCGACTAGGAGCTCGTCATCCGTCGGGGTTTCGCGGAAGTAGCCGAAGCCATTCAAGATCGCCTGCCCCTTCACCCCGAGGGCGGCGAGCGTCGAGGACTGGGCGCCCGGTGACGCCGGAGACTCGGCACTAGCCGGCGCAGCGTGGACGGCGAACGCGGCCAGAACGAGGGCCCCGCCCGCCACGATCCGCGTCGCGCCGGTGACCCGGAAGCGCCACTGGCGGCCGGTCGCGGGCACGGCCCCATGCGACTTGTCGCGGGAAGACACGTGCGCCACCGATAGCGCCAATGTGGGGGGTTGTCAATGGCCGTGCTTCATCCTACTTTGGTGCCCCTCGTGGGCGGTCGGGCCGAGGGTTCACGCCTGAGAGAGCGGAGGTCGCCCGTGACCGAGTTACCACCCCGAGCGAACAGGTGATCACGGTGGATCGCGGCACGTCGTTCTTCGACAACCTCATGTGCCTCTATGATGAGCGCGAGGCGCAGCTCTAAGTGGTTGCCGACGACGCGCTCCGGGTCCTGGTGACCGGCGGCAACGGCTTCATCGGCTCGGTCGTGGTCCGGGCGCTGCTGAACAAGGGCTATCGCGTCCGGTGCCTGCTTCGAGAGCACAGCCGGACCGAGCGCATCGACAAGCTCCCGGTCGAGCGGGTGCTGGGTGACGTGTGCGACGCGACGTCCGTCCGCGCTGCGATGCAGGGCTGCGGCTCCGTGGTGCACCTGGCCGGGATCTCGCGCTGGACGGAGATCCACTCGCCGCGCATGGAGCAAGTCGTCGTCGGCGGCACGACGAACATGCTCGACGCCGCCAGGGCGGTGGGCGGGTCGCGCATCGTGTTCGTCTCTAGCGCCGTCGCCGTCAACGGCAGTCGCCGGCCGGTCATCCACACCGAGGCCAGTCCCTCGTCGCTGGACCTCCATCGGTACGTGTACGCGAGGGCGAAGCGCGAGGCCGAGGCGCAGTGCCGGCGGGCGTGGGCCGACGGCGTCCCGGTCGTCATCGTCAATCCCGGAGAGGTCTACGGTCCTGATGACACAGCGCTGGTGACGGCGGCCAATCTCGTCGATTTCGCCAGGAATCGGGTCGCGCTAGTCTGCAACGGCGGCACGAGCGTCGCTCATGTCGGCGACGTCGCGACGGGAATCGTCGCGGCGCTCGCGAAAGGGCGCCCCGGGGAGCGATACATCCTGGGCGGCGACAACCTGACGATCCGCCAGTTGGCCGAGCTGACCCTGTCGCTTCTCGGGCAGCGGAAACCGATCTTGGCGGTGCCGAACCCGGTGGTCAGCCTGCTGGCGGGAGCGGGGCGGTTCGGAGTGCCGCTGCCATTCGATCGTGCGGTCATCCCTTACGCGACGCTCTACTGGTTCATGGACAGCCGCAAGGCGCGGGAGGAGCTGGGCGCCACCTTCCGATCGGCGCGCGACACCCTCGCTCCGACGCTCGACTGGCTCCGGGCAGCAGGCCATCTGTAGCGGGGAGCCGGGCGTCGCTCGCCGATCTGTACGTACACCTGCCGGCACCGGCTCGGAGGGAGGCAACCGCAACCACGACGGCGTCGGCGACGTCCTGACCAACCCCAGCTCAGTCGGTTCCGAGCTCGGTGGAGCTTTCGTACAGAGCGTAGCGCTTGTAGGCGATTCCACCGAACATTTCTCCGATCCGCCGGACGAGCACGTTTTCCTCGAGGAGCCAGGACATTTCGCACCGCTCGTAGCCGGCACGCAGCATGGCGCGCAAGCACTGGCCGATCAGCGCTGCGTCGATCCCGCGCTGTCGGTACTCGCGTTTGATGCCCAGGCCGATTACGCGCGTTGTGCGCGGTCGCCGGAGGCCGGTAAGGTAGGGCAAGACCAGCGGGAGCCATGAGCTCCAGAGGCGCCCGCGCAGCCGTACGAGCGCCTCGTTGAAATCGGGCAGGCCCAGATGGGGACATGGCCCCAGTTGTTCTCCCAGGCGGCGTTGTACACCCCCTGGAGCCTGGCGAGGTCTCGTGCGAGGGCTCGCCTGTCAATGGGATGGATGGTGACTCCGCGGTCCGACTGAAGCGCGCGCGCGCCGAGGCGCTCGAGCCGAGCAAGCCGCGAGTCGTCGAGGATGACGAGGTAGGCGAACAGATCCTTGCACCGCCCGAGCCCGGCCTGGGCAAGGAGCCCGGCATAGTAGGCCGGGTTGTAGGTCATCATGATGACGGGCGGCGCGTCGAAGCCTTCGACGAGCAGGCCGCATTCCTCGTTGATCGACGGGTTCATGGGGCCCAGGAGGCGCGTCATGCCGCGGCGGCGGGCCCAGGCGCGCACCGTCTCGAGCAGGAGCCGGCTGACGGCAGGGTCATCGATCGACTCGAAGAAGCCGAAAAAGGCGGTGGCTTCGCGGTGTCGCGCGTTGTGGTGCTCGTCCACGATGCCCGCCACACTGCCGATGTCGCGCCCGTCCCGCGTCGCCACCCACAGCGCCATGCGGGCGTGCGTGAAGAAGGGATTGTCCGGGCCCAGCACCTGGCGCCGGTCGCTGAGGAGCGGCGCCACCCAGTGCGGATCATCGCGGTAGATGCCGTAGGGGACGCGAACGAACCGGCGGAGACCGGCCCGGTCGCGCGCCAGCTCCACGAGGCGCAGCTCGCTGGCCACTGGGCAGGCGCCTATGCGATGATGCCGAACTCCCGCCCGACCCGGGAGCACGCCTCGAGCGCCCGCGAGAGGTGCGCCTCGGTATGTGTCGCCATGCAGCTCGTTCGGAGGAGCGCCCGGCCGGGAGGCGTGGCCGGGGGGATCACCGGATTCACGAAAACCCCCTCCTCGTGGAGTCGCCGCGTCATAGCGAACACGCGGTCGTCGTCACCCACGAGGATCGGGATGACCGGAGTCCGGGAATTGCCGGTGTCGAAGCCAAGGCTCGAGAGCCCGCTCTTGAAGAACTGCGTGTTCCGCCCGAGCTGCTCCCGGCGCTCCGGCTCGCTGTCGATGATGTCCACAGCCGCCCCCGCCGCGGCGGCGGCCGCCGGCGCCAGCGCCGCGGAGAAGATGAGGCTTCGCGCGGTGTGCCGAATGTGGGTGATCACGTCGCGCTCTCCGGCGACGAAGCCCCCGATGGAGGCCAGCGACTTCGAGAACGTGCCCATGATGAGATGGACCTCGCCCTCGAGGTCGAAGTGCTAGGCGGTGCCTCGCCCGCGGCGCCCGAGGACGCCGAGGCCATGAGCATCGTCGACCATGACGGCGGCGTGGTAGCCCCGCGCGACCTTCACGATCTCAGGCAGGGGCGTGATGCCGCCTTCCATCGAGAAGACGCCGTCCACCACGACCAGGCGTCCGCGGGCTCCCCGCTCGGCGGCCATGAAACGCCCCAGCGCGGCCGGATCGTTGTGGGCGAATTTGCGGATGGGCGCGAACGACAGGCGCGCGCCGTCGATGATGCAGGCATGGTCCTGCTTGTCGAGATACACGGTGTCACCCCGGTCGAGCAGGCAGGAGATGACGCCGAGATTTGCCTGGAAGCCGGTGGAGAAGGCCACCGCCGCCGGCTTGCGCACGAAGCGCGCCAGCTTGTCCTCCAGCGCTTCGTGCATGGTAAGCGTCCCGTTCAGGAGCCGGCTACCGGCGCACCCGGTGCCGTAACGCCGCACGGCCTGGATGGCCGCCTCCTTCACCGTCGGGTGGTTGGTGAGCCCGAGATAGTTGTTGGAGCCGAGCATGACCAGCTTCCGGCCGCCAACGACGACCTCCGGCTCTTGCGCCGATTCGATCGGCTGGAAGTAGCAGTACACGTCCGCGGCCCTGGCCGCGGCCTCCCGCTCCGCCACCACGCGGCACTTGTTGAACACGGGCGGACCTGCAGCGACGTCGACTGGTGGCGCTTCAACGTCCGGCATGACCACCTCCTCGGAGAGCAGCGACAGCTCCTCCATGCTCACGGTGTCGCCTGCCGCAACGCTCGCCGTCCATGCCGGTCGAGCCGCTGCGCGGCGGCGAAGAGGATCCTCGCCAAGTGAGGAAAAGGTTGCACACTGCCACGACAATACGCTAAATAACCGCGTGACGGTGGCTATCCGGCCGGGCCTCGACCTTCGCGCCGTGACTGGCGGCTGGGCGTCCAGGTCCACGAGCTCGACGTCGCGACGGGGTACGTCGCCGCCGTGGCCGCCGACGGGGGACCATGGGAGTCGTGCTCGGCGCGTCAAATGCTCGGCGCGTCAAATTGACGCCCGGGTTCGCGTCGGCTAGACTCCCCGCAATCGCCGAAGCCACAGGCGGCCGGACGTGCTAAAGCTAGACCTGCTCAACGATCCGCGGGACCTGCCGTTCGTGCGTGTCATACTCAGCGCGAGCCTGATCATCCCGGCCGCGCTGTACCTGTACCTGCCCGGACGCTTCGACTGGCGACTCGCCCTCGTCTACTGGCTGGTCTGGGCCCTCGTCTTCGTGGACCGGGTGACGTTGATGCTTCATTGCACGTCGCACCGGCCGCTGTTCAGCCGGCGGGTGCACTGGATGAACGCCTACGTGCCGTGGATTCTCGCTCCCTTCTACGGCCAGAGCCCGAGCACGTACTTCGCGCACCACATCGCCATGCATCACGTCGAGGACAACTTCCCCGAGGACCTCAGCTCGACGATGCGCTACCGGCGCGACCGGTTCCTCGACTGGGGTTGCACTACTTCCGCCGCTTCCTGCTCCTCAACGTCGTGCTCCTGCCCGCCTACCTGTACCGCAAAGGGCGTCGCGGGCTCGCGTGACGCGCGGTCGTGGGCGAGCTCGCCTTCTGGAGGGTGGTGGCCGGCCTGGCGGTCCTGAACTTCGAAGCCACCGTGGTCGTGTTCCTGGTGCCGGTGCTCGCGATCCGCGCGCTGATGATGGCCGGCAACTGGGCGCAGCACGCGTTCATCGATCCCGGGGATCCCGCGAACGACTACCGAAACAGCATCACCTGCATCACCTGCATCAACTGCCGGTACAACCGGCGATGCTTCAACGACGGGTACCACATCGTTCACCACCTGCGACCGACGCAGCACTGGACGGAGCTCCCGGCCGACTTCGAGACCCGGCGCGAGGTCTACGGGAAGAACGACGCGGTGGTCTTAGACGAGATCGACTTCTTCACAGTCTGGCTCGCCCTCATGCTGCGCCGCTGGAACACGCTGGCGAGGGCGTTCGTCCGGCTCCCCGGAGCCCCGCCACGGAGCGACGACCAGGTCGTCGCGTTCCTCAAGGAGCGGGTGCAGCCCGTCGGAGGGACTCGCACGCCGGGGGGACGGGCCGGACGATGGACGGCGGCGGCATTCGCGACTGCGGTCGTGCTGGCGCCGGGGGTCGCGTGGGCCGAGTCCGCCGCGGAGATCATGCAAAAGCAGCGCGCGATGCACCGGACGAAGGACGAGGAGGAGACGCTCGTGATGCGGCTCGTGAGCAAGACGGGGGCGGTGAAGGAGCGCCGGCTCGTCCGCTATACGCTGACAGGCCCCGACAACCTCAACAAGATCCTGGTCCGGTTCCTGGCGCCCCGCAGCGTCGAGAACACCGGGCTCCTCACGTGGGAGGCCCCGAACGGGGACGATGACCAGTGGCTCTATCTGCCGGCGACGAAGAAGGTCAAGCGGGTCGCCGCCAGCGGCAAGAGCCAGCGCTTCATGGGGACGGACTTCGCCTATGAGGACATGCAACCGGAGAGCATCCGGCTTCACCGCTATCAGCTGCTCGGTTCCGAGAGCATCGACGGCCAGGACTGCCACGTCATCGAGGCGGTCCCGGCCACCGACCGGCAGGCCGCCGACAGTGGCTACAGCAAGCGGAAGCTGTGGGTGCGGAAGGACAACTACTTCACGGTCAAGCGGGAGTACTCCGACCGGAAGGGCAAGCTGGAGAAGGTCGGGACGGAGCGCAAACTGGTCCAGGTCTCGGGGACCGTCTGGCGCGCCACCGAGTTGGAGATGCACGACCTGGAGGCCGGCACGCGAACGATCCTCGTGGTCGAGCAGCGTGCCGTGGACAGGGGCCTGAAGGAGAGCCTGCTCACGGAGACGGGGCTCACGCAAGGAGGGCCGTGAGCGTCTGTTGCCCCGGTCATGAGACGCTCCCTCCTCTGGGTCGTTGATCGTCCGGTCCTGGCGGGTGGGCTCCTAGCCCTTCTCACGCTCGCCCTCGCGCTCCAGATCCCCCGGATCGAGTTCGATACCTCGGCCGAGGGGCTCATGGTCCAGCACGATCCGGCGCGCCAGTACTACGAGCAGACCAAGAGTCGCTTCGGAAGCGACACGCTCACCGTGGTCCTCGTGAAAGCCGAAAACGTCTTCACCGCGCCGGTGCTCCAGGTGATTCGACGTATCTCCGATCGGCTGGACCGTGTCGATGGGGTGAAGCGGGTCGAGAGCCTCACGACCGTCTTGAACGTCAAGGGCGAGGGGGCCTCGCTCAACATCGAGCCCCTGGTCGGCTCGACGATCCCGGCCGCCCCCGCCGACCTGGAGAGGATCCGCCGAGATGCGCTCGGGAATCGGGTGTTCACGGGCAACATCGTCTCGCGCGACGGCGCGGCGGCGGCAATCGTCGTCTACACGGACGCGAAGCCGGACGACACGCAGTTCAACGAGCGCTTTTCCGACCGGGTCGAGGCGATTGTCGCCCAGGAGTCGGTCCCCGGGCTCACCATCTATCAGATCGGCATGCCGCTCACCAAGGTCATCTTCGGTCAGTACACGCGGCGGGACCTCGTCGGACTGGTCCCGATCTCGCTGGCGGTGCTGCTGCTCATCCTGTTCCTGGCCTTCCGCACTCTGCAGGGCGTGGTGATCCCCACCGTGACCGGCCTCATCAGTATCGTGTGGGCGCTGGGGTTGATGGCCGTCTTCGGCATTCCCGTCAACGTCGTCACGGCCATCATTCCATCGCTGCTGATCACGATCGGCTTCGCCGAGGACGTCCACATGCTCACGGAGTATCATCACCTCCTCGGGCAGGGCCAGGACAAGCTCTCGGCGATCCGCGCCATGGCCGCCGAGACGGGCCTGCCGGTGTTGGTCACCACGTTCACCACCGTGCTGGCCTTCGGGTCGCTGATCCTCACCGACATCACCATGATGATCCAGTTCGGCTACGCGGCCGCGCTGGGGCTTGCCGCCAACTTCGTGGTGACGCTGGTCGCGCTGCCGATCCTGCTGCGGGCCTGGCCCGTCCCCCGGCGCCTACGCCGGAGCGCGTTCGCTGAAGGATCGAGCCAGGACCCCCTCTCCGGGTGGGCCGAGCGCCTGGCCGCCTTCATCTTGAAATTCCGCATCGCGATCTTCGCGGTCGCCGTGCTGGTGGGTGCCGCCTCCGTCCTCGGCTGGCTCAGCCTGCGCGTGAACAGCGATTTCGTCAGCTACTTTCCCGAGCATTCCGTGATCCGGCAGCGTGCCGCGGACCTGCACCGTTCCCTGGCCGGCGCGTTCAACTTCTACGTCGTGGTCGAGACGCGACGCGAGAACGGCGTCCTCGAGCCGGAGATCCTGAAACGGATCGTGGGCCTGCAGCGGTTCCTGGAGGGGACCGGAGAGGTCGATCAGAGCATCTCGATCACCGACTACCTCCGCAAGGTGCACCGCGAGATGAATTCGGGGAACGCGGCGTTCGAGGCCATCCCCGACACGGCCGACGAGATCAGCCAGTACCTGCTGGTGCTGGACGCGAAGGAAATCGGGAAGTACCTCGACTTCAACGGATCGGCGGCGAACATCGTGGTCCGGCATAACATCACGAGCTCCTGGCAGCTGTCGCGACTGCTGAAGCGCCTGGAGGCGTACGTGGCCGCCGACTTCCCGGACACCGTCAAGGTCCGGTACACGGGAGAAGGCATCCTCATCAATAACGCCGCCGATTACATGGCCGTCAACGAGATCATGAGCTTCTCGTCGACGTTCCTGATCATCGGGCTGATCCACGCCCTGCTCTTTATGTCCGTTCGGGCCGGCCTTCTCTCCCTGATCCCGAACCTGATTCCGGTCCTGACGGTCTTCGGGGTGATGGGGCTCCTGGGGATCCCGCTGAACACGGGGACTGCCCTGGTCGCGACCGTGGCCATCGGGATCGCCGTGGACGACACGGTCCACCACATGGTGACCTACGCGCGCCAGCTCAACCGGCACCACGACCAGCGAATCGCGATGATCGAGACCCTGAGAATCCAGGCACGCCCGATCGTCTACGTGTCGCTGGCACTGGCCGGCGGATTTCTGGTCCTGGGGTTCTCCAGCTTCGTGCCGACCCGGTCGTTCGGACTCCTGTCCGCCTTCGTCATGGTGGTGGCGATGGTCGCGGAGTTGGTGCTGACACCGACCCTGATGTACTCGACCCGGCTGGTCACCATGTGGGACATGCTGCTGCTCAAGCTCAAGCGCGACCTGAACACGACCGTCCCTCTGTTCCAGGGCCTGTCGCGGTGGGCGGCGCGCAAGGTCGTGCTGCTCGGCTTGATGGAGTCGTTCCAGACCGGGGAGCGGGTCATCCACAAGGGGCAGGCGGGAACCGGGCTGTACGTGGTGATCTCCGGACGCGTGCGGGTGTTCGACATCGGGCCCGATGGCGTCGAGCGAACGCTCACGGTCCTCGAGGTGGGCGCCGTGTTCGGCGAGATGGCCCTGTTCTCGGGCGGGGTGCGCACCGCTCACGTCGTTGCCGAGGAGCCGGTCGAGCTGTTCCGGCTGGACTTCGCGGCGGTGGAGCGCCTGCGGAAACGCTTTCCGTTCACCGGAGCCAAGCTCTTCCGGAACCTCGCCGGCATCCTGAGCGAGCGCCTCCGCGAGAGGACGGCGGCGATGGTCCAGTCGCCGCCCTCCGGGGGGCCGCCGGTTTCTCCCCACGTCCCCGGAGCGTGAGCGGCTCCGGCGGGAGTTGGCGGTGCTAGAGTGGCGTTCGCCAGGAAGGACGCGCGTGTCGCCTGGTCGGGCCGAAGCCGACGGGCGCCGGGGGGAAGATATGGTCGTGGCGCGCTCGTACCAGAGCCTGCGGGTCTTCGACAACCCGATTCTCGAAGCGCTGACGCACGTTCACCCGCTGACGCCACTCGTGCTGTGGGGACCGCTCGTGGCCTGCTTGCTCTGGCGCTCATTCGCCGTCCACCACCTCCCGGTCGTGGCCGTCGCCGGATTCGCGATCCTCGGCTTGCTCATCTGGTCCCTGACCGAGTACGTCCTCCACCGGTATCTGTTTCACCTGCGGCCCGCGGGACCGTTCCAAACGCGCCTGCAGTTCGTGATCCACGGGCTCCACCACGCCGACCCGGACGATCCCACCCGGCTGGTGATGCCTCCTGTCCCCGGCGGCATCACCCTCGTGGTGTTCTATGCGGCGTTCCGCATCGTGCTCGGGCCGGCGCGGGTGGAGCCCTTCTTAGCGTTCTTCGTCCTCGGCTACCTGCTCTACGATTACATCCACTACGCGTCGCATCGTTTCGCCCCCAGGAATAGCGTCGGCCGGTTCCTCAAGCGCCATCACATGCTCCACCACTCCATCACGCCCGAGGCCCGCTGGGGGGTGAGCTCGCCGCTCTGGGACTACGTCTTCGGGACGACAGGAGCGCCGCCGCGACCGGCCGCGCACTAAGGACCCGGCCGTAGCGGCTTTTCGTACACGCGATACTTCTTGTAGACGCTCGCGCCGAGGAGCTTCAGATAACGCTGCATCACCCGGTTGTCGTCGAGGACCTGGGACTGCTCCAGCCTCGTGAACCCGCGGTCCAGACACCAGCGAAACGAGCGCATCAGCATGATGGGCTCGATCCCGCGAGCCCGGAGACGCGTCTGTTCCCCGAGCTGAAGTACACCTTCAAGCGCGCGCTCACCCACGAGGTGACTTACGGCAGCCTTCTCCAGGAACGTCGGCGCACGCTCCACGCCCGCGTCGTCGAGGCAATCGAGCGGCTCGACCCCGATCGCCTGGACGAGCAGGCGGAGCGGCTCGCACACCACGCGGTCAAAGGCGAGCTGTGGGAGAAGGCGGTCGGCTACCTCCGCCAGGCCGGAGCCAGGGCGTTCGGACGCTCGGCCAACCGCGAGGCGGCGGCCTTCTTCGAGCAAGCCCTGCCACTTCTATCGCGCCTGCCCGAGAGCCGAGAGAGGCTGGAACTCGCGGTCGACCTTCGCTTCGACCTCAGGAACGCCTTGCAGATGCTCGGCCAGTTCGAACAGGCCATCCCTTTCGTGCGCGAGGCCGAGCGCATTGCCCAAACGCTCCACGGTCCTCGTCGCGTCGGACTGGTCTCCGCCTATCTGAGCTGGTACTCTTGGGTGACCGGCCACTCCGTGGACGCGCTTCGATTCGCTCGGGAAGTTCTATCAAGCGCGGGCGAATCCCAACTCGCATACCTCGGACGTCACACGATCTCGTCACACGATCTCTCCAGTTCACGTCCGTTGACGCGCTCGGTTGATTGTTTGCGAAGTATTTGATTTCATTGCTTCGCTCGCCAAATCCCAGCCGACTGCCCTCTTCGCGCCCTTTTCGTTCGCTAAGTCCCTATTTCCCCAGACAACCAATGTGAGATTTGGCGCACCTGTCAGACTTGGGTCACGAGCAACCCACCGTGCTGCTGACCAACGACTTGCGCGCCACGCCCTCGGCGCTGATCATCCGGTATGCCCGACGGATGCTCATCGAGAATGGCCTGGCCGATGCGGTGAACTTCCTGCACCTCGATGCGCTCAGCTCGGCCGTCGCGCTGAACGTCAGCTTCGATGTCTTGCTGACCACGATCGCGACGGGGCTGTATCGCTTGCTGGCGCTGAAGCTCCGTGGCTTCGAGCGTGCGCAGCCCCGGCAAGTCTGGCGCCGATTCCTGAAGAGTCCCGCTCATGTCCGCGTGACGCCGACCGAGGTCGTCGTCGAGTTGCCCCGCCGCGCCCACAATCCCATCCTCATCGCGTCGGGCCTGCTCGACGAGAGCACGGTCGTGCCATGGTGGAACGGCCGCCGGCTCCGGTTCGAGATCCCCTGAGATCGGCCCGCACATGTTAGCAGTTTGGGTAGCGTGAAAATCGAGGTCAGCGCGCGGCGCTGGTCTCGGCGGCTGACGAGCGGCCATCCCGCGGACGCACGACGCGTCGAAAGAGGCTGCACTCGCGGTTCGTCAGGAACGTGAGCACCAGACGGCTCCACGACCGGTGAGAGGCAAGCTGGTGATATGCCTCGGGTGCCGCGTCGGTGATGGCGGGAAGGCTGCTCCAGGCGACACCCGGGAAGTCGTGGTGCTCGTTGTGGTAGCCCACGTTGAACGCCACGCGGTTGAGTGGCCCGTAGTAGCTGTAGGTCTCCTGGCCGGCGTGCGTGACGAAGTGCTCCTGCAGCCAGCGTCCGCCCAGCGGATGGAGGCCGATCGCGAACGACGTCGAGGCGAGCAGGTAGACGAGCGCTTTGGGGCCCCAGAGGGCGATCAGGGTCGCCGCCAGGCCGAACTGGAGCGCGACGTTGAGGAGCACCCAACGGTCGGGACGGAACTCCTCGATCTCGCTCGTGTTCCTGAAGGCGCGCTGCATGTTGAAGACCGGGAACAGCGCCAGCCACATCGCCTTGCGCAAGCGCGACGTCCCGATGAAGGACGCCTCCCAGCGGCTCGGCACGTCGAAGTCGAGCTCGTACACGCCTTGACCGGCGTGATGCTTGAGGTGGTACCGGCTCCAGGTGACGGAGTTCACGATCACGGTGGGCAATCCGGCCAGGACGCCGGCGGCCACGTTGGCGGCGGGCCGCCTGAAGACGAGATGGTGGGCGCACTCGTGGACCATGACCAGCAGAGCATGGTTCAGGAACGCGCCGATCGCGTACGCGATCACGACGACCAGGACCCAGGAGCGATCGCTCGACCACGCGGCGAGGCCCAGCTGAGCGGCCACCAGCCCGACGATGGCGATGGCGCTGTACGGATTGCGGCCGAAGTGGCGCCGGATCTCCGGATGCGTCGAGAGGATCGCCCTCGCGCGGCCGCGATGAGGCTCCGGTGAGATCGTCAGGGTGAAACCGGGCGTTTCTGAAGACGTCATGGTTCCGGCGACCCATTGCAGCACGGCCGGAGTGTCCCGGTCAAAGCTCCGGCCCGTGTGGGGTTGATCCCTGAGCGGGATGCCAGACGCCGGTGTCGCGGTCACGCGAGTCACGTCCGCGCGCGACCTGCGCGCCTTCGTCGCCCTGCCCCACCGCCTGTACGAGAACGACCGAGACTGGGTACCGCCACTGGGGCGCGACGTCAGGTGGGTGCTGGACGAGAGCAGGAACCCGTTCTGGAACCATGCCCGGCGGACGCTGTTCCTGGTCCGGCGAGGAGGACGGGTCGTCGGTCGCGTGGCCGCGATCGTCGACCGCGAGCACAATCGCGTGCACCGCGACCGCACCGCGTTCTTCGGATTCTTCGAGTGCGAGGACGATCCCGCCGCGGCGCGTGCGTTGCTGGGGGCCGCCGAGAGGGCGGCGCGCGAGCTCTTGCCGGGCTGTGACCGGCTGCGCGGACCGGTGAACCCGTCCCTGAACTACGAGGCCGGCGCCCTCGTGCCCGAGGAGAGCGAGCCCGGTCCGCCCTTCGTCATGATGACGCACAACCCGGCCTACTATCTCGACCTGTTCGCGGCGGCGGGGTTCGCGAAGGAGAAGGATCTCGTCGCCATCCTGGCGCCGGTGGACGAGCGCTCGTTCCACCGCCTGGCTCGGCTCGCCGCGGGCGTGCGGAAGCGCGAGAAGGACCTTGTCGTCCGGCACATCCGGATGGATCGGTTCGAGGAGGACGTCGCCATCCTCGAGACGATCTACAACCACGCCTGGCAGGGGAACTGGGGGTTCGTGCCGCTGACCACGGAGGAGATCGGCGCCATGGCCCGGAGGTTCAGGCCCATCCTCCATCCGCCGTACGTCATCTTCGTCCTGGTAGGGGAAACGCCCGTCGCGTTCCATCTGGCCTTGCCGGATGTCAACCAGGTGTTGAAGCGCATGGGCGGCTCGCTCTTCCCGTTCGGGTGGCTCACGTTCCTCAGGCGGTGGAGGCAGATCGACCGGTGCCGGACGCTCGCCCTGGGCGTCGTGCCCGCATACCGGAAGCGAGGTATCGACGCCCTGCTGTACTACGAGGCCACGAAGGCGGCTATCCGCCATGGCCACAAGTGGGCCGAGTTCTCGTGGATGCTGGAGGAGAACCTGGACATCCTGAAGCCTCTGCGGGTCTTCGGCGGAACGGTGTACCGACGGTACCGACTGGTGGCGAAGGCCCTCTGACGGTGGTCCCAGTCGTCGTCGTCGAGGGCACGGGCGCTCTAGCCGGGCGGGGAAGACGGGACGTGCCGGAACAGCGGCGACAGGGTCCCGTCCAGGTACTTCCGCCGGCAGGCGTCGCGCTGGATCTTGCCGCTGGTCGTCCGCGGAATGGTCGCCGGTGCGACGGGGACGATCTCGGTCACGGCGATGCCATGGCCGCGGAGCACCGTCTGACGCATCGCCTCCTCGACGGCAGGCCAGTGCGAGGCACGGCACCGGGGGGTACCTCCTGAACGACGACGAGCGCCTCCTGCCCCTCTGTGCCGCCGGGGGGGGGGCGGCGGGGGGCGGGGTGGAGAGGCTGGGAACGGGATGTTCCGTCAACAACAAGGCCTTTGTCCCGTCTATGCTCCCTTCCCTGGCCCGAAACGTCCTCGTTCTGAAGCGCCTGGGTTACGCGTGGGTTACGTTGCCGCCGTCGCCGCGCGGTCAGGGCCGCGCTGAGCAAGCCAACCGTCATGAGCACTGCCGTGCCAGGCTCTGGTACGACCGTCGTCCCGGTCACCAACTTGAACGAAATTCGCGGCACCTTGTGAGGCGCCAAACATGAATTCCCGCGTCGGACCTTCAAACCGAAGTGTCGTGATCGACCCTCCGATAGCAAACAAGCCCGACGCGGCGTTCAGGTCAGTGATCGCCGCCGCCGAGAGGGGGATGACCACTGTCGCCAGCGCATCGGCTGCGGTCCCCACGTGCGTCGCATACGCCACACCTGATCCTAGATCGGCAAACGCCGCCGCACCTCCTCTGCCGGAGCTCAGCGTCGCGATATTACCCGTGAAATCCCAGAGCACAAATGTCTCGGTCGGGTCGGGACTCTGATAGCCACACAGGCCGCTGGGCGGTGGTCGGGTAGCTCAGCCATTCGGCTTTCGCCCCCACGGATCCGAGCGTGCGGCTTTCCCGCACTCGGCTCCTCCCGAAGGTTACCCAACGCGGGCCAACGCTCCGTCAGCGCCGGCGCCAACGCCCGGTACTTCGCTCGACAGAGTCGCACGTCCACCCGATGAGCACGGTACGCCGCCGCCGTTCATATTCGTTCAGTTATTCTCTGACAACGCCTTACTGGCCACCAGCTCGGCGACGGCCTCTACGGTCACGCGGATCTGCTCGAGGGTGTGACCGCTCGTCACGAAGAACCGCAACCGTGCCCCGCCCTCCGGCACCGCGGGCGGTATCATCGGCATCACGTTGATCCCGCCCGCGGTGAGCATCTGCGACGTGCGGAGGCATTCCACGGTGTCGCCGATCAGCAGGGGAACGATCGGCGTGTCGTGGCCCGAGCCGGTCTGCAGCCCGGCCGCTTTCGCCAGTTCCCGGAACAGCCGGCTGCGGTCGCGGAGGCGGAGGATCCGCTCGGGCTGTGCCCTGAGCAGTCGCAGCGCGGCGAGGGCGGCGGCGGCGTTCGACGGAGATATCCCCACGCTGTACACGAAGCCGGGAGCGGAGTGCTTGAGGTACCGGACGAGAGGGCCGCTGCCTGCGATATAGCCGCCGCAGCTCGCGAACGACTTGCTGAGGCTCCCCATCCAGAGGTCGACGTCGCGGGGGGAGACATCGAAGTGCTCCGCGATGCCGCGGCCGCGCGCGCCGAGGACCCCGAGCGAGTGGGCCTCGTCGACCATGAGGGCCGCGTCATGGCGCTTCGCCACTTCCAGGAATCGCGGCAGATCGGGGATGTCGCCGTCCATGCTGTAGAGCCCCTCGATCACGACGAGCGCGCGCGCGTGCCGCCCGCGCACGCGCGCGAGGATCTGGTCCGCGGCCTTCCAGTCGTTGTGCGGAAAGGGGCGCCGGCTCGCGGCAGACAGGGCGGCGCCCTGCAGCACGCTGTTGTGGACGAGCGCGTCGTGCAGGATGAGGTCGCCGGGCCGGAACAGATGGCCGATGACGGTCACGTTCGTGGCGTGACCGCTCACGAAGACAACGCACGCGTCGACTCCCACGAAATCTGCCAGCTCCTGCTCGAGCGTCCGGTGCACTGGCCGCTCTCCCGAAGCCACTCGGCTCGCAGACACGGACGTGCCGTAGACATCGATGGCGTGCTTGGCGGCTGCCGAGACGACAGGGTCGCGCGCGAGGCCGAGATAGTCATAGCTCGCGAAATCGATGAGCTCCCGGCCCTCCACGAAGGTGGTGCCGGCCGTCGCGCCGTCGTGCACGCGGAAGTACGGCATCCCAAGACCGGCCGCGTCCAGCGCCGCCAGCCGCTGGTCGAGCAGACGGTAGTCGGCGGCGAGGTCCCGGCGCCCAGCGGCCGCCGGTCCGGCGACATCGGCGACGTCGGCCAGGCGCTCGGCCAGTCCGTCGATGGTCTCGCAATCCCACACGATCGTCGGGGAGAGACGCCGTCGAAGCCAGTCTTCGAGGTCGCCCGTGAAGGTCACCGTGAGGAGCGAGTCGAGCCCGTAGTCCTCGAGGGGCTTCCCGGGATCGATGGCTCCGGCAGGGATGCCGAGCAGCGCCGCGACACGCGCGACGAGTCCCGCTCGGATAGAATCGATGGAGTGTTCGAGAGGCACCGTTTGGAGCATAATAGCACCCGTGCCTGTTCCCACCGCGACGTCGCCGTGACACTCAACCCCGCCGACACGTTCGTCGCCCTGCTGCAGCGACGGGCCGCCGACTGCCCCGACCGCGTGGGCTACACGTTCCTGATCGATGGCGAGACCATCGAGTCCTCGATGACCTACGGCGAGCTCCATCGCCACGCCCGTGCCGTCGCTGCCAGCATCCCGCCCCGGGAGGATGAACCGCGGCGGGCCTTGCTGCTGTACCCTCCCGGGCTCGACTACATCGTCGGGCTGTTCGGATGCCTCTACGCTGGAGCTGTCGCGGTCCCTGTTTACCCGCCGCATCCGGCGCGGCTCACGCGTGCCTTGCCTCGGCTCCGGGCCGTCGCCAGGGACGTCCAGCCGACGACCGTGCTCACGACGACGGCGCTGATCGGGCTCCGAGCCGCTCTCGCAGACGATCTCCCGACGACGGGGTGGATCGCAACCGACGCGACGCCTGCCGCTCTCGCCGACCAGTGGCGCGACCCCGGTGTCGACGGGAGATCGCTCGCGGTCATCCAGTACACGTCCGGTTCGACGGGAAGTCCGCGGGGCGTGATGCTCGATCATCGCCACCTCATGGAGAACTCCGCCGTCATCCAGGACGCCGCCGGGCACACCCCCGCATCGGTCGGCGTGATCTGGCTGCCGCCCTACCATGACATGGGGCTGGTCGGAGGCATCCTCCAGCCGCTGTACGCCGGCTTTCCGGTCGTGTTGCTGTCGCCGCTCCACTTTCTTCAGCAACCGCTCCGCTGGCTGAAGGCGATCTCGCACCATCGCGGCACGATCGGCGCCGGCCCGAACTTCGCCTACGAGCTGTGTGTCCGCAAGACGACACCTGCCCAGCGCGAGGCGCTCGATCTTCGCAGCTGGGAGGTGGCGTTCGTCGGCGCGGAGCCGATCCGCGCGGACACGCTCGAGGATTTCGCTCGTGCGTTCGCTCCCTGTGGCTTCCGGCGAGAGGCGCTCTATCCTTGCTATGGCCTGGCAGAGGCGACGCTGATGGTCACCGGCGGCGACAAGCATGGCGTCGTGTCCCTCCCGAGCGTCGTCGAGATGCCGTCTCCGGGGGCCTCCGACGCGCCTCGCCTCGTGGCCTGTGGACGCGCGCGCGGGAGCCATCGGATCGAGATCGCCGATCCGGTCACGCGCGTGCCCCTCGCCGACGGGGAGACGGGGGAGATCTGGGTGTCGGGCCCGAGCGTCGCCCGCGGATACTGGAGGCAGCCCGAGGCGACGGCGGCGGCATTCGAGGCCTGCACGATCATGGGAGAGGGACCGTTTCTCCGCACCGGGGATCTCGGTTTCCTGAAGGATGGGAACCTCTTCGTGAACGGACGACTCAAGGACGTGATCGTCATCCGGGGCCGCAATCACTACCCCCACGACATCGAACGGGACATCGATCGCTGTCATCCCTGCCTGGAGCCCGGGGGCAGCGCCGTGTTCGGCGTTCCCCTGGAGGGGCACGAGGCGCTCGTCGTCGTTCAGGAGGTGCCCGGCCGGTGCCGTGACCCTCACTGGCCCGCCGTCGAGGAGGCAATGCGTCAGACGGTTCTGCGCAGTCATGGCATCGCCGTGACGGCGATCATCCCCGTCGCACCGGCGACCATTCCGAAGACGACCAGCGGCAAGATCCAGCGCGACGCCTGCCGGCAGAAGTATCTGGAGGGGACCCTTTCACCACTGTTTCCCCGCGTTCTCTTTCGCGACGCCGAGCGCCGGCACGTCCCGTCTTCCCCACCCGGCTGAGATGGCATTGCCCTCGAGTGCGGGGCGGGTTGCGCCGCGACCCGGTCCCGTAGACCCGTGAGCCGCGCGGCCGGCCTGGCGCGCGCCCTTCTTCACATCGCGCTGGGCGGGCTTCTCCATGCCGGCTTGCTGGCGCCCACCGTCGGGTACGCTGGCGCTCCCGAAACAGAGGACGAGCTCGCCGCGGCCCGTCAGCCTCCCGGGCTACCATAACGAGCACCACGACTTCCCCGGCGTCGCGTGGAGCAGGCTGCCCGCCATCACCCACGCGGCACCCGAGGCGTACGACCGGCTTGCCTCTCACCGGTCGTGGAGCCGTCTGGTGCTCACGTTCCTGACGAACCGAGCGGCGGGGGTACCGCAACGGCGTCAAGGCCCGCCGGCTGACGGGGCCGACCGGGCCGCTGGCGCTCACGCTGCCGCGGGCGACGGTGGCGGCGCCGGGGGGCGGGCAGGAATGGGCCTCGACGATTGTGCCGCGCTACCAGCGCCGGATGCGCGAGGTCAACGAGGCGGTGATCGGCACCTACCTGGCGGGGGGCAACCAGCGGCGGATCCGCGGGGCGCTGCAACCACTGCTCAAGGCGGCGCCCCTCTGCAAGAGCGCCGTCTCGCGGATCGTGGCGACCCTCAAGGACGGGCTGACGGCGTGGACGACGCGAGCGCTCGCTGACGTCGATCTCGTCTACCTCTATCTCGATGCGGTGTGCTTGCGGCGGCGCAGCGCGGGCAAGGTGACGAGCGTGCCCGTGCTCACGGCCGTGGCCGTGCTCGCCGACGGCCGCAAGGAGTTGCTCGCGCTGGGCTGTGCGGCAGCGAATCCGGCGACGCGTGGAAGGGCTTCGTCGACGACTTGAAGTTCCGAGGGCTGCGCGCGCCGCTCCTGGCGGTTATCGACGGCAATCCGGGGCTGCGCCAGGCCCTGGGCCGGACGTGGCCGGCGACGGCCGTGCAGCGGTGTACGGTCCACAACTGCGCAATCTAGCGCAAGGCGCCCCAGCACGCGCTCGACGAGCTCCGCGAGGACTTTCATCGGATCGTGTACGCCGCGTCCGCGGGCGCCGGCCGCACCGCCTACAGCGCCTTCGAGCGCAAGTGGGCCAAGCGCTGTCCCGGTGTCGTGCGGAGCCTGCAAGAGGGCGACGCGGAGCTGTTGACGTTCTTCGCCTTCCCGAAGCGCAATGGAAGACGTTGCGCACCACCAACGCCAGCGAGCGTCTAAATCTAAACGAGGAGTTCCGTCGGCGCGTGAAGACGCAGGGCTCGCTCCCGACGGAGGACGCGGCGCTGATCCTGCTCTTCAGCCTCGGGATCAGCGGCCAGATCAGCTCCGTAAGATCGACGGGCACGCCACGATGGCGGCCGTCATCAGCAAGCGGCTGCGGCCCGCCGCCTGACGTCATCGAGCCGTGCTACAGTGCCCCGCGACGAGGGACCAGAGAATCGCGATTGCTCAGCGCCTCCGGGAGCGACGATCGCGGTCGAGGCCATACCCGGATACCTCCCTCGCCGCGGCTCAAGGCGGTGTCGGTCGCGAACGGCGATCGACTGAATGCCGGAAGATCGCCTCTCGATTTTCCAGGACCAGCCACCGGACAAGCCCGCCCAGCACCCAGCCAAGTGCACCATTCTCCTTCCAGACCACTACGCGCCACGCCGCAAGGACGGCGGCAACGTCATCAACTCGACGTTCCTCGGCAGCAACGCCGGCGTCGGCAGGCCGGGCGGGTTCGATGGCGGCAATGGCTCGAATGGGATCGCCTCTCCCATCGGTAGGCCGGGACTGGGACCCGGCGGCGGCGCGGGCGGCGGCGGGTTTGCGGCGGTAGGAACTCAAGCGCGGTCGGGGCCGGGTGGCCCCGCCTACGGCTCCCCGGAGCTACTGCCGCTGATCGGCGGGCTCCGGCGGAGCGTAGGAGACATAACGCCCTTATCGGTACAGGGCAACGGGCAGCGCGGCTTCGTTGTCATGTTTCCCCCCTAGGTACAGAGGATCGTCCACGATTTCGACGGAGCGGTAGAGCTTCGTCAGATAGTCGGAGTATTGCACCATGTGTCGAGCCGCCAGCAGAATACTAAGGCCGTGCTGCATCTTGGCCGGCTCTCGCCACCAACGCAGCACGACTTGAATGAGCGCGCTCCAGAATTGGGCTTTGTAGTGGCTGCGAAAGCCCAGATGCCAAACGCCCCCCAGGAAGGCGGTCAGCTTGAATTTCCAGTCGAGTTTGGGTGGAGTTTGGGGTGGGCGGGTGCGCCACAGCTCCATGGAGCGCAAGCTGCGCTTGAAATAGGCGGCCGGAGAGTAGAGCTTGTCCAACAGTTCGCAGTAGCCAGCGGCCAGCGTGCGTCGCGACAAGGTCGTTCGGAAATTGGGCAGACTGAGGTTGTCGCCGGTGGTGGAGTCGGGGTAGAGTCTTTTCTCTTTTTGCAGACGCTCATGCAAGGCCGTATGGCGCAGGGCCTGCAGCATGCCCACCATGGCCCAGGGAATGGCGGCTTGTTCGATAAACTGCTGTTGGCGTTGGAAAATGGTCTCGTCGTCATTATCAAAGCCAACGATGAAGCCGCCCATCACCCACAGGCCGTTCTTTAGCAGGATATGGACCGAGTCGACGAGGCTGGTGCGCAGATTTTGGAACTTGCGAGTTTCATTGAGAGATTCGCTCGACGGGGTCTCGATACCCAGGAAGACGTATTGGAAGTTGGCATCGACCATGGCTTCGATGAGATCGGTGCGTTGGGCCAGGTTGACGGAGGCTTCGGTGTAGAAAGCAAGCGGATAGTTGTGCCGTCCCTGCCAGGCCTTCAATTCGACACAAAGTTCCTTGGCGCGGACGTGGTTTCCGATGAAATTGTCGTCGACCAGAAAGACTTCGCCCCTCCAACCCGCTGCCCGCACAGCGTCGAGTTCGCTCACGAGTTGGGCCGGGGGCTTGGTGCGAGGTTTGCGCCCGTAAAGCACGATGATGTCACAGAATTCGCACTGGAACGGACAGCCGCGCGAGAACTGAGCGGACATGGCCGTATACGCCTGCAAGTTCAGCAGGTCATATCGGGGGATGGGGGTCAGAGTAACGTCGGGCTTAGAGGTCAGGACGTAAACCGGGTCGGCGCTGCCCGCCTCCAGCGCGGCGGCGATGGCGGCAAAATCTTCTTCCACCTCGCCCGAGACCACGTGGTCCGCGAGTAGAGCCAATTCTTTGGTATGACTGGCGGCATAGGGCCCACCGATGACGGTACGTCGGCCCGCATCTCGAGCCCGATTCAGGATCACCTTGACGGATCCACGCTGAATCTCCATGGCGCTGACCATAACCAGGTCGGCCCAGGTCAGGTCCTTGTCGGTGATGGGTTGGACGGCCTCATCGATGACGCGAAGTTCCCAGTGGCCAGGGCACATGGCGGCCACAGTGATCAGACCCAAGGGAGGCAAGGCCGCCTTGCGTCCGACCGCCTCGACGGTCGCCTGCCACGACCAGAAGCTGGGTGGAAACTTGGGCCAGACCAGCAGGGCGCGATAGATCTTGGGCGGTGCGATGGTAGACACCGGGCGCGCCGCTCCTTCAAAGGGCCACAGGCGATCTGCCCCGGCGAGCGTAGCCAACATTAACCGGGGTCCGAGAGGAAAGCGGGGCAGCCAGCCGGCCGGGCCGACGTTGTCCCTGGGCCGGCCGGGCCCACGCCTGGACCGGCCGCCGCGGCCTGACATAGCGCGTCATCTCGGACGTGCGCCCGAGGCAACGCCGTGCTTTCCGAAATCACGCCGATGGCACAGCGCACACAAACCCTCCTCGCTCGCGGAAGCGAGCCCGCCCGACTGACCGCGATGCTAGCCAGGGACACCGGCACCGTCAAGGCAGACCTCGATGTCCTCGCTGGCGCCGCGCGATACATAGGCGCGGTCATCCACCGTACGCGGCCCGACGAAGTTGCTCCGCGTAGCCGGTGGAAAGCGCCTTGGCGTCGTAGTGGAAGAAGACCTTGTTGCGGAGGAGCAAAAGCTTTTTGCCGAGCGGGTCGGTCGGGGTAGCTCCCTGCGCCACCTTGACCAGCGACGACCACGCCTCGCGGCTGACCGGGTGCAGGTGCTGGATAACCGAAGTAAAGAACGGGTGGGACAGGACGTCATCATTCTCGCGTATCAGATCGAACAACTCGTGTAGCAGACCAGCAACCGCGCGGAACGCATGAAGCTGCGCGCCAGCAACGGCGCCCGACACGCGCGTCCGCCGGCGGTCTGCTGGTTTCAGCCCGGCAAGCACCACATGAGCGTAGATCGCATCTTTGCAATCGTTGTAGATCAGCGCCAGCGCGAGGACGAAATTGCAGACCGCTTGCGGGACGTCGTCATTGCCGCGGAATGCTGCGGGGTCAAATGTCTCCAGCGGGGCAAGGTGGTCGCATTCCGTGCGGAAGTCCGGCATGTCAGGTGCGGCTGCCGGCTTCGGCCGGTCGCGCGGCTTCTTCATCGCCGCGCCTCGGTGCAGGTCGCAGTGCGGTTAGCGGGATAGTCAGAGCACTCGCGCCCATCGAGGATGCGTCCGCCGCTTGTCGGGCGCGGTCCGCCCCATTGTTTGTGGAAGAACGCCACGCCGGCAGCGGCGCAGCCGTCGCGCAGGTCGCGCACCCACTGGACGGCCTTGGCCCTGGGACGCCACCCGGTGGCCGTCTGCTCGACCAGGGCTCGGGACGCAGCGCCCCCGGACTCACCGCCGGAGATCACCCACGAGATGCCGGCCAGGTTCAGCGATGACGCGAGAGGGCCGAGCAACGGCTCCGCGCTGATGAATCGGACCGGCACGTCCACCTGGCGCAGCCGGTCAACGCGCCAGGCGTAGGACGCACTCTCGACGGACACGCCCAACCACACGTGCGCCGACACCGGGCGGCCCCCATCGTGCTTGCCGTGCCACTCCACCATGCGGTCCGGTCGCTTGGTCAGGACCTGAAAGACGTGGTGGGACGCGCGGTCCATGGTGGCGAAGACCTGGTCGATGAAGTCGAACGGGACGCGCTCGTGGAACAGGTCGCTCATGGAGTTGACGAAGATCATTCGAGGCCCGCGCCAGCGTAGGGGCAGGTCCAGGCGGTCGGGGTGAAGCGTCACGTCGGTGAAGTCCCGCTGGCCGAAACGCTTGGTCAGCCGCTCGGCGTAACAGAACTTGCAGCCCGGCGAGACCTTGGTGCAGCCGCTGACCGGGTTCCAGGTCGCATCCGTCCACTCGATGGCGGAGTCGGAGGCCATGTCAGCCCTGCCTGCCGCGGTACTTGGCGAAGATCTCCGTGACAATCCGGTTCGCGGTGTCCTTCTGCGAGGCGAAGAACAGGTAGTAGACGATGGCGTTGTTTGAGTTGCGCATGGGCATCGGCGCCGGAACGTGTCGGAAGCCGGCGACCGTCCGCAGCCGTTCGCGGAACGCTGATGCCATGGTGTCGTTGTTTGTCTTCTCCTCCAGGCCGAACAGGTTGCCCGTCGTCGTGTACGCGACGTTGCGCCACGAATCGTCCCCCCAGTACCGCGTCATCCGCGCCACGTCGGCCGCGGCCACGCCCTCAGGGTTCCGCCACAGGACGTTGAGGTTCATGTCGTACACGGGGAAGTTGAGGAACAGGTCAATCGTCTTAACCTGGCCGGCGGTGCGGAGAACCTCCCAATCCAGGTGCAGGCCGTAGGGATCGACGAGGACCAGGCCGCGTCGGAAATCG
>Ga0302046_10000463_pt1 | contig 41181 bp, 29 predicted proteins | sample RVTome_11_FD_200261 | JGI IMG/M metagenome (GOLD analysis project Ga0302046, IMG submission 200261) | Soil microbial communities from uranium-contaminated site in the Upper Colorado River Basin, Wyoming, United States - RVT147D111 (version 2) ...
TGCATGCCAGCTACGGCCCCAACTACGAGCGGTTGGTAGCCCTGAAACGAACGTATGACCCGGCCAACGTCTTCCGCACGCATCAGAACATTAAACCGGGTTGAGCGAGCGGAGAGGCCGGTAGGGGCGTATGGACGTGTGGAAGATTTTCTCCCGATTAAGCCGAGCCTGGCGCGCTGGTCGATGTGGCCGCGCATGCAGCATGCATCCCTTTTCTACGTAGATACGGCGACCCCCATGCTCGGGCGCGACGGGACGCCTATGCCGGCGTTGTTCCTGGAGCTGGACGCGTGTGCTCGCCCCTTATCTAGAACGGGTGATGGCGAACCCGACGCGGTAATCCTCCCTGAAAAAAACAAAGTGCCCGCCACGGCCAGCGTGACGGGCACCCGAGAGTATATTTTTTGACACCCGTCAAAAAATACTAGCTATCGTAGTAGAGGAAGAATTCGTAGGGGTGCGGCCGTAGCCGGAACGCCTCTACCTCATTTTCCCACTTGTAGCTGATCCACGTCTCGATCAAGTCGTCGGTGAAGACGCCGCCCTGGGTCAGGAAGGCGTGGTCGTCTTTCAGGGCCAGGAGGGCTTCGTCGAGCGAGGCGGGCGTCTTGTCCCAGTTAGCCAGCTCGTCAGGCGTCATCTCGTAGATGTCGCGGTCGAGCGGTTCGCCCGGGTCGATCTCGTTCTGGATGCCGTCGATGAGCGCCATCAGCATGGCGGCAAACGTGAGGTAGCCGTTGCAGCTCGGATCCGGGCAGCGGAACTCCAGCCGTTTGGCCTTCGGGCTGGGCGAGTACATCGGAATACGCACCGACGCCGACCGGTTGCGCTTGGACAGCGCCAGGTTGACCGGGGCCTCGTAGCCGGGGACGAGCCGGTGATACGAGTTGGTGGTGGGGGCGGCGAAGGCCAGCACGGCCCGGGCGTGCTTGAGCAGGCCGCCGATGGCGTGCAGCCCCATCTTGCTCAGCCCGGCATAGCCGTCTCCGGCAAACAGCGGCGTACCGCCTTTCCACAAAGACATGTGGGTGTGCATGCCGCTGCCGTTGTCCTCGAAGATCGGCTTGGGCATGAATGTGACGGATTTCCCGTACCGCTTGGCGACGTTCTTGATGATGTACTTGAACCACATGAACTGGTCCGCCATCTTGAGCAGCTCCTCGAACTTCATGTCGATCTCGCTCTGCCCGGCGGTGCCCACCTCGTGGTGGTGCGCTTCGACGACGATGCCCAGCTTGCGCATCTCCTTCACCATCTCGCCCCGGAGGTCGTGGTAGGTGTCGGTAGGGCTCACCGGGAAGTAGCCGCCTTTGTAGCTCGGCTTGTAGCCCAGGTTGGGCTCTTCGAAGCGGGCTGTGTTCCAGGCTCCTTCGACCGAATCGATCTCGTAGAATCCCCGGTTCTGGGTCTGCTCGAAGCGTACCTCGTCGAAGATGAAGAACTCGGGTTCAGGGCCTACATAGCACGTATCGGCGATGCCGGTGCTTGTGAGGTAGCTAATCACTTTGCGCGCTACATGCCTGGGGTCACGGCTGTAGTCTTCCAGCGTTTCCGGGTCCTTGATGTTGGCGATGACGCTGACGGTAGGATCCTTGAAGAACGGATCGAGGCACGTCGTTGAGGCGTCCGGCACGGCCAGCATGTCCGACACGTTGATGGCCTGCCAGCCCCGGATGGAGGATCCGTCGAAGCCTACTCCTTCAACGAACGTGTCTTCATCCCAGGTATCGACAGGAAAGGTACAGTGCTGCCAGGTGCCGAGTAGATCGGTGAACTTGAGGTCCACCATCTCGGCGCCGTGCTTTTTGGCGAAGTCGAAAAAGTCTTTGGGTGTCATGGTGCGGTTCCTTACCCGTTGGTGATGGTTGGAAAGGCTGAAAAACGCTGGATGTGCGGCAAGATCGCGCTTCTTCCTAAAAAAAGTTAGGTGAACGAATATGCTTCTTAAAATATTCAAGTTGAGACGATGCTGTGACGGGTTTTGCAACGCTCCAGTGCCGCTGTAGCTTTAGGAAAAACGGCGTCAGGCCGATAGCCAAGGACACGCGGGCGGCCCTGCTCACCAGGGACGGCGCCTCGCTAGAAGCGGTGCTGTAAGCCCTTCCGCAGCGTTCGTGGCACGCGCTGAAGACCCGGGCCGGACGTTCGCGGGCAGGTAGCGCCCGTATCCTGGCAAATGACCCTCCTGGGAGCACGCTCCGAGGTATCCGTCTAAGGAAGCGGTTGCTTTCCGATGCAAGCATCGGGGTAGGCGACCCGGAAAAGAATCAAGCAGCCGTTCGTTATGAAAGTTGCTCCTTTCCGTCACCCGCTCCTGCTGAGGAGCCGGGGTATGCCGGGGCGCGTACTCGGCGTTGTCGTGGGCCTCGGTCTCGCCCTGCCGCTCCTGGCTCAGGAGCCCAAACTTACGGCCACCAACGGCAGCAGCGGCGATGAATTCGGGGCATCGGTGGGCCTTCACGGCGATGTGGCCGTGGTGGGCGCGCGCTTTGCCGGTACCCCCGGCAACGAACCGGGAGCCGCCTATGTCTTCGTGCGAAGCGGCGGCACCTGGGCCCAGCAGGATCAACTCACGGCCGGCGACGGCGAGGACGGCGACGGGTTCGGCACGGCTGTAGCCGTCAGCGGCGACGTAGCCGTCGTCGGGGCTCCGCGCGACGATGAAGGGGGCGAGGATGCCGGGGCCGTCTACGTGTTCGTGCGCCAGGGGAGTACCTGGACCAAGCAGGCCAAGCTCCTGGCAGATGACGCGGAACCCACCGACTTTTTCGGCGTCGCCGTGGCGCTCAGCGGGGATTATCTCCTCGTAGGAGCTCCCCGCGATGATGAAGGCGGTGAGGATGCCGGGGCGGCCTATGTGTTCTTCTGGGACGGCCAGGCGTGGGCGCAGCAGGCCAAACTCACGACCGGTGATCCCGTCAACGGGGATACCTTCGGCAATGCCGTCGCCCTCGACGGGGCCTACGCCGTCATCGGGGCGGTGGGCGACAACTTTCCCGACGCCAAGTCCGGCTCGGCCTATGTGTTTGTGCGGGACGGCCAGGCCTGGGAGGAACAGGACAAGATTTTTGCGCCCGACGGGACGGAGGAGAACTACTTCGGCAACGCTGTGGCTATCCGCGGCGACCATATTCTCGTCGGGATGAGCCGTGACGACGACGAAGATACGGACGCGGGGTCGGCCTACGTCTTTGTACGCAACGGCGACCAGTGGGCCCGGCAGGTCAAGCTCCTGGCAAGCGACGCCGCGATGGGCGATGAACTCGGGCACGCCGTGGCGCTCAGCGGGGCGTACGCGGTCGTGACGGCGCGGCGCGACGATGAAGCCGCTGACGACGCCGGAGCCGCCTATCTCTTCAAGTATGACGCCTCGACAGCCACCTGGGGCCAGGGCTGCACGACCCTCGGCACCACCCGCCTCTGCACCGAGTCCGCCAGGCTCACCGCCGAGGATGCCTCGGCAGGCGACGAGTACGGGCACGCCGTGGCGCTCGACGGAATCACGACCATCGTCACGGCCTCCAGCGACGACGGCCGGGGTTCGGCCTATACGTACGAGCTTGCCGCACCCGCCGCCCCGCAACTGACGGCACCCGCAGATCGGGCTTCCGGCGTCTCAGCAAACGTCGAACTCCGCTGGCAGGCCGTCGCCGGAGCTACGGCGTACTGGGTGCAGGTGGCTACCTCCTCCTCGTTCGTGACGACGGTGGTCGATGCCCCCACCCTTACCGCGCCCCGATACCAGGCGAGCGCCCTGGCGGACAATACGACCCATTTCTGGCGGGTGGCGGCATCCAACGCGGTCGGCCCCGGGGCCTGGTCCGTCGTTCGCCGCTTTACGGTAGGGACCGGCACCGCCGTCGAACAGGTCGACGACGAGGTACCGGCGGGCTATCAACTCGATCAGAATTACCCCAACCCGTTTAATCCGACCACGACGCTCTCCTTCGCCTTGCCTGAGGCGGCGCACGTCCAACTCACGGTCTATGACACCGCCGGGTTGGCGGTGACGACGCTGGTCGATGAGCCGCTGGCCGCCGGGCGCTACACGGCAACGTGGGCAGCGGCCGGACGAGCCAGCGGGGTCTACGTGGTTCGGATGCAGGCGGGTGGGGAGGTGCAGACGCGCAAGATGATCCTGGTGAAGTAACCCCCATCACGCATCTTTCGAAGTGTGGGTTCTCGGGACGCGTGCGTACGCGGTGCGCGAGGATCTTCACACGTACAACGCCGGCCTGCTCGCCTATGCGCAGGGTGGAGGATGCCTCCTCGTCCTGTACCAGACCCAGGAGTTCGTTCCGGACGAGCGGGCGCCGTATCCGGCAGCCCTGCCTTTCTCCGCCGAAGAGGTGTCCGAGGAGGACGTCCCGGTGACGATCCTTCAACCCGATCATCGCGGCTTCAACACACCCAACCGGATCGTCCTCGCCGACTTCGAGGGGTGGGTCGAGCAGCGCGGGTCCAAATTTTTTACGACGTGGGGTCCCGCCTATACGCCGATGATCGAGACGCATGGCACCGGCCAGGAACCCCAGCAGGGCGTCCGGTTGACGGCCCGCTACGGCGACGGCTTCTATACATACGTTGCGCTGGCGGTGCATCGACAACTGCCTTACGCTGTGCCCGGTGCCTATCGCATCATGGCCAACCTCCTCTCGCTGGGGCAGGGCGACGCTTCCAACTGACGCGTGTATCGGCTCAGCGCCGGCGATCCGGGTAGGCAAAGTAGCCGGGAATCGAGTAGATTAGAGGCGCGTGCGGCACTGATTCACGGCGCCTGAAGTAGGCGATGCGTAAAACGTTAGGAATCCTGTTATGAATGGCTTGAGCAAGAGCACCCTTCCCCGAACGCTGCGGGTCGTCGCGTTGACGACGGTACTGATGGCGGGCCTGGGCACGCCCGGCATCGTCAAGGCCCAGGACGATCCCAACGTCGTCTATGATCCGGCGCTTTTTGCCGGGCTGGATTTTCGGATGATCGGCCCCACGCGGGGCGGACGCGTCACGGCGGTCTCCGGCCATCGGCTGCAACCCTACACGTTTTACATGGGGAGCACGGGCGGCGGGGTGTGGAAGACCACGGACTACGGGACCTCCTGGCGCAACATCTCGGACGGGTATTTCGAGACGGCCTCGATCGGCGCCATCGACGTGGCCGACAGCGACACGAACGTCGTCTACGTCGGGACCGGCTCGGACGGGATCCGCAGCAACGTCATCGTAGGCCGGGGGGTCTATAAATCGACCGACGGCGGTGCGACGTGGACGTTCCTCGGGCTCCGCCAGACCGGCCAGATCGGCGCCGTCGTCGTGCATCCGACGAACCCGGACGTGGTCTACGTCGCTGCCCTGGGCAGTCCGTTCGGACCGAACCCGGAGCGCGGCGTGTACAAAACCATCGACGGCGGCGAGACCTGGCGGCACGTGCTTTTCGTCTCGGAGCACACCGGCGCCATCGACCTCGAACTCAACCCGGCTAACCCCGATGACGTCTACGCCGCCCTGTGGTATGCCGAGCGCAAGCCGTGGACCATCATCAGCGGCGACGACGAAGAAGACGGCTTCTATAAGTCGACCGATGCCGGCAAGACGTGGACGAAGATAGAGAGCGGGCTGCCGCAGGGGCTGATCGGTAAGATCGACCTCGCCGTCTCGCCCGCCGACCCGAGCCGGGTCTACGCGCTGGTCGAGGCGCCGCCGGAGGAAGAAGGGCTCTATCGCTCGAACGACCGGGGCGAGACGTGGCGTCTCGTCAACGACGCCGGGTATCTCATGAGCCGGCCCTTCTACTACACCAACGTCGATGCAGACCCCACCGATGCCGACGTGGTCTACGTCAACAACCTCGGCTTCTACAAGTCGAGCGACGCCGGGGCGTCGTTCCGCCGTATCGGGACGCCGCACGGCGACAACCACGATATGTGGATCAACCCCGACCACCCCGAGATCTTCGTCCAGTCCAACGACGGCGGCGTCAACGTCACGCTCGACGGCGGCCGCACGTGGTCTACCCAGCACAACCAGCCCACCGCCGAACTCTACCAGATCCATGTGGACGATCGGTTTCCGTACTGGGTCTATGCCGGGCAGCAGGACAACACGACCATCGCCGTGCCGAGCCTCCCGCCCCGGTCCCGGCCCGGCGGCGCGACGGCGTACTGGGAGGACATCGGCGGCTGCGAGACGGGGCCGGCCGTGCCCAGGCCGGGCGACGCCAACATCGTCTACAGCAACTGCAAAGGCACTTTCCGGCGCTACAACCGGACGACGGACCAGGAGCAGCATTACTACGTGGGCGCCGTCTACCTGTACGGCCGCAACCCGAAGGAGCTACCCTACCGGTTTCAGCGCGTCGTTCCCATCGAAGTCTCGCCGCATGATCCGAACGTGGTCTACCACGGCTCGCAATATGTCCATCGCACGACCGACGAGGGCAAGACGTGGGAGACCATCAGCCCCGACCTCACGGCCAACCGGCCCGAACGCCAGGTCATCTCCGGCGGACCCATCACGCGGGACATCACGGGCGAGGAGCACTATAGCACGCTCTACGTCATCGAAGAGTCGCCCCTGGAGCCGGGCGTGATCTGGACCGGCTCCAACGACGGCCCCGTCTACGTGACGCGGGACGGCGGGCAGGCGTGGACCGACGTGACGCCGCCGGATATGCCCCCCGAAGGCCGCATCCAGCATATCGAACCCTCGCCGCATCGGCCCGGCAAGGCATACGTGGCGGGGTATCGCTACCTGCTCAACGACTGGCGCCCGTACCTCTACCGCACCACCGACTACGGCCGGACCTGGACGCTGCTGACCGACGGCACCCACGGTATCCCGGCGGATGCGCCCACGCGGGTCGTCCGCGAGGACCCGGATCGTGAAGGCTTGCTCTATGCAGGCACCGAGTTCGGCCTGTTCATCTCGTTCGACGACGGCGCCCACTGGCAGTCCTTCCAGCAAGACCTGCCGGTGACGCCGGTCGCGGACATCAAGGTGTACCGGCAAGACCTGGTGCTCGCCACCATGGGACGCTCGTTCTGGATCCTCGACAACGTGACGCCGCTGCACCAGCTCGGCGCGCAGGTGGCGTCGGCGAAAGCGCACCTGTTTCAACCCCGCGATGCGTACCGGATGCGGTACAGCACAGGCGGTAGCGGGCCGTTCGACGTCGAGTATCTCGCGCCCGGCGCCCTGATCGACTATTACCTGGCCGATGCGGCCGCGGGCACGATCACGCTGGAGATCCTGGACGCCGCCGGGACGGTGATTCGCCGGTTCACGAGCGAGGCGGGCGGCAAGGCGGCTGAGGGAGCGCAGGGGATGCGGGCGCCCATCATGAGCGAGCGCGATGCCCGGGCGCTCGACAAAGAGGCCGGGATGCATCGCTTTACCTGGGACCTGCGCCATCCTGGGCCGCTCAACAAGAACGGCGACGTAGGGCGGGGTCCGATGGCCGTCCCCGGCACCTACCAGGCCCGCCTGAGCGTCGGGGACTGGACGGCGACCCGGTCGTTCGACGTGCTGGTGGATCCGCGCGTGGCGGCGGACGGTGTTACACCGGCCGACCTGCAGGCCCAACTCGCCTTCAACCTGGAAGTGCGTGAGGCTATGAGCAGGGCTGCCGGGGCCGTTGCGCGCATCGACTCCACCCGGTACATACTGGCGGCACGCGTCGAGGCGGGGGATGCCGGGGCGGTGGACGTGAGCGAGGCGCTGGACGAAATCAGGGCGGCGCTGGTGACCGAAGAAGGCATGAGCTACCCGCCTCCGATGCGCTACGACCAACTCGGGTATCTCTACGGCATGACTACCGGCGGCGATCATAAGCCGGGACGCGATGCCTACGAGCGCTTCGCGGTGCTGCAAGCGGAACTCAACGGGTTCTTGCAGACGCTGGACGCATTGACCCGGCGCACCACGCGCCTCGTCGGGACGATGCCGGATTGACGCGGGTGTCAAGCATCTTGGCGTGGGGTGAAAAATGCTCAAGTGCTTGGGTGTTATAGGGTTGTCGTGGCTTGCTTTCCGGAGAACTCAAACACCCTGATACGCAAACACCCTGATACGCGAACCCCTCCAGGCAGTACCCATGCCTCCTTCTCCTGAAGCATCCCTCTCCCGCTCCAAGAAGGTCGTCATTTCCCTGGTGACGGCGGTGGTGTTGGCGGTGTTGCTCTTTGCCTTCTGTGAAGTTGTCCTGCGGTTGCTGGGCGAACAGGTGCTGCACACCGAGCCGGTCAACGTCGTCGTCGAGCCGGGGGGGCGTTTGTTCGCGGCGCACCCGGCGCTCGGCTACAGCCACCTGCCCGGCACCTACCGCGTCACGGTCCGCGACTCGCTGTCCTTTACCGTCACGCATCGCGACGACGGGCTCCGCATCACACGGCCGCTGGATGCCGCGCCGCCGGCGCGGGGCACGCCCCAACTCTGGGTGCTCGGCGGCTCGCTCACGCATGGGTGGACGGTCGAGGACGATGAAGCCTACCCCTGGCTTTTGCAAGCCGCGCTGCCCGCGTACGACGTGGTCAACTTCGGGGTCAACGGGTACGGCACCATCCATGCACTGATTCAGGTGGAGGAGGCGCTGGCGCAGGGCGCGCGTCCGATTGCCGTCGTCGTGGCGTACGGGTCGTATCACGACGAGCGCAACACCTTTCTACGCCTCCGCCGCAAGGCCGTCTTTCTGTGGAACCGCCTCGGCGATCTGCGCCAGCCCTACGCGCGCCTCGGTTCCGACGATACGCTGGAGGTAGAGCACGCCGCTGTCGTCTACCGCGTGTTTCCGCTGACGCGCTACTCGGTTTTCGTACACGCCCTGGAGCGGCTCTACAACCGGATCGAAGAGAGCATCCACGACAGCCACGCCGTCTCCGAAGCCTTGATCCTGGCGCTGGCCGAGCGATGCCGGGCAGCGGGCATCCAGCTCATCGTAGCCGGCATCTATGACGACGCGTTGACCGACGCCATGCTCGCTTTCTGCCGGGCGCATGACATCCTCACCGTGGATATCGCGGTGGATCTGAGCCGGCCGGAATACAACAACCTGCCCTACGACAGCCACCCGAGCGCCCTGGCCCACGCACATTACGCGGCGACGCTCCACGCCTTTCTGAGCGAGCACCTTCCATGAGTACGCCTCTACGCGGCTACACCCTCAATCACATGTTCCTCTGCACGACCGTGGGAGCCCCCGAGGCCGACCGGCTCGTTCAATTCGGCCTTACGGATGAGGCTACGGGGGTGGTGTCTTTCGTCGCACGCACGGATCCCCTGATGGAACTGGGTTTTGATGGAGAGCGGCAGGGGCAGTGCCTGGATGTGCGGCCCCATCTGCCGTTGAAACGGTGCTGGTAGCCTATTGCCGCCGGAGCCACTTGCGTGCGCGGAGGAAGGAGCCGCCCAGGCAAAGGGTGAAGAACACGGAAGCCGCGCTGAGGAGGAGGGCGAGCCGGACGTCTTCGCGGGTATGCGCCACGTAGGCCAGGGTGCCGGTGCCCAGGGCAAAGAGCCCGTAGAGGAGCTGGTGGCCGAGGGCGTAGAGCAGGCGGGACGCCTCCCGGAAGCCGCGAATCTGCACGGCTACGTCCCCCCGGTTGGCGCGGGCGAGGAGGCGGCGCATCTCGTCCGGGAGGGCGACAGCGGAGAGCGTTACGTCCTTGAGGACCCGACCGAGGAGGGCTTTCCAATCTTTTTCCGCTCCCAGGACGGCCTCTTCCAGGTACGGCCGGATCGTGCGGACGGGGTTCATGGCCGGGTTGAGGTGGGTGCACAGGCCCATCAAGAGCAAGATCGTACGTTCGAGCAGGATCCAGTCTTTCGGTACCTGAAACGTGGTCGTCAGGTCGCGGAAGGAGATGCCGAGCTTTCGGAAGTCGGTCAGGGCGTCGAGCTTGGCTTCCATGACCGATGCCGCGTTGAGGTCCTGGAGTTGCCAGGCGTCGAGGCTGATGTTGCCCAGCAGGTGCTCGTGGATATAGTTCACGAGGTCGGTGACGGTCTCTTCATGTCCGTCTCGGGCGACGAAGCCCATTTGCCGGAAGGCTTGCAGGATGCGCTCCGTGTCGCGGCGCAGGAGGCCCATCAGGAACTGGGGAATGCCTTCCTTCATCTCCGGCGAGAGCTGGGCGACGGCGCCGAAGTCGATGAAGACGATGCTGCCGTCGGGCCGGACGATGATGTTGCCGGGGTGGGGGTCGGCATGGTAGACGCCGTCGTGGAAGATCATCTGGCAGTACGCCGCCACGATGCGTTCCGCGAGGTCGTTGCGGTCGATGCCGTGGGCGTCGAGGGCGTCGAGGTCGGTCACCTTGAAGCCTTCGACGTATGAAGTCGTCAGCACGCGCCGCGAAGAGCGTTCATGGATCACCGTAGGGAACGCGATGTCCGGATGGTTCGCGAAGTGCGCCGCGATGGTTTCGATGTGGCGGGCTTCCGCACCGAAGTCGAGTTCTTCGAGGATCATGGTCTCTAGCTGGCGGTACTGCGTCGTCAGCCCGCGTACGCGGACCACCATCCCCACGAGCCCGAGGATACGCCGGATGGTGCGCAGGTCCATCCGGGCGATTTCTTCGATGTCGAGGTGTTGCACCTTGACGGCGACGCGGCGGCCGTCGTGGAGGCGGGCCTCGTGTACCTGGGCCAGCGAGGCGCTGGCGATGGGTACGGCCTCGAAGGAGGCAAAGAGTTCCGAAGGGTCTTTATCGAACTCATCGCGGAGCCGCCCGGTGATCTCGGCAAGCGGGCGGGACGGGATCTGATCTTGCAGTCCTTCCAGTTCATGCCGGAAATCTTCGGGCAGAAAGTTGGTGAGGATGCTGATGAGTTGCCCGATCTTGATGAAGAGCCCTTTCAGGTCGAGGATCGTCCGCACGATAAGCCGGGCGTTCCGTCGATGGCGTTCGGCCCGTCGGCGGGCCATCCAGTCCGGCCCCCGCATCCAGCCGGCGACGTGGAGCGGCAGATAGCTCAGGAGCACCCGCATCGTCACGCGGTAGGCTTTGAGCAGGCGAAACCGCCGGGTGAACGGGCGAGGCGCGTGGAGGGGCGTGCCGGTCGGCAGGGCTGGAGGCGGCTCCGACGTCATGAAGGCGACCCCGTCCGGCTGATCGCGTCCGCTTTCGCTGCGGGGTCAATGCTCATGCGCGTGGCGCTCATAGTGCTGGCGCAGGAGGTCTTTGCCGTAATCGTTGCCGTTGGGCGTTCGCACCACGGTGTGGATGTGCTGCCGGTTGGGGGCTCCGTCGGGGAAAAGGTGGCGGAGGCCGGCCGGCCGCTGGTGGTCGAACTCGACCAGGAGGACCGGGCTGTGGATCCGGTAGTAGTAGACCGATGCGTCGTCGGTGCCGCCGATCCAGGCGAAGTACGTCTCGTCGAGGTGCGCTTCGACTTCGGCCATGCGCACACGGGCATGCCCTTCGTCCATGTTGTCCACGTACAGCTTGATAAGCGCGAGGAGCTGCTGCCGCTGGGCTTCGGAAAACGACGCCACGGGTGTGCCGGCGTAATCGAGCACCAGGTTGTCTTTGAAGGCTTCTCCGAGGTTGTTGTTGCCCTCCTTGGAGACTTCGAGGAGGGCCGTTTCGCGTTGGGAGGGCGTCAGGGCCCGGAGCATCGTCAGGCCGGCGGCTTGCTCTTCCTGCAGGATTGCTACGCCCTGGTATTTGCCCGACTCCGCGACGACGGGTTCGGAGCCGAGGAACAGCGGCGTCATGACCACCTGGTCGCCGAGGACGAAGTAGTTGATGATGACGTGGTGGCCGTCGAGTTGCCAGCCCCAGGGCTCCTCGGCGGAGGGCTCGCCCATCACCGTAATCCAGTACAACCACTCGCCGTACTCCACGAAGTTGTCGTTGTTGAGTTCGCCGAGCGTGTGGTTGAGCCGCATGATGTCGCGGGTCAGCTGCAAGCCTTTGGCGCTGAGCGAGGCACGCAGCAGGCCGAAGGCCGCCTCGCGCTGGGCGTCCGTCATCTCGTCGAAGCCCACGCCCTGGCGGAGGTAGAAATGCTGGTTCATCCACTTGCGCCACTCGGGGTCGTCCACGCCGAAGACGGTCTTGGCGCGTTGTTCGGGGGTCAGGGCGGCGAGAAGGGCGTCGGCGGCCTGGCGAACGGGTTCGGTGGATACGCCCGTAGAGCGGACGGGGAAGAGGCCCGGCACGACGCCTCCGGTCGCGGTCACGCCCCGGAAGGGCTCGGCCAGCCCCTGGGTCTCCGCCCGCGAGGACATAGTCCGGAAGCGTTCCCGGAGGTCACCGTCGGGGGCCTGTGCCAACGCTGCATCGAGCAGGGCTGCATTGAGCAGGAAGAGGCTCAGCAGCAGGAAAGAGACCCGCAAAGCCGAAGGTCTGGTCATGTCGTATCGCTTTACCGAGGATTTGGTGAACAAGGGTAGCGGTAAACCAAGGTAGCCGTGACTGCCGTCCGAAGCAAGGTCGAGTCGATCTGATTGTGATGGGCACCCACGGCCGGCGCGGGTTACGGCGCTTGCTGCTCGGCAGCACGGCCGAAGAGGTGGTGCGTACGGCGCCGTGCCCCGTACTCATCGTACGCCACGAGGAAGTTGCCGCAACCGGGCCGCACGGACAACCCGCGCTGCTCGTGCCGATTGACTTTTCCCAGCACGCCCGTGTGGCGTTGCACCATGCGAAGGAACTGGCCGGGCTTTTCAAGGCGCGCCTGAACCTGCTGCACGTCGTCGAAGAACAACTCCACCCGGCGTTTTACAACACCGGCGTGCTCTCCGTGTATGACCTGATCCCGAACCTCGAAGCCCAGGTCCGGGAAGAGTTGGAGACCTTTTATCGGGAGACGAAAGGGCCCGACCTGCCGATGGAGATCCACGTACGTCATGGACACGCCGCGCACGAGATCGTTGCCTTTGCGGAGGAAGCGATGCCGCTGCTGGTCGTGATGGCTACGCATGGCCTCCGGGGTGTGGGGCACTTCCTCATGGGAAGCGTGGCTGAAAAGATCGTGCGGTTGTCACCCGTGCCCGTCTTGACGGTGAAAAGCTTCAGCAAACGATTGCTGACCTACGCCGCCGACGAGGAAACGGCCGAACCGTCCGTCGTCATGCCCTGAGTGACGTTGGGAAAGGGCGCTCTACAGGAAGTCCTAGGGTATCGTATGGGGGTGTAGGTAACGCCTTCGGTGCACCCTGATGCCCGCGCGGTTTCTGAGAAGCTGTGTTGGACTTCAGGCGGCGGGCGAGATGAAACGAGCGCAGGGACGGAGGCGGTAGATCGCGCCTGGATTGCGTCACAGGCGCGCCAGTTGATACAGGAGCCATCCGACGAGGCGGGTATACCAGGGTCGCTGGCGCCATGCTGCCAGCGTTACCTCGTCCGAATCGGCCAGCCGCGCCGAGAACTCGGCTTCAAGCGCAAGCGTCAGCGTCGGGTCTCGGACGGCCACGCCTACTTCGAGGTTGTGTTTACCGCCGAACTGGTCGACGTTGTAGGAGCTGATGATGCAATGCCTCCCGTCGATGGTCAGGTATTTGGCGTGCAGGATGGGGTGCCGCATCTCAAAGATACGCACCCCGGCGGCCAGCAACGGGCCGTAGAGATGCCGCCCGGCCAGCCGCGCATGCGGCACGTCCGAACGCCCGGCCGTCAGGATGGAGACCGTAACGCCGCGGCGCATGGCCTCCAGCAGGGCGCGCTGAAACCAGTCCGGTGGAATAAAATAAGGGGTTGCGATGTAACAGTGGCGTTGGGCCTGGGTGAGCAGGGCGTAGATGCCCCGGTCGAGGTCGTGCTCCTGGGCGCGTGCGTTGAGTTCGAGCACGTCGACGAAGACGCCGTCCGAAAAGGGTAGCGTGGGCTCCGGCAGCCGGGGGACGTCGCGTGTGGCGCTGTAGAGCGCGTCGAGGAACACGCTGGCCAGATCGCGTACGCAGGGGCCTTCCAGGCGCAGGGTGATGTCGTAGAAAGACTCCGGCCCCGGGCCGCCGTACGCGGCGCTGATGTTACGCCCGCCGGTGAACCCGACGTCGTCGACGATGAGGATCTTACGGTGGTCGCGATGGGAAAACGGGGCAATCTTTCGGCCTGATTTGCGCCAGGGAAACAGCGGGTTGTACAGGGCGACGCGCCCGCCGGCCCGGCGGATCGGGGCGGCGTGCCGGGCCCGTAGGCGAGACGAGCCGAAGCGGTCGAAGAGGAGGATGACGTCGCACCCGCGCCGGGCCGCCTCGGCCAGCGCTTCGACGGCGAGCCGGCCCACCTCGTCCGGTTCGAGGATGTACATCTCCAGCCATACCCGGCGCTGCGCCCGCGTGATCGCCTCGTAAGCAACGGCAAAGGCTTCGTCGCCGTCGGTGTAGAGCGTCAACCGGTTTCCGTCCGAGGTGCCCCCTATCGTCGACGGTCGGGCCTGCCGCATGCGTTCTCGCGGTTAGTCTTGCATTTCGTACGTAGCCAGCATCGTCTCGATGCTACGGCGCAGCACAGCGCGCCATGCCGCCTCTACCTGTTCGTTGAACGCCTCGTCGCACACCGAGACGGTTTGGAGCAGGCTGTCCAGCCACAGTTCATAGAGGGCCGGGCCGATGGGAAGGTCGCGGTGTTTCTCGCCGAGGCGTTTGATGAACGAGACGGCGTACGGGACGCCTTCGGCAGCCAGGATGCTGGTATACAGTGAGGCTTCCACCATGCGTTTTTGCCGCGTCATCTCGGTGTCGGCAAATTTCTCCGCGATGGCCGGCGAAGCGCTGAGAAACGTCTCGTAAAAGACGTCCAGAAAACGGGGGTTCCCGTTGCAGCGCTTTAGGCTCTGATGGACCTGTTCGATATGAGAGGCCTTCATCGGGTGGTGCCGGTCATGGGCCACGGGGCACAGGTTGGTAAAAAGATACTACGGGCCCATGACTATTGACGACGGAGACGCCCCGCCGTTAATGTAAAACATTCGCATCATTGCGGAGCGCTATGGAACCCACCGGATCTTTCGGAGTCATGGGGCCATCACAAGACGTGCGGAGATTCCAGGTGTCATGCAGCGCAAAGTGGCCCTTATCATAGAGAATGACGCAACCATTCGGGAGTGCATCGAAGTGATGTACGAAGCCGAAGGACTGTCCGTCATCACAGCCCACGATGGAGAGACCGGCCTGGCGTTAAGCCGCCAGCATGTTCCCGACCTCGTCGTCAGCGACCTCTATATGGTTGGGCTCAGCGGCATCGACATCTTCGAGCAACTGCGTGGCGATCCCTGCACGGGGGACATTCCCTTTATGTTTATCACGGCGGACGCCCGTGATACGGTACGGCAGCAATGTATGGCCCTGGGGGCCGATGCGTTTCTGCTCAAGCCCTTTACTTTTGATGAATTGATGAGCGTGACGTGGTCGCTGCTGGCAGCGACGGAGGGGTAGCTCGTGTGGGCTGAAGGAGTCGCAGAGACGAGGCGCCGCAATGGGTCGCCATCGGTTGCGTAGGCGAAAAAGCCGGGGGTATGTCACGCGCAGGGTTCTTCCTTAACGGCGGTATGGAGGTCCCATGAAAGGGGGCATCGGAAGCAGACTTGCGATCATCTTTTCGCTGCTCGTTCTGGTCGCCACCGCGATGGTGGGCGTCCTGGTGTACTGGGGTGCGAAGAATTCGCTGGAAGATGCCTCGACGGAACAGCTCAAGCATACGGGCGAGACGATCGAGGTACGGTTCCAGGCAGCCCTGGAGGCCATACGCAAAGATGTGCTCTTCCTGGCCGAGACGCCGCCCGTGCAGGGCCTGGTACGGGCGTATCAGGGACGGTGGATCAGGGACGATCAGGCCTGGCTGGACGGGCGGACGAACCACACCCATCTGGAGTGGAATGACCAGCTGGCCGGGCTGTTCGAAGTGTTTCTCCAAAACCGGCCCTCCTACTTCCAGCTTCGCTACATCGGCCTGGCCGATGAGGGCCGTGAACTCATGCGCGTCGAACTGCGTGGGGATGTGCCGTATCGGTTGAGGCAAGAAGAACTCCCGCAGAGTGGTCATTTCGGGTATTTCACCGAAGCCGTCAACCTGCCGTCGGGCCAGGTCTATCTCTCCGACGTCATCCTCAACCGGGGCGAAGAAGCGGCCCTGGACCCGGAGATTGCCATGCTTCGGGCGGCTACGCCGGTTCACGACGCCCAGGGCAAGGTCTTCGGGATTCTCGTCATCGATGTGGACTTTCGCCAGGTGCTGGAAGCCTTACAATCGCTCGTCAAGCCGGATGCGACGCTGCACCTGGCCAACACGCAGGGCGAATACTTGATCCACCCGGATGGTCCGGCGGGTGCCGCCGAGCGGGCTTTTATCCAGCAGGCGTTTCCTCGGATGCAGCCGTGGTTTGCACCGGCCGACGGGTCGGCTCCCCGGACCCTCGCCCCGGACGATTCGGGGGGCGACTTCATCTCCCACCTCCATCGCATTTCGTTCAACGTCGAGCCGGATTTGCATTACCTCATTCTGGCGATCACGTCGCCGCGTGAGTCCGTGCTGGCCGGGGTGCGTAAGGTGCGGGATTGGAGCATCCTGATCACAGTCGTCTTTGCGTTGTGGGGCATTGCCCTGGCCCTGTTCTTCTCCCGCTATCTGACGCGCCCGATCCGGCAGATCAGCCGCGCCCTGTCTCGTTTCGGTCGCGACGACGAGATGCCCATCGTCGATCTGGCGGTCAACAGGCAGGACGAGATCGGCGTGCTGGCCCAGGCCTACGACACCATGGCGCGGCAGATCCAGGCTCAGATCGAAGAACTCGAAGACAAGGCGCGCCGCCAGCGGATCATCCTGGAGACTTCGGCGGAGGGCATCATCGTCACCGACGCGCTCGGCCACATCGAAATCTTCAACCGGGCCGCCGAGCGCATTTTCGGCTACACGGCCGAAGAGGTAGCCGGGCGCAACGTCAACGCGCTGGTGTTCCGGGACGAACAAGACCCCAGTGGGAACGGCCAGGCCGGCTACGAGGCGGCGAACCGGTGGAAGACCCTCGGCAACGAACACGAAGTGACGGGGCGGCGCAAGGACGGCTCCCTGTTTCCGATCTCGCTCTCGCTGAGTTCGTTCGAACTCGCGGGCGAGAAAAAGTACGCCGGTTTCCTGCAAGACATCACCAAGCGCAAACAGTATGAACAGACGCTGCGTGAGGCCAAGCTGAGTGCCGAAGCCGCCAACAAGGCGAAGTCGGCGTTTCTGGCCAACATGAGCCACGAGATCCGTACGCCGCTTACCGGCATCATCGGCTTTGCTTCGTTGTTGGCGCGGCAGGTCTCCGGCAAGCATCGCAAGTACGCCCAGCTCATCGAAGGCAGCGGCATCCGGCTCAAAGAGACGCTCAACTCGGTCCTGGACCTGGCTAAGCTGGAAGCCAAGCGGGTCGAAGTACAGCTCGGCGTGCTGCGGGTGCAGCAGGAAGTCAGAGAAGTGATTCAACTCTTTCAAGCCCATGCCGACCAGAAGCATCTGTCGCTGGATTTTCATGTGGAGGTGGGGGCGGACGATGCCTGTGCGCGCCTGGACCGGGGTGCTTTCAGCAGCATCTTGCAAAACCTCATCGGCAATGCGATCAAGTTTACCGAGGAAGGCGGCGTCGTCGTCCGCGTCGGGCGCGACGCGGAGCGGGTCTCTGTGCGGGTGCAGGATACCGGCGTGGGCATCGAGGCGTCGTTCATGCCGCATCTGTTCGACGTATTCCGGCAGGAGTCGACGGGCCTGAGCCGCACCCACGAAGGCAGTGGCCTGGGGTTGTCCATCACCCAGCGGCTCGTCCGGTTGATGGAGGGCGAAATCAGCGTCGATAGCGAGAAAGGAGAAGGGAGCGTCTTTACCGTCTCGTTTCCGCTGGCCGAGGAGGACCTGGTGCCGGAGATCATCGGGGTCGCCGAAGCCCGTAAGAAACGCCCGGCGCCGCGCCTGCCCGCCAGCGACAGGGCCCGCGTGCTGCTCGTCGAAGACAATGAGAACACGCAGTACCTCGTCGAGAACCTGCTGGAGCGGGACTTCGACGTGACGATCGTGGCGAGCGCGGCCGATGCGATCCTCGAAGCCTATAACACGGTGTACGATCTCGTCTTGATGGATATCAACCTGGGCGACGGCCCCAACGGCTCCGACGTGCTCCGCGAGTTGCGCGCCATGCCCACCTACCGGGACGTGCCCATCGCCGCCCTGACGGCCTACGCCTTGCCCGGCGACAAGGAGCGTTTTCTGGAGATGGGCTTTTCGGCGTATCTTAGCAAACCCTTCAACGCCGAGGAACTCCTTTCGCTGACGGCGCAGCTTTAAAGACCCCCCTGCAGGAGACGATGCGGTAGGTGATGGTCCGTGGTTTCTCGCCATGTGTAGGTGAAAGGCCGTTCCCTCGGGCGATGTCCCCGATCCCATCTCATACCTCATACAGACCACACGTCATGCATCGCTACCATCTTTTTCGTGCCCTGGCCCGGTCGTTCGGGCTTGTCGTCTTTTTTCTGCTCGTCGTCGCCGGCTGTGATTCCGTGGACGACGAGGCTGCCTCGGGGCGGGTCGTCCTCGTTCTCGACCATACGGTCGGCGACGAAGCCCTCGCCCTGGACGAGATCCGGTATACGAATGCAGCCGGGAATCGCTACGGGGTTACGTTGCTCGAATACATCCTCACCGACATCGCGTTGCACAAAGCGGATGGCACCCAGGTACCGCTCCGGGCGGCGCACTACGTCAACGCTGCCGACGGCGCGACGCATCGTTTTGCCGTGGAGGCGATACCCGCAGGCACGTACACGGGCGTCTCGTTTACGGTTGGGGTGACGGGTCCGGATAATACTTTCGGAGCACTGCCCAACACGACGGACTTCGCCAACATGGTGTGGCCGGCCCAGATGGGGGGCGGCACGGAGCGCTATCATTACATGCGGTTCGAAGGACGGTATGAGCAGGCGGAGGGCGCGCCGGCGAGTTTCCTGGTCCATACCGGGCCGACGGGCGGGAACGACAACTCTATCTCGCCGGCCCTGGCGGCCGACTTTGCGGTGGGCGGCGCGGACCGCGAGATCCGCGTGCAGATGGATCTGGGGGCATGGCTGGCCCAGCCCAACGTGTACGATTTTCGCGCGCACGAAGGCATGATTATGGGCAACCAGGCTGCGCAGGCGATGCTCCAGGCCAACGGCGCCTCGGTGTTCTCCGTGCGCGTCATGCCGTCGCCGTGATCCGTCCCCCCTCGTTTGGTGCCATGAACGTCCGACAGGGCATCCTCATTCTCTCGATAGGCTTCGGCCTGGGTGCGGCAGCCGGGTGCGACGGCACCGCCCTCGACGAAGGCCCGACGCCCTACGTGGTCGAGGTACCGGAGCGGTTTCCGCTGATGCCGATACCCTCCGACAACCCCATGACGGTGGAGGGGGTGGCCCTGGGGCGCCGGTTGTTCTTTGACCCCATCCTCTCCCGAGACAGCACCGTCTCGTGCGCGAGTTGCCACGATCCGGCCGTTGCCTTCAGCGATCCCCGGCGCGTTAGCCTAGGCGTGGGCGGGGCTGCCGGCACCCGAAATGCGATGTCTCTGGCAAACATCGGGTGGGCACCCCTGCTTTTCTGGGACGGCCGTGCCGCCAGCCTCGAAGCGCAGGCCCTGCTGCCGGTGGAGAATCCCGCAGAGATGGGCGAGACGTGGGGCAACGTGGTGGCGAAGCTGCGGCGCCACGCGGCCTACCCGCGCCTATTCGAAGAGGTCTTCGGGGCCGGCGGCGTCACCCGGGAGCACGTCGTCAAGGCCATCGCCCAGTTCGAACGGACGCTCATCTCGGCCGGCTCCAAGTTTGATCGCTTCCTCGAAGCCAAAGCCGATTTCACCGCCCTCGAACAAGCGGGGTTCGACCTGTTCTTCAGCGAGCGCGGCGATTGTTTTCACTGCCACAGCACACGCCTGTTCACCGATGTTCGCTTTCACAACAACGGCCTGGACCTGGTCTCGCAGGATGCCGGGCTGGCCGGCGTTACCGGCGCGCCGGTCGATCTAGGCAAGTTCAAGACGCCGTCGTTGCGCAACGTGGCGTATACGGCGCCCTACATGCACGACGGGCGCTTTCAGACGCTCGAAGCGGTCCTGGATCATTACAGCGAGGGCGTGCAGCCCGCCGAAACGATCGACCCGTTGATGCGGCATGGGACGCGGGCGGCGTTGACACCGGACGAAAAAGTCGCCCTCATAGCTTTCCTGAAGACGCTTTCCGATCCTGATTTCATCCGGGGGGCGGGGCACCCCTGACTCGTTTAGAGACTCAAGACCATCCCGATGGTGGGGGCGACGGCGGAGCGGAGGCCGTCGCTTTGCAAGGGGACGAGCAGGTTGCCAAGCAGTTGGAATTTCTCCGACGGGGCGATCCGAAGGCCGATAGCCGCGTTGATCGTGTGATCGTGATCCTGATCGGGGACGTTACTCCGCGCGATGAAGCGCTCAGCCCGTACCGAGGTGTTGGGCACCTGCTCGGTGATGGTCACGGAGCCCGGCAAGAGCCGGATCGCTTCGTCCGTATTCAGGTCGAACCCTCCCAGAAAGTCCAGTGCAAAGGTCATACCGTCGAGGAGTTTCTGGTCGAAGCCCACGATGAATTCGAACTCGTCGCTATCGAAGTCAGCTCCCCGGTAGTTGTACCCGACGTTGACGTGCGGGGTAAAGTCGCCGAACTTGCGGGATACCAGCAGCAGGCCGCGTGCGCTGGCACTACCGGTCCCGAGGAAGTTGTCTTCATCGCCGGTGGGGATGCGGACGTCGACCAGCAGTCCTGCGTTGTAGGTAGCTTTCAGAGGAAGCTGGTATTTCAGTTGTACGGCGATGTTGCCGATGCCGGATGCGCTCTCATCGTAGGGAGTCTCTTTTTGCAGGATCGGCGACGTGGAGGTGCCGTCGAAAAAGTGGTTAGCGTTGCCGAGTGCGATCGTGAAACTCTGGACGACGGCCAGGGCCGCCCCTTGCAAGTGGACGTCCACGAACGGGATGGCCAGGCTCACGTCCAGGTTGGACGTGATGCCGTATCGGGCGAAGAGGGCGAAGATATTGGCGCTGGCGTCCAGGCCGAGCGTGATATCGACGATGTCGTTCTCGTTCGGGCTATCGCCCAGGCCGGGAGGGCCGACGTCTTCGTGGAGAAAGGTGAAACGCATGGCTTCCAGCGGGATACCCCGGAAGCTGTCCAGGCTCAAGTGGGTCGCGCTGAAGCCGACCACGAGCCGCCCCCCGCCCAGCGTCTCGGCGTTTTCGGCGAAGATAGGGCCCAGGCTGCCCTGGATGGGTACAGGCTGGCCGGTGGAGAAGTCGAACGTGATCCCGGCCACGCTCGAACTAAGCGGGAACGAAGCAATGTTTCCGGCGATCAGGCTGTTGAGCGCGGGAGTCAGGGCAGCGTTTGCTTCTTCGGCGGCAGGGAGAAAGTGGTTAGCGTGCGCACCGGGGCTCAACTGAAAACCTTCGCGCAGCGTGGCATCGAAGACTCCGTCGAACGTGTTGCTGAGTTGGGCGCGGGCAGGAAGTACCAGTAAGGGTGTCAAGAGAAGACACACGAGAGCAGTTCTGCGTAGCATGTGAGCCTGGATTAAGAGATCGGGTGAAGGAGGGTCGAAGGTAATGCCTGCAACGCTCGAACCAAACAGAAAAAAATGATTTTGCGAGCATCCGGTCGTCCTTGCTTCCGGGCGGCCTGCAGGAGAGTTTCTGGTCTGGGACTATTTGGACGGGGCGCGGGTGATGACCCAGGTTGCATTCTGGTATTCGAGGACCCAGACGTACGAGGCGACCGCCTGTTGTTGCTGATTCCGGTTGTCTCGGTACGAAAGCTCCAGCCGTACATCAACCGTCGCGTTTGTTCCGGTCACCTGCAGGTTGCTCGTTCGGGGGGTGGCTACGATGTTGCTGGCCACTTTAAAAAAATTGCTCCAATCGCTGAAGAACACATTCAGCATCGTGTTGGCCTCTTTTTGTTCGATGCTGGTTTTGAGACGTTGCGTCAGGGCTTGAATAGCCCCGGCAGCTTCGGCTTCGGGCTGGACGGTGGCGGCGGCCTCTTCAAAGCGGGTCCGGGCTTCGGAGAAGCGCTCGGCGGCGCGCTCGAAGGCGCGGGTGTCGTAGGCCTGGTTGCCTTCCGCTTCGAGCGACAGGGCCTGCCGGAAGGGGGCCGTTTGTTGTTGAGAGGACGCGACGCGGTTCTTGGAAGCCTGCATGGTCGTACGGGCGCGGTCTGCGTCGGTCTTTTTTTCGTCGACGGCTGGTGGGGTTTCGACGGCTGGCGGGGTCTCTGTGCGGGGGGGTTGTTCGGCCGGAGCGGTTTCCGTCTCGGCAGGCGTTGCGGTTTGATCCTCGGTCGCGGCGGCGGTGGCCTGGGCCTGGTCTTTGGTGGTGAGGCGCTGCCCGATTGTTTCGAATTCCCGACGGGCGCTCTGGAACGCACGGCGTGCTTCGGCAAAGTTACCGGCGTCGTAGTGCGTGGCACCCTCGCGGCGTGCCGCGTCGGCGCGTTGATACAGCGTGGCTACGTCGGGCTCTGCGCGTCGGCTCTCGATACGCTGCCGGGCCTGATTCATCGCGTTGTTTTCCCGGTCGGCAGCCGCCCGGGCTTCGCGGGTTGCCGGATCCGACGTGGTAGGCGCAGGCAAGGGGGCGGCCTCGCTCAGCGTATCGGCGGGATTCGTGCTCTCCTCGTCGGCGGTGGCTCCGGTCTCGTCGGCCGCCACCGGCTGTTGAGCAGGCGGTTCCGTGTCGTTGTTGCTCGCGGGGCCGAAGATGAAGAGGCCGGCCCCCGCGAGGCACAGCGCCAACACGAGGCCAAGGGTGGCCCCAAGCCCTTTTCTTGAAGAAGTAGGCTGTCCGGTTGAGGGCGCAGGGGCGGCGTCCGGCGGCACGGCTGGGCGATCCGGCACCGGGGTTGGCTGCGTCTTGGCCCTGGGGCGCAGCATGGGCTGGGTCGCCGCATCCGTAGTGTTCAGCACGACGGTTTCATCGGTCGCCAGCGAGACGGTCTGTTGGTGATGGAATGTGAGCGGTTGGAGATCCTGTAGTACCGCCGCAAAGTTCAGATAGCGGTCCTCCGGGTCTTTGGCCAGGCACTTCGAGACGATGGGTTGGAGGTCGCTGGAGAGCGTGCCGGGTTCGATATGGAGCGGTTCCGGGTCGGTGTTCAGGATCTTGTAGATGATCGTCGTGACGTGGTCGCCTGCAAACGGGTTCTTCCCGGTTAACAGCTCGTAGAAAAGCACGCCGAAAGAGAAGATGTCGGACTGGCCGTCCAGGTTCTCTCCTTTGACCTGTTCGGGCGACATGTAGCGCGGTGTTCCGAGGCTCAGGTTCGTCTGCGTCAGGGCCTGGGTTTCATTCTGGATCCGGGCGATGCCGAAATCCATAATCTTGACGCGCCCGTTCGGGAGGATCCGGATGTTTTCGGGTTTGATATCCCGGTGGATGACGCCTTGTGCGTGCGCATACTGCATGCCCCGGCAGATCTGCACGGCGATGTCGAGCCTGGTTTCGTTGGGGAGGAGCGTGCCGGCGTTGAGGAATTCCCGAAGGTCTTTGCCTTCGAGGTATTCCATAACGAAGTACGGTACGTCGTTTTCTTCCCCGATGTCATAGATCACGGTGATGTTTTCGTGCGCGAGCCTGCCTGCCGAGCGGGCTTCCCGGTAGAAGCGTTTCTTGATGGCCGGGGCGTTGAGCGCCCGTTCGTTGATGACCTTGATGGCTACGTCGCGTCCGATGATGGAGTCACGGCCTTGATACACGGCGCCCATGCCACCCTGGCCCAACAGGCGGAGGATTTCGTATTTGCCGATCCGCTGCATGATAGAATTTTGGTGCTGTGAAGAGGCGAGGTCGCTGCGGAAGGCCGTGGTGAGCAGGCCGGTGCCGGGTTCGCCGGAGGAGGTACAGGAGCCAAACGGTGCAGCTCATCGGCTATGGTAAAATAGCGAGCAGCCTGGAAAAGAGCATAATCCTGTGGTTTGGTCCTCGGAGAACTCTATAGCCGGACCGTACGTTCCGCCGGAGCGTATGGGGTTGGTATCGTTGCTTTGCCTGCCTTTGAAAAGGCCGCCGGGTGTTTTTTTACCCCGACGTCCCCCGCGTCGTATCCAGCCTATCCGGCTGCGCCCGCGCACGGCATGGGCCGCGCCATGCCTCCGGCCGCGTGGTTTTTATATGGATACCGTGTGAGAAAGCACCCCGGCAGGGACGAATGGGTGTTCGGTTAACGGGAACGTACTTGCGTTGTCTCCCTTCCAAGTGATACATTCCATCTTGACGTTTGGCGGGGCGCTCGCACATGCGGCCCTGGTCGTTTATTACCGATATGGCGCTGGCGTAGCACGGCAGTAAGCAAGCCCATGCAGCTATCAGGTCACCTATGTCGCTGAAAGTACTGGTCCACAAAACAGACGAATCGGCTCCGCAGCCCGACACGTACGTCTTTCACCAGGAGCGGATCATTATTGGCCGCGACAGTGCCAATGATTTGCCCCTGATGGATCTCAAGCGGGTCGTCAGCAAGCAGCATGCCGAGCTCGTTACCAGCGGCGAGACCATTCATCTGACCGACCTGGGTAGTAAAAACTTTACGTACCTCAACGGCGATCGGCTCCAGTCCGGGCTCCCCTATCCGGTGAACTCCGGCGACACCGTCCAGATCGGTGATTTTGAGATCAAAATCGAGATGATGGAAGTCGCCTCGGAGCCGGAGCCGCCTACGACGTCCTATGACGACCGAACCGTCTTTGATGCCAGTTTTGTCAATCCGTTCGAGGATAGCGTCAAGTTGCTGGCGGTAGCGCTGCGCAGTTTGAGCAAACAGTACGACGCGGCCGATCCGGGCCGGCGGGACGAAGCCCTGGAAGAAGCCCTGCGCGCCGCGCTGGACGGGAGCGAAACGCATACCACCTTCGAAGTACTCGGTCGCCTGCTCGTTCCCGCAACGGTCGTCGCGCCGCCGGTAACGCCGCCGTCTGTGACGCCCCCGAAGCCGGAGCCGCCGGTAACGTCCCCGCCGCCGAAGACGCCGCCGTCGCCAAGAGAATCCACCACAGCGCCCGTCGTACCCGAAAACGTCATCGACCTGATGATGCAGTCGGTGGCCCGGTTGGTAGGTGTGCCGTGGCAGTTTCGGCATGAGTTCATCGGGCAAACCATCATGCAGTCCGAAGAGACGGCTTTCCTGTACGAGGGCGATGCCGAGGAACTCAAGCGGCATCTGCTCGATCCAACGCTTTCAGGGAAAGAACGGTTGTCCCGGAAGCAGTTGCTCGAAGAAGCGCTTGCGGACGTAGAGCGGCACCAGGTTGCCATGCTGGACGGGTACAAGGCCGGTGTCCGTGAGGGAGGGCTCCGCCTGATCGATCAACTAAATCCCGATCTCCTGGAGCAAGAGGTAGCCGGCGAGAACGTGCTGTATCGCTTGGTGCGTCCGCTGGCCAAGGCCGAAGCGCTCAAGCGCTTACGCAACCAACTCATCGAACTCCGTTCCGAAGACTGGTCCGCTGCCGAACGGCGGACGTATCGGCCTGCTTTCATCAAAGCGTACCTGGCGCGCATGACATCGGCCCGTTGAGCGGTATTGTATCGCCAGGACCCCCTTACCACGCAAGAATGCAAACGTTTATGAAGGCCCAGAACCAACGACAGCTTGTATGGTACGTCGGCGTGCTCCTCGCCGCCGTGGCGCTTGCCGGATGCGGTGGCGCCCGCGCATTGAGCCTGCGTGTGGTCGGCACAACCGCCATGAACAGCGCGGAAGATGAGACCCGAGGCAATGCCGTCGTCCTGCGTATCTACGAACTCTCGAACGAGACCAACTTCGAGAGCGCGACCCGCGAAACGTTCTGGCAGGACGATGCGGCGGCCCTGGGTGCGGAACGGCTGAACAGCCAGCAGCTACGCCTCTTCCCGGACGAGGAACGCATCCTTGAACTGGAGCCGGGCGCCGGCACCCGCTTCATCGGCGTGGCGGCGGACTTACGCTATCCGTATCAGGATGAATGGCGCCAGATTCATCCGGTCGAGGACCTGCGGAAAAAGCGGATCGTAATTGAGGTCGTCAAGGACCGCGTGCGGTTTGAGGTGAGTAATTAATTGTAGGCACGCACCCGGCGCGCAACGTAGATTGCCGCAGACCAGATTGCCAGAGACCAGATTGCCAGCCCAATCGCATGCCCCAAGATAGAAAACGCGTGGTATGGTTCGAAGGGATGGGGCTCGACCCCCATCACTTTCAGCAGTGGGATCGCTACGTGCAGGGTACCTTGCATGCCCGCGTTGGTGCACTCGATCCGTTCGACTGGGGCGTCTCGGCGCTGGAGATCGACCGCGAGCGGCTGGCTAACGGAGAACTCGTGATCGGTCGATGCCGTGGCGTGATGCCGGACGGCCTCGCCTTCGACGTGCCGGAGAGCGATGATCCGCCCACCCCGCGCAACGTCCAGGACTATTTTGCCGCCACCAAAGAACGGTTGCCCGTCTTTCTGGCGGCGCCGGTAGAGCGCGCCGACGGCGGCAATTTCTTGCTGCAAGACGGCGAGCGGCGGCGCGAGACGCGCTTCCTGGCCCAGACCATCTTCGTGCCGGATGAAAATACCGGGGCCAACCCGAGGCAGGTCGAAGTAGCGCGCTCCAACGTCCAGATCCGCTTCGGCGACGAACCGTTGCGGGAATACACGACCATCCAGGTTGCCGAGGTGCAACGTAGCAGCGGCGGTACGTTCGTCTTGAACGATCAATTTGTGCCTGCCTGCTTGAGCATCCGCGCCTCGGAACGGTTGGTGGCCTTGACGCGGCGCCTGCTCGAACTTCTGGTGACGAAGAGTGCTACCCTGATGGAGCGGCAGCGCAGTGCCTTGATGCAGCGGGAGATGTCTCCTGCCGACGTCGCGGCGCTCGGGTTGCTGGGAACCGTCAATGCCTACATTCCGGTGCTGAACCATTACCATACCAACGCGGAGATCCATCCCGAGGGACTCTACAAGACCCTCCTGGCGCTGGGCGGCCAGTTGACGGCGTATTTGCCCGAGGCCGGCATCCATCCCCGGAGCTTCCCGACCTACGACCACGCGGACCTGACGGGTAGTTTCAACAAGCTCGACGGCCTGCTGCTCGAAATACTCGGCGGGGCCCGCGTGCAGTCCAATTACATCGAAATACCCCTCCAGGAAGTGCGTGCGAATCTGTACAAGGCCACGCTGGATGCCGCTTTGCTCGAAGCGGCGTCGTTCTTCCTGGTGGCGCGCAGCCAGGAGCTGGGCGAGCAACAGCTCGTTTCGGAGTTGCCGTCGATGATTCGTATCGCTTCGCCGGAGACGATCGATGCCGTGCTGGGCAGCTACGTCCGCGCCCTTCCCGTAGAGCATACGCACCGGTTGCCGTCGGCCCTACCGGTCGACGGGCAGGCCAACTATTTCCAGTTGCAAAAACGCGGCCCTTTCTGGGAGGCTATCTGCGGGAGTGGGGCGCTTGCGCTCTTCGTTCCGGCAGAGTTCAAGAGAGTTAACCTGAAGCTGGTGGCCGTCCAGGCGCCGTAAGGGCAGGACGGGAAGCGCTGCGGCGGGCAGCCGTCACGGCCGAGCCCTCCACGGAGGGTACCGGGATGCGGGAGGATCGTGTCACCCAAACAACGATGTCATGCCTGTAGAAGAGAGTGTCGCCTCGTCGCATTTCGATGAGGCGCAAGCCGGCCGCCTGGCGGAGGTCTACGCACCCTGTTTTGCGCTCATCCTGCAACTGCGCGCGTCGCACGAGTATGGGGATGCCGAGGTGTTGCGCCGGCGCGTCAAGGACCTGTTCGACCGGTCCGAGCGAGAGGCGTTGCGAACGGGGTACAACGCCGAGGATCTTCGCCTGGTCAAGTTTGCCCTCGTTGCCTTCATCGACGAGACCCTCCTCTCCTCCAACTGGAGCCAGAAGGCGTATTGGGTCGCCAAGCCCATGCAGCTGGAGTTGTACGATCGCTATGATGCGGGCGAGGTCTTTTTTGTACGGCTGGATGAACTCCGCTCGGCCTCGTCACGGGCCGAGGTGTTGGAGGTCTACTACCTGTGCATGACGCTCGGTTTCAAAGGGCAGTATCAGCTGCACGATCAAGAACGCCTGCACATCTTGATCGACGAGGTGTATGCTATCTTGAGCCGCACGGCGGGTATGGGCTCCGGCATGCTCGCGCCCCACGGCAAACCCCGCGACCAGATCGCCACCGAAGTGCGTAATGCACTGCCGGTGTGGGTCGTCGCCCTGTTTGCCGTCGTCATTGCCCTCATCGTGTACATCGGCATGAGTCTCTACATGTCGAGCAAAGCCGACAGCACCGTCGAGGCCATCGACCAGATACCACGGGCAGAAGCCTCACGCTGAGGGTTCCGGTCGCCGGCCCTGGTTTACAACCGCTCTTCGTAAAAAAAATCCGGGTACGCCATGCGTGGGTTGCTGCGTGTTCTCAAAAGCCGAACCTTTCTGATTGGCCTGGGCTTCATGCTCTTGATATGCCTGGTGCTCCTCCTGGGGGCGTGGCTGGCGTGGGACTGGATCATCCGGCTGGTCGCCATCATCGGCGTGCTCGTGGTCGGTATCCTGATCCTGATGTTTCAGTTTATGCGGGCCAACCGCGGCGCCGACGAGATCGAAAAGTCGATCAAGAAACAGGCCGAGCAGCAACGCATCAGCACCCGGCCGGACCGGCGGGGCGAGGTCGAGGAACTCCAGCAGCAGTTCGACCGGGCCATCGAACGCCTCAAACAGTCGAAGCTCGGGCAGGGCAAGCGCGGCCGCGCGGCGCTCTATGCCCTCCCCTGGTACATGTTCATCGGGCCGCCCGGCGCCGGCAAGACGACCGCCATCGTCAACTCCGGGCTCAACTTCCCGATCGGCACGGACCGCGTGCAGGGCGTCGGCGGCACGCGCAACTGCGACTGGTTCTTTACGGATTCCGCCATCTTGCTCGACACCGCCGGCCGCTACATGACCGAGCAGGAAGACGCCGACGAATGGCTCGCTTTTCTCGACTCGCTCAAACAGTATCGCAGCGAACGTCCGGTCAACGGGGTCATCATCGGAATCCCCGTGCCCGACCTGGCCCTGGCGTCGTACGATCAGGTCGAGTGGCACGCCGACAACATACGCCGCCGCGTCGATGAACTGGTGCGGCGGCTGGGCGTGAAGTTTCCCGTCTATCTGGTCTTCACGAAGAGCGACATGCTCCAGGGCTTCGTCGAATTCTTCGGTGAGATGTCGCGGCGGGATCGCGAGCAGGTCTGGGGCGCCACGTTCAACAAAGACCAGCAAGAGAGCACCGAACTGCGGGCCGTCTTCGAGCGCGAGTTTGAGGTGCTTACGAGCGCGATGGTCAACCGGCGGTCGGCCCGGTTGAGCCGCCCGATGAAGCGAGAGGAACGCCAGCTGGTCTATGCCTTTCCGTTGCAGTTGGCGTCTCTGAAGGACAACCTCGGCTACTTCGTCCAGCGCCTGTTCCAGCCCAACCCCTACCAGGAGAACCCGGTCTTCCGGGGGTTCTACTTTACGAGCGGTACCCAGGAAGGCGTCCCGCTGGACCGCGTGATTCAGACCATCGCACGCCAGTTTGACCTGCCGGGGATGGGGGCGGTAGGCGGGGCGACGGCAGAGGCGAAGAGCTACTTCATCAAAGATCTCTTCACCGACGTCATCGTGCCGGATCAATACATGGTGCGGCGTACGTCGAAGGCCTCGCGGCGCGGCAACTTCCAACGCGTGGGGGTGACGGTAGGGGCCCTCGTGTTGCTGGGGCTTTTTCTGCTCGGCGCCTCGCAGGCCCTGGTGCGCAGCCGGGGCAGCTTGAACCGGGCGGAGGCCGCCGCTGCGTCAACCGGCTCGGTGGCCTGGGACGCCCCGGCGACGGCTATCGACAACCTGGGCCGCATCGATACGTTGAACCAACAACTCGACCGGCTCGACAGGACGGCCTGGCTTCGGCTCGGGCTCTCGCGGGACGGCACCGTGTTGCAGCCCATCCGCCGTCTGTATCTCGACCACGCCCGATCCTTCGTTCGGGCCTATCCCTTGCACCGCCTCGAAAACAACATGCGGCAGGCCACCCGAGACGTTCGGGTGGAGGACGCGGACCGCGAAGCCCTCACGGAGGACCTGAAAGCGTATTTGCTGTTGACCGAAGAGCGGCCGCGGCTGGAGGAAGAGAACAACCGAACCTTTCTCATCCGCCACCTGACCGAGTTGGCCGTGGCGGACCTGGAGCCCACGGCGACGACCCTGACGCAGGGCGAGTTGCGCAGCCGGGTAGAGCCGCCGGTCACGGCCTTTGTGGGGGCGCTCCGGGAGCAAGAAGCCCTGGCCTTTGCCTCCGACCCCAACCTGATCCGCACCACGCGCGCCCGTATCGACGAGCCGCCCAGCATCCAGAGCCTGTATGCACGGCTTCGCCTGGAAGGGCGTGATGCGGTGCCTCCTTTCCGGCTTCAGGACGCCGTCCCGGGCCGGTTCGGCGACTTGCTCCGCAGCGACACGGAAGTGCCCGGCTTCTTCACCCAGAACGGGTGGGAGACGTTCGTAGCGGACAAGATCGAAGAGGTGAGCCGCAACCCGACGGGTGAAGACTGGGTGATGGGACGCGGCGCCGAGGAAACCCCGCTGAACCTGGGCACCGAGGATCAGGTGGCGTCGGAGTTGGTGGGCCTCTATTTCAGCGATTACACGTCGGAATGGTTACGCTTTCTGCGCGGCGTCCGCGTGAAAAACTTTTCGGATATGCGCGATGCGGCGCGTTCGATGGGTACCCTCGGCGACGCCAACGGGTCGCCGATCGCCTATCTGCTGGCCAACGTGACGGTCCAGACGCGCTTCGAGAACCAAAGCGAACTCGCCGGGGATCTTCAGGACCAGGTTGCGCAGGGCGTCGACCGGGCGGCGCAGAGGGCGGCGCGGCGCCTGGGGGCACGGGGCCGGATCGGCAGCGGCCTCGGCGGCAACAATGAGCGGCACCCCGTCGATCTGCAGTTCCAGTGGCTGCATAACCTGAAGGCCGACCTCTTCGAGAGCGGCGGGGCTGCTCCCAGCCTCTACCAGGCGTTTACCGGCCTGCGCGAGATCGGCAGTACCCTCGACGGCATCGCCGGCGACCAGGCCCAGGTAGCCCAGTATGCCGCCGCCGTGCTCAAAGGCGGCGGGGGCGACCTCGACCGCGAGTTGCGCAACATCGGGAGTGCGCTGGCTACGTTCAACCAGGATGCGCGCCGGCAGCTCTTCGAGCAGCCCGTGATGCAGGCGTGGTCCGCCGTGCTGGGCATCACCCAGCAGCACCTGAACAACCGCTGGCAGGACGTCGTCTACAACCCTTTCCGGTCGCGTTTCGCCAGCGCGTATCCGTTCGATCCCGGCAGCAGCGCCGACGCCCCCATCAGTGATGTAGAGGCGTTCTTTGCGCCGGAGTCGGGGGTCGTCAACGCGTTTCTCCAAGAGGAATTGGAGCCGTACGTCGGGCGTAACATCGAGCAGCCCGTGTCGTGGCGAGGGACCGGCATCCGGCTTTCTACGGCGGCCCGCGAGGCGATCAGACGCGCACAGCACATCGCGGCGAACCTCTACAACAGCGGGCGGATGAGTCTCTCGTTCGAGTTGCAACCCGAACAACCCGACGCGTCCACCAACGCCCCGACCGTCTATCAGGTCTCCCTCCGGCTGCTCGGACGGGAGGAAACCTATGACCTGGGTAGCCGGCGATGGACGCGTTACGACTGGCCGGGGACGGGCGATGCGGTGCTCACCGTATCGACACAGACGGCGGACCTCACCCCGAAGCGCTACGACGGAGCCTGGGCGCTTTTCCGGATGTTGCAAGAGGCCGGCATCAATGCCAGGACGTCGACGCAGTACGAGTTGCGCTGGTCCTTCGAACGTACAGGCCAGTACACCATCACGGCCCGGTACGACCTGCGGACGCAGAGTGCCGCCAACCCGTTCGGCAACCTGCGGGGCTTCTTCAACTTCCAACCGCCTCCGGCGCTCGATCAGTAAGCCGGACCGTGCGCGTCACCCGGGTACGCGCCCGCGCTTTTTCAGACACACCGCCTTCGATACCGCTCTATGCAGCCCGAATCGTCCAGGCTCGCTTTTTTCGGGAAGACCCCGCTGTACGGCGACTTCGTGCGGTACAACGCGAACGCGGCAACCGTTCGGGCTATGGATGCCTGGCTGCAGCAGGCATTGTATTATGCCCGGGCGCACATCGACGGAGCGTTTCAGGGAGGGCTCACCTATCCGTTTGCTTTTGATCCGGGTGAGGATGGCAAGACGCGGCTCATCGGCGTCATGCGGCCGAGCCGCGACAGCGTCGGGCGCATCTATCCGTTTCTCATCGGCGCGGAAGTCGAAGTGAACGAATCCGACAGGGCCAGCATCGCGCAGCTGCCTGTCTTGTACGAAGGATTCTGGCAACAGGCGGGGGCGATGGCCCGCGCCGCGGCGGCCGGCCAACTCAATCGCCACGATCTGGCGGCCCATGCCGGCAGTCTCAACACCCATCTCTTGAACCGGATGTCGGTGTTCGCTTACCAGCAGTATCTCAAGCAGACCGCCATCACCTTTTTCTGGGAACGCCTGTGGCAGTATTCGGAAGATTCGCGCAAATACCTGCTTTTCAAAAACTTGCTCGACATACTGCTGCCGCTCAGAAGCGGTGTGCCGCCCGGCTTCTCGCTGGTGCTTCGTTTTCCGCTGCCGCCCGACGGCAGGCTGACGGCCTATGATGCCAGCCTCTGGCTGGACATCTGCCTGCGTCTGCTCGGCGTCCCGGCGCTGCAGCCCACGTTTTTCTGGACGCAGCCGGATGTGATGACCGGCACGCCGCCTTTCCTGCTGCTGACGCTGCGTCCGCCCCAGGCGCGGACGTTGGCCTATCTCCTGGAAACGGAACCGGACGGCGATACCCTGTGCCATCTGGAGACGATGGGAGATATGAGTGCGGCGCATGCGGCGCTGTCCATTCCGGCGCGGTATGGCGAGTTGCTGGAAGCCAGCTATCTCAGCATCTGGGATTTCTTGCAACGACTGCAGGACTAGCGTTGTGGTGCGACATGGCCCGATTACCCGCCCATGCCTGCCTCGCCAGGCGCTCATGACCGGAGGAGAGGGAGGATGACGTCCTATGACGAGGTGCTGTATCCCAGCCGCTACTTCCCGCAGACGCATCCGGACCGGCTGGCTACGATCGCAACGCTGTTCGGGATGACGCCCGCGCCGGTGGAACGCTGCCGGGTGATCGAGCTGGGGTGTGGTAGCGGGAGTAATCTCCTGCCGATGGCCTACGAACTGCCGAAGAGTACCTTCGTGGGCCTCGACCTGGCAGCCCGGCCTATCGAGGCGGGGCAAGCGGCGGCCGCCGCGCTGGGCCTGGAAAACCTGACCCTGATCTCGAAGGACCTGATGGCGGTATCGGCCGACTTCGGCGCGTTTGACTATATCATCGCCCACGGCGTGTATTCGTGGGTTCCCCTGGATGTGCGGGACCAGGTGCTGGCGTTGTGCAACGCCCTGCTGGCTCCGCACGGGGTCGCCTTCGTCAGTTACGCCATCTATCCGGGTGCCTACGTGCCCCAGATGACGCGCGAGATGATGCGGTTTCACATGCTGAAATTCAAGGGCGCGCAGCAACAGATCACACAGGCCCGGTCGATGCTCAGGTTTCTGCTGGATGCACAGCCCGCAGATACCCAGTACCGGACGTTACTTGAGAGCACCCGCGCACGCATCATGACCTACCCGGACGAGTATCTGTATCACGATGACCTCTCGGAAACGTACGCGCCTTGCTATTTCCATCAGTTCATCGAGCACGGGGGGCGGCACGGCTTGCAATACCTGGCCGATGCAGACCTGGTAGAGATGCATCCCGTGCAGTTCGGGCCGCACGTCGCCGAGGCGCTCGACACGATGGGAGACGACATGGTGCTGCGGGAGCAGTATCTCGATTTTCTCAAAGGGCGCAAGTTTCGGCAAACCCTGCTGTGTCGTGAGGCGGTGGCCCTGGAGCGTGCCGTGGCGCCGGAGCGGGTACAGGGTTGCTGCGTAAGGGCTCCGGTGCAGGCGATGCCTCCGGAGGCGGAAGCACCGGCGCCGGCAATGCAAAAGTTCGAAGGCTTCCCTGGCGCCTTCGCCGAGACGGATGAGCCGTTGCAGCAGGCAGCCCTGCGATACCTGGGCGCGCGCTGGCCGCACTACGTCTCGTTCGAGGAGCTGCTGGCGCAGGCGCGGTCTCACACCGACGTACCGCCGGCCGAAGCCGGTTCCGCAACGCAAGACGCCCGAATACAAGATGCCCGGGCGCTCGGCACGATGCTCTACACGCTCTACACCCTGAATTTTCTGCGGCTGCACGTTCATGCCTGTTCTTTTGTGACGGAGGCGAGTGCGTATCCGGTAGCCAGCCCAATAGCCCGCTGGCAAATTCGACAGGGTGCCTATGTGACGACGGAGTTCTACGAGAGCGTACGGATCAGCGATGAAGCCGTACGCGCCCTCTTGCCGTTGCTCGACGGCAGCCGGGATCGTGCGGCGCTGGTGGACGTCCTGGCGGCGCAGGTAGAGGCGGGGATCCTTTCGCTGGAGCGTGCCGAGGGCCAGGAGGAAGATACACAGCCGACGACGGCCCTGTTGGCCGATGGCGTCGACAAGGCGCTGGCCGCGATGGCGCGGTTCGGCTTGCTGATTGCCTGACCGTGCAATCCTCGGAATGATGCGATGACCTATGCTCCGGATCCGGCGTCGTCAGGCCGCATCGGCTTGTTTCATCAACTGCCCGAAGCGGCCGGAGGCCTCGTCGTAGGCCGTCAGGTAGCCGTCGATGCGTTCGTCGAAGCCCTCGCACGGCACGCTACGCGCCATCGGTACGACCTTTTTAGTCCCGGTTTGCAGGCTGGCATACTCCGGGAGCGCATGGCGGCTGTAGCCGGCCAGGCCGTCGTGCAGGGGGCCGTCGCCGTGCACGATCAACGGGTACTGGCGCAACAAGACGAGGATTTTGCATTCACAGCCTGGCTGGATACCCAGTTCGATACGTACCGGCCCTTTGCGATACGCGGGCGTGCTCGCCGGCCTTTTCCCATCACCGTCGTCCATCATACCCTTAGCTACAAGGAACTGCTGCATGATCGGTTTCTCCGGCTGCTCTTGAGTGATACGCATCCGTACGATGCCCTGGTGTGTACCTCAACGGCTGCCCAAAAGGCAGTGTCGTTGCTGTTGGAGCATGTGGAGTCGTCCTTCAACCAGGCCTATGGTACCGAACTCGCGTATGGCGGTCGGCTTGCCGTGATTCCCCTGGGTGTTGACACGGAACGGTTTCAACCCCGCGATCAGGCGGCGGCGCGGGCGGCGTTTCAGCTTGAAGCCGGCGCGTTCGTGCTGCTCTGGGTCGGGCGGCTCAGCGCCATCGACAAGGCCGACCTGATGCCGTTGATTCTCGCCTTCTCCGAGCTCGTACGCGCCAATCCGGGCCAAGCGTTGCTGCTGGTCTGCGCCGGTACGGAGCACCGGGCCGAACGTTTTGCCGCCCACCTGCACGAATGGGCCGGGGTGCTCGGGGTAGGGCCGCAGGTCCGTGTGCTTACGGATCTCCAGGACGTGCACGGGTTGTACGCCGCCGCCGACGTGTTCGTATCTCCGGTCGACAACCTGCAAGAGAGCTTCGGCATTACGCCGATTGAGGCGATGGCCTCCGGGGTCCCGCAGGTGGTATCCGACTGGAACGGCTACCGCGACACCGTGCGTCACGGCGAGACCGGCTTTCTCGTCCCGACGTACGGGTCCGCGTCCGACGGCGACCTCGCTGAAGACGCCCTGTGCAGCGATTCTCCGTCCGACCATCTGGCGCTGGCGCAATCGGTTGCGGTCGATGTCGAAGCCCTCCAGCGCGCAATCCAGACGCTGATCGACCATCGCGACCTGCGGTTGACGATGGCGGCGCAGTCGCGCAAGCGGGCCGAGCAGGTCTTTGCCTGGGACGTCGTGATCGGGCAGTACGAGGCGTTGTGGGAAGAACTGGCGGCGCGATGCCGCCACACGCCGGTGCCGACGAAGCCGCCGCCTCGCTACACACGGCCGATCTACACCCGGGCGTTCGGCCATTACCCGTCCCGTATGCTCTCGGACGAAGATGCGGTGGTGCTGAGCGCCGCCGGCTGGCGTCTGGTGCGCGGGGAGGTGGGGCTTCCGCTCGTGTACGACGAGGCCTGGGGCGGCGTCCAGGCCGAACTCTTGCAACGCGTGCTGCGGGGCGTCGTCCACGCGGCGGAGCGCGGGGAGTCCGTCACCCTGGGCCGCCTGGCGGACGTCATCGCCCGGAAACCCGAAAGCACCCATGCGCGCGACGCGGTCTTCCGCCACGCACTCTGGCTGCTGAAGTATGGATTTATCCGACAACCGTCTGCGGCATAGCCTTTGATCCCATGGCCGACGATCTTGATGCAAGCGAATCCACCGACGCGCCGGAGGCGAAGAACGCGTTGCTCGTCGTCGCATCCCGCACCCATGCTCGCTGGGTAGCGGGGCGGCTGCGTGTGGGGACCGAGCGCGGCGCGCCTATCATCGAGACGCCGGACCTGTTCGCCCTGACGCTGCTCCATGCGTTTGCAACGCCGACCGATCCGCGCGCGGTGATTCACCGTTTTCCCGGCGCGGACCCTGGCATGGTGAGGCAGGCCGTCGCGGATTTTCGGCAGGCGGGTTTTCTGGTACCTGTGCCGTCCTCCGAAGCCGGAGAGGAGGAGGCCTCGGCTTTGCCCGCAAGGCAGGACCCTGCGCCGAGCGCCCGCCGCCGGCGGGTAGCCGGCAGCGTCATTATGCCGACGTACAACAAGGCGCCCTACCTGGATCTGACGCTGGCCTCCTATCGGTCTCAAACGACGGATGACTTCGAGATCATCCTCATCGACGACGGCAGTAGCGACGATACCCCCGAGGTTGCGGCAGCCTATGAAGCCGACCTTTCCATCCGGTACCTGCGCCGGCCGCATGCCGGGCGGGCCGGGGCGCGCAATGCAGGGATCCGCGAGGCCGTAGGGGACATCCTCCTCTTCAGCGACGACGACCGCCTCGTCAGCCCCGCCTTCGTCGCCGAGCACCTGGCGGCGCATGAACGGCCGGGCGATACCCTGGTGCTGGGTTGGATGTACGGCGTCGTGACGATGCTGCACCCGGCCCTCGTCGGCCCCCTGTTCACGGCGCTGTCTCGCCGGGTGGCTCCGGCGGCGGTGTCGCCGGACGGCCTTGCGGCACTCACCACGTCCGATGCCGTCACGCACCGTTTCAACCAGACCATTGCTGAACTGGCCACGGTGGATCCGGACTGGGAGCGGAAGGTCGAGCCTGCGGTGAGCGCGTTCGGCGATGGGCTTGCCGGCTTGCAGGTGCCCTGGTTCCTCGGTTCAACGGGCAACCTGTCGGCCCCGCGGCACCTCGTCGCCGCGGTCGATGCGTTCGATCTCGGCTATACGGGCTACGGCATGGAAGACACCGACCTCTGCTACGCGCTGTGCCGGGCCGGGGCATCCTGCATCATTGCCCGCCGCGCTGCCAACTACCATCAACTGCATCCGAAGCCGAACCTGGCGAATGAGATGGCGACGAGCCTTCGCTACTTCTGCCGCAAGTACGACGATCTGGCGGCGTGGCTCTTCGCCCGGTGGTTCCTGGGCGGGATCGACCTGCCGACGGCGAATACCATTGTCCAGGCTTCGTCTCGCCGCGGGGAGCCGGATGCAGTGCAGCAGGCCCTGGTCACCCTGCTCCGCGAGCAGGTCGGTGCTACGGTGGGGTAGGCTGTGGGCGAGGTGCCTTTCGACCCGTAGCGAAGCCCCGGCAATAGAGAAGTGCATCGGGTTTATCCTGGAGTTTCCAGGCGCGCACCTCTTCGGCGAACCCGGCCGAGGCGACCAGGTAGAGCAGGCAATGCAGCGTGGGAACCCACCAGTTTGTCTCGTTGTCGCCGTATTGGGACCCGGGATAGAACTCCATGACCATCTGGCCGTCCGGGTAGCCGTGGCCCAGCCCGCCGCGATACGGGCTGAAGTCGTCCAGGATGGCGCTCTCCACGTAGAGGGCGCCGTCACAGACCGAGGCCAGCCGGTCCAGCGCGAGCAGTGGATAGCGCAGGTGGTAGAGCGTGCCGAAGAAAAAGACGACGTCGAAACGGCCCAGTGCGGCTTCATCGACTTCATAGACACTCATCGCCCGGCGGCGGCACCGTTGTTCATCGAAGCCGAGCAGGTCGCGGCAGAGGTCGAACGTATCCCACGCGCGCCGGTCGGATACCGCCAGTGCGCCGAGGTAGTCGGAAAAGTCGTCGATGGCGACGACTTCGCGGGCTCCGCGTCGCAGGGCTTCGAACGTCCAGTACCCGTCCCAGGCGCCGACGTCCAGGACGCGCATTCCGTCGAGCCGTTCCGGGATCTGGTAGGCTTCCGGATAGAGGGGCGCCCAGCCCGGCGTCACGACGCCGTGAGGCAGCGCAATCTTGTGATACCAGTAGGGGAAGGCGCGTATGCGGGCTTCGATGTCGGCACGGGCCTCCTCGGGCGAAGCATGGTGGTTCATAGGGCGTCGTGCGGGGTAGGAGGCGGTGCGTGGATGACGCGCTGCACGAGATCCTGGTAGACGTGTTCCAGGTGGCGCGTGAAACGCCGGGCGTCGCACAGGGGAGACGTACGCATCCGGTCGCGCAACGCTGAACGCAATGCGGGTAGCCGGTTCCGGTCGGCGGCCAGCCGGACGGCATGCTCGATATAGGCCGCCTTCGTCTCTGCGCATAGATCGGCCAGGCCGACTTGCGTCAGGATGCTCAGGCCGACCCGCGCAGCATGGCGGCGGCCCGCGAGGCTGACGACGGGGACGCCCATCCACAGCGCTTCGCAGGTCGTGGTGGTGCCGTTGTACGGGAACGGATCCAGGGCGATGTCTACCTCGTGGTACAGGGCGAGGTGGGCGGCTGTGTCCGGCACGAAGCCGTGCAGCGTGATCCGTTCCCGCGCCAGGGGCGCGGCGTCGAACAAGCGGCGATAGCGTTCGCGGGTTTGCGCATCCTCGAATGAAGGTGATTTGAGCAGGAGGCGGGCGCCCGGCACGCGGCGCAGGATCTCGGCCCAGGTGGCAAGGACTTCCTCCGTCAGCTTCGGCAGCGCGTTGAACGAGCCGAACGTGATAGCCCCTTTTTGTTGGTTGGGTGGAGGCGCTACCCCGGGGCTTTCGGCAGGGGCGCGATAGCACAGGAAGCACGGATCCAGGCGGATCAGCGTCTCGCTGTAGCAGGGATCGCTTTCGTTTTCCGGATCGGCGTGGGCGTCGGTGAGCCGGTAGTCCATCGCCGCCAGACCCGTCGTGTTCGGATAGCCGAGGTAGCTGATCTGCACGGGTGCGGGACGCTGCCCGAAGACGCCCAGGCGGTTGTCGCCGGTGTGGCCTGCCAGGTCTACCAGCACGTCGATCGCGTCTGCGCGAATCCGGTCGGCCACAGCGGCGTCGTTCATCCGGGTGACGTCGTGCCAGGTATCGACGCACGCGCGCAGGCGCTCCGTCGTGGCGTCGGGGCGCGGCACCTGGGCGTAGGCAAAGACGGTGAAGCGGGACCGGTCGTGCGAACGCAGCACAGGCTCGATGAAGTACGCCACCGAGTGCTCGCGAAAGTCGGGCGAGACATACCCGATGCGGAGGCGCCGCGAGCCGTCGTGCCGGATGCGGGGCCGGGGCGGCAGGGGGCCGGTGTGTTGTTCCGCCCAGGCACAGTGTTCGGCGTAGACCGCCTCGGGGGTGTGCATCGGAGCGTAGTTCAGGGCAAGCAGGAGATTGCTATGGGCCGCCCGGTGATCGGGAGCCGCCCGAAGCACGGCGCGATACTGGCGGATCGCCTCGTCCACGCGCCCCTGGGCACGGAGCACGTTGCCCAGGTTGAGACGGGCCTCGGCATGTTCCGGGGCCAGGGCCAGCGCCCTGCGCAGGAGCTGCTCCGCCTCGCCGAGGTGCGCCTGGCTTTTTAAACACGAACCCAGGTTGTACAGGCCGTCGGGGTCGTCCGGCGTGCGTTCGAGGGCGCGGCGATAGTGGGCGACGGCCTCGTCGATACGGCCGAGGGCTTGTTGGGCAGCGCCGAGGTGGGTGTAGAGGCCGGGGAGGGTGGGGGTCAGCGCGACGGCTTGCCGCAAAGCGGTCAGGGCTTCCTCGTAGCGCCCGCACGTCCGCAACGCAGCGCCGAGGTTGGCATGGGCTTCGGCAAAGTCGGGTGCGAGTGCCACGGCGCGCCGATACACAGCGATGGCCTCTTCAGGGCGGCCACAGGCACCGAGGAGGTTGCCCAGGTTGTAGAGGGCGTTGACGTGGTCCGGATGCCGGACCAGGACGCGGCGCAGCACGTCCTCCGCCTCCGCCGGGCGCCCCTGTTCCTGGAGGGCAAGGCCGAGGTTGTTGAGCGCGACGGCGAAGTCCGGCTGGAGGCGGATCGCTTGCCGAAAGCAGGCGACGGCCGCGTCGAGATCACCCTGCGCCTGGTGCACCATGCCCAGGACGACGTGCGCCTCGGGCCGGTCGGGGGCGAGCGTGATGGCCCGCTGCAACGGGGCCAGCGCTTCTTCGAAGCGACCCTGGCGGCGGTATATCTCACCGAGGTTGGTGTAGAGCCGGGCAGCCTGGGGATGATGATGCAGCGCCTGCCTGAGCAGCCGTATGGCCAGGTCGTTTCGCCCGGAACCCTGCGCCAGCACCGCATACTGGCTCAGGGCCTGCAGATGGGCCGGGTCGCGTTCGAGCACCGTGCGGTAGTGTGCTTCGGCTTGACCGAGCCGCCCGTGGTGGTGATGTTCCAGGGCCGTTGCGAGGTGACGTCGGACTTCTTCTTCAGGGGTAGAGAAGGGCGCGGCGTGATCGTCCGGGTCTCGGCTTTGAGGCATCGCTTCAGGCAAGCACGGAAGAAAAGAATAGTAAGGCAAAAGGCGGTGCGGTAGGGTTGGCTGCATCCTATATTAGGGGGCGCGTATCAGTTCGTCAATGGTCTTGGCGACCGGTAAGCGCATCGTCCGTCCCCGTTCTCGTAGTCCAGGTTTGTTGCTGCATGGTAAGCGCGATAGAAGAACTGCAAACTCTGCTCTTGGAGGAGGTCGTACGTCCGATCACGCCGGAGAACCCGGCCGGCGAGGACATCACCTACGACGACGACTTCCAGAGCCTCAAAGACCAGATCGA
>Ga0302046_10000466_pt1 | contig 41052 bp, 25 predicted proteins | sample RVTome_11_FD_200261 | JGI IMG/M metagenome (GOLD analysis project Ga0302046, IMG submission 200261) | Soil microbial communities from uranium-contaminated site in the Upper Colorado River Basin, Wyoming, United States - RVT147D111 (version 2) ...
TGTGCGCTGATCGCGCCGCCTGTGCTCGTCCCCAACAGCGCCGCCACCTCCCGCTGCGTTTGGCCAGCGTATCGGATCAAAAACCGACTTGCCAGCGCTCGCAAGGGAGAGTTTCTCCGCCGCTGCCCAAAGGCTTCCAGGGGCACCCCCAGCCCCTCCGCCACCCTCTGCAACACCACCGGAGACCAACTTGGCCTTGTAGCGTCCATCCAGCAGGTGCCCATGCCGCCGGTGCCGTTTGTTGAATTACACCGTGTAAGCCGTGGAAAGGCCCTGCATAAATCGGGAGAGATTCCCTGCCGGCGTCTCCAGGACCAGATGGTAATGGTTGCTCATGAGCGTGAAGAGGTAGAGCCGGATGCCAAAGTCCGCGCCCCCCTCGGAGAGGCGCTCCAGAAAGCGCTCATGGTCCCGCTCGTCGCGGAACAGTCGATCCCGAGCCTGCCGCCAAGATCCCAGCATGCGGCTGGTGACATGATAGATGGCCCCAGGAAACTCAATGCGCAAAGGCCGAGCCATGCCCCCACCTCAGCCGAGCCGCAGACAGAACGTAAAGTGTTATTTCGAGGGCTGACCCTAATGCCCACCGTTCCTCTCCACAAACCGAGCGCTCGTCACGAGCGGGCATACGCAATATGACCGCATGAACGCCGGGCTTACGTCTGCGGTTCGACGGCGGGGTCACGCTCCGAACAGAGCGGATATTCGTGGCGCTATTCGACGAACGTTCGCCCGCAACGCGGCGGCCTGCGGTGAATAGATGATGGCAAGTTCGCGAGTCAGCGATTTTAATTCGTCGGTTTCAATGCTCGCAAACCGCTCTTTTGACAGGTCGTTCACAGCCGATTTCGGAATTACGGCGGCAAGCTCCGCATTTTCGATTGCCGAAACCAACAGACTGAAACTTTCGGCTTTCATTCGAATATCAAGTTTCACATCCACCTTTGATGCAAGCGCGAGAACGCCCTTTGCGAGAACTCCATCACCCGCCAGGAGAGCGAACGGAATCCTTTGAAGAAGCTGAAACCCAGCAGCGGTTCTGCTTGGCAGCAATTTGCGAGGAACTACCAGTGCATAGGCAAGTGAACCACACGGCAACGCAGTCAAGGAATCATCCGCTGCCTCTTTGCGAACAATTGCGAGATCGAGTTGTCCCGCTTTGACCGACTCGACCGATTGCGCCGTGGTCCTCGTCAGGAATTCAAGTCGCACGGTAGCGGCGAGGTTTTGCAATTCGATAAGCCGTGGCATCACCAGCCACCGGAAAACACTCTCGCCCGCGCCAATGCGAATTGCTTCATCCTTGGCAGAACTCGCGCGCATCTCCTCGACCGAACGGAAATAGGCTTGAGTCAGCAATGCCAGTTTTCGGCCGTCCTCGGTCAGCCGAATGGTCTTTCCCGCGCGTTCGAGGAGCTTCGTTCCGAAGTAGCCCTCCAACTCTTTGACTTGGCGGCTGAATTGACTCTGGCGCGTGGGGTCTCCCTGTGCGGCCACCACAATCGAGCCGGATTCGGCGATTTTGCAGAACGCACGAAGCCGTTCGACGGTGAAACCACTTATCGCTGCGCCAGCTTCCACAATCTTGACTGTAAAGTAATGTGTCGAGATTACAATTGCATATTCTTGCAGAAGTCCATGTGGTAAAAAATGGCCAGCACAGCGAGAGAATCTTTATGAAACTCGAAGAAATCACAGTAAACAGCTCGGTTCGCGGGATTCTTCCGAACTCGGCGGTGACGATTAAGCACGTTCAGATGTTCGGCAACGAAGCCTTGGAAGTGACCTACGTTGACGGTGAGGGCAAGGCCAGCACCCAACTTCTCTTCCGAGACCAAGAGCCAAACCTGGAGTTGGTCCTCCAAACCCGGCCCTTGAGCTTCACCGCAGACGGTCACCTGTTCCGCCTCGCCTCCGAGGCTCAACGCTTGAGCCTGGCGTTCCTGTTTGACCCGCTTATCGCGGTAAACACTTCTTCGATTGATCCACTCCCGCACCAGATCATCGCCGTTTATGAGACGATGCTGAACCGCCAGCCCCTACGCTTCCTTCTGGCGGACGATCCCGGCGCGGGCAAAACGATCATGGCCGGCCTGCTGATAAAGGAACTCATCATTCGTGGTGATGTGGCGCGCTGTCTCATCATCGCCCCCGGCAGTCTCGCGGAGCAATGGCAGGACGAGTTGGACCAGAAGTTCAATCTCCAGTTCGACATCCTAACGAACGAAGGGTTGCAGGCCGCCCGCACCGGCAACTGGTTTCAGGAACACAGCCTCTGCCTTTGCCGTCTCGATAAACTGAGCCGTAACGAGGACGTTCAAGACAAGTTGGTCGCCGCGGATTGGGATCTCGTCGTGGTGGACGAGGCTCACAAGATGTCGGCGTCCTACTTTGGTTCTGAGAAGAAGGAGACAAAGCGGTTCAAGCTTGGTCGAAAGATTTCAGCACACACCCGGCAGCTTTTGCTGCTAACTGCCACACCGCATAACGGCAAAGAGCAAGACTTCCATTTGTTCCTTTCGTTGCTCGATGGTGATCGTTTTGAAGGCAAGCCGCGTGACGCTGCGCATACCATTGATGCGAGCGACATCATGCGTCGCATGGTCAAGGAACAGCTCCTCACGATGGAAGGCAAACCCCTCTTTCCCGATCGGTTTGCCTACACTGTCCCCTACAACCTCTCACCGGAGGAGGCGGTTCTCTACAAGAACGTCACCGAATACGTCTGCGAGCAGTTCAATCGTGCGGACAATCTGGACAACGAGAAACGGCGCGGAACGGTCGGTTTCGCCCTCACCATCCTCCAACGTCGGCTTGCATCATCACCCGAAGCCATTTTCCAGTCGCTGCGCCGTCGCCGTGAGCGTTTGGAAGACCGGCTTCGTGAAGAAAAGCTCCTTCGTCGCGGCGCTGTCACAACACAGAAACTGAGTCAGAGTCCCGAACTGGAAGAGGAAGACATTGACGACCTCGAAGACGCACCCGAGCAGGAGCTTGAAACCGCCGAGGAACAGATTGTTGACCAGGCGACAACAGCGCTGACCATCGCGGAACTGGAGGAAGAAATCCGCACGTTGCGCGGATTGGAGTCCGAAGCCGCGAAGCTCAAACGTTCCGGCAATGACACCAAATGGAAGGAGCTCTCCGAGGGAATCCTTGAAAACCCCGAGATGTTCGACGCCAGCAAGAATCGGCGGAAGCTGGTCATCTTCACGGAACATCGCGATACCCTTAATTACCTCACCGACAAACTTGGCTCGCTTTTGGGCAATCCGAATCACGTCGTCACCATCCATGGCCAGACGCCGCGCGAACGCCGTCGTCAGATTCAGGAATCGTTCGAGCAAGACCCCGAGGTTTTGATTCTGGTCGCCACCGATGCTGCCAGCGAAGGCATCAACCTTCATCGCCGCGCGCATCTCATGGTGAATTACGACCTGCCTTGGAATCCTAATCGCATTGAGCAACGCTTCGGTCGCATCCATCGTATCGGCCAGCCCGAACGCTGCCACTTGTGGAATCTCGTCGCCATTGAAACTCGCGAGGGTCACGTCTTCCATCGGCTGTTGGAAAAACTCTCCGAGCAGCGGAAAGCCTTGGGCGGCGCGGTATTTGATGTTCTCGGGAAAATGTTTAAGGACCGATCATTGCGCGAATTGCTGATCGAAGCCATCCGCGAGGGCAACAGGCCGGAAGTCAAAGCGAAGCTTGACCAAGTCATTGACGCCGAACTCGACGTTGAACATTTGCGCGGCTTGATCGAAGACCGTTACCTTGTCCATGAGTCCCTGAGCACTTCGCGTGTTCGCGAACTTCGCGACCAGATGGACCGCGCCCAGGCTCGCAAGCTGCAACCCCACTACGTCGGTTCGTTCTTCGAGGAAGCCTTCAAGATGTTTGGCGGTCAGCTTCTCAAGCGCGAGCCGCGAAGGTTTGAAATTCGCCGCGTGCCGGCGGACATCCGCCTCCGTGATCGGATCATTGGCACTCGCGCTCCTGTTTTGAACGCCTACGAGCGCGTGACGTTTCACAAAGGTGATGTGCGCCTTGATGGCAAACCGCCCGCCGCTCTCGTTGCGCCGGGACATCCGCTCCTCGACGCCACCATTGACCTGGTGCTTGAACGCCATCGCGACACGCTCCGCCAGGGTGCGGTGCTCATGGACACCACCGAGAACGGAACTGAACCCCGCATCCTGTTCTTTCTGGAGCACTCCATCACCGACGGACGGAAGGACTCGAACAAGAACCCGCTGACCATCTCGCGCCAGCTTCAATTCGTCGAAATCACTCGCTCTGGCCAGATGATTGCCGCCGGATACGCTCCCTACCTTGATTACACGCCTGCGACGCCCGAGCAGCTTGCCGCCGCGCAAGCTCTATTCGACGAACCCTGGCTTGGCCAGAATCTGGAACAACGGGCGCTTGGTTTTGCCATTCAGAAAATCGTCCCGCCGCATTTGGAGGAAGTCCGCACCCGTCGCGAAACCTACATTCAAAAAGTCATGCAGCAGGTGAAATCTCGCCTGACTTCGGAAATCAATTATTGGGATCATCGCGCCAATGTTCTCAAGGCCCAGGAGGACGCCGGCAAAAGCCGGTCGAACATCAACTCCGGCAATGCGCGCCGCACCGCTGACGAGTTGGCCGACAGGCTAAAGCGGCGCTTGGCCGAGCTAGACCAGGAGAAATCCATCGTTGCCCGACCTCCCAATGTCTTGGGAGGTGCGTTGGTCGTGCCTGCTAGTTGGTTTGCGAACGCCGGGCAAGCTGCGGCCATGCGTGAAACACCGCCGCCCTATGGCGCTCCCGACCGCGAAGTCGAACGCCTTGCAATGGAAAAGGTGATGCAATTCGAGCGGGAACAAGGTTTCGAGCCGCGCGATATCAGCGCCGAGAATCGCGGGTATGACATCGAAAGTCGCGACCCGAAGACCGACCGCCTTCGCTTCATCGAAGTCAAAGGGCGCGTCAAAGATGCAGTCACCGTCACCGTCACCAAGAACGAAATCCTGACCAGCTTGAATCGCCCCGAAGGCTACATTCTTGCCATTGTGTTCGTCGCATCGGGTGCAGCCGAGACGCCTATTTATCTGCGCCAGCCTTTCAACCAAGAACCAGAGTTCGGCACAGCGAGCGTGAACTTCAAGTTGTCGGAACTCTTGGAGAAAGCCGCCTCTCAACATGATTAAACGCGAACTAATACAAGCGACACCATGCACAACACAACCACACACTACCAAACGAGCTTTCGCGTGAACGACGCGGATGGGGAGGGAATGAAGCGCGTGAAAGCTGCTGTTTACGGCTGGGTCGCGAAGAAGGAATCTGACCGGCGGGTGAGGCAGGACAAGAGCGGGTTCTTTTTCAGGTGCAACTGGGCCAATCTTTATGAGACGCACTCGACACTCTGCACGGACAGCTATCTCTCACCGGCCGGGGACGCCTGGGCGATGCGTTACACCGAGATAGACAAGGAGTGCGGGCGCAAACGGTTTTGGTATTCGGACATCGGGCTCAAGAAAGAAGTCGAGACGGTCATCGTCTCAGTGCGGGTTTCATTTGCGTGGAACGCAGAAGATTTGAGCCATGACCACGAAGCGCCGATCCCGAGCGTGCCGGTGGTGGTGCGGTATATCCTGCAAGACAATCATGTGTTCAGCGGCCGGGCCGAGTTCCGACTGCTGGAGAAGCCGATTCCCTTCACCGAGCCGGGCATGGGCAAGGCGTTGTGCAATTTCATCCAATCCCCGGAGCGCCGTTATCCGCTGGTGGTGTTCAACGGCGACTCGGCGGAGCAAGTGGCCGAAGCCAAAAAGCTGGCACGGGAACTCACAGGCAAGTGCATGGTGGCCATCATCGCGAGCAATATCGAGCTAGCGGAAGAAATCAAACTGTTCCTGCCCGCCGATTACCGGATTCCCTATGGGCAGTTCCGGGTGTTCTTTCCTTTCAGCGGACGGCGCAACTCGCCCGTGCGGCACAGGTGGTATGACATCCACAGCGAGGAATACGCCGATGAACGGCACGGCATCGTCAATGGGCTGCTGCGAAATCACAGCCTGCTGGAAGCGGGCGCGGTGGAAACGGTGGATGAAATCCGGCGGCTGGTGACACGGGAAGAATTGATGAAGGTGAAGGTGGAATCACCAGACCAGCAAAAGCAATTGCTAGAGTTTTTGGAGGAACATGCCCACGTCGCCGCCGAACGGGATCAAGCGAAACAGGACGCATCATTTTTTGCCTCCGAATTCGACCGCCTGGACGATGAGGTCAAGAAGTTGGAATGGCGCTGCAAGGATTACCAGAGCCGGCTGGACGCAGTCGACGACGGCGCGGCCGTGGACGTGGCGACACTTCTGCCCGTATTGCCGACGACGCTGACCCAAGTGGCAAAAGCGGCCGCGAAGTTTTTCCCGAGGCTGGTCATCACCGAGGCCGCACTGGAGGCCGCCCGTGATTACGACGAGTGCAAATCGCTCTGTGAAGCGTGGGAAATGTTGCGGCATCTCAACGAGGCGATGTATCGGACGAAATTCGAGGAAGGCAGCAAGGAAATTGAAAAGACGTTTCAGGACCGGACTGGCTACGAAGTGGCGATGAAGGAAGGCCCGAGCACCAAGAACGACAAGAAGCTGATGGACTTGAGGAAACTCGTTCACGACGGGCATGAATACGACATCAGCCCGCACCTGAAGCACGGAAACAAAGAGCCGAAGCTGGTGCGCATTTACTTCGCGTTCGACGAAAAGCGCAAGAAGATCGTCGTGGGACACATCGGAAAGCACATCCCAAACGCTACTACCAAGACAATGTAAGCGCCCATGCAACCGCCAAGCTACTTCAACAACATTCAGCGCCGGGCCTCCGAGCGCTGGGATCAGTTGGAGAACGACCCGGATCTCGCCGGGCCTTGGCATCAACTTTTCCGCCAGGTGCAGAGTCCCCGGCACGTTGTTTCTGAACTGCTGCAAAACGCGGACGACGCGGGGGCGAAATCCGCTTCCGTCCGCATCGAGGAAGACACTTTCATTTTCGAGCATGATGGCGACGATTTCGACCACGAGCAATTTGCCTCGCTGTGCCGGTTCGGATTCTCGAACAAACGCAACTTGCACACGATTGGTTTCCGGGGCGTCGGATTCAAATCCACTTTCAGTCTCGGTGACACTATCGAAGTTCGGACACAAACGCTGGCCGTGTGCTTCAAGAAGAAGCGCTTCACGCAACCAGTTTGGCTGACCGAGGCAAGACCAGCACAGCGCACAATCATTCGGGTTCGCATCACCGACTCGAATCGCGCGGCGCAATTGCGTAAGAACTTCGAGGAATGGGCGCAGAGTCCGGCCTCATTGCTCTTTTTCAACAGCCTCAAGGAACTAACCATCGAAGGGCAGACCATCAAGCGTCAACCGCTCGGGAAAGGGCCGGTTGCGGATTCATCTTGGGTGAAATTGGTGGGTGGCGGGGACAATGAAGAGCTTCTGGTTGTCCAAAGCGAGGCGATTCCATTCCCGGCAGAAGCCGCCGAGGAAATCCGTTCGGAGCGCGGAGTCGGAGCGGAGGATTTGCATCTGCCGCCATGTCGCGTGGAAATCGTTTTGGGCCTTTCGGAGGAGAACCGCCTCTACGTTGTTTTGCCAACTGGCGCGGGTCTGGATCTTCCATTTTCCTGCAATGCTCCTTTCATTCAAGACCCGGCACGATTCGCCATCAAAGACCCCGCCACATCACCCACCAACCGTTGGTTGCTCCTACGCGCCGGCAGGCTCGCAGGCAAGGCGATGCTCGAATGGCTCGGCAACACGGAACTTTCTGCGAAGGACCGGGCGGCTGCCTACGACTTGCTGAAAGGGGCGGTTCAATTCACGCCCGGACTCGACGGGACATGCAGCCTGATCATCATGGAAAGCATGCTGGCCGAATTGAAAGGCCAGCGATTGATTCTAACCACCGATGGCAAGTTGGCCAAAGCCAGCGAATGCGCCGCCATTCCCGAGGAACTCTTCTCGGTTTGGGAGTCTCCAGAGTTGCTCAAACTCTTTGCGCCCGAGAACAACTGCCTACTTGCACCGGAAGCGTCTGTTTGCGTCAGCAAGTTGCGGTCGCACGGTTGGATTACCACGGTGGACTCCGACAGAGCGCTTCAGAGTTTGGAACAGTCTGACACAGTTCCCTGTCCGGCCTCGTGGCCACAGCTTCATGCGTTGTGGTCGTTCGTGCAGGACGAAATTCAATACGACTACAGTAACGAACGCCGCCGCCGGATGAAAATTGTTCCGGTTGATGGCAGCCGGGTGCTTCATGCAGCGACCGGAGTCATCAGGCTTTCGTCGCGCCGCGATCAACTTTCCCAGGAGGACTGGAAGTTCGTCATGGACTACGCCTCGACCATGAACAGCGAATGGTTGGCGTGGCTCGCCAGGCGCGCTCCCAAGAAGACTCCAGCTTGGAATGAAAAGACTGACTCCGGCTACAGTCTGTTGGAGGAACTTGAGTTGCATGAACCGAGTTCTGTTGACCTCATCGCGGCTCAAGCCTCGCTGCGGATTTTCGCCGGCGACGAGGTTTCCATCGAAGACTGTGTGCGTGTGGCGCACATCTTGGCGGCTCTCGGCGCAAGCATCCCGGACGGCTTCCGTTACGTTACCAAAGACACATACCTGCGCAATGTGGACCACGGCATCGTCGTTGACGTAAACGGGCAAATCCAAGACATCGTCCCTGAAGGCTGGGCCGAAGCGCATTTGCTGCACAACGATTACTTCCGCAACTTCAAATCCTGTAGTGCCGATACGTGGACGCAATGGGCTGCTTCGAACCGGAGCAAACTCCACGAATTTGTTCCAATCGCAGGGCAACCGAAGCGCATGGGGTCGCGCTCTGAATTGGAAAAATTCCTGACCGGTCGCGATGGAAACAAACCCAAGGAATACCGCTACAAGAACAATCGGTTCTTGATCGAGGATTGCGATTTCCCGCCCTTAATCATGCAGCATTGGACGGCGCAGGCGTCCGCCAATCCCGACTTGTGGGCGACGGTGGTGAAATGCCTGCTGCTCGATCCTCTGGGGGAATGGAAGAATCACCTCAATGTGACGATTCGCCAGATCAGCCAGCAGGGAAGCACGGACACTTTGAGTTGCGGCTCGGTTTTACCCTCGTGGTTGATGCATCTCAGAGCGGTGCATTGCCTGACCGACGTTCATGGCAAACTTCGCACTCCGCCTGAGCTGCTGTTGCGCACGCCGAACACGGAATCTCTGCTGGGCATCGAATCGTTTGTAGAGGCGGAGTTGGATGATTCACCGGAGAAGAAGCGATTTCTCAAGCTGCTCGGCGTCCGCGATACACCCGCCGACGCGGACAAACTACTTACCCGTCTCAACGCGATGTCGGGAGTGCCGCAACCGTTGCAACATCTGCCGCAAGTCTCGCGGTTTTACGAGGCGTTGGACCGCATTGTCGTCCGGTGCGCCCCCGTTGAATTAAGTCCCATCAAGGAAGCGTTCAGCCAGAAGCCCATGATTCTGACCGAAGCCGGCGAGTGGTTGTCTGCCGGTGAAGTTTCCATTTTCCCTGACGAGGAGAACATCTCGCCGAGCATTCACACCTCGTTGCGAAACTTGGGGCTCTGGCTGCGCATCGGGGTGTCCGAGCGACCGGCACTGGAACGCACGATTGAATGGCTGAACTCGCTTGAGAGCGGGGCAAAGCTGGACGCCGCCGCCGCGAAGCGCGTTCGGACTGCTTTGCAACGCGACCCGGTCCGCATCTGGAACGAATGTCAGCACTGGCTGACGCTCGACTCAACGTGGGTTGCCGTCACTGACCTCAAATACCGACTGACAATGCAGTCATTGATGAAGTGGGGCGAACTCTTCCCCGCCATCAAAACCGCGACGGCCAATCTCCAGATGGTAGGCGTGGAAGTCGCTCAGCTCCCGCCCTTCGCCACGATTCGCAATCTGGGTGATGTCGTCGAGTTTCGTGTCACCAGATTCATCCAAGCTTCGCGCACGGGCGGATCGAAGGAATGGCTGGCGGCGTTGGCAAGCGGCTTGTGTCGCGTGAAACTCTCCAACGAGGATGAAACCCACCGCATCCGCACGGTAGCCCAGCGCCTCCAGCAAACCGAGTGGAACACGTTCGCGAATCTGGACGTTACGCCTTACGTCGAGGGTGCGCCCGCTGGCGAGTCGTTCACGCCCAAAGTTCTCTGGCAGGATGCGAAACTCTATGTCGCCAGCCAGTCCACCGTTCGTCTTTACAAGGACCTGGCGGATGAACTGGCCCGCCCGTTCGATCACAAGCAGGTCGCCGAGGCCATCGCCGCTTGCATTGACCGCACCCCGGAATTCGTTGCCGAATACCTGGAAGCGCATTTTGAATTGGATGCCCAGCCTGAACTCCCGGTGCAGGGCACTGAACCTGCCAAGGAAACCGAATCCACCTCATCGGCAGAAGGTGGTGCGCAACCAGATGGTGGTGGTGATGTTCCTGCCGATGGTGACGCTGGTGCTGGTGCTCCTGCTGACGGTGATGCCGACGACGTTGGTGGTGGTGACGAGGATAGTGATGAGGATGATGGCGATGATGACCGACAGGAAGGTGTGGACGAAAAGGAGGAATCCAAGCGGCCACCGCCCAAGCCCAGCCTGATCGAGATCTACGCCAAGCAACGTGGCTTCAGATTCCACGCCGCCGAGAAGTGCTTCACCCATCCGGACGGCCGCTGGATTGAAAAGTCCGAAAGCCCGTTCAATTGGGAGGAACGCGCTGCGGGAGGCGAACTCATTTCCCGCATGTGGGTTTCAGATCAGAAGCTCGCCAACGGCATCGAAATTCCCGCTGAACTCTGGTCGCTCATCGGTCAGCAGCCAGGTTCGACCGCGATGGTTATCGCGAGCGATGACCACGCACCGTGCGCGCTTACCGGCCAGGAACTTTTGGAACTCAAGGACTCGCGCCAAATCACACTGCATCCGGCGCGCTACCGAATCGTGGAGAACCAATAACCGCCTATGTCTGTCACCGCCAAAATCAACAAGGCTTTGCTCGGTTGGAGCAAGGATGCGCTCTATCAGTGGCAGCATGAAGCCCTCCGTCGCATACTCGCGAAAGGCACGCTATCGGACCAAGACAAGGAGGACATCTACGAGCGCGCACAGTTCGATCACGGTTTCACACCGCCTCCGCCCAAGCTGCCCAACCTCTTGCTTACGGAGGCTGACTTGCCCAGCGGCCCGGCGCAAGCGGATCGGATTTGGCTCACCGGCATCAAGGATTTGGAGAATGTTAATGCACTCAAGGCGAAGCAGCGGCTTGTTGTCGGCAAGCAATTGACGCTGATCTATGGGGAGAATGGCTCTGGCAAATCAGGCTACGCCCGTGTCTTGAAAAAGACGGCGCGTTGCACGGAGAAAGCCATTGAATTCATTCTGCCGGACGTGTTCACCGTTGCGCCCGTTCCCGCGCCACCAAAGGCAGTGTTTGAAATCGACCTTGGCGCTGGGCAGGTGGATGTCGCGTGGGAGGATGGCCAACCAGTTCCGAATGACTTGAAGCGGTTCGCCGTGTTTGATTCCAAATGCGCCCGCCATTTTCTGAGCGACAGCAACCAACTCAGTTTTGCCCCGGCAATTTTGGATGCCCTCCGCTTGCTGGGCGACATAACCGGCTACATAAAGCAGGAATTCTTGGCAGTTGTGAAGCAGACAACGCCGCCCAAGCTGCCGACGTTTCAATTCATGGTGGACCAGACCAGCATCGGCAAGGCGCTTGGCGCAATCACCGTCCAGACCAGCCCGGAAACCATAAAGACACTCGGGCAATGGAGCGAAAAGGACACCACAACCCTCGACACCAAGGAAACCGAACTTGCGAAACTGAAAACCCAGAGTCCGCAAACCATCAGAGAAGCAATTAACCGCGAGAAACGAGATGCGACGACTTTGCAGACCAAACTCACGGCCATCATCAGCGAGTTGAACGCCGATGCGGTTGTGCTCATCCAGCAGCAAGTGGCAGACGTCAACACACACGAGCAGGCATATCAGGCTGCCGTGAAGCTGGCGCTTGGTGGCTCAAAGATCGAAGGCGTCGGCACGGATGCCTGGAAATCACTCATCGAAGCCGCCGCCAATTTCTCCACCACCGAGGCATACAAAACTCAATCGTTCCCGGCCAAGAGCGATGGCTCGCTGTGCGTGCTGTGCCAGCAGCCCCTCGGGGCAGAGGCAGTGGAGCGACTAAAGGGCTTTTGGACTTTCCTTCAGGACGACGCGGCCAAAAAGCGTGATGCCGCCAAAGAAAAGCTGAAAGAGTCTGTGGAAAAGCTGGGAGCTATTCCGCGCGAGATGCCGCCGGAAGTCACCGTCCTGCGCGAGGAGTATGAGAAGAACCACCCGGACCTTTGGGTGAGGACGACGGAGTTCTTTGACTCGGTTCGCGAACGGCTGACTGCCATCGAGAAGGCTTTGGCCGGAGACTCGTGGGACGCTATTCCAATTCTCAATGCGGATGCCGCCACCTTGAGCCGCGAACTGGTTGCGACGTTGGACAAACGACTCAAGGCCGTTCAGGACGATGCGAACGCGCAGGCGGCAATCACCAAGCTCACTACCGAGATCGCGGAGCTGAAAGCGCGCAAGCAGCTCTCGGAAAATCTGCAGTTGGTCCTCGACCATATCACGGCCATCAAGACTGCTGCCCGTGCCCAAAAAGCGGCGGATGAGATCAAGACCAATTCGATTTCACTTAAGGCGAAGGAACTCCACACCGGCTTCATCACGGACGCCTTCAAAGCACGGGTGAAGGAATATATGACCAGTGTCGGCCTGCGCCGGGCAAAGGTTGCCATCGGTGAAAGGTCGGAGCGCGGCAAGGTTCTCCACTCGATTGGCGTCGAGGGAGCAAAACAGCAGGTCGCTCCCGAAAGCATCTTCAGCGAAGGCGAGCGCACCGCCATCTCGCTCGCGTTTTTCCTGGCGGATCTCGGTTCAGTCGCAGACACATGTGGCGTCGTTTTTGACGATCCGGTCACTTCTCTGGACCATCGGATTCGGGAAGGAGTTGTTAACGCCCTCGTAGCCGAAGCCAAGGACCGTCAGGTCATTGTCTTCACACACGACCTGGCTTTTTACTGCGAATTGATTTCCGCCGCGACCATCGCACAGGTTGAGGCCACCTCGAACCATGTTGAATCATTCAGTTCGACGGTTGGCCATCTCACCACCGCCGAACCACGCGAATCCCTGAAAGTGACGCAGCGGTATGCGGAGCTTGAGAAGCTCATCAAGGAAGCGGAACAGGCTGGCAACTCCGAAGACTTCCGTCGGGCCGTGGACCGCTTTTATAGCCTGCTTCGGGCGGCCTGGGAACGTTCCGTGGAAGAACTGCTCTTCAACCAGGTCGTGGCGCGCTATCAGAAGGAAGTGATGACCCAGCGACTCCTGGGCGCGGTCATTGACAAGGACGGCGTCGCTGCGGTCTTCCAAGGAATGACCCGTGGCTCTGCCCGGACGGACGCGCACGACCACGCTGCCGCCGCTGCTGTGCCGACCCCGTCCGTTGACGACTTGAAGGCGCATCTCAAGGAATTGAAGGATTTCGTAGCGGCTCAGACGGCCAAACGGAAAGCGGCGGAGGAAGCCAACAAACATCTCAAAGGAAAATGACCAACACCTTTTACTATTTTGCTTACGGCTCGAATTTGGTGCTGGCGGAAATCCGTCGCTCATGTCCGAGTGCGGCTCGCAAGTGCGTGGTGAAGCTTCCTGGTTTCGTTCTGACTTTTCCGAGGAAATCCATCAACCGGAAATGCAGTGTGGCGAGCATTGAGGCCCATCAGGGAGGCGAAGTATGGGGCGGCGTGTATGAGATTTCGGACCTTGAAAGGGAAACTCTCGGAAGACGCGAAGGGTTTCGACCCAACCGCGATGTGTCCTCGAACTCTTACATCCAGGCGAATGTGACCGTCCTTGTGGATGGCGACTTGGCCGAACCGCTCAACGTGATAACCTTCATTGCCAACCCGCAAGCGCATCCTCCGCTGCCAAGCAACGATTACAAGAACCTGATTATCGCTGGAGCGCGCGAGTGGAATCTCAGCGCAGAATACATCGCACGGCTGGAGCAAATTGAAACAGTAAATCCATGAACGAACGACTCAAAACAGTGCTTGCTGAAATGAAGGAGGGGGAGTTCGTGGCGCTTTCCGCCATCGAGCCATCACCCTTCGACAGCACTTTTTTGGGCAACGCTCTCGAAATCGCACCCGGCCAGTCGTTGATGCACTACATGAAGTTCGATCGTTTCAAGTCACTGCTGACAAACCGAGCGATTTACATGCGCCGTCTGGATTTGTTCGAACTCGACCCGCACGAGGGAACATTCCCCGCTGCAAATGACAGCAAGCAGTCCTCATTGACTCAGGGTTTGGCGGAGCAGCTTGGTTTCCCCACAGGTTCGCTGAAAGGACATCGCGACTTCATCGAAGGCCCGATGCGCAAATTGACTTACGTGCATTGCTGGTTCGGTTGGGACAATGAAAATCAAAAGATGTGGGATGAATATGGTGACCACGGTTGCGGCGTGTGCGTTCGCACAACGGCTCGCCGTCTCCACGAGTCATTGGGACGGCTACCCGATTTCAGTGCCAATCTTTGCGGCGTTACGTATTCCGGCGACGAGCACCCTGTCGCGGAAATCATCAGCTTCCTCGCCGCGTGCCGGAAGCGTCCTCAGTTCTCACATGAGCGCGAAATCCGCTTGATCGGCCAGCTTGGCGAGAAAACTTGGCAGGCCAGTTACACTGAGGACGGGTTGACCACGCCCGATCATCAAATGGTTGGCGTCAATTTTGAACGACTGTTCGAGCGGATCTACGTCGGCCCGAATGTCTCCGATGCAGTCTTTCAGGAAGTCGAGTCGCTTGGAAACAAGGCGGCTGGTTGCCGGGTCGTTCATCGCTCCGGCGTTTCTCCGTTCCAGCCCTCGTAGTACAATATGAATCTTTGGAACTCATTATTGCCGCTGCACCAGGCTCTGTCCTCGGTGTCGCACAACCACGCTCTGTCGTATCTCGGCAAGGATAACATCGAGCTGATTGATTCGTTCACTGGCGACGCCGCTGCGACCGAGATAGTTAAGAAGCGGATCGAGGGAATTCGCGAATGGGCCGACCGATGCCTAGCGCAAATCGACAACGTGAACAACTTCGTGGCGCTCAAGGAGAAGTTTTCGGAACTGTTGATGTTTACAAAGCTCGCCCGCCGCTATCCCACTCAGGCAATTCCTGAAAGGGCGACACCGACGCCGGACTTCCGCGTCCAGTTCAAGACACTCGACCTCTTCGTCGAAATGAAATCACTCAACTTGCTCAATCCAGAGGTGAATCTCCGCACGATTATGAACGATGCCCTCGAAAGCAAAATTGAGACGGAACGGCAGATCAAACAAGGCCGACATGTCGCCATGTCCGCGTTCGTGATTCAACCGTATCGACGCGGCGATAAATACAAATCCGACTCCACCACAGCGGTTGTCGAGGCGCTGATCGAAAAGGTGGACCAGAACATCGGAAAAGATCAGTTCGGCTTCGGCCCGACCATCCTACTCCTGGATTTCTCCGACCAGCTTCTGCTTCACGGATCGCCCAGCGAGAATTTGAACCGCGAGTTTGTCTGCGATGCTGAGAACGTTCCCGTTCCTCAGAGCGGGGAACTCTGGCATCTCGCCTTCGGAGCGGTCGGCATGCCGATGAAGCGGGTGATTGATTTCGAGGGCCTTGACGAGGAGGACGCTCCCTTGAGCCGGGAAGGAATCCTGCGAAAGCATGATTTCATCGCCGGCCTCGCCGTTCACCACGAGGGCAAGTTTTGGGGCGCTGCCTTGCGCTGTCGCCAAAACATCAATGCGGTCGCGTTCCTGGAAGACCTTTGCGAGCAAGTCGCCATCGAAACCTCTGAAACCATTTCATGACTAACAACAAGAAACTCATCGAAGTCGCGTTGCCACTGGAGGCCAAATGAACCGCTGGGCATCCCAACCACTGAAAACGTCCGCCAACGACTTTCTGGCGGCCGTCCGATCAGAGATTCCCGTCTCGTTGATAGCGACGCCTCGCGCCGACCTCAGATGTGAGCGCGCGTGCCGTTGGCAGGAGGTTGAGGCAAACGCCGATCTCGCAGACTTCGACCAAGTGCCGTTGACCGACGACGAAGGTCTTCGCATCGAAGGAGTGTTCGTGAGGGGCACGGGCCGTCTCGAACTGCGTGAGAACATGTTCATGGCCGCAGACGCCCCGCTGTTGTCGTTTCTTGAATCCGCCGATCACAGCAGATTCCGTTTCCTGCTGGTGGACTCCACGGTGTCGGGAATGGCCACGATTTCCGACATTCAGAAGCTTCCCGTGTATTCGGTGCTGTTCAGCTTGGTGGTCGCCGTCGAAATGCTGTTGATGGAATGGATTCGGAAGAAGTGCCGTGACAACCAGGATGAATGGTTGGTCCACCTGACCAAAAGTCAGCGAGGCAATATCGAGAAGCATTGGCAGGACGCCGTGAGGGAGAATTTGGCCATAGACCGCCTGTCCTGCGCCGCATTCGGGCAGGAGATTCAAGCTGCGATGGGCTTGGGACTCTTCGACAAGCACGATGACCAACGCACGAAGCTCAAGGCGCTGGAGCAATTGCGCCATCAGGTTTGTCACGCCACTGAATTCGCACCGAATCTGGCGCAGGCATTAAAGATACCGTTCCAGGTCCGGGACGCTCACTCCGTCACCCTCTGGTTGCAGGAGCAGATCGCAAAACAATCATCATGACCTACAAGAAGAAACTGATCGAAGTCGCGTTGCCGCTGGAGGCCATCAACAAGGAGGCGGCGAGGGAGAAGTCCATCCGGCATGGGCATCCGTCCACGTTGCATTTGTGGTGGGCGCGACGACCGCTGGCGGCTTGTCGGGCGGTTCTGTTTGCGTCGCTGGTGGATGATCCGTCGGAATACGTCGCAGAGTTGCTGAAGGATTCGGCGAAGCGGAGGGCGGCGGAGAAGGAACTCAAGGCGCGCAAGAAGTTGTGGGATGAAATGTCGGCGGTGCTGGAAAAGGCAAAGGCCGGCGGCATTTCCGCGCCTGCTCCCGGTCCAGAACCGAAGCTGGAGGACATCATTGGCGAGATCGAGCGGGAACGGTTGTTCGAGATCATTCGCCAATTGGTGAAGTGGGAGAACTCGAACAACGACCGCGTGCTCAATGCCGCTCGCGCCGAGATCATACGTTCATGCAACGGCAACCCGCCGCCGATTTATGACCCATTCTGTGGCGGCGGTTCGATTCCGCTGGAAGCGCAACGGCTGGGACTGGAGGCGCACGCCAGCGATTTGAACCCAGTGCCGGTGCTCATCAACAAGGCGCTGATTGAAATTCCACCGAAGTTTGCAGGCAAGCCGCCGGTGAATCCGGAGGCAAAGAAGAAACTAAGCGCGTCCGGCTCATGGAAGGGCGCGCAAGGTTTGGCTGAAGACATTCGTTACTACGGCCAATGGATGCGCGACGAGGCGGAAAAACGCATCGGCCATCTGTATCCCAAGGTGAAACTGCCGAAGGAATATGGCGGCGGGGAAGCGACGGTGATCGCGTGGCTGTGGGCGCGCACGGTGGCGAGTCCGAACCCGGCGGCGAAAGGCGCGCATGTGCCGCTGGTGCGGTCATTTTGGCTCTGCACTAAGTCCGGCAAGAAGGCTTGGGTTGAACCCGTGGTTGACCAAAGCACGATGACCTACCGGTTTGAAGTTCGCACCGGAAATGGTGAACCGCGCGAAGGAACTGTGAATCGCAATGGTGGCGTATGCCTGCTCACGGGCAGTCCAATGCCACTCGATTATGTTCGCGCGGAAGGCAAGGCCGGTCGCTTCGGGGCACGACTTCTTGCGATCATTGGGGAAGGAGATAGAGCAAGAGTTTATCTTTCGCCAACCGATGATCACGAGCGGGTCGCGCAGGCCGCATTCCCTGATGGTGTGCCGGACACCGACATGCCAGCGCAGGCCCTTGGCTTCCGCGTCCAGAACTACGGCATGACGAAGCACAAGCACTTGTTCACTCATCGGCAACTGGTCGCTTTGACAACATTTGCTGAATTGGTTGGTGAGGTCCGCAATCACGTTCTTGATGATTCGGCCAATCGTGATGGATATGCGGATGCCGTTGCCACCTACCTCGCATTCGCAGTCAGCAAGAGCGCAAACTATTGGTCGTCTATTTGCAAATGGCATCAGGCAAAGGAGCTGGTTGTCAGCACGTTTGGCCTTCCTGTGATGCCAATGACTTGGGATTACATTGAAACCAATCCATTTAGCGCCTCTTCAGGCAACTGGATTTCCGGGGTCGAGCAAGCAGCTAAGGGCGTCGCCAATACGCCCGCCAGCGTCAGGTCGTTTGCTCGGCAGGCAGACGCCGCCGCATCGAAGAGTCCTAAAGTGCCGTGGGTCGTCTGCACTGATCCGCCTTATTACGACAACATTCCTTACGCGGACTTGTCGGATTTCTTCTACATCTGGCTGCGAAAAATCCTAGCTGCGATTTACCCTGACCTTCTAAGCACTTTGCTTGTCCCCAAGGCCTCGGAGCTGGTTGCTGATCCCTTCAGACACGGTGGAAGGGCTGGGGCTCAACGTTTTTTTGAGAGCGGATTGTCGAGAGTGTTTGAAGTAATTCGGGCTGAGTCGTCTTCGGAATTCCCGTTCACTGTCTTCTACGCCTTCAAACAGCAGGAAAGCGAAGATCAGTCAGATGCGAAAGACACGCCTGATTCTGTTGCCTCAACCGGTTGGGAGACGATGCTCGAAGGTCTGACGAGCAGTGGATTCTCAGTCGACGGCACTTGGCCGATGCGGACAGAACAGCCAGGTGGATTGAGGGAATCCGGGCGAAACTCGCTTGCTTCTTCTATTGTTCTGGTTTGCCGGCCAAGACCGAAGGACGCAAGCGTGGCCTCGCGTCGCGATTTTCTGGCGGCATTGAAGAGGGAATTGCCCGCTGCGTTGCGGAATTTGCAGAAGGGTAATATCGCGCCCGTCGATTTGGCTCAATCTGCCATCGGGCCGGGCATGGCCGTGTTCTCCCGTTACGCGAAGGTGCTGGAGACGGATGGCTCAACGATGTCGGTGCGGTCTGCGTTGACGGAAATCAACAAGGGCCTCGACGAGGTGCTGGCCGAACAGGAAGGCGAGTTCGACGCAGACACGCGTTGGGCGCTGGCGTGGTTCGACCAGAGCGGATTCAGCGAGGGCGCGTATGGCGTGGCGGAGACACTTTGCACGGCCAAGAACACGAGCGTGCGCGGAATGCAGGAAGCCGGCATCCTCGAAGCCAAAGGCGGCAAGGTCCGATTGCTGAAGAAGGAGGAGTTGGACGCGAATTGGAATCCGGCCACGGACACGCGCCTGACCATTTGGGAAATCACGCATCACCTGATCCGACGCTTGGAGCAAGGCGAGTCCGGCGCGGCGGAATTGATTCAGCAACTCGGCGCGAAGGCCGAAGTCGCGCGCGACCTCTCGTATCGGCTCTACACGATTTGCGACCGCCGCAAATGGGCGCAGGAAGCCATCGCCTACAACGCTCTGGTTCTCTGCTGGAGTGACGTGCAACGTTTGGCGCAGGAGCAACAGGCGGCAGGGCCGACCCAGGGGGAACTCATTTGAGCTCAGGGAAGTTATGCATTATGCATCGAAGAACGGAGGGGTCCATAGCAGGAGGGCGCCAGTTCAGACGGCAACGAACAGGTGGTAAATGGTAAAAATGCGGTCAGCAAGGGCGTGGACTGACTCGGCGACTCGAGAATCGCCAGACAAGACAGCGGAAGGCGCCAAACTGAACGGCGGCGCGCTTTTGAGCCTCTTGCGATTTGCGGCGATTGAGGCAGCGACAGAGGCACGGGCATTCTTGACATCGCCATCGAAGACATAGCCGAGCATTCCTCCACTGGCCAGCCGCTGCGCATAGCGTTGTTCGATGAAACACAGCATCCCTTGATGGCCGGCTACGTATTCGGGGACGAGCGAGTCCCAGCCCGAAGGGAACATTACATGAAGCCGTTTGGCTTCGATGCCGAAATAGGGCCACGGCTTTTGAATGCCGGTTGAGTAGCAGAACCGGAAATCCAGCCGGCCCGTGGCGGCTTCGTTGGTCGTCTTGTCGTCAAACAGCGAGGATTCGCGGTCCAACTCAACCGGACGAAGCCGAAATTCGGCGTCTTGCACCAGCAGCTTCCGCAAACGGTTGCTCAGTCTGTTCTCGTGTTCTTTTGAGTGGCGCTTTCGCAATCCAACGGAACAACGCAATACGGCCGCGAGAATGAACGGAACTTCTTCCTCGGGGAAAAGCGGGACCCACTGCGCTGCTTCGTGTCTCATGCCGATCTCAACTGTCTTCTCGCTTCCGCGACGTGGGCGTAAAGATCGGCGGCATCATCGAGCGCGGCCGTGCGCGTCCACTGGCCAACCAGCGCTGGTTTCACGACGTGAATGCGCGGGCCATCGAAATGACATATCCCTCGCAGGTAGGCGAGGCGACCGGATTGTTCCGTCGAGGCCTGTTGTAGCCGCTGGAGGGCAGTGCCAAGTTCCTTGTCGATGGCTTTGGGTTTGAAGGGATGGGCAGTTCTGGCCTGTGTGAGTTCGACCATCGCCAAGCCGAGCTCGGTGTCCACCCCCCCGGTGGCTGAGACGCGCAGCGCACCCATGGCCCATCCGTTGAGCGTGTTGGCAAGCATGTCGGCGTAAGGTTTCAGTTCCAACCCGTCGTCGATCGGTTTCAACGTCGGAATCCCCCTGGCGGCCTCCATCGATGGGGGTGTGTCGCTCCGGTCGAAAATATCGCATGCCGATTCGACAAGAGCCGTTTCCTGCGCGTTGAGGCCAAAGTATTCGTAGATAAGGGCATTGATATCCTCTTGCAGCTTGCTCGTTTTCTCACGCTGGCGGCGGAACCACTTCAATCGTGCGCCTGCGTCGTCCTCATAGTCTTGACCGAACAAGGGACCAAGCCTTGGCAACTTGAGCCTGTTCGACAGAACCTTGGCGCTATCCTCCATCTCTTCTTTCAACTGGCGAATTCTCCTCGCAACTTTGGCAACGATTGCCGTTGCGTTTGGGCGATCCGCTTCAGAACCTGGAAGGAAGAAGGGTAGGCGGAGGACTTCAAACAAATGAGCCTTGTCTCGCTCGGTGGCGATGTTCGCGCTTGTATGGAAAATGAAGTAGCGTGCGAGCTTTGATCGCATGTAGCCGGCAAGGAACAGAAGTTTGTCAATGTCCCTGGACGGCCCCGAAATGGACTGGAGCGCGTGTTGAAAGCGCACTGGGTAGTCGAAGAAACCAAATTCGCTGAACCCTTGATTGAAGAGAACCAAAGGCGGAGTGAAAAGCGCGTCATCCGGCTTGCTGTAGAGCTTGTTGGGTAGATAGCCTTCCGCTTCAAAGTGTTCGCGCAGCGTTGGGCAACAAGTTTGAGGGAGTGTCAAGACTCCTGCCAGCACCTTTTCGGTCGCAAAGGGGTCATCTGCGGACCAAGAGCCCAGCGGCTTTAATGCACGATCCGGCTGAGCCTTCGACGTCCTCTTCCAAGGTTTGCATCCTTGGCCGACAACCCAGGGCTTGTGTCGTTTGCCCTTCGTTTTGCTAATCACATCCACATGTTCACCCAGTTTCGGCAGCGTGAAGAGGTAATCGAGAAGCTTCAGGTCGCGCCGGGTTCCCCACAGGTGCGATTTCCAGATCACCGACGTCTCCTTTCGTTCCGCCGCATTCATCAGCAGCCGAAGGGGAATCCACTTCCGGTCTTGTGGCGCAACGGGAATGACGCCGTCGCGCAGATCCGCACGCGACACTTTTGGCGTCACATATTCAATCTCGTGGGTGGCCACGTCAGGAGCATGTTTGGTGAAGCGAGCGATGTTACAAGGACACCGTGCTTCTTGGAACAGGATCCGCCGGTAATCCGCGAGTTGGACAACTTTGTCCAATGTGACCCGACGCATCCAGACGGACTGGAACGTATCCGTTTGGTTCAAGAAAACTTTTGACGGCAGGAGCAGACAGGCGCGGCCGGCATCGGTCAGCAAGTCCGGCACGGTTTCCATGAACTTTTGCGCTACCTGTTTGCTACCGCGTCCGGCCCACGGGGGATTGCCAACGACAATATCGAATTGGCCATTCCACTCTGGAGCGACCTCGAAAAAATCCCGCTCCCAGACGACCGGGATGTCAGCCCTCTTCTTCACGTGACGGGAGCGAAGCAAGTTCGGCAACTTTTCGCCGGTCGCCGCCATGTAGTCCCGCACGTCCGGCGGATCGAATTGATCCAAGAAGGCCAGATAAAGACTGAAGCACGCAATGCGGCAGGCGGTGAGATGCTTATCCACGCCCATCAGTGAACCGAGCAGACCGCGCAGAGCTTTCGCCTGTTCCCTGGGCGATGGGTGGCTCTTTTGGCTGGCGTTCCATTCCGCCGCCAGGCGGTTGAAGAGGAGCACCAGGAAAATGCCCGAGCCGCACGCCGGATCGAGGAATCGCTTGCCGCGCAGGGGAGCGACGCCTTCGAGCGCGATGTCGAGCGTCATCTCGGCAAGAAATCGTGGGGTGTAATAGGCGCCGCTCTTGCGCTTCTCCTGGCCGCCTTCCTTTTCAAGAAAGTTTTCGTAGATTGCGCTGACGGTCTCAACCGGAATGAACTTGAAGTCATAAGCCCAAAAGCCGAGCGAACGCTGTCCCTTGCGCACTTCGTCGCCATCCAGAAATCGTCGGATGGATTCAAGATGCGCGGGCTGAATCATGTCGCGCTCACAAGTAAGATCGTCGTCGAACATACTCCCGTTGAACTCATTCTTGAGTCGGTGGAACAGCTTGCCATAGAGGTCCGGACGCGGGTCGCTGTCCGCGTGCGCCGCGAGCAGATCGCGCAGGTTGTTCCACGGTTTGCCGGGAAAATAGTTCTTCAACTCAATGATACCGCGGTCGCAGAGGTAGCAGGTGAACAGCAACCGGCCGAGGAAAGAGTGTGCTTGTTGCGCCGGGAGGGGTGAGTGGCCCTTGGTGAGTTCGTCTCGGACAGCCGCGAGGTTGTTGAGCAGGTAGGCATCCACCGTCTCCACCGGCTTGAACTTGGCCGCCCGCTCTCCGGCATAATACTGGCCGGTGCCAATCTGGATGTAGAGATCGTGACATCGTTTGGCCCAGCTTGCCTGCGTTGCGAGGTCAATCGTTTCGACGACGAGCTGCTCCACCTCTGCTTCCGTGGCTGTCTGCGCGTCTGTCGGTGCGGTCATCGAGGAAAAGACGCGAACTTTCGCGGGGTCTCGTAGCAACAACACAGTAGCCACGCCCTGATTCCAAAACTGCCGATGAACCTCGGCGGCCTTGGCTGGATCCAAGGGACGCTTTTCGTCTCGAATGTAAACTGTCGGAATTCCATCCACGGTCAGCACACCTGAGAGATTCATCCCTTTCCATGCGCGCAGCAGCAGGTGCTGGTAGGCCAGAATGTCTGGATCGCGCTCAACCTCTCGCTCCGACCGGTAATAGCGGAATCCGGCTGGCGGCTCAGGCAGTGGCTGGAGGGATGCCGCGCTCATCTTTTCAGCAATCGCACAACGGCCCGGGCCACCCCTTGAATCTGGAGGTCCCATGCCGGAATCAAGTCGGGATAATCTGGATTCTCGGCCCGCAGCCAAGGCTTGCCACCGTGCATGGCCAACGTTTTAAGGGTGGATTCGTTATCAATCAAGGCCGCTACAATTTCGCCATCGCATGGTTCGGCGCCGGCCTCCAGCAACACAATGTCTCCATCGAAGAGGCGGCGTCCCGTCATCGAGTCGCCGGAAACCCGAAGTGCAAATGCCTTGGACCGCTCCCGGATTCCATAGTGCCTGGGATCCAGGTCAAGGCGCTCCTCCGACTCGGAAACGGCATCGCGGGCATGCCCGGCGGCAATCCGCCCGAGCAGCGGCACGCCCTCATGCCGTTGAACCAACCGGATGCCGCGCGCTTGGTTCTTTTCGCGGACGATCAATCCTTTCCTCTGGAGTGCAGCCAGGACATCGAACGCAGCCCGAGTGCTGCTATAACGCAAGCGCCCGCAAATCTCCCGCACCGTCGGGGGCGGTTCACCGCTCTCGCGTCGCTCCTCCAGGAAACGAAGCAATTTCTGCTGCGGTCTTGTGATCTCAGATTTCATTACTAAACATTTGTTTAGTGATTCCCCCGTTCCGGTGCAAGGAAAATGTTCGTTGAGATTCGCCGAGTCGGAGTCGCGAAAAAGGCTCGCTTGCGTATTGTCAGAAGAACGCAGGCGAATTTCGGACAATGGGCTTGCGGAAAGGTCTATCTTCTGTAACAAAAACTAGCCAGTATTTGTTACAACAATTGACGGCAGAATACGGTGCAAACCATTGACAATAGCATCCTTAGTCGAATCTGTGGAAGCGGGGCAGGTAGCGTCTTCTCGCCGAACCGGTTCTTGGATCTCGGTAGCCGCTCGGCCGTGGGAGTAGCGCTGCATCGGCTGGTCAAGGCGGGGAAGATTCGGCGGATTCGCCGGGGGCTTTACGATTCGCCGCGCTCGAATCCGATCATCGGCCAGACCGCGCCAGACATCATGGCGACGGTGCGAGCGCTCATGGACGGCAGCCACGCGCAGTGGCAGTTCACCGGAGCTTACGCCGCGAATGCGCTCGGGTTGTCGGACCAAGTGCCGGCCAAAGTCATCATCCTGACGGACGGCGTGCCGCGCCGGGTGGCGCTGGGGAAGTTGATGCTCGTGTTCCGCCGTGCCGCGCCCCGTAATCTTTTGGGCGCGGGCACGCGGGCAGGATTGGTGATTCAAGCGTTGCGTTACCTGAAGGGCAGCCCGGACATGCCGAAGCACATTTCAAAACTGAAGAAAGACCTGGACGCCCGGACGAAAAAAGATTTGGCGGCGCTCACGCCCAAGCTGCCCGCCTGGATGCGTCCGCTCGCCCAGGAAATCACCCAATCATAAGTTCAACCGCGAATGGACACCAATAAACGCGAATGCTTGCAGGGCAGGAAAAACTGCTCCGAGGTCATTGAGTCGGACTCAGGAACGGCTTTGCCGCCTTCTTTGGCAAAGAGTTTCCGGAAAAATTCGCGTCCATTCGCGTTCATTCGCGGTTAAAACATCCCCAAGCATGGCCATCACCAATCACGAACGCATCGGGAAATGTCTCGAACAGTTGAGTTCGGGACTACAACCGTTCGTCGAGCGCGAACTCAAGAGCAGTTACCAGGACGATTGGTTTGCCGAGACGAGGCGAACCCTAAGCGCCACGCAAGTCGAGTTTCTCGGAACGGCCGATAAACCAGTGTGGGACATCGCCAGCCTGCTCGCGACGCTTTGGAATCAGTGGAACGACGTGTTCAAGAAAGTCCTCGGTTACACAGAACGCAGCCTCGTGAGCGAGTTGCGCGAGGTTCGCAACAAATGGGCTCATCAGCGGACGTTCACCACGGATGATGCCTACCGGGCGCTGGATTCGATGGAGCGCCTGGTCAATGCCGTCTCCGCGCCGAAAGAGGGTGAGGAAATTGCCCGCCACAAGGCGGAACTCCTTCGCCTGAAGTTCGACGAGCAAGCGCGACACGAGCGCCGCAAAGCCGCCGCCACAGTGCTCGAAGGGCAAAGCGTCGCCGGTTTGCGATCATGGCGTGAAGTGGTCACGCCTCACCCAGACGTGGCTTCCGGACGCTATCAGCAAGCCGAGTTCGCCGCGGACCTCTGGCAGGTTTACAAGAAGCGGGCGACTTCCGAATACGGTGACCCGATCGAATTCTTCCGCCGGACATTTCTGGCGGCTGGGTTGAAGGACTTGCTGGTTCGCTCCGTGCGCCGACTCGCCGGGCAGAGCGCCGATCCGGTGGTTGAGTTGCAGACAAACTTCGGCGGCGGCAAAACGCACTCGATGCTGGCACTATACCACCTGTTCTCGGGGCATCAGCAGAAGGATTTTCCAGGACTAGAGACGGTGTTCGAGGATGCGAAGTGCGAATTGGCCAAAGGAGTTCGTCGCGTGGTGATTGTCGGAAACAAGATTTCTCCCGGACAGCCGGACAAGAAAGACGACGGCACGGTGGTGCGGACATTGTGGGGAGAACTCGCGTGGCAGCTTGGCGGCAAAGAGGGTTACGCGATGTTGAAGGAGGCCGACGAAACCGCGACGAATCCGGGCGACGTCATCGGCCAGCTCCTGCGGAAGTATTCGCCTTGCTTGATCCTGATTGATGAATGGGTTGCCTATGCGCGGCAATTGCACGAGGAAAAAGATCTGCCGGGCGGCGATTTCGAGACACACTTCACCTTCGCGCAAACCTTGAGTGAAGAAACCAAGTCTGCGCCGAGGGCGATGCTCATCATCAGTGTACCGGCTTCAAGCGACGCCGGAACAGCTTCTCCGAGCGCCGGAATGCACGATGAGGAAGTGGGCGGCGCACGCGGAAGGCAAGCCTTGGTCGCCCTCAAGAACGCCATTGGCCGTGTCGAAGCATCGTGGCGTCCGGCAAATGCCGAGGAGAGTTTTGAAATTGTGCGCCGACGGCTGTTCCAGCCGATCACCGACCCGGCGATGTTCACTGCGCGAGACAATGTCGCAAAGGCATTCTGCGAACTTTATCGCAACCAGCATCAGGAATTCCCGCCGGAATGCCGTGAAGCCGACTACGAACGCAAACTCAAAGCGGCCTACCCGATTCACCCGGAGATTTTCGAGCGGCTCTATCAAGACTGGTCAGGCTTGGTGAAATTCCAGCGCACGCGCGGTGTTCTGCGATTGATGGCTTCGGTCATCCACGCGCTTTGGGAGCAGGGCGATTCAAGTCCGCTTATTTTGCCAGCCCATATCCCCTTGCTTGATCAGCGAGTGATTTCAGAAATCATCCACTTCCTGCCGGATGGTTGGGAATCCGTTCTTGAAAAGGACGTGGACGGCGAAAGTTCGCTCCCGCTAAAGCTCGACCGCGAGAAATCAGGCACAATCGGGCGTTACGCTGCCGCGCGAAAGGTTGCGCGTACGTTGTTCCTCGCGTCCGCTCCGACGCCGGGAGCAGCAAATCGTGGCGTCGAGGACCGGCGGATTAAGCTCGGCTGTGTGCAACCGGGAGAGAGCCCCAGCATCTTCGGTGACGCCCTCCGCCATCTCGCCCAGAGCGCAACGTATCTGTATCAAGACAACGCCCGCTACTGGTATTCAACGCAACCGACCGTGACCAAGCTCGCGGAGGACCGCGCGGAGCAGATGAAGCGCGATTCCGATTCGGTCGCTGAAGAAATCAAGAGCCGTGTTCAGGAGGATGTGAAGGCGCGTGGCGATTTTCTGGCAATTCGCGCATTCACCAAGAACAGCGGTGAAATTCCCGACGAAATGGAAACACAGCTTGTGGTGCTGGGAGTGGATTACACCTACGCCAAAGAGGCCGGCAATTCTGCTCAGGCGCAAGCTCAAGCCATTCTCGATTCGCGCGGCAACAGTCCAAGACTTTTCAAAAACGCGGTTGTGTTTCTGGCCGCAGACCGCACACGACTCGCCGAGTTGGATGAAGCCGTGAGGCTTTACCTTGCATGGGAGTCCATCGAACACGACAAGGATCAGTTGGGGCTGGATGGCTTTCAAATGCGTCAGGTCACCAACCAGAAAACGACGTGGAACACCGCGGTGAAGGGTCGCATCAGTGAGACATTTTGCTGGTTGCTCTTCCCGTCGCAGCCGACTTCACAGTCTCCCTTGGAATGGCAGGCAGTAAAGTTGTCCGGGCCTGACCCGCTTGCAGTGCGCGCATCCAAGAAATTGAAATCGGAAACGCAAATGGCGTCACAGTACGCGCCGACGTTACTGCGCCAGGACCTTGACAAGATTCCGCTCTGGCGCGGCGACCGCGTTTCCGTCAAACAATTGACCGAGGACTATGCGAAGTATCCCTACTTGCAGCGACTGCGTGGCCCCGAAGTGCTGGTTGCCAGCATTCAAGATGGTCTCTCCCGGACAACGTGGACAACCGAGACATTCGCCATCGCGGACTCCTGGGACGACAAGCGACAGCGCTATGTCGGCTTGCGCGGTATTTGCCAGATTGGAATCGAACCGGATTCGACCGCCCTCTTGGTCAAACCTGACACCGCAGTTCGTCAAATGGAGGCCGACAGCCCGCCGACAGCCTCGCCGAGCGGCTTCGCGGGTTCGCCGATCGCGGGAACTGCCGCCATCAGTCAAGGGACAGCAGACGGCACGCAGGTGGCGACGGCAGCCACCCCGGCTGAAAAGCCGAAGCGTTTTTACGGCACTGTTAAGCTTGACCCAGCTCGATTGAACCGCGACGCCGCACAGGTTTCCACCGAGGTTGTCCAGCATTTGACCGCTCTCCTTGGTTCCGAAGTGGAAGTCACCCTTGAGATTCAGGCGAAGGTTGAGGACGGGATTCCCGACAACGTCGTTCGCACCGTGTCGGAGAACTGCAAAACCCTCAAGTTCGAGAACCAGGGTTTCGAACAGGAGTAACTCAGGCAAGCGCTCTTCGCCAATGAATCAAGCCGTCAAACTGAGTGACAGACTCGCCTCGATTGTGGAAGGCGGGTTCTTTCGTCCACTTGCGCGGCCATCCGCACCGATTTACATGGATTGCGCGGACAGGTTGGCGCAAAGCGCCGACGAAGGCGGGCAACTTTCCCATCAGGACGCTCTATTGCTGATTCGCGAAGTGCTTGCTCTGCACCCGCGCGCTCAACTTGGCGAAGATGAAGGTGCGAATCTCAATGACCTGCGCCAGCGCGCTGGACAAATCTTCAACAAGCTCCTTGAGGCTGGCTGGCTTCAGGAGCGCACCGTCAGTCTCGACGAACGCTGGGTTCTGTTGACACCGCGCATGCGCCCCCTCATTCGATTGCTGCGTGAGATCGCGGAGGACAGCGTTGCCGAGTTGAAGGATTTTGCCGCCACGTTGCGATCAATTTGCCAGACCTTGCTGGCAGATGGCGCACTTGATCCTGCCCGCCTGAAGCCCGAGGAGTTTCGTCAGACCGTGAAGGAGTTGCTCGACCGCGTTGAACGGGCGGGCGACCAAATGCACTCGGTCGAAACGCTCATATTGCGACATGAAGACCGACAGCGGGCCAGTGCCAGTGCGAGTGAAACCCTCAATCGCTTGCTAATCGAATTTCACGCTGGTGAGCACATGGTTTGTTACGATGCGCTCCAAGAGGGCGGACTCATTCCGCGGTTGAGGCAAGCCCGTGCAGTCGTCCAGGACGCCTTGGCAAATCCTTTCGCAAAGCAGCGGCTGGCAGACGGATTGGCAAAGCATCGAGGGATTGACCCTACGGATGCCTACATCGAAGCGGAGCGATTGCTGCGCAAGCTCGAAAGTGGACTTGCGTCCATCCCCACCAAACAACGGTTGATCGACGGACGAATGGCTGATTTTAGTCGCCTGTCGGCGCAACGATACCGCTACCAGACCGAGATTCGAGGGCGACGCCCGGAGCAAGTGAAGACCTACCTGAATACGGCTGACGCGATACATGCAGGCCAATCTTTCGCCGATTTAAGGCGTGAACATGGAATGGATCTGCTCTGTCCTGATGTCACATTTTTCTTTGGGCAAGACTCTCTCGCACCAGTGCGACGAGCACGGCCCCGCGTTGATCTGTCCGTGAGTGATCCCCCGTCAGCCGACGACGTTTCCCAGGCGCAAGAGATGATCCGTCACCTGAACCTCAATTTGATCACGCCTCAACGTGCAGCACGCTTCATTGAACAACACCTTCCGAGGAAAGATGCCAAGCTTTCCAGCAAAGACCTTCACCTGCACACCGAAGACGATTTGCTCGACCTGCTCGCGGTACTCGCATTTGAACGTGCCAACGGAAGCACTCCGCACCACCCGCTGCAATGGGAAGTGACACCCGCTCGCTGTAATGACGGAGTTGATCCGGCGAACATACCTTTAGACAGGTTGGCCGGGCGGCGAGTCGAACGGTTCACACTGGAACGCAAAGCATGACCCTGCCTTGGCCATCATTTTGGGGACACATTCCCGACGACGACCGACCGGCCGTTCGCGAGGTTCTCGCCGAATTGCTTGGCACGGGAGTCTTGTTCGGTGACGACGGGCGCGCTCGCCAGCTTTATCTCGTGGCGCGTGAATACGAAAAGGAACTGCGTGAATACCTCGCGCCACTGAATCTCGATTTGATTCCCGATCCAGACCGGCCGTTTTATCAGGCCCGTCCGATTCCTGGCGAATGCAATCTCACCAGCCGCTTCACAAAGGATGAGACTCTACTTTTGCTAACCCTCTGGCGGATTTACGACGAAGAGCGCATGACGCGATCCGTCGAATCCGTTGTCGTTCCCGCCAATCTCATTTTCGCCCGCCTGAAGCTTTACTTCGAGCACATCCAACCGCCGACATACTCGCATTTCGAGCGGATGATTGCCCGCTTGCGGGCAAAACGGTTGATTCGGTTTCAACGTCACGACGATCCGCAACGATTTGGCGACTCCGTTGTGGAAATCCTGCCAACGTTGCAGCGAGTGATTCCGTTTGAAAACACACAGGCCTGGGAACAACAGGCAGCATTGTATCGCGTGACCGACTCCGAACCTGATGGAGAAGAATCGTGAACGAGCGACGCATCTCTCTAACTCGGGTTCTGGCCATCCACTGGTATGGTTTCCGTCAGATTTTGGATGTCTCGAATGACATTCTCATCTCCGGCAAGTTCGGGACGGGCAAATCTGCGCTGTTAGACCTGATGCAGTACGTGCTGCTGGGTGAGAACTGGCGTCCGAATCGTGCTGCCGCCGGCAACGCTCGCAGCCGTTCGCTTGTGAGCTACTGCCATTGTGCTACAAATCTCTACAAGGACGGTGAGCCGCACTTCACTCGTTCCAGTGGCGTTTCGCTGATCGGCCTGGAATTCACCTGGCCGGTGGAAAAAGGCAAGGACGAGCCGCGCCGCGAGACCTGGGGTGTTCGAATCGAATTCAGTTCCCCAACCGCCGAGCCCAAGCCAACCTACTTCCTGATTCCGGAGCGGGTCGAGTGGGCGAGCCTTGCCCCGAACGGGCAAATGCTGGATGAGGAAGCATTTCGAACTTGGATACGGCGCGACTATGGCCGCGAGTATCTGTTTGGGCGGCAGAAGGATTACCTCGCCGAAATGGCGACGCCGCATCATCTTTACTTCGATCCCGGTCAGTTCTGCAAAACGTTTCCCAAGGCGATCGCGTTTGAACCGGAGGACAACGTCGAGAAGTTCATCCGTGAATTCATCCTTGAAGAGAATCCACTGGACGTGCGCGATGTCAAGACAGCCGTGGGCGCTTATCGCGAGACGCAAGAGCGCCTGGACACGCAAGAGGATGAAGCTGGCTATTTGAGACGCATCGCCGCTCACCACGCGGAACTTGAAAATGCGCAGCGCGAAGCAGCGATCTATCAACACAGCAGCCACGCTCTCGAACACGCGCGCTTGAGCGAACTGATTGAGCGTCACAAGAGCGAGATCGCCGCCCTTGAGGCCAAACACGCCGAGGATAATGTCACCTTCGAGGCGAAGCTGAAGGAGCGGGAGTCTTTGAAGCAGTTGTTAAATGAGTTTGTTCTCGATGCTGATGATGCACAACTTGAACAGGCACAGAACGAGAAGCGCGAATTGGCGCGCGAAGTCGCAAATCTTCGAGAGGCGCAGAAGACAGTCCGCGACCGACTGCGCAACCGCGCGACGGGTTGGACGAACTGGCTGAAACGAGGAGCGGTGATCCAACTGGATGGACTAAAATACCTGTTGGCGATCGACGAGGACTTGCTGGCGTCATTGAGGCGCAATGAGGAAAGTCAGGGGCTGGCCGCGCTTCCGGCACTGGCCGAAGAATTCAACGAGTTGTTTCGACGCGTAGAAGGGCTGCTCTCGCCAGTCGGTCAAAAGGTGGAGGCCGACAACGCCACATTACGTCAGTTAGCCGAAGATTTGGAACGTCTTGATCGCAACGAGACTCCCGGCGCATTCCCGTTATTTCAAAGCATCAAAGCGAAGCTCGCCAATCCCACTACACCGCCCGAGCAATTGTGCCGGTTGATTGAAGTAAAGCCTGACGAAGAAGATTGGCGACAAGCCCTCGAACTTTTCCTCGGTCGCAATCGTTTCGCGGTGATTGTCGCACCCGCAGATTACCGCGCTGCACTCGATGTCCTGAAAAAAACGCCGCCAGGGCGTGAGCCGGAATCTCTCGTGCATCCGCGCGAGGCGGCGGAACTCCGAGCTGATGTTCGGGCCGGTTCACTTGCCGAAAAGGTCATGGTCAAACATGAAATCGCTGGGGTCTTTGTCCGCCATCTGCTTGGCAACGTCATGGCGGTGGAGCGGGTTGAAGACTTAGACAACTGCGAGCGCGGCATTACACGCGACGGCGTGTTCAAACAAGCACCGACTCGCCGGCGATTGCGCCAGTTGCCGGGCTTTGAATTCACGCTCGGCACGGAAGGGTTGAAGCGGCTGAAGGACTCGGCAATCCGCAGGCAGAAAGAACTGATGGCCGTGCGCGATGCGCGCGTAGCCTTGGTCGAAAGCGTCCATCAATGGTTAGACAGCGGCAAACAAGCTGGTTTGGGCGATTCGCGGCTGCCGGACAGGAGCACGGAGCTTTCGCGCATTCCGCAACTGATGGACAAGTTGGAAATGCTCAAAACCAAAATTGAGGTGCTCTCGACCAGCGAACGCGTGGCTCGCCTCAAAAAGCGAAATGACAAGCAGGAGTCACTTGAAGCTGCGAACGTAAAAATTGGCGAATTGAGCAAGGAGCGCGAGGGCTATAACCAAAAGCACAGGGAATTGTCCGATGCGCTCGACAGCGCCAGCGAGGATTTGACCGCAGCCCGGCTTGACCTTGAAACCAGCCGAACGAAGCTGCCGAGCGGAATTCTCGATGCTGACTTGGATGCCACGTTGAAGAAAATTCTCTCCGAATGCCAAAAGTGGTCTGACAGACAGGATGCCGCGCGTTCCATGCAAAACAAGGCGGGTGAGAACGTCATCACCGCTCGAAACAACCGCAATAATGAGCGACTTGCGCTCAAGAACGCCCGTGATGCGAGCGGCAAGCTGCTTCACCCGGAGTATCAAACCGACTTCCCGCTCGAAGACGAGAGCAATGAACTGTGGTCAACGCGTCTCCGTCTGCTTGATGAAACAGAAATCCCGAAGTACCGCGCGCTCGCAGCCGAACGTCGAAAGGATTGGGAAAAGCGATTGCAGGAAAGCGTTCTCGACCGACTCAACGAGCGACTGAAGGACGCGGAAAGAACGGTCAAGCAACTTCGCGATTATCTCGACCGTGACATTGGGAGGCATCGTTACAGAATCAGTCAAAAACGTGACCCCGTGGTTGGCCCGCTGTGGAAGTTGTTGGACTCCGGCTTTGAGCCGACAGACGAACTGCTCAAAGCGAGCAGAAGTGATGAGGTCCAACAGGCACTCAATCAACTCATGTCTGCTGTCGAATCTTCCGAACAGCAAGATGACCGGGCCAAGCGCCTTCTCGATTATCGCTTTTACCATCGTTACGACTTGGAAATGGTGTTGGCAGGCCAGCCAGATGCTCCACCAATTTCCCTTGGGCGCAGCGGCCGAAGCCTGTCAGGAGGCGAGAATCAGGCTCCATTCTTTATCTCTATGCTTTCAGCGTTCCATCGGGTTTACGATCTGGGACCCGGCCGGGCGCAGCATGTCGGCCTTGTCGTAATGGATGAAGCGTTTTCCAAACTCTCGGCTGATGGAGTGGAGGATTGTCTCGAACTGGCCCGGAACTTCCAACTTCAGCTTGTGCTCGCTTTTCCCCCGGAAAAACTCGGCGTGATGGCGCCCTATGCTGATACCGTTATCATGTGTCGCAAACAGGAAGAACGTGATCCAGCCGGATATGTCACGCGCATTGATAACGTGCCCACACTGTTAACATCGGAACAGGTCGCGGAATCTCTTGTATGACCGATGACCGAAAATGGCGCGACCTGCCCGTACTTCGCGAGTTGTATCGCCAATGGCTGGCAAATCGGGGTTATGCGCCAGCGGATGGTTTTCAACGACCGTTCTCACGCGATTGGGAAAAATTGCTTGCGGACGCAGAATTGGTATCGGCGGAATCGCGAATCGAAGCCAACCGTGATGCACGAATGCTCGCCGATGTTGGCTTATTGGCGATCAGAACCGTCAGATTTCGCCCGGAATACATCGAACGCATCTCCGTCCCTCTCGAAGCTGAGAGTCGGTTGCGGAACCTCTATCCCGAATGCAGTGCGGACCAAAGCGACAAGTTCGACCCAACAACTGTTTCGTGGGAACCAGAAATGCAGTTCGTTGTCGAAGCACGGGCAATGGTCAATCCAGATGACCTGCTGCGGTTGAATGCGTTTTTCAAGGATCGAGCACAACAACGCTTGACGGTTCCCATCAAAGAACGATCGCTCCAGATTTTCGGCGACGAAAAGAGGTTGGACTTGTTGCTCGGATCGGCCCTTTTTCGTGCAGGGCGGCTGAGTTTGGATTTGCTCAAGTGTGAGATCGTTGGAGAACCACTCGGATGGAGGCGGGGTCCGGCTGATACGGGAAGAATCCTCGTGGTCGAAAACGCCGCAACCTGGCATTCCTACACCAGGTGGAATGTTGAGCGTGGAATTTTCAGTGCGGTGATTTATGGTTGCGGCAACCGTTTTGCAGAGAGCACCCGTAATCTTGCAGACATTCTCGCCGAATTCTCCGAACCACAACGCTTCTTCTATTTTGGTGATCTCGACCCGCAGGGTTTGCGAATTCCAACCGAGGCTTCTCTGAAATCTATCGCTTTAGGATTGCCGCCCGTCGAGCCTGACTTGTGGAGTTACTCGAACCTTTTGAAAACTGGCTGCGGTCGTGAGGTTCCATTTGAAACCGCCGAACCTGCGTCAGCAGCCGAATTCGAGTGGCTGGCGCATTTGGCGGAACCGGCTCGCAAGATTTTGGAATCAGGCAGACGCTTGGCGCAAGAGCACATTGGATGGGAATTTCTAAGCGCACAAACGAGCTGGTCGCAATTAAACACCGCCATTACGAACGCGCCGTGATCAACGCGCGGTTGTGCTGCGCTCCACGGGCTGCCGGTCGGCCCTGTCTCCCTCTCGACCGCACCCGTTCCACTTCGCCAAACCGGGCGCTCGTCACGAGCGGGCATCCGCAGTGCGCCACATGTGCGGCGGGCTTCCGTCTGCGGCTCGGCGGCGGGCGTTCCGCTCCGGCTGCGATTCGCTATGCGCGCCTCTCCGCCCTCCGCTCCACTTTCCCCGCTCGCCGACACGCAGACCGAAGCCAAGTGTTCATCGCTTCACCGCAAAGCGTGGAATTCCAAGCTGCACGCGTTTGTTCCGCACCGAAGCTAAAAGGCGCTCGGTTCGATGAGCCACATCCGCGTCGGGAAAATTTCCAAGCATACGCAATTGCGCCGCCGTCCAGCGTTGCGGAGTGCGGATGAAGCGCACGTTCGTTTTGTCCAGTCTGCGACTCCGCACACTCGACACACTGCGTTTCAACTTCTTGGCGACGTCCGAATCGCGCATCGTGCCAAGCAAAGCATCCTCCTCTGGCGACCAGGGACGGCGGTTTTCCCAACATTGGGGAATGCCCAGCGAATGCCGCTTCAATTGCACGGCATACCGTGTTCGTCCAAGCATTCGTGCCACCACGGCATCCGGTCGCTCGCCGAGCAATTCAATCTCGCGCCGCGACCAGCGAATTCGTTGCGGGGCAAAAATCGGGATGCCAAGCGATTCACGTTTCGCGGCGACGGCGTTCGCACTACGTCGGAACAGCCGGGCCATTTCCTTGTCACGCATTCTGCCCAACAATCGCAGTTCGTAATCCGTCCAGCGTTCCCGCCGCGACGAGCCGGAAAGGCGCCGACGATGCAGATTAAGCAGCCGATACGATTGCCGGAGCATCCGCGCGATCTCGCGGTCCGATTTCGCGCGGATGATGTTCTGAATCGCCAGCCGTTGAGCGGCGGAAAGCTTCTCGCCCGACATGATGCTCTTCATGCCAAAAATCGAGGGCCAGTTTAATCCGGGGGCAGGCATGAATCCGCAAATCAGAACAATGTTGCTGCGGCATCGCCGTGACCAACGCGCGGTTCTGGTGCGTTCCGCGGGCTGCGGGCCGGCCCTTTCCCTCTCACGATCGATCTCGTTCCACTCCGCCAAATCGTGCACTCGTCACGAGCGGCATCCGTAATGTGCCACAAACGAGGCGGGCTTTCCGTCTCCGGCTCGGTTTTCGATCGTGCGTTCAGTTAGGTTGACCGTTGAGTAAATTGTTGCGAAAAAGATTTGACGCAACCTCGACCATCGTGTAGTTGTCTTGCACGTTCGATGAAAACTTGCATGAACATATCAACAGTGATTTGGTCCGGCCGTGGCGGGATCGCGCAAGTCCCGCACTTGCGGGATCATAGCCGGTTAAGCCAGGGTTGTGTGTTCAGCCTTGGCCTATCCATGTCGTATCAAGGGCAAGCCCCCGAAACGAATTTGGATACCCCGGAGGTAAGCAGGTAACAGAAGAACCATAGGATTTTTCCAACCCTGCTTACCGCAAAGTAAGCAGGGTTTTTTTGTTTTCCCTGAATGACAGAAGAAAACCGTAACAACGAAAGGTGAGCAATCTGTGAACGAAATGAAGGCGACATCTCGATGATGTCAACCGACACAAAACTAAAACGGGCGCGGGTGAGCCGAGGTTCTCCACCGATGGACTATGTCCACCGGTCGCAACGAAGCGCGCCAATTGTGTTCAGCCAGCATTTACATTCTAAGGGCTTCGGAGGAGGTGTGCCCCCAAACACCGAAACAGCCGCCGTGAAACCGCGGGTTGGGATCGAGTAGATCACCAAGAGGTGTTTGTTCTTTGTTGAAATGGCATGGGCCGGGAGGGTTCAAAAGCGGAATGCTGAGTGCATAATGCAGAATTCTTCCGGCCCTCACTTTTCCGGGTAATCCGAATCAATCCAAATCATCCCTCCAGTCTTGAGTTTTGCCTGGCTGTGTTGATGGAAGAAATGCAAATGGCGACCAACTCGTTCGCCTCATTGAGCAGGGGCGCCGCCGCGGTTTGGTCCGCCCTGTCCGATTCAGTCAGTAGTTCTATCCAGTAGCAGCACTCGTCCGCTTCCTCAAGGACGTCACCCATCTTGGAAATGAACGTTGGCTTCGATTTGGCCCGGCAGGCTGCACGATAGTTTGCGCCGACAGATGTCCCCACGCGCAGCAGCTGTCTCTTGAGGATTTTGCTGGTTTCATCATTCGGCAACTGCTCGCAAAACGCAATCACCTGAAGCGCAAACTGCTTCGTCCGGATTTGAAGATTTGTATACCTCATTGGACAGCCATTCTGCACTCTGCCCTCAACATTTTCCACTGAAATAGGCTGCGCGTCAGCACGCGGCCGAGTCTCCAAAACTCAGCCTACTCCGGGCAGCACGGAGGCAGCCTGGCATTTCATTCTGGGGTCGTGGCAGACAAGCAATGCACTTGCCCTGCAAGCAAGCTTATGTGGGAGCGTTACCCACCGACTCCACCAATTTCAACTGCGGGAAACTCGACCAATGCACTGAGAGAAGCCTCATAAACTTCTTCAGGTGGGTGTGACTCCCACTCCCGCTACCAATTTCAGGGGAAGCGTTCCGGCTGCTGGTCTGTAAAACCAGTGTCGCAAAAGAAAGTCGGAAGTGACGAGTGGAGCATTACCACCGCTTCCCACCATTTCGGACTCGTAGCTCAATTAGCAGAGCAACCCGTTGTCTGCGGGAAGGCTGAGGGTGCAAGTCCCTTCGTGTCCGCCATTTTTTTCGGAGTGTAGCTCAGTCTTCAGAGCGCCCGGCTTGGGACCGGGAGGTCGCAGGTGGAAATCCTGCCATTCCGACCAATTTCAAATTGCTGCCGTGGTCGAATACATCAGGCATCCGTCTTCTAAACGGAACGATGCAGGTGGGAATCCTGCCGGCAGCACCATTGCCAGGTGGTGTCAAAGTAGCACGGCGGCCCGTTAAGCCGCTTGTCTTGGTGCGAGTCCAAGTCTGGCAGCCATTTTTCAGGGTGTAATGTCAGCAGTCCCGCCCGTTGGGCGGGATTCGGAACAAGGAGGGTGCTTGCGCACGGCCAACAAGGTGCAACTCCTGCCACCCTGACCATTTCTGGAAGGCAGGCAGATATAAGCTGGCTGCACCTGTCTTGAAAACAGGATCGGCGCGAGCCGAGGTCGGAGCATTACCGACGCCTTCCGCCAGTCTTTCACCATTAACGAAAGGAAATTCCATGAAGCCTGTCATCCGTTATCAGAGCCAATTGCTCTTTCGTAAGAGCTATAAACCAAATCGTCTCATTCACATCCGATCTGCGGCCAAGCCGAGCGTCACCTTTCGTCCGGCGCGGCGCTTTGGTGTGAAACCACAACTTGAACTCGTCTCGTAGCTCAAAAGCAGAGCACCCGGCTGATAACCGGAAGACGCAGGAGCATTACCTGCCGGGACGACCATTTAAATGCAGAAGGTGGAATGCAGAGTGCAGAATAAAAGAACACAATCGTGTCGGCACCACGGCCTGCTGGGCCATTCTTCATTCCTCATTCTGCCCTCTCCATTCACACGCCCCGAGTAGCTGAGGCAGATTAGCGCCTCGCTGAAGACGAGGAGACGTTGGCGCGATACCAACCTCGGGGACCATTTTATTGGCTCTACGCAAATAGTCCGTGAATGCAAAGCAGCTCGCGCAGCCGGCCTTTCAAGTCGGGCCTAATCGGTGCAAGTCCGATCACGGATGCCAATGTTGGCTCAACGCAAGTTGTCCGCGTAGCTCAGTTAGATCAGAGCGCCACCGTGCGAAGGTGGAGGTCGCAGGTGCGAGTCCCGCCGTGGACGCCACTTTGCCTCTGTGCCTCAGCAGCCACAGGACGAGTTTTGTAAACTCGTATTCGTCGGTGCGAGTCCGACCAGAGGCTCCAATTTATGGTGATCATGATGTAACAGCAGCATCACGCCCCGTGAAGGCGTTTGTGCCGGTGCGAATCCGGTTGGTCACCCCAATTTCGATGGGCCGAAGATGATCGGTTATGCTCCACCATAAGGAGGGCGTACCGTTCGTGGCGCAAGCCTTGGCGGTCCGGGTTCGATTCCCGGCATGGAGTGCCTCCGTTCGATCACGTCACTTGTCCATCGTCATTTGCCGAAGCGGCGACATTCGCTGCGCTCGGCTCAGAACCGCACCCACGAAGTTTGTGCGCAAGCGCGGACTTCGCGGACAGTCCCGTAGTTCAACTGCGATAGAATACCTGAAGCAATTCGGGAGACGTGGGTTCGATTCCCATCGGGCGCGTTCATGGCCGTGTGCAAGCACTTTCGACGGGCCGTTGAGTTTGGGTTATCGGTGAATCCCGCATTGCGGGAGAGCGCGTTCAAACCGCGCACCATCGGGCAACCGATGGATTCCCGACTCGCCTCTTTGTCCGTCGTTCCTTTTGGGATGGGCCGCTGTGCTTCGGTTATCGAACTGGGTAGCTCAACTGCGACAGAGCATCTCGTGAAAACGAGAAGATGCGGGTTCGATTCCCGTCCAGAAACATCGAGGTCGTCTCTTGTCCATCCTTCACCATTTCGACGGGTCGCAGGATTGGGTTATCGTTCATCACGACGTGGTCGCCGGTTCGAGTCCGGCCTCCGGAACCAAATGCCGGAGTAGCTCCGTTGGTAGAGCACGTAATTCCCAGTTCGTTTCTTATGCAAGTCCTCTCTCGCCCACCAATTTCAGGGAGTCGAAGCCACAGCAGACCGGCACCGGACTTTTAATCCGGTATGGTGAGGTTGCAACTACCTCCGGCTCCACCAGCGCCTTCGGCGCAATAGCCAATAGCCAATAGCAAATGGCAAATAACCAATCGCGAATCGGCTATTAGCCATCGGTCATTGGCTATTTGCGCTTGCGCGTTGCCGGGTCGTCTAATCGTAGGACAGCGCCCTTTGAAGGCGCGAATGCTGGTGCGATTCCAGCCCCGGCAGCCAGTTTTGGAAAGTCGAGCTTCGACGCGCCCGGTGGTGAAATAGGATCATGTCTCTCTTACAAAGAGATGTTGAGGGTGCAATTCCTTCTCGGGCGACCAACCTTCGCCAAGGCTTCGGCTTGGCGGGCCATTGCCTCGTTGCATAATCAGGAGTGCGCCGGTCTCTGACACCGGAGGACCTGGAGCAAAACCAGGCGAGGCAGCCAGTTTCCCTCCGCCATGCGCGAGCATCAACAAAGAACAAACACCTTTCGCGCAAGACGCAGTGGCGGTGTGCAAATGTTTTTATGACCGACATTCTGAACAAGACGATTGTGTTGGTGCTGAACCGCAACTGGCAGGCGATCAACATCCGCACGCCGCAGGACGCGTTTTGCCAAATGGCGACGAACGTAGCGACCGCACTTGAGATTGACGGCGAGAACCTCATCCGTCCTGTGACGTGGGACGAGTGGATCACGCTGCCTGTGCGCGAGAGCGACCATGCCGCGCGCACTGCCCACCGGGAGATCCGCGTGCCGACGGTCATTGTGGCAGTGAATTACGCCAAAGTGCCCAAGAAGCGCCCGAAGCTCTGCGCCCGCACGATCCGCGAGCGCGACGGCAACCGCTGCCAGTACACCGGCGTGTTGCTGCACCCGGACGAAGGCAGTCTCGACCACGTCGTGCCCAGCTCGCGTGGCGGCGCGGACTCGTGGGAGAACCTCGTCTGGTCCGCGAAGGAAGTGAACCAGCGCAAGGCCGACCGCCTCCCGCACGAGGCCGGCCTCAAACTGCTCACCTGAGCACGGGCTCGCAAAGCGAGGGTAGAATTGTCGATTGGTTTCACGGTGAGTGATGGAAAGGCGGAAGAGTCCCTTGAAGAGTCTGAGAAAAGAAACCCCCCGCGAAGGCTTGCTTCGCGGGGG
>Ga0302046_10000467_pt1 | contig 41036 bp, 35 predicted proteins | sample RVTome_11_FD_200261 | JGI IMG/M metagenome (GOLD analysis project Ga0302046, IMG submission 200261) | Soil microbial communities from uranium-contaminated site in the Upper Colorado River Basin, Wyoming, United States - RVT147D111 (version 2) ...
GCCGATCCCTGATGGAGGCTTCGCTGCCAGCCCTGGGTTCGACGCCGCCGGCCCGCTCGCGGAACGACTCCGGACCGAGCACGATGCGGCCATGTCTGGGCTCTACTACGGCACCGAGGATCCACCCCGTTTCGAGGATGTCCTGGACCGTGTGCACACCAACCGGGAACTGCTTGACCCGCTGGCCGGCCCGTGAGCGCGCTGGCTGAGCTCGTCCTTCCGCTGATCAGGACGCGCGCGGATCTGCACCGTTGGAACAGCGCGAACGCGCACGGGCGGCAGATGCACCAAGCTGTCGACCTTCTGGAAGCGGCCATCCCCACCACCGATCCGGCCGAGGTCCACGCGGTGGTGCACAAGGCGCTTGCCAGCGCGATCAAGGTCATCGCACGTGCCGACGACTCGAGTGGGATCATCGGCGACGCCTGCCGGCGCCTGCTCGACCTGCATCCGAGGTCTGCCGCCAAAGCGGGTGTGCCGGCGGACAGGCTGGTCGACTGGATGATGAAGTTCCAGCTCGACGGCGAGGTCGACTACTTCGAACTCGACCCGGTCGCCTACGCACCCGCCCTGGGCGACAAGGGCCTGGCCGCCTACCGGGCACGGCTCGACCAGATCCGGGCCGGTCTCGGGCCCGAACCAGACGAGGCAGACAGATGGTCGGTTCCAGATCGGCATGAACGATGGGTGCTGGAGTGGAACGAGCGTCGACTCGCCGTCCTCGACCACGACATCGACGCCATCATCCGGACCCACGCCAAAGACCGCAAGGTGGCCGCTTGGCTGCAGGACACCGCGGAAGCATTCGAAGAGATCGGCGAAATCGGTCTCGCCATCGACTGGGCACGCCAGGCAACCGACTTTTCTCCGGGACACCAATCACGCACGGCAGCCGACCACTGGTGCCGACTGCTTGCCGAACACCGACCCGACGAACTGCTCGACGCACGCCTGCTCGTGTTCCGCCGCTGGCCGTCCTCCACGACCGCCGCCCACCTCCACCAGGCCACGGGCCCGGGCTGGTCCAACCACCGCGACGAGGTGCTCGCCACACTGGCAGCCAGCCCTGACGACGCGGTCCTGTTCGCGCTGTTCACCCTCAACGACGTCCACCTCGCCTGGAACTACGCCCGCTCGCTCGGACTCGAAACCGACCGCACCTGGAATGAACTTGTCAATGCCTACGAGAAGGTCGACCCGCTGGCCACGCTCCCGATCCACCGGCGGCTCGTGGAAAACGAACTGGTCAACACGGGAGCCCAGCACTACCGAGTCGCAGCCAGACGGCTGACGAAGATGCGCACGCTCGCCGCCGGAACCGAACAGGCACGCCAGGTCGACGACCTGATCGCCGACCTGCGCGACACACACCGCCGACGACCACGCCTCCAGTCAGAGTTCGATCGCGCCGGTCTCCCCTGACGGTCGACCGAGGTGCAGCCTTGGTGTCCGGGGCGCCACCCCGGCGAGCCCGTTCCTACCGTCGGCCAGTTCACCCAACCAAGGAGACCAACGGTGAAGGGCTACATCACCCGCAAGGGCAACAACTGGTACGTCGTCATCTACGAAGGGCTCGACCCCACCACCGGCAGAGAACGCCGCCGCTGGCACCCCGCCGGAACCGACCACACCGAAGCCGAGCGGCTTGCACAGCAGCTCGGCGCCGAGGCCGCCGCACATCGCGACGACGTACAGGCGGTGTGAACGAACGCGACGTTGCACGGTGTCTCCTCGTGGATTCGTTCGTGACCGTCACGGTCCGCGTGTCGCTAAAGGATCGCTAAGCGAGCAGAGAAACGATGGCTGATCTGGGACTTCCGTGACCGTCAACCAGGCGACGTCGGCTGGAAGCGAGCAAAGCCAACGTCACGAGGGCGGATGACCACGCTCCCCGAGTCTCCCAGGTCCCGGGCCTTGGCCCGCAGCTGCTCCAGGACCACCTCGCTCGGCTCCCCGAACACCTCGATCCCCTGAAGATCGATGAAGCCACCGAGCTCCCGGAACTTCGCGGCGCCCACCTCCAGGTGGAGCTCCAGTGACGCCGAGTCGGGGTGAACGCTGACCACGGTCATCCGGGAGTTCTCCCTGTCCAGATGGAACCCGTAGTAGAGGAGTTGCGGCTCGCGCGCCTCGATGAACTCGACGAGGTCCTCGATACCGCTCGTGAGCTCCTCAAGGGCGCCAGGACGTATCACCGAGCGGTCGATGTACACAATGGGTGCGGACATCCGGGCTCCGAACTCCAGAAGGGCATCGCCGGGCGAACCTAGCCCTCGATCGCGAACACGCACAGCGCCCTTCGTCGACCTCGCCCGGGACAAGCTTCTTTTCGCAACGGCCTCGTCCCTCCGACGTCGGCCGGTCCTCGGAAGCGTTCTGCTTGGCTCACCGCCAGTGTCGGTGGTGATTCGGTGGCCACGAAAAGCACCGATTGCGAGCCGGGGTCCTCGTGGCGATGATGGGAGATCCACCCGCCCGCCTCGACGACACCTTGGTGGCAGCGCCGAGAAGCCGAGCCGTTCAACCGGCAGGTGTCACACAGGAACCGGAGCCACCGTCACACAGCAACCGGAGCCGCGTCCACAACCTGTCGCACACCAACCGGAGCCAACGTGTCAAGCATGACCCGGAGGAGCACAAAAAATGGGCGGCCGCCAGCTTCACGCTTCGCTCGCGCCTGGCCGCCAGCCCCCGGCGGTCAGATGGTGGTCATGAAATGCAGGAACCCCCGAATTCGGGGGTTCTGCCAGTAGCGGGGGCGGGATTTGAACCCGCGACCTCCGGGTTATGAGCCCGCCCGAAGGTGTCGCGCGCCGTACGCCCGAATCCCGGAATGTGCCGCTGAACAGGCGCCTTGGCAGCGCGCGTCCGTCGCCGTCCCGCCCCGTCCGTGCACCTCCCAGAGTTCTTGGCGGAGATCTGGCGGAGAGATGACCGACCCGGTCTCAGCTCATTCCGCTCGCTCAAGCAGGCGGATCTCACACCGGGTCCCGGGTGCCGTCGACAGTCGTACATCGCCGGTCACCAGCACGCAGTCGAGGGCCTCGGCCAGCGCCACATAGGCGGCGTCGTGGGCCGTGACGTTGTTCCGCAACTCGTAGGCGCGTCGCATCAGGGGCAGGAGCGGATACCGGTCGATCGCCAGATCCTTGAGGTCGTCGACGGCGGAGGAGAATCGCCTCGCGGTCAGGTCCCCTGCCAGCCAACGACGTCGCAGCACCGCAACCGTCTCGACGTCGACGTGGTCGGGAGCACTCAGGTCCTCATCGGACGCGAGGGCCTCACGGGCAACCCGGCCGTCCTCACCATCGTCACCGACGGCATTCGCCACAACCGTTGCGTCGACGACGATCACCGTTCGCCGCGCTCGGCGGACAGGTCCTCCGTGGCCTGCTCCAGCCCGACTCGGCCCCCACGTCGACGCGACACCCGGGCCAGGACCTCGTCACGCGGTGGCTTGTCCGTGATCCGCTTGAGCTCGGTGGCCAAGTACTGCTGCAAGGACTGGCCGCGCGCCTCGGCGCGCCGCTGGAGCTCTGCGTGGACCTCGTCGGGGAGGTCGCGAACCAACACGTTCGGCATGCTTGCATTGTGCAAGCCCAACGACCGAACCGCAACCCACCCCCAGGTCCGGCTCGAGGGTGGTTTGATCATCGAACGATGGGCGCAGTCTCGGCAGACTCACACCCGTTGACTTCGAAGCCGTCCTCGTGGTGGTCCGAACCCGGCCCTGCGATCTGCCCTTCAGGCAGCACGCAGATCAAACCCGATGTCAACCAACCCAGGGGCAGACCCGACATCTGGCAGAGATGACCGACCCGTCCTCCAGCTCATTTCGCCAGCTCCAGGAGACGTCGAACCGGTCAGCCAGGATCCACCGCACTTCTCGTGACGAACGCCAGCACCAGCAAGGCGAATCCCACGACGTGTCCCGCGGACCCGGTTGCGGGATGCGACGTCGCTCGGGGTTGGATCGTGCCATTGCTGCTCGGGCCGTCGCCAACGGGGCCCGCCGCGTCACTGTCGAATGTTGCCACCCACAGGGCACCGGGACCGGCGGTCTCCTTGGCGTACGCGACGCGACGCCCCTCCGGTGAGGAGACGGCGCCGATGCCGTCGGCGAACCGGCGCGTGTGTTCGCCCGTGCCGTCGAGCCTGAGCGCCCACAGGCCGCCGTCTCGTTCGTTGAGCCCGAAGGTGTCGTCGGGGAAGAACAGGTGCGCTTCTTCGTGCGCGGGGTTGTGGGAGTGGTTGGTGAGCACACCGGTGGTCAGGTCGAGCTCGAGGACCTCGCCATCGCCCTGGTTCTCGGGGCCGACCAGCCTCGCATACAGGAGGACGGCGTCGCGCTCGACGAAGAAGTCCATGACCTCGATCCAGGCCAGCAGGGGCGGCTCCACGACGGACGCCGGAAAGGTCGTGAGCACCTGCTGCCGGCTCACGAGCTGCGCCTGCTGGCCGTCATGAACGAGTTCGCCGATCCAGATCTGCCAGTCGGGGGTCGCGGCGCTCGCTGGAACCACCCACGAGATTCGTGAGGACGACGGATCAATGGCGGCCTCCTCGAACGAGTGCACACCCAGCGGCTGGAGTGGCCCCTCCAGCGTCGCGGGCAGCCAGTACAGCTCGCACCGAAAAAGGCCAGACACGTCGTCGGTACCCATGCCGAGCTGGTGCTCCCTGCCGGCCACTGCACAATTGAAGTGCTCGGGGATGGACGTGTCGACCGGGCTGGTCGGGTACAGCGGCGTCGCGGGTGCCTGGAACAGGAAACTGCCGTCAGGCAGGTAGTAGACACGGAGCACGGACCCGTTCTCGAGATGGCAGGTCAGGCACCGAACCTCACCGGTGGCCAGGTCGAGCTCGTACGCGTAGCCCGCACCAAAGTGATGTTGCAGCCCCAGGAAGGCCAGCTTCGTACCGTCCGGTGACCACGCGGGGCGATGCCCCCAGTCGAACACCTGCGTCTCCACGACCGGCGCGTTCAGGTAGTCCACGGCCTCGGATCCGTGCGCGATCGGCATCCGGCCGACGAAGGTCAGGGCGGCCGTCACGGTCCCGAGCACGACGAGTCGGCGAACAGGTGACGCGCGTCGAATCCGGGTGATCACGGGCCGACGGGCGTTCGTGAGGATCGCCCGGTTCGGGACATTGCGAGCAGCCCGGCCAGGCCGAGAACGACCAGCGCCAGGGCCGCCGGCGTCGAGCCAGTCTCGGCCAAGGGATCGTGTTCGTCGTCCTCCTCGACCGTTGGAGGCGACGAGTCCGGCCGTTCCGTTTCCGGCAGGTCGTCGAAGGCCACCAGGTCCATGACCAGGATGCCGTCGCTCTCGCCCTCCTCCCCCTCCACCTTGAGCCCAAAGGCCATGCCCGTGCCGTCCGGCGAGATGACCGGGTTGTTGGCCCCGAAACCCTCGTAGTGGTCGAAGGTGGTCATCCGCTCGAACGCCCCGGACCCGTCCAGCGGCAGTCGCCAGATGTCCAGCATCCCGGGAAACAGGGTGATGGTCAGGTCCCGCTCGACCATGACGTACTCGCCCGCCGGGTCGATTCCCTCGGCCTCCTCGTAGTACGGCGAGTCGATCGCGTAGTCGGTGATCTCGCCCGTGTGGAGGTTGACGCCCATCGCTTGGCCGCCGTTGTGGAAGTACGCGGAGAAGATCAGCTCGTCGTCAGGATCGTCGTCGCCATCATCGAGCCGGCGAAAGTCCTGTGCCTCGACCGCCGGCGTGTCGGGCGAGACGTCGGACTTGTCCAGCACGACTTGGACGCCGGTCAGGCTCGGCGTCCCGTCGGTGTCGTGGACGATCGTGCCGGTCAGCACCTGCGACTCGCCGATCAGCGCCTCGATGAAGACCTCTGGCACGGCGGTGAAGTCGATGCTCGACCGGTTCCAGGCGATCCTCATCGAGGTGGGATGTTTGGAGGCCGCAACGCCCTCCCAGCATGACTCGCCCAGCGACACAGGCGTCTCCGTGCCCAGTGGGCGCGGCATGACGAAGAGCTGCCCGTTGAAACGGTCCGACTCGGGCTCGCCGGGACTGCGCTCGGTGAGGGCGCACAGGATGAGATCGCCGTTGCTCAGATGGTGGGCCCGGAGGACACCCGCGGGCAGCAGCGTGCCCGTGAGGTTCCGGGTCGTCCCGGTGCCCAGGTCGTGCTCCCAGACGTCGCCGATCGGGGCATCGACGAGGATGAGACGTTCGCCGTCCGGTGACCAGTCAGGACGCATCGCCTTGCCCCCGTCCGGCAGCTGGATGTCCAGCAGCCGGATGTGATCCGGCAGGTCGTCGACGGGCGATCCCGACTTTGTCCCCTTGTCCGGATCGAGGCTCACCGGGTTCTCCTGGGCCAGCGTTGGCCATGCCAACATGACGGAGAACAGGGTCGCGACCCCCAGGCCGCGCAGCCCACGAAGCACGACTGCCCCCGCACCCCATTCTCCCGGACGACTTGCAGGGAGCATCGCGATGCGGTGGCTCACGGACTCGACCTCACCTGTCGCGGTTCCCCGAGGCGGGGACACTACAAAGCATTCTTGCGTTCTGCAAGTATTCACTTGCAGAACGCTAGGTGCCGGCGACCAGATCCACGAGTGTGCTGATGAGTTCCTGCTCGCGCAGACCGCCTGGCGGGCCGCCGAAGAACTCGACCGCGAGGTGATACCCCGTCAACGCACTGAGGATCGTGGTGGTCAAGGCCTCGGGATCGCGCCTTGGGATGGCGCCGGCGTCCATCCATGCAGCCAGCCGTTGCGAGCGAACGGAGACGTTCTTCTCGACGAGCAGATCGCCCAGGTGCTGCTGGGATGGGCCCAGGTGTTCGTGCTCACGTCGGACGAGATCGATGAGCGGGTGCAGTCGCCGAAGGTTGTCGAGACGTCGCTGGAATTCGAGGGCCAGGGCGACTCGCACGTCACCGCCCGTCTCGGATGGCTCCGGACCCATGTCACGGGCATCGTCGATCCGCTCGACCTCGCGGTCGACCACCGCACGCAACAGCTCCTCCTTCGAGGAGAAGTGCCGGTAGAGACTTCCACTGCCGGCAGACAGCGAAGCTTCGGCCTCGATCTCTGCGACCGTCGTCCCCGCATAGCCCCGACGGACAAACAGATCCCATGCCGCATCCAAGATGCGTTCGCGCGTGGGGACCTTCGCGGTCAGCGTCATCGACAAACCACCCGCTCGTCCACCGAGAGCTGCGTCACCCTGACCACATCCAATTCACGAGTGTCGACCGCACAGGTTGATCGACCGTAGTCGCCCGGCAGCGCAGCCGACTCGATCGACAGTTGGGCTCGCGCCCTCGAAAACACCCGAAGCATCTTGTGTCAGCGACGGCCGCCCCGCTGGAGATGACACCTCATCAGTGATGGCCTGCGGGATCGCGCACGCCCCTCTCGAACGCGTGGCTGCCCAGGGGCTGGCGGCCTTCAGGTCGGTGTGGTTGCCCTGGCCTAACGGGTTGGCGGGCTCGCAGCTCCCCGAGGATTCGGTCGCTGGCAGCAAGCGCGGTCTGCGCCGATCCATAGACACCCATGACCTTCGCTTCGCGCGTCCGCTCGCCCACCAGATAGAGCCCTTCGACGCCTTCGGCCTGGACGTCGATGAGCTTGTCGCCGACGTTGCCCGGTGTCTCGATGATTGTGGCGGGTCCGAACGAGCGGATCTTCCACGCCGTCTTGTCGGCGAGCTCGGGCCAGAAGAAGGCGACGTCCTTCTCGAAGTGCTCGAACAGTCGCCGCAGCGCAACCTTGTGTGAGGCCTCACGGATGTCATGCAGGTTGGGCTTTTCCCACCACCCCAGCTGCATCCAGAACGAGATCTCGTTGCGCGACGGGTCGTCATCGAACCGCAGACTGCTGGCACACCAGGGCTTGCCGCTGTACGGCCCCTGCTGAACCCATCGCTGGCCGCTGTCGTCCCAGTCGACGTCGGCGTCCGCGATGCCGTACGTCAGGGTGGCGACGTTGAGGGTCTTGCGGTGCAGATGTCGCAGCCGATCCGCGAACCACGGTGACAGGTCGTCCTCCGAGAGGATGTTGAACACGTCCCAGATCGCCACGGCGCTCACGACAACGTCAGCCTCGATGCGCTCGGTGTCCAGCAACTGCGTCGGGACGACACGGTCTCCCACCTCGACGTCGACGCCCACGGCGCGACCGTTCTCGATCACGATGTGCGAGACGGTGGCGCCGGTTCGAATCTCGCCCCCACCCTCCTCGATTGCCTCGATCAGGCCGGTCGCGATCGAACCGCTGCCGTTGCGAACCCAGAACGACATCGAGGGCATCTGACCGGTTGCGTCGATCTGGGCCTTGATGGAGTAGAAGAGCGCACCGGCCGAATAGTCACTCGCCGTGGGAAGCGTGCCGCCGAACAGCCAGCCGAGGTAGTCGAAGAAGTCGATGAGCTCGCGGTTGCCCGTTCGCTCGCGAACGAACTGCTCGATCGAGATGTCATTGAGGTCGTCGATCTGTTCGTACGTGAGCTCCTGCGCGCTGGACTTGTAGACCTCGATGAAGTCGCCGACGTTGCGCATGATCAGCTCGTTGAGGTCCTGCCAGGCGCCGTCGACAAAGATCTTGCCGGGGTTGGTCCATTCGCAGACGTTGTCGGGGAGCGGCTTGCCGATCCGTCGATGGATCTCGTCCTGGGCTCCCATCATGATCAGGCCCTTGATGCCGTTGTCGACGGCCGCGCCGCTGAGCCTGCCGCTGGCCGCGCGCCCACCCAGCGCCTCCCGTTGCCCGCGCTCGAGCACCAAGACTCGCTTGCCGGCGGTGACCAGCAACGCGGCGAGGTTCAGCCCACCCATGCCGCCTCCGACGATCAGGACGTCGTACGGGTCGTCCATGTGAGCTGGCATCCCTTCGGCTAATCTTACAATACTGTAAGACTAATCGGAGAGGCGAATGACTGTCAAGGCAGACGGGAGGTCGAAACCGAGACCCGGTATCGAGGAACAACGCCGCATCATCGTCGCCGCGGCCACGCGACTGTTTGCCGAACAGCAGGCGTCGAGCGTCTCAGTTGCCGAGCTGTGCCGCGAGGCCAGCGTGTCCAGGCCCACCTTCTACCGATGCTTCGACGACAAGGAAGCGCTCCTGTCGTGGGTCTACGACCTGGCAGTGCACCGCTACGTCGAGCAGATCGATTTTGCCGAGATTCCGAGGGACGTGCCCACCGAGCAATGGATCCGTGAACGCGTCGAGCGCATCGTCGAGCAGGTCTTCAGCGAGCCCGACCTCGCCAGGTTCGTGTTCGTCGAGTACGGCGACCCCGGCTCGCCAGTGCGTGACCTCGTCAACCAGAGGTTCCGCGAAACCGCCCTCGAACTCACGTCTCGACTCCGAGCAGCCACGGGCCGCACCCCGTCCGTCCGATACGTCGAGTCCGTCTTCGCCTCGATCCAGTGGATCCTGTTCGAGACCCTGAGGGTCGGGCTCACCCCGGCACGCGTCGAGGAGGCGAAGCAGGCCGTGTGGGAGGCATCCATGTCCATGCTGCACGTCGCTCGTTGACCGTGATCGACCGCGTGAACCAGTCCGCGACCACAGCCATGCCGACGGTCAGTTGGGAGACCACCTGCGGGATGGCATGGCCATGCCGGTGTTGCCCGCGATGCGGGTGTTACTTAGGATTAACGCACGCGATCGTGCCGTGAGGGACCCAGTGGCAGTCGACGAGCCGCGAGGCCGACGCTTCCTGAAGACGAAAATCGCGCTCGGCACGCTGCTCGTCGCGATCGTTGGGCTGCTGTTCGCATTCCAGGACGTGGCGGCCGTCTTCACCGGCGGAGCCGCGCGCCTGTTGTGCAGCGGAATCTTTGCCGGCAACCGCGATCCCGAGCTGGTGCAGGAGCAGGACATCGAGGATCGCCGCTCGGCTCCGGGCAGGTACATCTCCCTGGCATGGACCGACGTCGATCTGGAAGCCGAAACGACGACCGCCAGTCTCTTCGGATGGAAGTCCAGGACGGCCGTGCACCGCGACGGCCTCGGCTGCACGGTCGCCGACGGCGCCAGCGTCGACGAGCTGATTGGCCAGACGCCCGGCCTCGAGTGCGACGTCCCCGAGCCGGACCCCTCGCAGCCGTGGCCCGTCGGGTCCGGCGACGCCCAGCTCCCCGCCGACGTCGATGCGGCACAGCTCGATGCGGCCATCGCGTCGGCGTTCGCCGATCCTGACCCCGAGCGGCCGTACGGCACGCGCTCCGTCGTCGTGGTCCACCAGGGACAGTTGATCGCCGAGCGCTACGCAGAGGGCTTCGACAAGGACAGTGCACACCTGTCGAACTCGGTCGCCAAGAGCGTCACCGCAAGCCTCATCGGGATCCTCGTCAAGCAGGGAATGCTCGACCTCGAACAGCGGGCGCCCATAGACGAGTGGGCCGACCCGGAGGACTCCCGCAGTGCGATCACCCTCGACAACCTGCTGCGCATGTCGAGCGGCCTCGCGTTCGAGGAGAGCTACACCAAGATCAAGTCCGACATCACCATGCAGTACGTCGGCGGCGACCAAGCCGGGTTCGCGGCGTCGAAGCAGCTCGAGGCCGACCCCGGGACCCGGTGGCACTACTCCACAGGGACCTCGAACATCCTCGGCCGCATCGTGCGCAAGACCGCTGGCGGCGACGACATTGCGGCCGGCCTCGAGTTCCCCTGCGAGCAGCTGTTCCGACCGCTTGGGATGCACACCGCGGTGATGGAGGCCGACGCGACGGGCAACTTCGTGGGTGGCAGCGGGGTCTATGCCAGCACCCGCGACTACGCGCGGCTCGGCCTGCTGTACCTGAGGGACGGCGTGTGGGAGGGCGAGCGGATCCTGCCCGACGGGTGGGTCGACTACGTCACCGAGCACACGCCCGGGTCCCCGCCAGAGCACCCGTACGGCGCACAGTTCTGGCTCAACTGGGACGGCGTGTCGGACGAGATGCGGTTTCCCGAGCTGCCCGGCGACACGTTCCTGATGAACGGCCACCAAGGCCAGCACGTCGTGATGATCCCCTCGCTCGACCTGATCGTCGCCCGAAATGGGCTGACCGAGTTCGGCAACTGGGACCTCGGCCAGTTCGTCGCCGGGATCATCGAGGCCCTGCCGAGCTGATCGCGTCTGCCGGGCTCACGACACCGCGGCGAGCTTCTCCCCGAGCTCGGTGGCCGCCTGCCGGTCCACCTTGGCGTTGTTGCCTCGAGGGATCTCGTCGACGACGTAGACCTCGCGCGGGCACCGATAGCCGGCCACCTGCTGGTGCGCCCAGGCCAGCAGGGCCGCCTCGTCGAGGGAATCCCCGCGAGGGACAACCAGGGCCACGGGGCGTTCTCCCAGCCGCTCGTCCTGGATCCCGACCAGCGCCACCTCGGCGACGTCCGGGTGCTTGGCCAGCTCCGTCTCGACCTCGGCCGGGAATACCGAGAACCCGCCGACCTTCAGCCGGTCCTTGCAGCGGCCGGCAAAGCTGAAGAACAGCCCACCCGGCCAGATGCGCGCGTAGTCGCCGGACGACAGCCATCCGTCAGCGTCGGGGCCGGCATCCTCGTGCCCCTCGTAGCGATCGAGGACGCCCACGCCACGAAACTGCAACTCGCCGACCTTTCCCCATCCGACCTTGTTGCCGTCCTCGTCGACTGCCCGGACCTCGAGGCCCGGGATCACCGCGGCGATCGAGGGGACGCGCAGCCACGATGGTCCGGGCGCGTACAGGCGGATCGCCCCGGCGCCGGACAGCTCGACCATGCCGTAGCCGTCGACGAACGTCGCCTTGCCGCGGGGCTTGCCGGCAATGACTGCCGCCGCGCCGTACGTCTGGAAGCGCCGCGCGCGCTCCTCCGGCATGGCGTCGGCCGAGCTGGCGAACAGCCGGATGCTCGAAAGGTCGCGCTCGGCGGCGCCCGCTGCCTCGAGGTCGGCGAACATCGTCGGCACGCCGATGAACACGTTGGGTCGGTGCTCCTCGATCAGGTCCAGCATCTCGTGGGGATCGAACCGTGGGCGGTGCACGACGAACACTCCACCGCAGAGCATGCCGAGGTAGTTGCCGAACCCCATGACGTGCGCGATGGGGAGCGCCACGACGAGCCGATCGCGCCCCTCCTTGCCGATACCGGGCACGCCACCGATCCTTCCTGGCGTCTCGAGGAGGCCACGGCTGGTGAGGGCCGCAGCCTTGGGTGCACCGGTCGTACCGGACGTGGTCAGGAACAGGGCGACCTCGTTGGGGTCCATGTCCGGCGGGGCAATGACGGCCTTGTCGGGGTTGGCCTCCAGCCACGTCTCGACTGAGTTCGGCCCGCTTGTCTCCAGCCACGTGACGTCGTTGCTGGTGATGCCCTCTCGTGCGCGTTCGGCGACCTCGGGATCGGCGACGACGAACTGCGCACCCGTGGCCAGCCGGACGGCCTCCATCTCGGCGGGACGGAGCCGCGGGTTCGCAAGTGCCGGGATCGCGCGAAGCCGGGCGACGGCGAGCGCGTGCAGGAAGACGTCGAAGCGATTCTCGACCAAGACCATCACGCGCTGGCCGTGCTCGACCCCGGCGTCGCGGTGGACTGCGGCCAGCCTCGCCACGGCGTCCTCAATCTCGCGATATGTGCGGATGCCGCCGGGGTGGAGGCCGGGGGTCGGCGCGTCATCGTGGATCGCATCCCGGTCGCCGTAGTGCTCGGCAAGCAGGTGCGTGAGCCGACCAAGGTGGGCGCCTTTGCCACGAAACAACTTCTTGAGCTCGGCAGCGACCTCAGTGCCTGCCATGTCGTCGTCCTCTCAGAAGCCCATCGACCGACCGATGAGGTCCTTCATGATTTCGTTCGTGCCGGCGTACCCGCCAACGGCGACCACGAGCCGCTCCTGCGCGAGCCCCTCCATCAGGTGATGGAACGCCCGCCCTTGCGTCCCCAGCAGATGGTCCTTGGGGATGCGCACGTCGGTGAAGTGCAGCTCGGCGGTGTCCTGCGCGTGCATCCCGATCTTGTCGAGGTTGCGACCGCGTTCGAACCCGGCCGCGCCTCGCTCGACGACCAGCAGGCTGAGGCTGCCGTGGCCAGCCTCGTCACCGGTGCGGGCGACGACGATCACGACGTCGGCAAGGATGCCGTTCGAGATGAACGTCTTGGAGCCGTTGAGGACCCAGTGGTCGCCGGCGTCCTTGGCGGTGGTCGCGATGCTGGCGAGGTCGCTACCGGCTCCGGGCTCGCTCATCGCGATGGCCCCGATGAGCTCACCGCGAACCATGCCAGGCAGCCAGCGCTCCTGCTGTTCCGAGGTGCCGAGGCGCGTGAAGTACGGGATCACCACGTCGTTGTGGAGCGCGAACGCGAGACCCGGAGTCCCCGCGGCGCCGAAGGCCTCGTTGAGGACGGCGTTGAAGCGCCAGTCCGGTGCCCCGCCGCCGCCGTGCTCGGCCGCGACGTCCATGCCGAGGAATCCCTGGGCGCCGCCGGCGCGCCAGATCTCACGGGGAACGATGCCTGCTCGTTCCCACTCGTCATACTTGGGGACGATCTCTGCCTCGAGCCAGGCGGCGATCGATGCGCGGAACTGCTCGTGTTCCTCGTCGTAGATCCAGCGCTCCACGACCTGTCAGGCGCTGGGCTCGGAGCCGACGACGCTGACGAAACTGACGCACTCGCCCGGCTGTCCGCCGAGGTTGTGGGTCAGTGCCAGCTTGCGCTTGCCCTCGACGATCGAGGGGATCTGGCGCTCTTCGCCGGCCTCCTGGCGCAGCTGGAGCCAGCATTCGAACAGCATCCGCAGACCGGAGGCGCCGATGGGGTGGCCGAAGCTCTTGAGCCCGCCGTCGGGGTTGACCGGCAGCTCGCCGTCCAAGTCGAAGGTGCCGGCAAGAACCTCCTTCCACGCGGTGCCGCGCTCGGCGAACCCGAGATCCTCCATCAGCACGAGCTCGGTCGGCGTGAAGCAGTCGTGCACCTCCGCCATCGCGAGCTCTGCCCGTGGGTCGGCGACGCCGGCCTGCTGGTAGGCGTCCTGCGAGGAGCGCACGACCTCCTCGAAGGTCGTGTAGTCGTAGTCGACGTCGAGGGCGCCGTTGGCAGGGCCGGCGACGAACGACAGGCCCTTCACCCAGATCGGCTTGTCGCTGTAGCGGTGGGCGTCCTCGGCCCGCACGATGATTGCGGCCGCGGCGCCGTCCGACACGCCCGAGCAGTCGAAGACCCCAAGCGGGCCGGCGATCGCGGGCGCCGCGCAGATGATCTCCTTGGAGACCTCCTTGCGGAACTGGGCGCGTGGGTTGCGGGCGCCGTTGTAGTGGTTCTTCTCGGCGATGCGGGCGAGCACGTCCTTGAGCTCGCTCTCGCCCACGCCGTAGCGGTCGCAGTAGGCCGGGGCGAGCATGCTGAACATCGCGGGCGCCGACAGCTCGACCAGCGTCCCGTCGTCGTCCGGCACCGGCATGGCCAGGCCCGACATGCCGTTGTCCTTGAGCTTCTCGACGCCCACCGACATCGCCACGTCGTAGGCCCCGCTCGCGACGGCGTAGCAGGCGTTGCGGAACGCCTCGGAGCCGGTCGCGCACATGTTCTCGAGGCGGCTGACCGGCCGGTAGTCGAGCTTGAGTGGACGGGACAGGGCGAGCCCGGAGATGCCCGACGCCATGGTCCCCAGCCAGTAGGCGTCGATGTCCTCGGGCGTGAGCTCGGATGTTGACCATGCCTCGGTCACGGCGTCGACGAGCAGGTCGTCAGCGGCCTTGTCCCAGTGCTCGCCGAAGGGCGTGCAGCCCATCCCGACGATCGCAACCCGGTCGCGTATGCCGTTGGATGCCATGGTGGCTCTCCTGTTGTCAGGCCGTGACGGCGTCACGTGGCGGACGCGCCTTCCAGAAATAGTTGTGGACGCCCTGCGAGGTGTACAGCCGGCGGAACGTCAGCTCCACCCGGTCGCCGATCGCGACCGACGTCGGGTCGACGTCGGTCAGCTCGCACTTGAAGCGGCCGCCCCCGTCGAAGTCGATGACGGCCGCCACGACGGGCGGGTTGATCGTGTACGTCAGCCGGTCGATCGTGAACGTCGCGATCGTGCCCGTGGCATCGGCCATCGGTTCGGGCTCCATCTCGTCGACCGCCCGGCACTCGACGCAGACCCGGTTCGGCGGCATGTGCCGCGTTCCGCACGCGGTGCAGCGCGAACCCACGAAGCCGAACTTCCAATCCACGGTCCGCAGCGACGGCGGTGCGGCAGGCCGACGCGGGTCGGGGCGACGGGGCGGCTGGCGCTCGAGCAGCCCGCGCCACGTCAGCCAGGTCGTGTAGGAAAGGTCGTCGCGGGCGCTGGTGACCTGGTCGGCGACGGTCCGGGCTGGCCGACGCTGCGACAGGGCCTCCGTGGTGCGCAGCAGGAGCACATCGACGCCATCCGCCACCGAAACCAGTGCGATCACCTCGTCCGGTCCTGCGCGGTCGAGCACGTCAGCGAGCACCAGCCCTGCGTGGGCCGCACCGGTGTTGCCGACCGTGGACGACAAGTCGTCGGCCAGGACGTCCTTCGAGGCGCCGATACGGCGAACAGCACTACGGACGGCCCGGCTGTGCGGCCCGACGACGATGAGGTGATCCAACCCGTCGGCAGCCAGCCCGGCGGACTTGAAGGCATCGGCGACGGCGGCGTCGATCAACGGCGTGTAGGCGTGCTCGCCGAACCGCTCCTCCCACAAGCGCGAGGTCTGCTCGCCGGGCAACCGCGAGCGGTCCTGGAACTCGCCGGTTGCAGCGCCCACCCCGACGACTCGTGCCAGCACATCGTTGCTGTCGGAAGGCCCAAAGGCGAATGCCGCGGCCCCGTCGCCGCCCTCGCGCTCGTCCACGGACGCGGGTGCGCCGGTGCGCAGGTCACTCGCGACCACGAGCCGAGTCCCGCCGTGCTCGCTGGCGAGGCGCAGCGCCGTCACGCCGTTGCGAGCCGAGGCCGCAAGGTCGACCGCCATCGCGCTGGTGTCCAGTTGCAGCGCAGCGTGCACGGCAGTTGCGTTGGTCTTGTCGAGATAGGCGGGTGCCGCCGTCGCGAAGAGGAGCCCGTCAGGCGTCCATCCGGGCGGAGCTGCCGCCAATGCCCCTCGTGCCGCCTCGACTCCCATCGAGGTCGTGTCCTCGTCGTACGACGCGACGGCCCTGCTGCCGTCGCCCACCGGCTGGCCCAGGCCGGCCGCAATCGCCGACCGCTGGATGCGGTGGTAGGGGACGTAGGCCCCGTACGCGACGATCCCGGCGAGCGCACCCTGTGGCGACTGCCCCATCACGTCTCCTGACGTCGAACCACGGCGAATCGAACGTTAACGGTACTTCACAGTCTGGTCAATCGGCGCAGCGCGGGCCCGCGCGCCGACGGTCACTGCCGCCAATGTTACGATGGATTAACGTCACGGTGCTCGTGGGCGAGGGGGTTTGCGATGTCCGGCCAGGCGGTTCCGGCAGCCCCGTCCACGAACGGGAGCCGTCGCCGGGAGATCCTGCGTGCCGCCGTCGAGCTCTTCCACGAGAACGGCTACCACGCCACGGCCATGGACGACATCGGAGCTGTCGTCGGGCTGACCGGGCCAGCGCTCTATCGGCACTTCGACAGCAAGGCCGCCATCCTCGAGACCGCGCTGTTGCGGGCTGCTCGCTACATGGAGGAGCGCGTTGCGGAGGTCGTGACCACGGCCGCGAATCCCCGGACGGCGCTCGAGACCCTGGTCCGTGACCTCATCAACGTCTTGGTCGACCATCCCGCGATCACCGCGATCGCCGAGTCCGAACGGCGCAACCTGAGCGACCGCGCCCGGGCCATCTACGACCGCAGTGCGCGGATGCGTGCCACCGAATGGATCGGCCCCCTGATGCAGCTGCGTCCGGAGCTCACCGAGACCGAGGCTCGCCTGGTCGTCGATGTGGCGCAAGGGCTGGTCCAGCAGGCGGTGCGGCCATCCAGGGGTGTGGACACCGACCGGGTGCGCGAGCTGCTGTTTGCCGGTGCGATGGCCGTCCTCTTCGACCCGCTGCTCGGTGAGCCGCCGACCCAGGATCAGTCGGAGCCTGTCGAGTCCGCCTCCACTTGATCGGGAGGCCGAACGCGCAGCGCTACCCTTCATTCACACAACGCCACGCCGGAGCGCGACCGGCCTGCTCGTCGCAAGGAGGAGCCTGACCGTGAGTCATGGCGCCGAGGGTGCGTCGGCGGACGTGCAGGTCACGGCATCCGGCGGACGCAAGCGTCGACCGTACCGGCGGGACCAGATCCTCACCGAGGCAGTGCGGCTGTTCGCCGAACGCGGGTACCACGCCACGGGCATGAACGACATCGGTGCTGCGGTCGGCATCACGGGCCCCGGGATCTACCGCCACTTCGAGGGCAAGGAGGCCATCCTCGAGGCCGCCATCAGTCGGGTCGCCGACGAGATGCTCGCGAAGGTCGAGAGCATCGTTTCCACCAGCACGACGCCGCGGGAGACGCTCGAACGGCTCGTGCTCAACTCGATCGACGTCTTCCTCGACAACCCGTCGCTCATCCTGACCGGTGTGCACGAACGGCGCAATCTCTCCGATTCGGGCCGTGCACTCTTCGACCGCTCCAACCGCCTGCGAATCGAAGAGTGGGCGCTGCCGCTCGGAAAGATCCGGCCAGAGCTCTCCGAGAACGAAGCTCGCTTCCTGGTGGTCGTCGCCCAGCAGATGCTCCTCGCCGCGGGACGCTTCACCGACGAGATGGATCGCGACCGACTCCGCAAGTACCTGTTCAACCTTGCGATGGCGGTCCTGCTCAGTGAGCAGCCCGCCTGACCAAACCTGGTGCCGGTTGGCGACGAATGCCCGCAGTGTTAATCTCGACTCACTCGCACGCCGGAGGGCAGCCATGGCCGAGGGCAGCAGCTGGAACACGTTGCTGGTCGACATCGACGACGTCGGCGTGGCAACGGTCACGCTGAACAGACCGGACAAGCTCAACGCGATCACGCTCGAGATGGACCGCGAGTTCTTCGAGTGCATGAAGAAGCTGGATGCCGAGCCAGAGGTCCGCGCGATCGTCGTCACCGGCGCTGGTCGAGCGTTCTGTGCGGGCGTCGACATGTCCGAGGGCAATCCCTTCGACCAAGAGGCGCACGCCGAGCACGACGAGTCGCTGGGCACCTCCTCGGAGACCATCGACGAGCGGGCGGCACTGTGGCGCCTGGCCACGCCCGTCATCGGAGCCATCAACGGTGCCGCCGTCGGCGCGGGGCTCACAATCGCGACCCTGTTCGACGTCAACATCGCTGCCGAGGATGCCAAGCTCGGGTTCGTGTTCACGCGCCGGGGGATCCTGCCGGACGCGAGCATCCACTGGCTGCTGCCACGACTCGTCGGGGTGCAGCGCGCCCTCGAGCTGCTGATGACCGGCCGTACGTTCACCGGCGCGGAGGCCGCCGAGATGGGCCTGGTGCTCCGAGCCGTCCCGGCCGACGAAGTGCTGGCGGCGGCCCGGGAGCTCGCGCGTGACATCGCGGTCAACACCTCGCCGCTCGCCGTCGGGGTCGCCAAGCGGCTGGTCCACCACTACCTGGGGGAGTCGAGCCGCGGCGACGCGATCCGGCAGGAGACCAAGTTGGTCTGGTGGTCCGGTGAGCAACCGGACGCGATGGAGGGCGTGATGTCCTTCATGCAGCAGCGCGCGCCCGAGTGGAAGACGGACAAGCACACCGAGCTACCGGAGCCCATCGACTGGCGTTGAGCAGCGGCCGAAGGCCGACCTCACAGGTTGGTTGAGCCTGCGTCAGCCGCCCTCGAACGAAGGGGGCCGTTTCTCGAGGAAGGCTGCGATCCCTTCGCGGCCGTCGGCTCGGTCGCCGGCCGCCCGCAGTGCACGCTGCTCCTCGTCGAGCTGATCAGGCAGCGACCTGGCGTATGAGTCATGCAGCAGCCGGCGTGTTCGGCCCAACGTCATCGACGGACCACCAGCGAGCCGGAGCGCCAGGGCTTCGGCCTCGCTCGCCAGCTGGTCGTCCGGGACCACTCGCGACACGATCCCCCATGCCTCGGCCTCGGCGGCCGTCAGCACCCGGTTGGTCAGGGCCATGTCGAGCGCTCGACCGAGGCCGACGATGCGAGGCAGGAACCAGCTGCCGGAACCGTCCGGCGTCAACCCGACCGCCGAGTAGGCGAGCACGAACCTCGCGGACTCGGCCGCGATGACCAGGTCCGCCGCGCAGGCCAGGCTGAAACCGGCACCGGCGGCGCTCCCCTGGACGGCGGCGATCAGCGGTGCGTCGAGGACGAGCAGTCGCAGGATGGCGGGATGCAGTGACGCAACCACTCGCTCGAGATGCTCGCCGAGGTCGTCGCCGGCCTCCGCGAAGCTGGCCAGGTCTCCCCCGGCGCAGAACCGGTCGCCACGACCGGACAGCAGCACCACGCGCACGTCATCGCGGTCGTGCAGCCGGTTTGCGGCGGCGAGCAGGTCCTCCGCCAGTTGCACGTTGATCGTGTTCGCGGCCGCCGGCCGGTTGAGCGTCAGCCTGGCGACCCCATCCTCGACGTCCAGCTCGATCGTCGCCAGGGGCGCAGCGTCGTCGCTCACGTGGCGGCGCTGTCGAAGGTCTTGGCGCCAACGGCCGGCAGGGCCCGCAGCTCGACCTTGCGCGTGCGGAAGGTCCCCTCGGTTTGGGGCAGCGCGTCGATGGGCTCGATGTAGCGAGGAACCATGTGCTTGGGCATGTTCTCGGCGAAGTGGGCATGCAGTTCTGCCAGCGATGGCTGCGCTTCGGCGTTCGCGTCGAGCAGCACGAACACCTTGACCTCGTCCTCGGCGCCCTCGTCGTCGGGAACGGCGATGGCCGCGCTGGCCTGGATGGCCGGGTGCTGGTTGACCAGGGCCTCGACCTCGAACGAGGAGATGTTCTCGCCGCGTCGACGGATGGCGTCCTTCATCCGGTCGACGAAGTAGAAGTTTCCCTCCTCGTCGTATTTGAAGCCGTCGCCGGTGTGGAACCAGCCGTTGCGCCAGGCCTGTGCAGTCTGCTCCGGCTTGCCCCAGTAACCGGCGTTGAGGGTCCACGGGGCGTTGGACCGCACGATCAGCTCGCCGACCTCGTCGGGGCCCAGCGGCCGGTCGTACTCGTCGACGACGCGGATCTCGTAGCCGGGATAGGCATCGGTCCTCGGCTTGCCACAGCTGGCGGGGTTGCTGACGTCCCATCCGTCGCTGGCGATCGGCGCCCCGATCTCGGTCATCCCGAACCCGGTCGCGACCTTGACTCCGAAGCGCTTCTTGAAGTCCTCGATGCCAGGGATGACTGGCCCCATGTAGACCTTCGACAGCGGGGTGTTGGCGTCGTCGGCGGCGGGCGGCAGGGCCATCAGCCACGTCGCCATCGGCCCGACGAGGCCGGCCAGCGTGACCTCGAACTTGCGAATGTCATCGAGAAAGTTCTGGGGGCTGAACATCTCCCGTACCACCAGCCGCTCACCGAACGCGGCGCTGACGTACAGGGAGGACTTCCCGGAGACGTGGAATGCCGGGAACATCGTGTAGTAGGCGCCGCCGGGCTCCAACGTGTCCTCGGGCATGAGCCCGACGAACTCGTGCAGCTCGGCCCAGGGCACGAGCACGCCCTTGGAGGGCCCGGTCGTCCCGGACGTGTAGACCATCGCGCAGATGTCCCATGGTTCGATCGGCGCGAGGTCCTCGGCCGGTGCAGCGGGCGCGAAGAACGCCTCGCCGTCGAGGACATCGAAGGGCAGGTCGGGCAGCTCACCATCGGCGTCGGGGACCACCACCGTCCTGACGTTGCCGAGCTTGTCGGCGATCGGCTCGAGGCGGTCGAGGAATCGTTGGGAGATCGCGATCACCTCGGTCTGTGAATCCGTCACGAGGTACTCGAGCATCGTGGTCATGTACATGTTGTTGACCGGCACCTCGATGGCCTTGAGGTGCGCGATGCCGAGCCAGGCGTGGTATGCCGCGAAAGAGTTCGGGAACATCGTGACGACGGTGTCGCCCTCCTCGACCCCCAGGCGCCGGTAGGCGTCGGCCCACCTGCGGTTCTCTCGGTCGAGCTCGACCCAGGTCAGCTGATCGCCCTCCACGTGCTGGATGGCCAGCGCGTCCGGCTTCTGCTCGGCTCGGATGCCGAGCAGATTCGGCAGCACACGCTCGCGTGGCAGGATCTCCACTTGGTCCCTCCCGTGGACGATCACTCGCCGGTGAACGCCGGCGCCCGCTTCTCGACGAACGCCGTGGCCGCCTCGCGGTGGTCCTTGGTGGCGAACAACCGGGCCAGCGAGGTCCCCACGTACGCGCCCAGCTCGTCGAGGTCGTTGATGCTGCGCCCGGCCGCGCGGCGCAGGCCTTCCTTGATGTGGCGCACTGCCAGCGGTGGGTTGGCCGCGATGCGCGCGGCGATGGCCCGTGCCTCCGCCTGGAGCTCGTCGTCGGGCACGACGCGCGACACGAGGCCGATCTCGAGCGCCCGCTGGGCATCGATCGTTGCACCGGTGTAGAGCATCTCGGCCGCGGGTCCGTGACCGACGATCCGCGGCAACAGCCACAGGCCGGTCACGTCCGCGCTCAATCCCATCTTCACGAACAGCTGGCCGAACGTGGCGCTCTCGCCGGCAACCCGGATGTCGGCCCAGACGGCGAAGTCCATGCCGACGCCGAGGGCCGGGCCGTTGACTGCGGCGATGATCGGCGTGGTGCAGTCTCGCAGCGAGGCGACCTCTGGGGTCAGCGGCGGTCGGACACTGCCGAGCTCGGCCAGGGCGGATGCCATCCGCGGGTCGCCCCACGCTGCCTCCACGTCGTCACCGGAGCAGAACGCGCGTCCGGCCCCGGTGAGGATGATGGCCCGCACGTCGCTGTCGGCGTCGGCCCGGGCGAGCAGCTCGCGGAACTGGTCGGCCATGTCGAACGTGGCCGCGTTCATGCGTTCCGGACGGTTCAGCGTGATCGTCGCGACATGATCGTCGACGGCGTACAGGACCTCGTCAGCTCCCACCTGAGGCTCCCCTCCCGCCAATGCAAACCTGTTATCTGACATTAACGCAACGCCCGAGATCGCGTCAACCGGAACCCGGGGGGCGACTCCCCGTCAGTACTGGCTCGAGGTCAACTCCGGCTCGAGGCCCGGTCCGCCGTGATACCTCGCGATCACCGCGTGGTCGCCGCCTGCCTGCAGTGACGCCTGCGAGCCGGGAGGCAGGCGCAGCTGGCCCGTTGCCGTGCCGTCCGAACCAGTGACGATCGTCGTCGCCAGTCCGGCGACCTCGACGTGCAGCTCCTGTCCTGCGAGGGGCTCATCGGGGCATCCCAACAGCTCACAGGCGACGCCGATCCCAGCCGCGGTCAGGCGCGCCTGGACGTTGAGCCGGTTGCCCAGCCGAGTTGCCTCGAGCGTCAGCGTCGTCGGCGTCCAGGCCACGCCCGCGACGTGTCGTTGGAGGAAGTCCAATGCGATGTCGGCGCCGAGAACGCGGTGCTCCTCACCGAAGAACGGCGTGAACTCGCAGACGTTGAGTAGTGCCACGGTCTGTGCGCACGCGGGGACGGCCGCAGCCATCGGGACCGTCTGGTCGTGGGTTCCATGCAGCATCGCGATTGGAGGCTCGCCCGGCCCGATGTCGCCCATCACGCCGTGCAGGTAGCCCCCAGCGTGCGAGACGGCAGCCGCGACGACGGATGGATACCCCTCGTTGCCGCTGGTGCCAGGATCGTTTTCATCGAACGCGGTCTGCAGTGCCGTGATGGCCCCGGCCGAAAAGCCGCCGGCCGCTACCCGGCTGGCATCGAAGCGCATCGCCCCGGCGTTGCGTCGCACCCAACGGACGGCCGCCTGCATGTCATGCTGGGTGTCCTCGGTGGCATCGAGCAAAGCCTGGAGGTCGTCTGCCGGCTCATCGCTCTCCAGGAGCCCCGGGTAGCCGGTCGGGATCTCCGAGCAGAGCCGGTAGCCGATCGACAGGACCACCCATCCCGAGCGCACGTAGTCGACGACCTGGTCCGGGATGCCGTCCTTGCTGCCGAACTTGAAGAATCCACCGTGCGCCCAGACGTAGACGGGACGGAAGGGCCGGGTGTCGCCCTCGAGCTCGTAGAGATCCAGCAACAGCTCCTGGTCGTCGCCCAGGCAGTTCTCGGCATGGCCGTACCGGATGTCCGCCGTCTTGACGATCGCCGGCTCCTCTCCGGTCGAGCAGTCGATGGCGTGCGTGCAGAAGAACTCGGCCGTCTCGGTCGCAGCGAGCCCGGGGCCGACGCCGTGGCGGAGCTCGGTCCCACTGTCGAGCAGCTGGAGGTCACAGACGTTGCCGAGCGCACGCGTCTGGAGGCACGGAAGAGTCGTGAGTGCTGCAGCGCCGTCCCGATCCAGCCGGTAGGCCCATCCGATCATGGGCGGTTCGCCTGGACCGAGCGGCGGCGCAGGCTGGTCGATGGACAGCGTCTCGTGCATCCCGCCGGAGTCGGTGACCGCGCCGGCGATGGCGGACGGGACACCCGGGTTCGCGTTGTTGGGGTAGGCGACGTCGATCGGCTCCGGCTGGAAGTTCGCCTTCAGCGCCAGGACCGTCCCGTACGAGAATCCGCCCCCGACGACACGCTCGGGATCGATCCGGTGCTCGCCGGCGTGCAGGCGCAGGTAGCGAACCGCGGCCCGGAAGTCCTCGGCCGCCTCGTTGATCCGATCCAACACGCTGGGGTTGACGGCCCGGCAGAAGTCGTGGAAGGAGCACTGCTCCGGGAGCTCCTGTGAGTACAGCCGGTAGTCGATCGAGGCAACGACCCAGCCCCGGCGCGCGAAGGTCTCGGCCCAACCGACGGCGTTGCCCTCGTCGCGGCGCCCGCCGATGCCCGACCCGCCATGCGCCCAAACGAGCAGCGGACGCTCGCCGAGCGTGTCGCCGGCGGGTTCGTACAGGTCGAGCCGGAGGGTCCATGGCTGTCCGCGGTAGTCGACGACACCGTCGGCGAAGACGATCCCCTCGGTCACCTCGACGTCGGTGAACAGCTCGTCCACGAACCGCTGCGGGCCGGAGGACGCCGTCGCGCCCGCGGTGAGCGAAGCCAGCAGCGCGAGCACGAGCGACTGCACGATGCCACGAATCATCCGGCATCCTCCCCTGGCCGTACGACCCGCGGCGAAACCTATGCCGAGAAGCGTACGAACGTCAATGGCAATTAACATTTCCGGATACTAGTGTTAGTCGCGATTAATCTTCGCGGGAGGATCGAGCTGCACTTCGATGACAGTCCCAGGGAGGCAGCCTTCCGGAGCGAGCTGCGCTCCTGGCTCGACGAGCACGCCACCCCCAAGAGTGGCAATGGCGACGAGCCCGTCGGCGTCTTCTCTGCCTTCCTCGGCGACGACGAAGACGCGCTGGTCGAGCGAGCGCGAGCGTGGCAGCGGACGCTGGCGGACGCGGGCTGGGCTGGCCTCAGCTGGCCGGCCGAGTACGGCGGTCGTTCGGCTGGGCTCGTCGAGGCGATGATCGCTGGCGAGGAGCTTGCGCGCTACGACGTCCCGCAGGGCGTCTGTGACCTCGGCATCGCGATGATCGGCCCGGCCATCATCGCGCACGGCACGGAGGAGCAGAAGCAGCGCTGGCTGCGCCCGATGCTTCGTGGCGACGAGATCTGGTGCCAGCTGTGGAGTGAGCCCGGCGCCGGGTCGGACCTTGCGGGCCTGGCGACGCGCGCCGACCACGACCCCGCGACCGACGATTTCGTGCTCAATGGCCAGAAGGTGTGGACCAGCGGTGCCCAGTACTCGCAATTCGGCCTGGGGGTCTTCCGCTCCAACCCCGACATGCCCAAGCACAAGGGGATCACGTGCTTGGTCGTCGACATGGCCACGCCCGGCATCGAGATCCGGCCGCTGCGGCAGCTGACGGGTGGCGCCCACTTCAACGAGGTCTTCTTCACGGACGCCCGGGTCCCCGCCGCCAACGTCGTCGGCGAGGTCGACGAGGGTTGGACGGTGGCGCGCACGGTGATGATGAACGAGCGCTTCGCCGCCAGCTCGGTCGGCTCCCCCACGGCCTTCCTCGAGCCACTGATCGAGCTGGCGCGTTCGACCGAGCGCGCCGGCCGACCTGCCAGCGAGGATCCGCTCGTCCGCCAGCGGCTCGCCGACATCCACGCTCGCAGCCGCATCTTCGACCTGACGACTGCGCGGGTCCGCACGAGCCTGTCGCAGGGGTCGATCCCGGGGGTCGAGGGCTCGATCCTCAAGCTCGTCGTCTCGGATCTCGGCTCGGACGCCGCGGACCTGGCCGTCGACATCCTCGGCCTGGACGGGACGATCCATGCGAAGGAGCGGTCGCGCGAGCGCTGGGTCACCTCGTACCTGGGCGCCCACGCCATGCACATCGGCGGCGGCACGGACAACATCCAGCGCAACATCATCGGGGAGCAGGTGCTTCAGCTTCCCCGCGAGCCCGCCACCGACCGCGACGTCCCGTTCCGGGACCTGAAGGGAGCCGGATCGTGAAGCTCGGCATCACGCTGCCCTACGCCGAAGGCGCCATGTCCCGTGACGAGATCGAGGAGTTCGTCCAGCGCGCCGACGAGCTCGGCTACCACTCGCTGTGGGTTCCGGAGGCCTGGACCTTCGACGCGTTCATGATGCTGGTCTCGTGCATTCCGCACTCCCAGCAGCTCCAGCTGGCCACGGGCATCGTGAACGTCTACTCCCGGACGCCCTCGCTGATCGGCCAGTCGATCGCGACCCTCGACTCGCTGGCGGACGGCCGCGCAATCCTCGGGCTGGGGGCCTCTGGGCCGCAGGTGATCCAGGGCTGGCACGGCATGACGTACGACCAGCCCCTCCAGCGCACACGCGAGACCGTCGAGATCGTCCGGACGATCCTGCGCCGCGACAAGCTGCAGTACGAGGGCGAGATCTTCAACCTGCCAATGGGCCTCAAGCTGATCAACCACCCCCTGCGCCCGGCGGTCCCCATCGTGGTGGCCTCGATGGGCCCGAAGAACGTCGCGATGACAGCAGAGGTGGCGGACGGGTGGATGCCCATGCTCTTCTCCCCAACCCGTGCCGAGGACGTGTGGGGCGGGGCTCTCGCCGAGGGTCGCGCGAAGCGGTCCGAGGAACTCGGAGACCTCGACGTGATGCCGGCACTGTCGGTCGCGGTGGTGGAGTCGGACCAGGACCGAAGCGTCGCCACACACATCGCCCGGGCGGGGCTCGCGCTCTACGTGGGCGGCATGGGGTCACGCAAGCGGAACTTCTACAACGACCTGGTCTGCCGCTACGGGTTCGAGGCAGAGGCCAAGGAGATCCAGGACCTGTACCTGTCCGGCCAGCAGCCGGAGGCCATGGGGAAGGTCACCGACGAGATGCTCCGCGAGTTCGCGGTCATCGGCACGGCCGACGAAGTGCGCGATCGCCTCTCCGCCTACGACGAGGCAGGCGTGACGACGGGCGTGGTCCAGCTGCTCGCCGGCGACCACGCGTCACGCCTGCGGATGCTCGAGCAGCTGGCCGAGCTGGTCTGAGGCCCGCGCTCACGCCCGACGGGCAAGCGCCAGGGCGACCCGCCCGAGGCGAGGCAGGCGCGTGTCCCCCAGCGGCGTGGAGGCCGAGCCCAGGCGGTTGGTGACGAACGCGATGGACATCCCGGTCTCCGGATCTGCCCATGCTCCCGAACCACCGAATCCGAAGTGGCCGAAGCCGAGGCGAGGAAAGCGTCCGACGATGAAGGCCTGGTGCCACCCCATGCGCCAGCGCATCGGGATGCGCAGGATGTAGTCCCGGTCCCGTCGCTGGACCCTGCCGGCCGCCCGGATCGTCTCGGCGCTCATGAGTCGGTGCCCGTTGACGCTCCCGCCGTTCGCCAAGGCCCCGTAGACACGGGCCAGCGCACGGGCCGTGAAGGCCCCGTTGACCGCGGGAAACGCCGTGTCATGGACGCGGTCGCTGAAGATGACCGAGCTGATGCCCGGGACGAGGAAGGCCTCGGCGTGGCGCGACCCGGGCCAGCGGCGGTTGATGCCCTCGATGACCCGCTCGGCCCAGTCCGTCGTCCTGCTCAAGTCCGGGATCAGCCGAGCGAGGCGATCACGCTGGCTCTCGGGCGCTCCGAACCAGAGCCCGTCGGTGATGCCGAGCGGCTCGGCCACCTCGCGGGCGAGCACGTCCCGAACGTCCTCGCCGGTCAGCGACTCGACGAGGCCGCTGACCAGCCAGCCGAAGGTCAGGCCGTGGTAGCCGCACTCGTCGCCGGGCTTCGGGGAGGGGGTGGCGGCGGCGAGCCGCTCGGCCATGCCGCGATGGTCGAGCATGTCCTCGGCGTGGTCGACGATGTCGCGGACACCGTGCAACCCGCCGGAATGCGCGAGCATCTGGGCGACGGTCATCCGGTCCTTGCCCGCTGCCCCGAAGGCCGGCCAGTACGTGGCGACTGGCTGGTTGACGTCGAGCAGGCCCTGGTCAGCAAGTCGGTGCACGAGGGCGGCAGCAATGCCCTTCGTGGTCGAAAACGACATGGCGACGGTGTCCTCCTGCCACGGGAGGGCATGGTGCGGGTCCCGCCACCCGCTCCAGACGTCGACGACGGGTTCGCCGTGCAGGTAGACGGCGAGTGCTCCGCCACCCTGCTCGGGCTGGTCGTACATCCGCTCGAACCGTCGGACCAGGTCGGCGAAGGCGGGATGGACGTGCCCGTTGATCATGGCCTGCTCACCTCAGCCACACATCATTGCCGCTCGGTGACGCCGACCGCCCCCATTTCACGCAGCTTTTGGATCTCTGCCTCGGAGTAGCCGACCTCGGCCAGGACCTGGGCGGTGTGCTCGCCCTGGTCGGGGCGAGGTCGCGCCGGGCCCGACGGGGTGCGGCTGAAGCGCGGTGCCGGCGCCGCCTGCGTCACGCCCCCAACCTTCGTGAACGTTCCCCGCGCCACGTTGTGAGGGTGTTGTGTTGCCTCGTCGAGGTCGAGGACAGGGGCGAAACAGGCGTCGGTGCCCTCGAGCAGCTCGACCCACTCGGCCCGGGTGCGGGTTCGGAAGGCCGCTGCCAGCCGCTCCTTCATCATCGGCCACTGGGCGCGGTCGAGTCGGCTCGCCATCCCCGGATCCTCGACGCCGATGGCCGCCAGCAGCTCGGCGTAGAACTCGACCTCGATGGCGCCCACGGCAACGTGCTTGCCGTCCGCGGTTTCGTAGACCTCGTAGAAGTGCGCGCCGCCGTTGATGAGGTCGGTGCCTCGGACGCCGCTCCATTGGCCTTCCGCCGCCATCTCGTGGAGCATCGTGGTGAACGTGGCTGCGCCGTCGACCATGGCGGCGTCCACAACCTGCCCCTGTCCGGACGCCCTCGCCTCGAGCAGCGCGGCCAGTACACCCATGGCGCAGAACACTGCCCCGCCGCCGAAGTCGCCGATCGCGTTGAGCGGGGGCGGAGGGCGCTCGTCAGGACGGCCGAGCTGGCCGAGCACGCCCGTCAGGGCGATGTAGACGATGTCGTGACCAGCCGCTTGCGCCAACGGTCCGTCCTGGCCCCATCCGGTCATGCGCCCGTAGACGAGCGCCGGGTTGCGGGCGAGGCAGTCGTCAGGACCCAGCCCGAGCCGCTCGGCGACTCCTGGCCGGTAGCCCTCGATGAGGATGTCCGCGCGCGCGACCATGCGCAGCACCGCCTCGACGGCATCAGGATGCTTGAGGTCGACGGCGATCGAGCGGCGACTGCGCGTGAGCACATTGCGTGGTGCCATGCCCGCCCTCGGGTCCCACCGGGCCGGCCGTTCGACGAGGACGACATCGGCACCCATGTCCGCCAGCAGCATGCCCGCAAACGGCGTGGCGCCGAGTCCGGCGAGCTCGACGACCCGGACACCCTCCAGGGGACCCGCGCTCACGCCAGCTCCCCGCCGTCCGGCACGGGTGCCCCTGTCGGTCGCCTTGCCACCGTCAGATGTCGAGCGCCTGGGCGAGCAGCTCGCGGTGGTGGGCAGGGTCGCCGAACAGCAGCTCGGAGCTCTTTGCCCGCTTGAAGTACAGGTGGGCGGGATGCTCCCACGTGAAGCCGATGCCGCCGTGCACCTGGATGTTCTGGCCAGCCACCCACGTGTAGGCGTCCGAGCAGTACGCCTTGGCCATCGAGGCGGCAACCGGCAGGTCGTCGTCCATCTCGGCCGCTGCCCAGCCGGCGTAGTACGCGGCCGACCGCGCCGACTCGACCAGGACGAGCATGTCCGCGCACAGGTGCTTGACCGCCTGGAAGGAGCCGATGGGGCGGCCGAACTGGATGCGTTCCTTGGCGTACTGGACCGCTGACTCGAGGCACTGCTGGGCGCCGCCGACCTGCTCGGCCGCCAGGGCGACCACGGCCAGCCTCAGCGTGGTCACGAGTCCGGGCCACGCCTCCCCCTCGCGTCCGACGAGGCGGGCGGGTGTGCCGTCGAACGTGAGCGTGGCCAGCGGCCGCGTCAGGTCCATGGGCGTGAGGGTCTCCCGAGTCAGCCCGGGAGTGGCGCCCTCGACGGCGAACAGGCTGATCCCGTTGCCGGTGCGAGCGGCCACGAGCACCAGGCCCGCCGTTGCGCCGTCGATGACATGGGTCTTGGTTCCCGTGAGCGACCAGCCGTCGCCGTGGTCGGTGGCTGTGAATTGGATGCTGTCGGGATCCCAGCGGGCATCCCCTTCGGTCAGCGCAAGCGTGGCCGTCAGCTCGCCGCTGGCAATCGCCGGGAGATGCTCCTTCTGGGCTGCCTCGTCCCCACAGTGCAGCAGCGCGGTCGCCCCCAATGCGATGGTCGAGAAGAAAGGCACGCACGGCAGCCGTCGCCCCATCTCCTCGAAGACCACGACGAGCTCGAGGAAGCCATAGCCGGAGCCGCCGAGCTCCTCGGGGATGGCCAGCGCCTGGAGACCGAGCTGCTCGGCCATCTGGGCCCACAATGGCTCGTCGATGGGGACGTCGGCCTCCATCACCTCCATGACCCGTTCGACGGGCGACTGGTCGTCGAGGAACTTCCGGACCAGCTGGCGAAGCTGTTCCTGCTCCTCGTTGAAGGCGAAGTTCACGGTGTCCCTCCCGCACCTGATGTTAGCAGCGGTTAACGTCGCGAGTCGGCGGGCTCGGAAAGCCAACCGGGTGCGTGTCGCGGCCACGGGTGCTCGCGCTCGAGCAGCGCCGCGACCGCCAGCACCAGGTCCTCGCGGCCGCGTCCCGCGACGACCTGGACGGCGATCGGCAGTCCATCGGGAGCCAGTCCCATGGGCACCGCAGCCGCTGGCAGGTCAGCGAGGTTCCAGGGTCCGGTGAATGCGGCGAACCTGGCCATGGCGGGGGTGAGCCGAACGAACCCCTTCGCATGCCAGTCGCGGTGGGGAAAGGCCGTCATCCCCGCCGCAGGCGTCACCAGCACGTCGTGGACCGCGAAGAACTCGTCGGCAGCCCGTTTCCATTCGTTCGCCTCGTCGTCGCGCGGAGGAGCCAGCTGCCCGGCGACTCGCGCCAGGCGGAGCACCGTCCGCGTGCGCGGGCCGATGTGCCGGCGGTCGATCTCGGCGTGCTCAACGTCGTACTGGGCCCCGATGAACCCACGCGTCGCCAGCGCGCGGGCGAGGAAGGCCGGGTACGGAGGCGTGGCGTCACGGACGTGCGCGCCGAGGCGTTCCAGCGTCCCGGTCGCCCGTTGCCAGGCCGCGAGCAACGGCCCGTCGACAACGAAGCGCGAGAACGTGGTTGGCGAGCTCGAGGCGGCGACCTTCAGCCCGTTCGTTGCGGGCAGCCGCCGCGCTCCGGACCCGGCGAGCACCTCGAGCATCAGGGCGAGGTCTGCGACGGTCGTTGCCATCGGCCCGTACTGGGACAGGCCACACCATGCTGCCCGCGGGTCCTCGGCGCGGGGAGGCAACGTTCCCGATCCGGGCTTGAGCCCCAGCGTGCCGCACGCGGCGGACGGCAGCCGGATCGAGCCGCCACCGTCGGAGCCGAGCGCCAGCGGCACCTGCCCGGACGACAACGCGGCGGCGCTGCCGCTGGACGAGCCGCCCGAGACGCGCGACAGGTTCCATGGGTTGCGTGCCACGCCGAAGGCGTTGTCCCCCACGGTCGCCAGGGCCAGCTCGGGCATGCGCGTCTTGCCGACGATCACCGCTCCTGCCCGGCGCAGCCGCGCAACCAGCTCGCTGTCGGCAGTGGCGGGGCGATCGGAGCTTCCCGCCGAGCCGTGCCGTGACGGCAGCCCGGCGACGTCGGCGTTGTCCTTGATCCCGACCGGCACGCCGGCGAGAGGGAGCGACGACCGGTCGACGCGCTCGTCAACCAGCCGGGCTGCGGTGCGCGCACCCTCCTCGTCGACGACTTCGAAGGCGCCCACCCGCGGCTCCGTGCGACGGATGTGACCGAGGTGCTCCTCGACGACCGCGAGTGCCGTGACCTCGCCGGCGCGGACGGCCTCGGCAATCTCGGTCGCCGGACGTCCGAGCCACGTCGTCATGCGGGGTCCTGCTGGTCCCGACCGATGTCGCCCGTGCGCCGATCCCGGGGGAGCCCCAGGATCCGCTCGCCGATCACGTTCTTCTGGATCTCGCTGGTTCCACCGAAGATCGTGAACGAGCGCATCAGCAGGAACTGGAACGACCACGTCGACGCGTCCGCCTCGGTGGTGGCTCCTTCCGCTTCGAGCAGCTGCAGGCCGAGCTCGGCCACGTCCTGCTTGTGGTGCGCCGACACCAGCTTGCGGACGCTCGCGGTCGAGGCCGACGACAGGCCGGCGAGCGTGCGGGCCGTTGATCGCAGGCCGAGGATGGCGAGAGCGCTCCCCTCGCACAGCAGCACACCCAGGCGCTCCTGCACGTGCGGGAGTGCGGCCTGGCCCGTGCGGTCCGCCAGCCCGACGAGATCCTCGAGGATCGTGTCCATCACGGGACCCTCCGCGATGGCGACACGCTCGTTGTCCAGCGTTGTGCGGGCGTACTGCCAGCCGCGATCGACCTCGCCGACCACGCAATCGTCGGGCACGAAGACGTCGTCGAGGTGGACCTCGTTGAACATCTCGTGCCCGGTCATCTCCTTCAGCGGCCGGATGTCGATGCCGTCGCTCTTCATGTCGACCAGGAGGTAGGTGATCCCGGCGTGCTTGGGCGCGTCGGGGTTGGTGCGAACCAGGCAGATGGCCCAGTCGGAGAACTGGGCGATCGAGGTCCACACCTTCTGGCCGTTGACGAGCCAGCCGCCGTCGACGCGCTCGGCCCTCGTCGACAGGCCAGCGAGGTCCGACCCTGCACCGGGTTCGCTGAACATCTGGCACCAGGTGAGCTGGCCGTACAGGGACGGCTGCATGAATCGCTCGCGCTGCTCGTCCGAGCCGTGGGCGATCAGCGTGGGCAGGACCCAGTCCCCCATCACCAGCGGCGGAACCTTCACGCCGGCGCGGCGCAGCTCCTGCTGGATGATCAGCTGTTCCTGGGCATCCGCTCCTCGGCCCCACGGTTCGGGCCAGTGCGGGGCGAGGAACCCGTGATCGGCCAGGAACGCCCGCTGTTCGTGGCCCTCCAGTCCGGCGGCCTGGTCGACGAGGCTGCGGATCTGCTCTCGCGTGTCTCCGGCGTCCCCGACCTCGAGGGTCAGCACGCGCCGCGCGCCCTCGATGGCAAGCGTGGCGACCCTGGTCTGCCACGTGGCAGGATGGCCGACCAGCTGCCGCAGCGTCGTTGCCCGCCGCAGGTACAGGTGGGCGTCGTGCTCCCACGTGTAGCCCATCCCACCGTGGACCTGCACGCAGTCCTTGGCGTTGGTGACGGCCGCCTCCGGGCCGACCGCGGCGGCAGCAGCGCTGGCCAGGGCGCGTTGATCGCTGTCGCCCGCCGCCACGGCCGCGTCCCACGCGAGCGCCGCCGCCTCCTCCACTCGCACGAGCATGTCGGCACAACGGTGCTTGATGGCCTGGAACTCGCCGATCAGGACGCCGAACTGCTCGCGTGTGCGCGCGTAGCCCGTCGCTTCGTCGAGACACCAGGCGGCCACCCCGGCCGCCTCGGCCGCAAGCAGGACGACGCCGAGGTCACGCACCGTGTCGGCGTGCATGCCCTCGAGGACACGCTCGAACGTCACGTGTACGTCGTTCGCGATCACCCGGGCGACGGGGCGCGTTCGATCGAGGCTCTCCCTGGTCCGGACCTCGACAGCCTCGGCGTCGACCACCACCCAGACGTCACCCACCTCGCCGTGGGCACCGAGCACGAGCCGATCGGCCGTGGCGCCTGACAAGACGACGGGTGCCTCGCCGCGCACGACCCAGCCGTCGTCGGTCGAGGCGGCGGTCAGGCCTGCCGGCTCGAGGGCCACGGCCATCGTGACACGGCCGTCGACGACCATCGGGAGCAGTTCCTTGGCCAGGGCCCGCGAGCCCGACTGCTGGACCAGCAGGCTGCCGAGCATCGTGGGAAGGATCGGTCCTGGCACCAGTGCGCGGCCGAGCTGCTCGCACACGACCGCGAGCTCGACCATGCCTGCGCCGCTGCCGCCGAACTCGTCGTCGAGGTGCAGGCCCAGAAGGCCCTGGTCGGCCAGCGCCGGCCAGAACTCCGGGCGTGCGGCTGGGTCGCTGGTGTACGCGGCCCGCGCGACCTCGGCCGGCGCGTGGCGTTCGGCCCATCGGCGGACGGAGCTGGCCAGCTCCTCGTGCTCGGGCGTGACGGCGATGCTCAACGGGCTGCTCCTGTCCGCTCTCAGCTGCTGGTCAGCCCAGTCGCTCGATGATCGTGGCGTTGGCCATGCCGCCGCCCTCGCACATCGTCTGCAGTCCCCAGCGTCCGCCGCTGCGTACCAGCTCGTGCAGGAGCGTGGTCATCAGTCGCGCACCCGAGCACCCCAGCGGGTGGCCCAGGGCGATCGCTCCGCCGTTGACGTTCGCCTTGTCGAGGTCGGCATCCAGCTCGCGCTGCCATGCGAGGACGACGGATGCGAACGCCTCGTTGATCTCGACGACGTCGATGTCGTCGAGGGTCAGCGCAGCACGCTCGAGGACCTTGCGCGTGGCGGGAATCGGGCCCGTCAGCATCTCGATGGGATCGGTGCCGGCGACCGCGTAGGCATGGACCCGCGCCAGCGGGGTCAGCCCGAGCTCGGCAGCGCGCTCGGCGCTCATCACCAGCACTGCTGCCGCGCCATCGCTGATCTGGGACGAGTTGCCGGCCGTGATCACGCCGTCCTCGCGAAATGCCGGCCGCAGGTTCGCGAGGGTCTCGAGCGAGCTGTCCGGCCGGATGCCCTCGTCACGCGCAAACTCGACCACGCCGTCGTTGGTCTCGACCTTGATGGGAACGATCTCGTCGGCAAACCGGCCCTCGTCCGTGGCCCTGGCCGCGCGGCGGTGGCTCTCGACGCTCAGCGCGTCGAGCTCACCCCGGTCGAGGCCCCACTTCTCGGCGATCATCTCCGCCGACAGGCCCTGTGGCACGAGGCCGCCCCGGTCGGCGTAGCGCGCGATGAGATCGGGGGTGAACGGCCACCCGTTGTCACCCTGCAGGGAGGCACCCATCGGCAGGCGCGTCATCGATTCGACGCCCGCGGCGATCACCGTGTCGTATGCCCCGGCTGCGACACCTTGGGCGGCGAAGTGCAGGGCCTGCTGGGAGGATCCGCAGGCGCGGTCGACCGTGGTCCCGGGCACCGACGCGGGCAGCCCGGCGCTGAGGACCGCGTTGCGCGCGATGTTGCCGGCCTGCTCCCCCACCTGGGTGACGCAGCCCATGATGACGTCGTCGACCTGGGCAGGATCGATGCCCGTGCGCTCGACGAGTGCCCGCAGCACGTGGGCTGCGAGGTCGACCGCATGGGTGCCCTTGAGCATGCCGTCCCGTCTCCCGACGGCGGTCCGGACGGCGTCGACGATGACCGGGTCGTTCATGTTGGCTCCTTCGTGTGGACGCGAACGTTAATCGCGAATAGCATCCCCTGCAACGCGGTGGAGCAGCGGCCCACCGGGTCCGACCCCGTCGGCCACGGCCGCCCTCACCAGTTGGAGGCGCATGCCGAACGCGACCGAGGACACCACGCTCGTCAGCGAGCGAGTCGACCGGCTGCTCGCGGACCATCCGCCGTCGCGTGTCAGCCCGGAGGCGTTCTGGGCCGCCCAGTTCGACCTTGGGCTGGCGTGGGTCCACTTCCCCGAGGGCCGCGGGGGGCTCGATGTCGATCCCAGGCTGCAGGACCTCGTCGACTCACGGTTGCGCGAGGCCGGGGCGCCGAGCAACCGGCTGGTCAACTTCATGGGTGTCGGGATGGCCGCGCCGACGATCGTCGCCTACGGCTCGGAGGAGCACAAGGACCGGTTTCTGCGTCCCATCTGGACCTGTGAGGAGATCTGGTGCCAGCTGTTCAGCGAGCCCGGCGCCGGGTCGGACCTGGCGGGGCTGTCCACGATGGCCGTGCGCGAGGGTGACGAGTGGGTCGTCAACGGCCAGAAGGTGTGGACGACGATGGCGCACGTGGCGAAGTGGGCGATGCTGCTCGCGCGCACGGACGCCGATGTTCCCAAGCACAAGGGGCTGACGTACTTCCTGATCGACATGGAGCAGGCAGGCGTCGAGGTCCGACCCCTGCGGCAGCTGACCGGCGATGCCGAATTCAACGAGGTCTACCTCACCGATGCGCGGGTCCACGACCACATGCGCGTCGGCGAGGAGGGCGAGGGTTGGACGGTCTCGATGGGCACGTTGATGAACGAGCGGGTGGCGCTCGGCGACATGAGCAACGCCCCGCGCGGCTCCGGGCCGATCAGCCACGCGCTGCGCGTGTGGCGCGGCCGGCAGGGTGACGACCCGGTGAAGCGCGACCAGCTCGTCCGGCTCTGGATCGAGACCGAGCTGACGCGGCTGACCGCGCTGCGGGCGCAGGCGAAGCGGGACCGTGGTGTCCCCGGCCCCGAGGGCGCGGTCGGCAAGCTCGCCATGACGCTCGCCGTCCAGTCGACGTGGGAGTTCGTCACGACCCTCCAGGGCCTCGACGGCACCGTGGTCGACCACTACGACCTGGTCCGTCCGACCGTCATGAGCGAAGAGGCGCTGAGCGATCGCGAGGACATCGACCTCGCGAAGGCGTTCCTGACGACGCGAGGCACCTCGATCGGCGGCGGCACGACCCAGATCGCCCGCAGCGTCCTCGCCGAGCGGGTCCTGGGCCTCCCGGGCGACGTCCGCGTCGACAAGGACGTGGCCTGGCGCGACGTGCCTCGGAGCTGAGCAGTGGTCGACGACACCGGCGTGGTGCGGGGCCACGATCTCGAGATCACCGGGGCGGGCGGGCTCGCGCTCGCAGCGACCTCGTGGGGTCCTGCGGAGGGTGACGGCGTGCTCTTCCTCCACGGGTTCGGCCAGACCCGGCACGCATGGGACGGCGTTGCCGAACGAATCGCCGGGTGTGGCTGGCAGGTGCTCGCCCCGGACATGCGCGGGCACGGCGACAGCCCGTGGGCCGACGCGTACCGGCTGCCTGACTTCATCGAGGACGTGCGCGCGGCCGCCGACTGGTTCGCATCGCCGCCGGTCGTGGTCGGGGCCTCGTTCGGCGGGATCCTGGCGCTCTTCGCTCACCACGAACGGCCGCTTGCCCGCGCGCTCGGGCTCGTCGACGTGGTCCCCCACTTCGACCGCCAGGGGGGTCGGCGGGTCCAGGCCTTCATGGCCGAGCACCGGGAAGGGTTCGCGAGCCTCGACGAGGCGGCGGCGGCCGTCGACGCGTTCCTGCCGAACCGGCAACGACCCGACAACGTCAACGGGCTGCTTCGCAACTTCGTCCACGACCCGGGCTCCGGCCGCTACCGGTGGAAATGGGACCCGCGCTTTGCCTCGGGGGTGGACTGGCTGGCCGACGCCCCCGGTGACCTCGACGCCGTGAGCGCCAGCGTCCGTGACCGCATGACCGTGGCCGCGAAGGCGCTGTCGATCCCGACGCTGCTGGTGCGCGGGCGGTTGAGCAACTTCGTCTCTGAGGAGGCTGCCCGGGCATTCCTCGACCTCGTGCCGCACGCGGTCTACGCGGACGTGCTCGGCGCCGGCCACATGGTCGCCGGCGACCGTAACGACGCCTTCGGGGCGGCGGTACTCGACTTCCTCGGCGGCCTCAGCGAGTGAGGACCGTGCAGGCGGATACGCCAGGTGCCCCGTAGACCTGGGTGAAGCCGACCCGTGGCTCGTTGCGGACCTGGCGCTCGCCGGCGTCGCCTCGCAGCTGCGTGACGACCTCGATCACCTGCCGCATCCCGGAGGCCGCGATCGGCTCACCGTTGGCGATCAGGCCGCCGTCGGTGTTGATCGGCAGCTCGCCGTCGATCTCGGTCGCGCCGCGGGCGATCAGCTCCTCCTGTTCCCCGTCCTCGCACAGCCCGGTCTCGGCCATGTGGATGATCTCGGCGCCGGACTCGGAGTCCTGGACCTGTGCCACGTCGACCTCGTCGGGTCCGATGCCTGCCTGTGCGAAGGCGGCGGCCGCGGCGTCCGCGGTCGGGGCCGGCGTCTGCTCGGCGGCAAGCCATGGACTGAAAACCTCGAAGGTGCCGAACCGGCGGGAGCGCAAGGCCGCACCCTTGAGGAACACCGGAGTGTCCGTGAACTCGCCCGCACGATCGGTCCGGCACAGCACCACGGCCGCCGCGCCCTCGTCCGGCGAGCAGAACATGTACTGGGTGAGCGGATGGTTGAGCATCCGCGAGGCAAGGATCTCCTCCTCGCTCAGTGGCTTGCGCCGCCAGGCGTTCGGGTTCTTCGCACCGTTGCGGAAGTTCTTGGCCGCGACCCGCGCCAAGGTCTGCTGGGTGATGCCATGGTCGTGCATGTACCGCTGGATCTTCATCGCAAAGAACTGGGTCGTGACGAACATGCCCATCTCGCCGTACCAGGCGGGCAGGCCGTGCACCTCCGGATCCGCGTTGAAGTGCCCGCGCGGGTGCTTGTCAAAGCCGACGGCGACCGCGACGTCCTGGGCGCCGGACTCGATCGCGCTGGCTGCCATGAGCAGCGCGGTACCGGCGGTTGCGCACCCGTTGGCGACGTTGACGAACGGCAGGCCCGTCAGTCCCAGCTCGGTCACCAAGCTGTCGGGCATCGTGTCACCGTGACTGTCGGGCAGGACGACGCCGAGGCTGCCGCCGAAGGCGACCTGGACGTCCGACCAGCCGATCCCGGCGTCCGCCAGTGCCTGGCGCGTTGCGAAGGCTCCCATCTGGAGCCCGGTGCGCCCCTCGAACCGACCGAACGGGTGCAGGCCAACTCCGACGATCGCGACGTTCATGCCTGCTCCTCACGGACCGGGCGGAACGCGAACGTGCGCACGCCGCCCCGCTCGTCGCTGGTGGCCATCTCGACGGAGGTCAGCTCCATGGCCTGCCCGATTTCGACGTGCTCGACATCGGTGTCGACCAGTGGGCTTTCGACCATGACACCCTCGGGCAGCTGCACGTAGCCGAGCAGCCATGGCGTGAAGGTCTCGTCGGTCTCGGTACCGACGTAGGGACGCTTGGGCAGGAACCCCTGCGTCGTCCAGGTCCACAGCGTCCCGCGGCGGCTGAGCGGCGTCTCCTCGACGGCGGCGCTCCCGCACTTCGGGCATCCGTCGAGACGCGGAAAGGTCACCGTTGCGCACCCGGAACAGCGTCCCCCGACGAGCTGGAGCCGGTCAGCCTCCCACGTGGCAACGGTCGGGTCGATCGGCGCGGAGGCACTCACGCCGTCTCCTCCCTTGCTGGCGGCCCAACGTTAGTTGTGATTCACATTCACGGCAAGGATGGCCGGCTCAGCTCGGCCGCGCCTCGCAGCCGATCGACTCGAGGAAGGCGTCCGATCCGGACGTGTCACCTGCCAGACTCCCTTCGACTCCGCGCGCGACCCCGAGCATGCTGCCCATCGGGGCGGGCGGGGCGACGGGCACGGCCTGGGGGAACAGCTCGAGAATGGCGTCGTCGATGTCGCACGCCACGATCTCGTCCGGGAATCCGAAAATCAGGCACAGGTCGAGGATGGGGACCTGGTAGAGCAGCAGCGCGCCAAGCAGGGCACCGAACCCGGGGATCGAGTCGCCGGCGAGTCCGGCAACAACGCCGCCCATGCCGCCGGGGAGCGCAACGATGCTGCAGAACAGGAACAGTGCGGGCGCCACGGAGTCCGCGAAGGGCTTCACGGGCTCAGGGACCTCAGGTATCGGCAGCTCAGGCGGGACCGGGATGGCCTGCGCCAGCTGGAACAGCAGTGAGTCCTCCGGGTCCTGGGCTCCCTCGTCCTCTTCCGGGGTGGGGACGCCGGCGGGGCCGGGCGCAACCGGGGGCCACCCGGGAGCAAGGTCAACGATGTCACGCAGGTCGAGCGGACCGGCGCCGCTGCCCGGTGTCGGCACGGCCGGGGATGACGGATCGACGACAGAGGCATCCGGTTCGTTCTCGGACGATGGACCAGGCGCTGCCGCAGGGTCGGGGAGATCCACCGGCAAGGCCTCAGCGGGTGTCTCCAGCGTCGTCGGGACGACGAACAGTGCGAGCAGCGCCAAGACGGTCAGGACGGCACCGAACGGGCGCCACGAGCCGCCCGTCGAGGCGGGCCCGGTCTCCAACTGGCTCTCGCTCATGTCATCCATGCCCCTCGAAAGTGAATCATCGATAGCGTTCCGGGGCAACGGGTTGCGTGCCCGTGGCACTGCACTCCCCGGGCGGTCATCCGCTGCCCTTCCCGATGAGCTCACGCTCGGTTCCCGCCGCCGCGGCGGCGCCCTGCAGGAACACCGAGCGCACCAGGTCACCACGATCCAGCAGCTCATGCGCGGGACCGTCGAAGCCGATCCTCCCACGCTCCATGAAGTAGGCGTGGTCAACGAGGGACAGGGCGATGTTCACCGACTGCTCGACGAGGACCACAGCCGTTCCCCCAGCATTGATGCGCCGGACCATCTCCAGGAGCTCAGCGACGATCACCGGTGCCAGGCCGAGCGACAGCTCGTCGATGAGCAGCAGCCGTGGCTTCAGCAGCAGGACCTTGCCGAGCGCGAGCATCTGCTGCTCGCCACCGGACAGCACGCCTGCAGGAAGGTTGCGCCGTTCACCGAGCCGCGGGAAGGCGTCGAACGTCGCGTCAAGACCCGCGTTGAGGGCGCGCCGGTCGCGCCCGATCGTGTGACCGAACACTCTCAGGTTGTCGACCACCGTCAGGGGGTCGAAGACCGCCTTGCCGCCCGGGATCTGCGAGATCCCCATCGTCACGCGGCGCTCCGCGCCCACGAACGTGATGTCCTCCCCGGCGAAGTGAATGGCACCCCGGCCGGGCAGCTCGAGCCCCGAGATGACCTTCAGCAGCGTGGACTTGCCGGCCCCGTTCGTCCCCAACAGCGCGACGATCTCGCCATCGTCCACGGTGAAGTCGACGTCGAACAGGACCTGCAGCTGGCCATACGAGAAGTCGATGCCCTGGCAGGTGAGCAGGTGGGACGGTGGCGCGGCGGTGGGCTGGTCTCCTTGCGCGTCGAGGGCAGCGACCTCGCGAACCAGGGAACGTGCCTGCAGGAGCGCGACGAAGCCGACGACGGCCAGGGACCCGACGGTGGCAGCCGTGCCGAAGCGACGCTGGACGCCGCCGAGCACGAACAGCCCGACGGGGCCACCCGCCAGGACGAGGGCCGTGACAAGGAGCGTCGGCACCCATCCCCGAGCTGGTCCGCGAGCATGCAGCGCCGCACCCGCCGCCAGCACGAGCAGGCCCACCAGGCCGGCCATGCCCACGCCGATGGCCGCCACCGCCGCGAGCCGATGCCCGGGCGACCAGGCGACGAGCCACGCAACGACGGCAACGGCGGCGACCGCGGGACCGAGCCCGATCACACGCTCCATCCCTGCCTCGGCGCGGCGCTGGGCGGCCTGCCCAAGTCCAACGAGCACGATCACTGCGACCGCCCAAGCGCCGGCGATGGCAGTCGGGCGGGCCAATCCCTGCTGTCCCCAGGTCCATTCCACCAGGTCGAGGCCGAGGTGGGTGGCCGGCACCAGCGCCAGCCCGACCACCATGGACAGGGCAAGGGCCCGGCGAACCACCGGCGAGCTGGTGGCGCGGCGGAGCTCGTCGTTCGAG
>Ga0302046_10000468_pt1 | contig 41005 bp, 31 predicted proteins | sample RVTome_11_FD_200261 | JGI IMG/M metagenome (GOLD analysis project Ga0302046, IMG submission 200261) | Soil microbial communities from uranium-contaminated site in the Upper Colorado River Basin, Wyoming, United States - RVT147D111 (version 2) ...
TTCATCTGCATCATGCGCTTTCGATATTCCGGCGTCAGCAGCGACAGCATCGTGGCGGTCTGGAGGTTCCGCCCGTAGATCCACTGCTCGTCTCTGTCCGCGCGGACGTACCAGCCGTCCCAGTCCGGCAGGGTCTCGCGCGTATGCGGGGTCGGGCCGCCGTCGGCTTCAGCCTCGGCCTTGAGTGCCTCGTAGTGCTCTTCCGCCGTGCGATGAGCATACGGGCTCACGATGTCCTCGGTCGCGCGATCGAGGCCGCAGTCACCCCATTCCCCGACGCGCTCGTCGCGCCACATGTCCGTGAGCTGGCGCGGCGTGTTGCAGCGAGCGTAACGCGGGTCGGTCCAATGCTCCCGGTCGAGATAGAAGTTCTCGGTCGTAAAGAGATCCGTGGGAAGCGGGTCCATGCCCGCGGGCGGCGATGACTGCGCTAAAGTGATGCCTATGGGCCACGCCGCCAAAGCGGCGCAATACGCGAAAACGAATCGGCAGTCGAACATGGTTAGCGAAAAACTATAGCACCACACGAATTTTCCAGCCAGTTTGGGCCTAGGTTCATTTGACTAAAGGGAGTCCTGATGACCGACGCAAGAACAGCCGCGCTCAGCGCCGAAGCCGTCGCTGAGATGCGTGGTAGCCGCTATCCCAGCCCGTTCGATGCGCCCTGCCAGGCAAGATCGAATCGCCGACTCGGCGATGCTTTCGGGCTGACGCATTTCGGCGTGAATCTGCTGACCCTGCCGCCGGACGCCTGGTCCTCGCAACGCCACTGGCACACGCGCGAGGACGAGTTCATCTACGTGCTGGAAGGTAGCCCAACGTTGATCACCGACGAAGGAGAAACGCGACTTTCGCCTGGAACTTGTGCCGGATTTCGTGCCGGCGTGAGCAACGGTCATCAGATCGTCAACAACGGCAGCGCAACGGCGAAACTGCTCGTCGTCGGTGCCAGGAATCCTGGCGACGACGTGTATTATTCGGACATCGACATGCGGATACTCGCTGCAACAGGACGCTTCGAGCATCGCAACGGTGACCCCTACGAGTAGCGCTCACTCGTAGTTGAGCACCTCCGCCGGCCGGACGCGCGAACTCTTGAGCGCCTGCCCGCCGACGGTGACCCACGCCACGAGCAAGGTCAAGATCAGGCTCAAGACGAACGGCAACGGCCCGAGCGGGATCCTGTGCATGAATAAGCTCAGGTACACATTGGCTGCCAGAAACGCGAGCGGCCACGCGATGAGATTGGCGATCACCACAGGCCTGCTGAAATCCTTGAGCATCAGGCGCACGATGTCCCGGGCGCTAGCGCCGAGTGTCTTGCGCACCCCCATCTCGTGACGCCGGCGGCTCGCGACTTGGATCGCCATGCCGAGCAGACCGACGAGGGAAATGAAGAACGCCATCAGCGCGAGCGTCGTGAAGAGCTGATTCATGCGCCCAAAGGTCTCGTAGGTCTCTTCGAACACCTCGTCGAGAAAACGCCGGCTGCGCGGCATCGACGGCGACAGGCGACTCCACATCGCATCGATCGCTTCAAGAGCTCCAGCGACGTCGTTGCGATCGAGGCGCACGAGCTGGATCTCGAAGTCCTTGCTCAGCAAGAAATAGTTTGCGCTTACGCCGAACCCGGAAAAGTGCAGCGGCCTGTTCTCGACGACCCCGATGATTCGAAGCTGCTGAGCAGACGTGGCGCCCGGGCCACTGCCTTCTGGCCAGTACACGATCTGGTCGATAGTGGCTTGCGGGGATTCGAACCCGAGCTCTCGCGCAAAATCGCGGTCGAGCACCGCGCTGAGCGGCCGATCGGGATCCCGTTCGCCGGAGGGCGGCATCATGTCTTCACCGTGCTCGCGGTCGAATACGCGGCCCGCGACGACCGGAATATCGAATACCTCGAAAAAGTCGTAGCCGACCACGTTGGAGAATACGGATTGCCCCATCGTCGTCGACTCCGGCGATCGAGACACCAAGTTGATGTTGACGCCACCTCCCCAAGGCGGGTTTCCCGCAGACGTTACTCCACGGACCTGTGGAAGCCGCGCAAGCTCCATCTGCAGCGTTTCCTCGCTGACCCCGGTTAGTCCGATGGCATTGTCAATGAGGACTATCGGTTCGCTGATCGCGCCAAGCCCGTTGCTACGCAGCTCGAGGTTCTGCGCATACATCACGATCACGACGATCAGCAGAAAGCTCGCCGCGAGAAACTGCGTGCCGACCAGAATCGTCGACATGCGCTTCGGACCCGATCGGAGGCGGCCTAGGCGTAGGGCCTCCACCGGCCTGATGCCCGAGAGGACGATCGCGGGATAAGCGCCGGAGACGAATGTGACGAGCACGAGCAAAACCAGGACAAACAGGTAAAAGTCCATGGCCGAGAGTGTCGCGACCGAAGCGAGATCGATCTCGATGCTCGCCCGCAAGGCTGGAACCAGCAGCAACATCCCAAGAACCGAAATACACAGCGCAGCCGAAACCAGCACGCCGGACTCAAAGAAATATTGGAACGCGACCTGAAGCCGACTTGCGCCGACGACCTTGCGAAGCGCCACGTCGCGGGCGCGTCTGAAGGCGCGGGCCGTGGCGAGATTCGCGTAGTTCACGCACGCGATAGCCAAGATCAATGCGCCGAGCACGAACAGGATCGTCGTGATAGAGAGAAAGTCGCTGGCCGGACCGAACAAGTTGCTATCGAGCGTCGTGACGCCATGTGCCGCGAGCGGCACGGCACCAACCTCAAGGCTGAATCTGCTGAGCTCCTCCGCGGATAGTCGCCGGCTCGCAAAGTCAGCGAGCTGCTCGTCTAAGCGCTCTCCGGTCAACGACCCGTCTTCCGGGAGCAGTGCATGAGTCGCGCAGCAATAGTTCGCGAACCAGTTCTCCTGGGGCTCCGGCAACTGCTCGAGGTCCGGATCGTTCGCTCGCGCCCTAGCCAACCGGATTTGATCCCAGATATCCCAGGTTCCGAAGAAATCGATCTCTTGCATATGCGAAGGCTCGGCGATGGCCTCGATGACACCCGTGACGGTCACATCCACTTGGTTGGCGAGGTTCACACCTTTGCCGATCGGATCTTCGTCGCCGAACAGGCTCCTCGCCGTTTCTTCGGTTAGCACGACGCTCAGAGGTCTGCTCAGCGCCGTTTGCGGATCGCCGGCGAGAAACGGCAAATCGAAGATCCGTGAGAATGCGGGGTCGACGAGCATTCGCGTGGCACGAATTCCACGGTCATTTGTCGATATCGAAACATCACTCGCAACGACCGAGCGTGCGACGGCTTCCAGCTCCGGGTACTCCGTTTCGATATACCTCGCGTAGAACTCGTTCGTATAAGACCATGTGCCCGTGCTGAGATTTTGCTCCGGAATCGCAAGCGCGGCCGTAATGATGTAGGTCCGGTCTGTCTTCGCGAACTGCCCGTCACTGTGCTGCCAATAGCGCACGATCGCATACGCGGTCATTACGCAGACCAGACCTATGGACAGCGTGAGCACGCCGATCGCCGTCGACAATGGCTGACGCAGAATATCCCTAAGGGAAATCGTCAGGTAATGCCTGAGCATTCGGGCTAACCGTCAGATCGCTAGCTTATTCGCCGGCACGACGCGGCCGTCGAGCAGATTGATGATGCGGTGCGCGCGCTCGGCGTGGCTAGGCGAGTGCGTCACCATGAGTATGGTTGCCCCCTGCTCGTTGAGCGTCCCGAGCATGCCCATGACCTCTTCGCCGTTCTTCGTATCGAGATTCCCGGTCGGCTCGTCGGCGAGGATCAGCTTGGGATCGTTGACGACTGCGCGTGCGACGGCGACGCGTTGCTGCTGGCCGCCCGAGAGCTGGTCGGGGCGGTGCTTGGCCCGCGCGCTCAAGCCGACGAGCTCGAGCGCCTCGCGAACGAGATTGCGCCGCTGCGCCTTCGGCACGTTCTGGTACAGCAACGGCAGCTCGACGTTCTCATAGACGTTGAGCTCGTCGATGAGATTAAAGCTTTGGAAGATGAAGCCGACGTTGCCCTTGCGCAGGTTCGCAAGTCGCTTCTCGTTGTAACGCGAGACCTCATCGCTCCAGAAGAAATACTCGCCGCTCGTGGGCGCGTCGATCAGACCGACGATATTGAGCAAGGTCGACTTGCCGCAGCCTGACGGGCCCATAACGGCCACGAACTCGCCCTCGTTGATCTCGAGGTCGACATTGTCAAGCGCGATGGTTTCGAGCTCTTTGGTTCGATAGAACTTGCTGACAGTGGATAGTCTGATCATCTCCCTTCCCCCCTCGGAAGTGCTGGCGCGCCTAATCCTGAAACTGAATGCGGTCGAAATTCATGAAATTGCTGTAGCTCGAGGTAATCACGGACTCGCCGTCGTCCAGACCGTCGAGCACCTCGATCCCCTCGGGGTTGCGCCGGCCCAGTCGGATGTTGCGGCGCTCGGCATAGTCGCCCGACGGCGCCAGCACGAAGACCCATTGACCGCCCGCGTCTTCATAAAACGGACCGTTTGCCAACACCAAGGTGTCCGCCGGCTGCCCGATCTCCAAGCGCATCCGCAGGGTCTGCCCGCGCCTGATGCTCTGTGGCGCAGCGCCGATAAACTCGAGATCGACCTCGAACTGCCGATTCTGAACGCCCGGATAGACCTTCGAAATCTCCAGAAGATACTCGTCGCCCGCGATATCGACCGTCGCGCGCTGGCCGATGATGATTCTCGCCAGGTAGAACTCGTCGATCAGGGCCGTGACCTTGAAGGCGTTGACCTGGTCGATCTGCCCAATGCGCACGCCCGGCGCCTTCGACTCGCCGACGTTCGCTTCGAGCAAGGTGAGCTGCCCCGAGATCGGCGCGATGATCGTCAGGTCGTCGAGATTCTGCCGCGCGATATCGAGATTGGCGTTCATCGCATCGAGCGCCTCACGCAGGCTTTTCATCTGCGTGCCTTGAAACCGTGCATCTACGGCTTGCGCCTCCTGCACTGCTTCTTTCAAGCCTTGGTAATAGACGAGCTTGTCCTCGAGGTCGTCGATCTCGGTCTGCGTTGTTCCTCCGGTATCGACGAGCGGCCGACGCTGCGTAAAATACCTCTCGGTGAGCACGAGCTGGTATTCGATTTCCAACAGCTCGCGCTGGCGGTTCAGCCGGCTCTGCTCGAAATTCAGCTCCGTGCTCGTCAGGAAATTGAGCTGCTCGGTGAGTTGCGCCTCGCGACCGATGACCTCGAGCTGCAGGCCGGTGTTCTTGAGCTTCACCAGCGGGGTGCCGGCTTCGACGACCACGCCCTCCTCGACAAACACCTCGGTGACCTGACCACCCTCGACCGCATCGAGGTAAACCGTCGTCAACGGCACGACGTTGCCCGTGATCGGAATGTATTCGTGGAAGGTGTCGTAGCTGACCCGCGAAACCGTCAGGCGCTCCGAGCCGACCGTCAGGGTCCGGCTCAGCCCGTAACGCACGTAAACGTAGCCCAGAGCCGCTACGAGCGCCGCACCGCCAAGCACCATGGCCATGCGCTGTGGTGTCCACCAGCGCCGCTCGATGCGCCGGTCCATCGGCGAAAGCACCACCTCGTCGGGGTCCGGGGCCGGCGCCTTCGATCTGAGTCGGGTTATTTCCATGTGTATTGCCTATACAATACAGTAACACTGTAATACAATACCTGCCAGATGCCAATAGCTATGTAGACGTTCCGCCGAGCCGCGCGGTTACAGGGAATTCAGCACTCCGACGACGATGACGCAGCGGATACGCACCTGGGACGATGACCGGCCGATCTACCGGCAGCTCATGGAGGAGCTGATCGCCGGGATCCTCAACCGCACCTATCCCGAAGGTGAGATGCTACCATCAGTGCGTCAGCTGGCAGACAGCTATTTGGTCAACCCGTTGACCGTCGCCAGGGCCTATCGCGAGCTCGGTGAGCTCACCGAGACGCGCCGAGGCGTGGGCCTCATAGTCAAAGCGGGCGTTCGTGAGATTCTCTTGAAACGCGAGCGCGCGAAGTTCCTCAAGGAAGAATGGCCCACGATTCGCGAGCGCATCGAGTCGCTAGAGATCGACACGGATACCCTTCTGGCCGTGCCCAAACGGTAAATTGCAATGCGGTGATCGCCATCGAGTCATGCTCACAAGCTACGTCATCGTCTCACTGCGCCACCTGACAAACCAGAGGTTGTACTCGGCCATCAACGTCATCGGCCTAGCGATCGGGCTCGCATGCTGCATTCTGATTACAATTTTCGTCCGCTACGAGCTGAGCTATGACCGCCACTATGCGAACGCCGATCGTATCTATCGGATCTCAAGAGACTTTTTCACCCTGGACGGCAGCCCACGGAATCTTTTAGCCGCCAATGCGCCCGTCGTCGCCGAGCTACTCGAGCTCGATTTTCCGCAGATCGAGGCAGCGGCGCGCATCACGTGTTGCCCGAGCATTGTCATCTCGAGATCGGATGTGACGTTCTACGAGCAAGGCGCGCTCGCGGACAATGAGCTGCTTGAGATATTCGATTTCGACTGGTTGCACGGTGACCCTTCACGCGCTCTGAGCGAGCCCTATACCCTCGTGCTCACCGAGAGCGCGGCGAGAAAATACTTTGGCGACGAGCCGGCGATGGGCCAGGTGCTCACGGTGGAGAATCAGTGGCCGGTGAGGGTCACCGGCGTCATCCGCGACTTGCCGGAGAACACGCATCTGGATTTCGACTATCTCCTATCGCTACCGACGGCTGTCGCCGTCTACGGGGAGCAGTATCTCGAAGGCTGGAGCAGCAACAATTTCCATACCTACGTGCTGCTCGAGGATGGCGCCGATATCGAGGAAATACAAAGCCAATCCGACGCGTTCTTCGAGCGGCATTTCGAGCCGGGCTCGAGCGCCTACACGGGCTACACGGCTTTTTCCTTGCCCGACATTCATCTGCGCTCGAACCGCGCCTTCGAGATGGGCTTTCCGGGCAGCATCAGCACCATCTATGCATTCAGCGCGATTGCGGCGTTCGTGCTCCTCATCGCTTGTATCAATTTCGTGAATCTGTCCACGGCGCGCTCGATGCAACGTGCCAAGGAAGTGGGCGTGCGCAAGGCGGTCGGCGCGCATAGAGCCCGGCTCGTCAGACAGTTCCTAGGCGAATCCATTCTGATAGTGCTCGTCGCGATCATTCTCGCCCTATTGCTGGTCGAGCTCGCGCTCCCGGTGTTCAGCAACTTCGTGCAAAGAGACCTGGTATTGGAGTACTTCGGTGATGGCTCTGCCTTGCCGCTGCTGGGCCTTCTTGCCCTGACGATCGGGATCGTCGCGGGCAGCTATCCTGCCTTCTATCTGTCGTCCTTCGAGCCGGCTCGCGTGCTCAAAGGTGACACCGCGCGAGGTGGCTCGGCATTTGCGTTGCGCCGATTGCTCGTCGTGCTTCAGTTCTCGATCTCGATCACCTTGATGATTGCCACGGCGGTCGTGTATTCGCAAATGCGCTATGCGGACAACATCGATCTTGGCTACGACAAGGATCAGATAGTCGTCCTCGCGGCGTCGCCCACGGTTGGATTCGGCAGCGAATGGACAACTTTCCGGCAACAGCTCCTGGCCCATCCCGAGATTGCCCATGTCACCGCCTCGCGCCTTACGCCGGGAAGCTTGAACAGCGATTCGACGGGCTTGTTATACGAAGGGGGTGGTCCGGGTGACCGATCGATGCCCTTCATGTTCGTAGACTACGATTTCTTCGAGACCTATGAGATCGAGCTACTGGCCGGTCGTACGTTCTCCGAGAAATTCGGCAACGACTGGATGGCCCGTCCCACCGAAGGCAAGCCTCGCCCGGAAGCGGCGTACATTCTCAATGAGCTCGCCACCCGGCAAATGGGATGGGGCCCCGAAGAAGCCATCGGTAAGTGGCTGGAGATCAGCTTCTTTGACACGCCCGGGGAAGTCGTAGGGGTCGTCGCCGACGTGCACTTCGAGTCCATGCATAGCGCCATCAAGCCGATCATATACATGATTCCCCCCGCGCAGATGTTCGGCGCGCCATCCTTGATGTTTGCTTCGATCAGGATCACGGGCCGTGATCTCGGCGGGACCCTCGAGCATATCGACGCGACTTGGGCCCAGTTCGTGCCAGGCGTGCCGGTCAACAGGCGATTCTTGGATGAGGACTTCGAGTCGCTGTATCTCAGTGAGCACCGGCAGGCTCAACTACTGACGTTCTTCTCCGTTCTCGCAATCCTTGTCGCCTGCCTCGGCCTATTCGGCGTCGCGCTGTTCTCTACCGAAAAGCGCAAGAAAGAGATCGGCATTCGCAAGGTCGCCGGAGGCAGCACTTGGAGCATCGTGGGCCTTTTGACAGCGGAATTCAGCAGATTGGTGCTGATCGCCTGCGTAGTCGCCTGGCCCGTGGTCTATCTGGCAATGAGGGCATGGCTCGAGAACTTCGCCTACCGCATCGGATTGAGCCCCCTAATGTTTGCGGGCGGCGGTCTGGCGGCCCTGCTCGTCGCTTGGCTGACGGTAGGCGGAGTGGCCTTTCGCGCGGCCACGATCAAACCGGCGGAGGCCTTGCGTGATGAGTAGCTTCAAGGGTTTGCAGCTCTCGTGACAAACGCTCGGCGAAAATCAAGCAGGCGAGGCTGCGGCCGCTGAGCACAAACTCACCGCCCTCCGGCAGAAGCTCCTGCTCACCATCGACCGTCGAGAACACGGAAAACCACCTGCCGGACGGGCCGACGCGAGGCAATCGCATCGTCACGCTGTCATCGACGGTATTGAAGAGCACCGCGACGGCATGCACATCGTCCGCGCCGGAGCCCGACCGCGTGTCGCACAGAAGCACGGTCATTGCGCGAATGTGTTGCCACTGCTCGGGCGAGAGCTGCTTTCCGTCGGGCCCGAGCCAATCGATGTCATGGAATCCGGCCGCGCTCCTCCTCCGCCCGTGCAGGTGCACTCGCTGCCTCAGCAGCGGAAGGTTGGCTCGCAACCGGATGAGCTTCCGAATCTGCCGCAGAAACGCGGGATCAGCATCGAGCCCCGACCAATCGAGCCAGCCGATCTCGTTGTCCTGGCAGTAGGCGTTGTTGTTGCCTGCCTGCGAGTTGCCGAGCTCGTCGCCCGCGAGCAGCATCGGCGTGCCCTGGGACAGTAATACCGTCGCGAGCATGTTGAGGCGCTGGCGCCTTCGAAGCGACTGAAGGCTGACGTCGTCCGTCGGGCCCTCCACGCCGTAGTTGTGGCTGTAGTTGTGCTGATGACCGTCGCGATTTTCCTCGCCGTTGGCCTCGTTGTGGCGATGCTCGTAGCTCACGAGGTCCGCCAGCGCGAAGCCGTCGTGGCTGGCAACGAAATTGATCGATGCCCACGGGCCGCGGCCGCTCGTGTCGAATCGATCCGCCGAGGCCGAATACACGTTCGCGAATTCGCCCAGCTTGCCGTCATCCCCCCGCCATAGCCGGCGCACGCCATCGCGGTAGCGATCGTTCCACTCGGCCCACCGCGGCGGAAATTGGCCGAGCTGGTATCCGCCGGGACCGACGTCCCAGGGCTCGGCGATGAGCTTGATCCCCGCCAACGACGGCTCCTTCTCGATCTCGAGGAAGAAGGGATGCTCGCGATGGTACCCCGTCGCCGTTCTCCCCAGCACCGCGGCGAGGTCGAAGCGAAAACCGTCGACACCCATATCTTCAACCCAATAGCAAAGGCTGTCCAGGATCAGTCGTCGCACCTGTGGATGATCGGCATTGATCGTGTTCCCCGTGCCCGTGTCGTTTATGTATTCGCTCGCGTTGCCCGGCATCAACCGGTAATAGCTCGAGTTGTCTATGCCGCGAAAGCTGAGCGTCGGGCCCAGATGATTGCCCTCGGCCGTGTGGTTGTAGACGACGTCGAGAATGAGCTCGAGCCCGGCGTCGTGAATGGCGTCGATCATTTCCCGGCACTCGTCGATCGGGCCGCTCCCGAGATAGCGGCTCGATGGCGCGAAGAATCCAATGGAGTTGTAGCCCCAATAGTTGGTGAGCCCGCGCTCGTGCAGGAAGTGCTCATCGATGAAAGCATGAATCGGCATGAGCTCGACAGTCGTGATGCCGAGCGACTTCAGATAGCTCAGCACCTCCCGGTTGCGCATGCCGCGGAACGTGCCGCGATCGGCATCAGGCACCGCGGCGTGCCGCATGGTGAAGCCGCGAACATGCGTTTCGTAGATCGTGGTCTCCGCCCACGGCACGCGGACCCCCGGCCGAGGCTTGGGCGACGTCCCGACGACGACGCTTTTCGGCACAAAGGGCGCGCTGTCGGCCGTGTTTTTTAGCGACAGGTCCGCCGGCCGGCTCGAATCGAAGCCGAAAACCTCCGGGCGCCAGCGAAGGGCGCCGCCGAGGGCTCTAGCGTACGGATCGACCAGCAGCTTGCTCGGATTGAAGCGGAATCCCGACACCGGATCGTAGCGCCCGTATACGCGATAGCCGTAACGCTGCCCGGGTTTGCAACCCGGGACGAAGCCGTGCCACACGTCGCCGGTTCTGTCCGGCAACCTGAGGCGCGCCGTCTCGTTGCCTTGACTGTCGAACAGACAAAGCTCGACAGCCTCGGCGTGCTCGGAAAACAGAGCGAAGTTGACGCCGTCGCCGTCCCAGGTCGCACCCAGCCGTTGATCGGAGCCTCGAAGAATCACACGCAGACGGGCGACAGGTGCCAGATATCGCGGTTGTAATCCCGCATCGTTCGATCGGTCGAGAACCGTCCCGACGCAGCGGTGTTGAGAATGCTCATCCGCGTCCAGCGCTCGAGCTGTTGGTAGGCGGCGCTTGCGCGCTGTTGCGCGTCGACGAAGGAACGAAAGTCCGCAGCAGTCATCCACTGATCGTGGGGATTCTTGATCGCGTGCAGCACGGCGTCCGTGGCATTGGATTCCACGCCGTTGAATACACCCTGCTCGATGAGCTCCATGATGCGGGCAAGGTCGACATCTCCGCCTATCAAGGCCATGGGATCGTAGCCGTTGCGCAGAGCTTCGATCTCCTGCACGGTCAATCCGAACAGAAAGAAGTTGTCGTCGCCGACCGCCTCCCGGATCTCGATATTGGCGCCGTCCAAGGTACCGATAGTCACGGCCCCGTTCATCATCAATTTCATGTTGCCGGTGCCGGATGCTTCCTTGCCCGCCGTCGAAATCTGCTCCGACAAGTCGGCCGCCGGGCAAATGAGCTCCATGGCCGACACGTTGTAGTCGGGCACGAACACGATCCTCAACCGGCCTTCGGTGATCGGATCGTCGTTGATGACGCGCGCAACCTCGTTGACGAATTTGATGATGTGCTTGGCCATCACATATCCGGGCGCGGCCTTGCCGCCGATGACGATCGCGCGTGCGGGCATATCGCCCGCATCGTTGCGCCGGATGCGGTCGTAAAGATGTATCGCATGCAATGCGTTGAGCAGCTGCCGCTTATATTCGTGAATGCGCTTGACCTGCACGTCGAACAGCATGCCGGCTTCGATGACGATACCCGTCCTCGACTCGATCATTCTCTTGAGCCGGAGCTTGTTGGCAAGCTTGACTTCTCTCCACGCTTGCTGAAATGCCGGGTCTTCCGCGTGGGCTCTGAGGCCGTGCAGCCGGTCCATGTCCGTGAGCCAGCCATCTCCTATCGTGCTGGAGATGAGCTCCGAGAGGCGAGGATTGCAGGCGGCCAACCAGCGGCGCTGGGTCACGCCGTTGGTCTTGCAGTTGAATTTTTCCGGACAGAATTCCGCGAAATCCCGAAACAGGCCTTTTTGGAGGAGCTCCGAATGAAGCTGGGCCACGCCGTTGACCGAAAAGCTTCCGACGATTGCCAGATGCGACATCCTCACCAGCGCGGGATCACCTTCCTGAATCAGTGACATTCGCGCGCGCCTGTCCACATCGTTCGGCCAACGCTCTCGCACCTGCTCGAGAAAGCGCGCATTGATCTCATAGATGATCTCCGTCGTTCGCGGCAGCAGGCGATTCAGCATCGCCACAGGCCAGCACTCGAGGGCCTCGGGCAGCAACGTATGGTTGGTGTAAGCCATCGTCGCGGTCGTGATCTTCCATGCCTCGTCCCAGGCAAGACCGTGCTCGTCGATCATTTGGCGCATGAGCTCCGGAACGGCGATCGCCGGATGCGTGTCGTTGAGCTGAAAGCAGTTCTTCGCCGCGAACTCGGAGAAATGCTCGCCGTGCCTCTCGGTCCACCGGCGTAAAGTGTCCTTCAAGCTTGCCGAGGCGAGGAAATACTGTTGTCTGAGGCGCAGCTCCTTGCCGCTTTCGCTGGCATCATTGGGGTACAGCACCATCGTGATATTTTCGGCATCGTTTTTCGCGGCTACCGCCTGAGTGTATCCACCGGCGTTGAATTCGGTCAGATCGAATGCCGAGGTCGCGGTGGCCGACCAGAGCCTCAAGGTATTGACGATGCCGTTTCGGTAGCCCGGCACGGGTATGTCGAACGGCACAGCGAGAATGTCACGCGTATCGACCCAGCGATGACGCTCGACGCCCTTCTCGTCGACGTAGGCTTCCCTTCGCCCGCCGAAGCGAACGCGCTGCGCATGCTCGAATCGCTCGATCTCCCAAGGGAACCCTTCCCGCAGCCACGGATCCGGTTCCTCGATCTGGTAGCCGTTCGCAATGCGTTGACGGAACATACCGTACTGGTAGCGAATGCCGTAACCCATGACCGGAAGGCCCAAAGTCGCGCAGCTATCCAAGAAGCAAGCGGCGAGCCTTCCCAAGCCGCCGTTGCCAAGGCCCGTGTCGTGCTCCTGCTCCAAGACGGTGCCTAGTGCAACACCGAGCCGGTCGAGCGCCGATCTCGATTCCTCCTCTATATCGAGATTCAGCAACGCGTTGTGCAGCAATCGCCCCATGAGAAACTCGAGCGATAGATAGGATACACGGCGCAGATCCTCGGCCTCGACAGCGAGATTGGTGCGGTTCCAACGCTCGACCAGGCGGTCGCGTACGGTATAGACGAGCGCCTGGTAGACGAACGGCGATCTCGAGTGCACCGCCAGTCGGCCGAGTGTGCGGCTGAAGTAGTGCGTGAAGTCCTCGAGGATCGCATCGGCGTCCATTTTCGGTGCGGGCGTTTGCAGTAAGCGTATGCCCGGGTCTTTCGCTTCTCTAGAGTCGGTCGCCATGTGCTCCTCTGCGGCTACGAGCCCGCCGTCCGCGGCTGCAGGATTACCGTTGCAAGCGGAGGCAAGCGCAACCTGAGGGAAAATGAACGCTCCCAATGCGGCACAGCCTCGGCCTCGGCCTCGACCGATCCCAGATTGCCGATACCGCTGCCGCCATATTCCGCGGCGTCCGTATTCAATCTTTCCGCGTAAGCACCGCCGCTGGGAACGCCGACGCGATAATCTTCACGGATGACCGGGGTCAGGTTCGTGACCACCACTACGAAATCGCCGTTTCGAGCGCGTCTGATCCAGGAAAACACGCTGTTATCCCGATCACCCCAATCGATCCACTCGAAACCCGCTGCATCGAAATCGTTGTCGTAAAGCGCCGGCGTCTCCCGGTACAGGTGATTGAGATCCCGGATGAGCCGCTGCACGCCTGAATGCCGTGCCTCGTCGCAGAGGTGCCAGTCGAGAGATTCGTCGTGATTCCACTCTCGCCTCTGAGCAAACTCGTTTCCCATGAATAGGAGCTTCTTCCCCGGGTAACCGTACATATAGCCGTAAAGTGCACGCAGGTTGGCGAACTTCTGCCACTCGTCCCCGGGCATGCGCTCCAGCAAGGAGCCCTTGCCATGAACGACTTCGTCGTGCGAAAGGGGCAGAACGAAGTTTTCCGTGAACGCGTACATCAAACCGAAGGTCATTTGGTCGTGATGGTACTTCCGATGCACGGCATCCTCATGCATATAAGCCAAAGTGTCATGCATCCAGCCCATGTTCCACTTGTAACTGAACCCGAGTCCGCCGACATAGGTGGGCTTGGACACCGCAGGCCAGGCTGTTGATTCTTCCGCGATCGTCGCGCTTCCGCGTTGATGCACCTCCTCGTTCAACCGCTTCAGAAACTCGATCGCCTGCAGGTTCTCCTTGCCGCCGTGCTCGTTCGGCAACCACTCGCCCGCCTTGCGGGAGTAGTCCAGGTAAAGCATCGAGGCGACTGCATCGACGCGCAAGCCATCGAAGTGAAACTCATCCACCCAGTACAACGCATTGGTGATCAGATAGTTCAGGACCTCGGTGCGGCCGTAGTTGAATACCAGCGTGCCCCAATCCGGATGTGACCCGCGGCGCGGATCCTGATGCTCATAGAGTGCCGTGCCGTCGAAATTCCCCAAGCCGTTCTGATCGCGCGGGAAGTGCGCCGGCACCCAATCCACGATCACGCCGATACCGGCCTGATGGAAGCGGTCGACCAGAAACTTGAGATCGTCCGGCTTGCCGAACCGTCGCGTAGGGGCGTAGAGCCCAATCGGCTGGTAGCCCCATGAGCCGTCGAACGGGTGCTCGGACACAGGCAGGAATTCGACGTGCGTGAATCCCATGTGCTCGACGTAGCCGACGAGCTCATCCGCCAAGTCGCCGTAAGTCAGCCATCCTCCGTTCTCTTCGGCTCGCCGGCGCCAGGAACCGAGGTGGACTTCGTAGATGCTCTGGGGTCGATTCAGGGCGATGGCTTCGTGTCTTTCAGCCATCCAGTCCGTATCGGCCCAGACATACGCGCTCTTGTATACGATCGAGGCATTCCCCGGCGGCGCTTCAGCATAACGTGCAAACGGATCGGACTTGAGCGGCAACAGGCTGCCCGTTGCGTCCAACAGCTCGTACTTATAAAGCGTCTCCACACCGACCTCGGGAATGAAGATATCCCAAACGCCGATGCCCGGATGGAAACGCATCACATTTTTGCGGCCATCCCAATCGTTGAACGAGCCAACGACACTGACCCTCAGTGCGTTTGGCGCCCAGACGGCGAATTGCACGCCGTTCACGCCCGACACACATCGCGGGTGCGCGCCCAGCACCTCGTAGAGGCGTTGATGCCGGCCCTCGCCGATCAGATGCAGATCCAGCTCACCGAGAACCGACGGGAATCGATACGGGTCTTCGCGATCTATCGAATTTTCTCCTACCGCCACCCTGAGCCGGTAGGCTTGTTGCCCTTGCGGCAGCGAGCCCGCAAAAATTCCGGCCGGATGAACGCGTTCCATCGGCGCAAGCAGATTGCCGCCGCGACCGACGAGACTCACTGCGCTGGCCCCAGGCTCGAAGCAGCGCACCACCCAGCCTTCTGTCTCCCACTGCATGCCGAGGACGGAGAACGGGTTGCGGTGCTGGCCTCGAGCAATCGCTTCGAGGCTTTCCGCTAGCGTGATGTGCTCATGCCGATGCGATTTCATAGAGTCCTGTCTCGTACGCTGCCGCACTCGCTTCCCAGGTAAACCTCATGCTCATCGCGGCTTTTTGCATCTGCCGCCAGCGGCCGGCGGAGGAACGCCGCAGCTCGAGCGCCTGACCGACCGTAGCGGCAAAGTGGTTCGCTTGCTCCGCCGGAGTCCTCCCGGCGAAAACGAAGCCCGTGGTTCCATCCGTGACCGTATCCCGCAACCCTCCGACTCCGTGCACCACGCAAAGCTGGCCGTCGCGCATCGCGAGCATCTGGGATATTCCGCACGGCTCGAAGGTGCTGGGCATCAAGAACAAATCGCCGCTCCCATAGAGATGCAGCGCGAGCGTTTCGGAGTAACCGTTGAGGAACAGGAAGTTTTCTCGCGTGGCCGCGATCTCCGCCAGGAATCGTTCATAAGCTGGATCGCCGCTGCCGACCATGATGAACAAGCCGGCAGGGCCTATTCTCGTGAGGATGTCCTCGAGCGCGCTGGCATGCCCCGGAGTGGGCTCACGAAAAAGTTGCGTTTTTTGAGCAGCGATGCGCCCTACGCTCGTCACGAGGACATCCGGCCGCAGCGAGGGCAGCGCCGCAATCCGCTTGTCGGCGATGTAGTGGGTCGACGCAAGGTCATGCTGGCTCGCAATCCATCCCGATTTCTCCGCGCGCATGACCTCGAGCAGCTGTCCCCACCCCGCCTTCGGCGACCGCCCCGCGGGATAATTGCAGCCGTTCAGGATCCCCGTGAACCGGCCGCTGTTGGAGGCTTCCTGCAGATCTTGCTCCAAACCTTCGCCGCCGAAGTAGCCGCGCGCGGGCACGGCCGGTTGCAGAACTTCGCGCGCATAGGTCGGCGACACGGTATTGAGCCCGTCCGCCAAGCGGATCGCAGCGGCCATGGGGTTGATGCAGTCCGTCCAGCGCGGGTCGGACACCATCTTCTCCTGAACCTCGAGACGAGGGAACCAAGTCGCCAACGAGGAATCGTGACCGCTCAACGGACGAATCCCCTGCATCGCGATATTGTGTATCGTAAACACGGTGCGGATCTTCTTGAGCAATACACAGGCGGGATCGAACTCACGCAGGACCAGGAACATCCCGGTTTGCCAGTCGTGAAGATGAACGATGTCCGGCGGAGCGAGAACCCCGTCGCCGAGCGTAACGGCCGCGGCGGCGCAGAAAAATGCGAATTTGCCGGCATCAGTGGCGAACGGCCCCTCGCTGGCATCGTCCGTATAAATCAAGCTGCGGCCGCGCGGCTCGAAAAGAGCGTGATCGAGAACGCAGTAGCGGACGTTAGTACCGGCCGAAGGCAGCTCGTATAGACCGACGACTCGGCGCGACCCGGAGAACGCTACTTCCACCTCGTCGGCGCGCTTAGCCCCGGGCGTGCGGGCGAATCGACCGTATGCGGGCGTCAATACCGTCGGCCGCCAACCTCGAGCCGCGAGCGCGATCGGCAAGTCGCGCACGACATCGCCGAGGCCGCCGACCTTGCCGTCCGGTAGCGCACCGTTCTCGGCCGCTAGAAATAGAATGGATCTGGAACTGATTTTGACTATCTCAGCGCGTGAAATGCAGTCTCTGGCCCAGCATGTCCGGAGTCACCAGGACGATGCCGCTGGGCGTTACGCGGAAGCCGCGCCTTGCATCCTCCTGATGATCTTCCCCAATGATCGTGCCCTCCGGAATCACGGCTCCGCGATCGACAATCGCCTTGCGGATTCGGCAATGCCGACCGACCTCGACATCCGGCAAGAGCACCGAGTCATTCACTTCTCCGTAAGAATGAACGAGGCAGTCGGAGAACAACAGGGAGCGCTTCACGCTAGATCCGGAAATGATGCAGCCGTCGGAAACCATGGAATCGATCGCTTGACCGCGGCGGTCGTCATCGTCGAAGACGAACTTGGCGCCGGGCGACTGAAGCTGGTGCGTGAGGATGGGCCACACTTTGTCGTAGAGATCGAGCTGCGGTGACACGGAGACCAGCTCCATATTTGCTTCCCAGAAAGCGTCCAAGGTGCCGATGTCGCGCCAATATGCCTGCTGGTTCGTTTCGGGGTCGCGAAAAGGGTGGGCATATACTCGATACCGGGAGATCGCCGCGGGGATCACGTTGTGGCCGAAGTCGTGTTGCGTCTTATGCGCATCGGCGTCCCGAATGACCGCCTCGTACAGAAAACCCGTGTTGAATACGTAGTTTCCCATCGATGCAAGGCAGAGCTTGTCTTGCCCGGGGATCGGAGCGGGCGATGCCGGTTTTTCATCGAATGCGATAACCCTGCTGTTTTCGTCCACGGTCATGACGCCGTACTGGCCGGCCGCCTCCTCTATCGGCACTTCGAGGCAGCAAACCGTCATATCCGCCTCGGCTTCCACGTGCGCCGCCAGCAGCGGGCCGTAATCCATCTTGTAGACATGGTCGCCCGCCAGGATCAGCACCAGCTGTGGTCTGTGCGTGCGGATGATGTCGAGATTCTGATAAATCGCGTCCGCAGTGCCTCGATACCATTCACCGCCGATCCGCTGCGATGCCGGCAGGATCTCGATGAATTCCTTCTGCTTCAAGGAAAACCTGCTCCAGCCGTGCACGAGATGTCGAATCAGGGAATGCGCTTTGTACTGGGTGAGCACACCAATCCGCCGGATGCCGGAGTTAATGCAGTTGGAGAGCGGAAAGTCGATGATTCGAAACTTTCCGCCGAAGTACAAGGCGGGCTTGGCACGCCATCGCGTGAGCTCGTGCAGGCGCGAGCCCTGTCCGCCTGCCAGAACCAGAGCCAGCGTATCGCCCGTCAGCCGGCTGACAAAGCGCGCGTCGGTCGTTTCCATGGCCGCGTTACGGGTCTGCGTCATTATCGTTCAGTAATCGTCGGATGCTGCGTACTCAATCTTAGCATCGACACAGAGCGCGCGACCCGATTCGATGACCATTTGGCGGATCGTTTCGCACAAGTCTTGTGTCAGCTGCTCCGTTCGCAGACGCCATCGCCAGTTGCCCTCGGCGCTGCTGCCGGGCATGTTCATCCTTGCCGATGAATCGAGCCCGAGGTAGTCCTGCATCGGAGCGATTGCAAGCGACGCGCTCGTCGAGAACGCCAGCTTGATCAAGTCCTCGTGTATCGTCACCGGCGTGCCGTGAGTGTGCTTGAGCACGTTGGCCTGCGTATGCTCGACGTCCTTCTCGGTTCGGGCGTCGCCTCCTCCGCCTCGATACCAACCCAGCGTGGTGTCGTTATCATGGGTTCCCGTGTAGCACACGCAGTTCGGCGGGATGGAGGCTGGGTCGAATTCCTCCCCGGAGACCAGAAACTGCAATACCTTCATGCCCGGCAAACCGTATCGATCGCGTAGGTCCTCGACCTCGGCCGTGATGACGCCGAGGTCTTCGGCAACGATGGGGAGTCGGCCGAGCGCCGACTGCAAGGCGTCGAAAAGCGCCTCGCCCGGTCCGGCTCGCCACTCCCCGGATGTCGCGGATTCGGCCCCGGCCGGCACGGCCCAGTAAGCCTCGAAACCTCGAAAATGATCGAGCCGGATGTAGTCGGCCATGTCGACTGCGTGCCCGAGCCGTGAGATCCACCACTGATAGCCGTCGGCAGCATGCCGGTCCCAGCGATACAGAGGATTGCCCCAGAGCTGCCCGTCGTTGCTGAAGTAATCCGGCGGCACGCCGGCGACCTCGGTCGGCTGACCGCTCGCGTCCAGGTTCAGCAGCTCCGGATGCGCCCAGGCATCCGCGCTATCGAGCGCGACATAGATCGGCACGTCCCCCATGAGCCGGACTCCACGGCTGGCTGCGTATGTTTTCAATTCCCTCCATTGCTCGAAGAACAAGAACTGTAGGGACTTGGCCGTGTCGATCTGCAGATGAGCGGCTTCTTCCAACGTCCTGAGCGCGTCGGGATCGCGCAGAACATAGGCTCGATCCCATTCGCTCCATGCACGTTCCTGGTGCATGGCCTTCAGCACTTCGAATAGCGCGAAGTCGTGCAGCCAGACCGTGTCGTGCTCGGCGACGAACTCATCGCGGGCCTGCCGCTCCTTCGTCGCCGCCCTGGTCATGAAACGACCGCCGGCGCGCGCCAGCAGCTGGGTTTTCAGCGGAGTCAGCTTTGGATAGTCGACGCTGCCGCGAGTCAGGCTCGTGAACACGGCAAGCTCGCGTGCCGTTACGAGCCCCCGGTCGTGCAGCGCGCGCAGCTCGATCAGCAGCGGGTTGCCGGCGTACACGGACGAGGATTGGTACGGAGAGTTGCCATAGCCGGTAGGCCCGGTCGGCAGAAACTGCCAAACGCCGAGACCGGCGGCAGCCAAGAAATCGACAAACTGAAATGCCGCGTTTCCGAGCTCGCCGATGCCGTGATCGCCCGGAAGAGAGGTCAAGTGCAAGAACACGCCCGCGGTTCGACGGGGAATGAAGCTCGAGACCGGAATATTCGCCTCGGCGCTCACCCGGCCACCGCGGGATGTGACGGCTCCCATAGCTGGAAGACTCGTGATAGCGCGGACAACGCCAAGGTGTGCCGAATTCGCCCGGCGGCGACGGCCTCGCGAAGCTCCTGTGGCGTCATCAAACGCACGCGAATCGCCTCCCCCTCGTCGAGGCTCGGCTCGCTCAGGCGCACGACGCCGTCCGCCAGCCAGTGATGGCAAAGATTGTCGTGAATCGCAGGATTCGGCTGAACCGATCCGAGGTAGCGCCAGTCGCCGTTTCCATAGCCCGTCTCCTCGAGCAGCTCGCGCTTTGCTGCCGCGAGATGCGGCTCCCCCGGCGACACGATGCCGGCCGCAGGCTCGGTGCCGATCTCGCCGGAGCCGAAACGATACTGCTCGACTGTGACAACCAAGCCGTCGCGAGTCACCGCGACCACGTTGACCCAGTCGACCGATTCGAGAACCAACCGCTTGAAGGTCTTGGCGCTGGTCGGGTGCCGCATGAAATCGAAACGCACGCTGAACAGCGGCAGCTCGGGGCCGGCTTCACTCCTGACCTTCTCCCAGACCAGCTCGTCGTCGTCCATCGTCTTCCGCTCCGCCTTCATCCGGGCATCGCCGGAGCGAGCCATGCCGCTCGACTCCGCTTGCAGTCCCAGGTGTAAATACCGGTAAATGTGCCTCTTTTCGAGGCTCCGCCGCCACCCTGGCGGGTTCGGGAACGGAAGAAGCCTAAGGCACTTCATTATCACGCAAACGTGACGGTGGACGGATTAATTTGATTCAACCGTGGGGCGCGCAACGGCCAGGGGGCAGCCCGGCCCATGCACGGGGCTTTATACCTTGAACTAAACAGTATATATTCGGCCCTGAGTGCTCTTGGGGGAGACGGGCTGATGCTGGGACACTACTGGCTCGTGACCTGGCGAAACCTGCGCGCCAGACCCGTGATCTCGCTGCTCAATGTCCTGACGCTGGCACTGGGCTTGAGCTGCTTCGTCTTTGCCTACGCCCTGACGACTTTCTGGAACAGCAGCGATCGGCACTTCGCCAATGCCGAGCGCACCTACATCGTCTCGACCGCGATGTCGTTCCGCGACGGCCGCGCCGACATGGGCTCGATTCCCAGAGTCAACGACCACCTGGCGGAATACCTGCGCGTCGACTATCCGAGCCTCGAGGCTGTCGCGCGTCTTGCCTTCATTGACCAAAACGCAATGGTTTCGGCGGGAGGTCGGGTCTCGCGTGCCTATGCCGCCACCGCCGACGCCGAATTCCTGCGAATCTTCGATCTGCCCTTCCTGCTCGGCAATCCCGTCGAAGCACTGAACCAGCCGAGGAGCGTCGTCGTCTCGCAGGAATTGGCCCAAAACCTATTCGGTGACGAGACCCCGCTAGGCCAGCCGCTACTGCTGCAGAACTCCGTCGACACCACGATCACGGGTGTCATCGCCGCGATCCCGGAGCCGTCCCACATGGGACGCTCGGCCTCGGCCCCGGTGCGTTTCGACTTGCTCGCTTCCCGCGACGTCTTCGATGCCTTACAGGAAATCGGCCGTCCTCCGGAGGCGCCGCCTCCGCCGGAAAACTGGCTCTATGCGGCCACGATCACCTACGTGTTGTTCCCCGAGGATGGTTCGATCACACCGGTCGCGCTGATGGGTCAGCTCGATCGATTTGCCGCAGCTCATATTCCGCTTGCGCAGCACGAGTTCGCCGAGCTCGAATTCGGGCTCGAGCCGATGACCACCCTGCTGAACCTGAGCGGACTAGGCGCGGGCTTCTTGAGGGGCGGCGCGCTATCGAAGGCCGGCGCCTTACTGCTGCTCGGCAGCCTCGTGCTGGTCGTCGGGGGAATCAACTATGCGAACGTGGCGACGTCCGTCGCGCTCGGTGGAGCGCGGGCGATCGCCGTGCGCAAGGTCGTCGGAGCGCGAGCGAGGCAAATCGCCGCTCAGCATCTGCTCGAAGCTGCAGCGCTGACGGCGGTTGCCTCGATATTGGCTTTCGGTCTGCTGCTGGCCGTCGCGCCCATGGTTCGGGCTTCCGCCCAAATCGATCTGACGGCCATCGTGCTTTCCAGTGGAACCTACTGGCTGGGATTCTTGGGCGTGATCGTAGCCGTAAGCATCGCGGCCGGCACTTATCCGGCCGTGATCCTCTCGCGCGTTCGACCGATCGTGTCGCTTCATGGTCCAGCGAGGCGCCTGCGTCACGGTCTTTCCGGAGTCCTCGTCGGGCTGCAGTTCTTTGCGGCCAGCTTCCTGCTCATCGCAGTCGCCATCATCCTCTTACAGAATGAGGCCTTGAAGCGCATCGGCTTCGGCGTGACGACGGAACCGCTGCTTGCGGTCTCCAACCCGAGCAACACGACGCATATCGAAGCCGAGACGCTACGCACCGAGCTGCTGACTATTCCCGGCGTGTCCGCGGTGACCGACATGCAACCGCTGCCTTGGAGCGGTTATATGGAGATGTCTCTGAGCACGTCTCCCGAAGCCACGGCCGCCGAGCGCAACACCATATTGCGCTACGTCGGTTATGATTTTTTTTCGACCTTCCAGATGACCGTGCTCGCCGGACGTGCGTTCGATCCGGCGCGAGTCGAGAACACCTCGGAGTGGGGAAAGCCGGAAAACCCCATGAGTATCGTCGTAGATCGGTCCTTCGTGGAGGAGTTCGGCTACGAATCTCCGCAAGACGCCGTCGAGCAACTCGTCTATGTCTCGCGCAAGCTCATGCAGGCCTTCGCCGGTGGTACCGTGCAACCGTTGCGCATCATCGGTGTCGTCGACGACAAGGCCCTGAGCTGGAGGACGACCGGGCCTCGGTCCACGATTTTCATGCTCGGATCAGATCTGCCTTTCCAGGTCGCGCGCATCAGCACCGCCGATTTGACGGGGACGCTGGACCGGATAGACGAGACCTGGCACAGGCTCGGGCCCGACATTGCGCTCGAAAGGCGCTTCATCGACGACATCTTCGACACCCGGTACGAGAACTTCAGGCGCATGAGCGGTGTCTTCCTCGGGCTTGCGGCCTTTGCGATTCTCATTTCCGCCATGGGCTTGCTGGGCATGGCGATTCTGAGCACCCGTCGCCGGCTTCCGGAAATCGCGATTCGTAAGACAATGGGCGCGAGCACGCGGCAGATCGTGTTCTTGCTCATGAGGGAATTCTCGAGTCCCGTGATCGTCGCTAACTTGGCGGCGTGGCCGCTCGCCTATCTCGCGGCTCGAGCTTACTTGCGGTTCTTCGTCGTCCCCATCGACCTCACCGCGCTGCCGTTCGTGGCGGCCTTCGCAATGACCTTACTGCTGGCATGGGTGACTGTCGCCGGGCAGACCTGGCGAGCGGCTCGCGCCGCGCCGGCAACGGTTCTAAGGGACGTATAGACCGAAATTGCCGCACGCGGCAGCTTGCCGGTAAGATTCCTTGCACTCCACGAGAACAGGTGAGCGGCGATGAGCGGCACAAACTGGCGGCATACCTATTGGCTGGTGCCGGTCGCGATACTAGCGGCTTGCGCGACCAACCCTCGAATCTACTCGTCCTCGAACCCCGAGGCGGATTTCTCCAGTTATTCCACATACAGCTACGTGCCTCAGCTCGGTACTGAGGAACCGGGCGCTCCGGAATCGTTGTTGACGCAGTTTCTCAAGGCAGCCGTGGATCGAGAAATGGCGGCGCGGGGCTTCCGCCGTGTCCCGCAGGGCGGGGAACTGCTCGTAAACTTCTACGTCGAGACACGCGAGAGAACCCAAACCAGAACGGTCGCAAGCCCGACATTCGGTGTCGGATACTACAGGTACCGGCGCGGATTCTACGTCGGCTGGCAAGAGTACTCGGAGATCGATGTCTCTCAATACACGGAGGGCACCTTGAACATCGATGTCGCCGACGCGGCCCGCCAGCAGCTCGTTTGGGAAGGAATCGCCATCGGCAGGTTGACCGAAGAAGCTCGCCAAAACGTGCGAGCAACCGTCGATGCCGTCGTGCCGCAGGTTTTCAGCCAGTTTCCGGTAGAGCCCAGACCGTAAACGCCGGGCTAGGCGCCCGCCGCGCCGGATCGCGCCATCAACAGGAACTGTCCGGCGCGGCTCAGGCGGTAGCCGCTTTCGCCGTCGCTGGCGCTCAATGCGCTTTCCAGCAACCCCAGAGTCTTGAGTCTATCGAGCGCCTGTTGCGCCTGAGATCTGCGTACGGCCAGAGAGCCCGCAATATCGCTTGCCGTGTAGACGTATCCGGCGGCGAGGAACGCATGCGAGCGCAGCACCTCAAATTCCAGATCGCTGAGCTCGATCTCGTCGAGGGCGACCTCAGGCTGAGCATTTTGCCTCGGCAGAGGCAATCCAAGTTTGATGCCGCGAAAGCGGCAAGCCAATCGAATTCTCGCCACGCGCATGCCCCGGCGACATTCACTCCAAGTGCGCGCAATCGCGGCGGAGACGGCGCGGTCGGCGCTGCGTAGAACGTTGTAGGACGCGCCGAGAAAGGTTGCTGCCACCAGCCAAAAGACCGCCGATACGATTCCGGACGCGAGACCCCCGTAGTCCGCCGGGCCAAGCTCGAGGAACCGCGCGAAGCCGGGGGTGAAGGTCAGGCAGATCCACAAGAGGTAATCGCCCGGGAGGAAAAAGCACTGCAGCAGCCACGGCCAAACGTCGCCGAGCGTGAACCCGCCGTCTCCGTTCATGTCCATGGTTAACGGATTCAAGGCAATGGCCGCGCCGACACCGCAGTCTCGGATCCAGACCGTAGTCTAGAGCAGCGTCTCCAGCCGGTCCAAATCATTGATGACACGCCACGAGCCGCCTTCGGTCTCGACTCTCTGCCGCCACATTTCGAGCCGGTCCAGGTACTCGCGCGGATCGATGTTGTCGCTGTTGAGCTTGGTGACGTTCAATGCGACGACCTCGAAGCCGTCCAGAGGAATGGCGATATCCCGAACGTAACCCTCTTGGAGATCCTCCTTGAGGTCCGAGAACAGGAAAATCGTCTTTCGGCCGGTTTCCTTCTCGTTGAGGAATTCGACCGCCTGAAGCAGGCCGCCGGTGATATCCGTATTGCTTGCCGGTCGAACGCCGCTGACAAAGTCGTGGACGGTTTCCGAGAACAGGCGCTTCTGCCCGTTCGCAGCGCTGGGACGGTCGTCGAAAGTGACTTTGGCGACGATGTCCCGTTCGCTGAAGCTACCCGTGTCGATTCTCGCGACGGCGAACGAGTCGGTTCCGTCCAAGCGCGTCAGCGTGTAGTTGATGATTTGCTCGGCTTTGTCGAGCTGGGCCGTATAGGTACCCGAAGTGTCGAGCAGCAAGTAGACGCCGGTATTCCTGGGACCGGAATCCGAGCACGCGGCCGTGATCGCCGCCGCTGCCGCCACGCAGACACGCAGGTTCATTGGCGCACCTCCGAATAGGCATCCGTGCTCTGCTGCTTCGAGAACGTCATCTCCGCCCACAAAGGCAGGAAGATGACCATGTCGTAAAGCCGCGTGAGAACGGAGCCCGCGACCTGGAAGAGCCCGCCGGCGATTCGCAGCAGCAAGCCCGTCACGCGCAGCAACCCGATGCCGAGAAGCCCTACGACGGTCCGCAATGCGTGCACGAAGGTCTCCAGCGGAATCGCCACGAACACGAGCGCGAAGGGCAGCGTGAAGCCCATCCCCATCTGCGCCGCAGTCGTGATCCACGCGAAGTTGTTTTCCACGATCACCCCGCCTCTGAGCAATGCGCTGGTCGCCAGCTCGTCCTGCATCAGGATCTCCCGCATGTACGCCAGGCCCGCTTCGACGGATGCGAGAAATAGGAGTATGCAAAACGTAATCCAGATCATTCGCACACGGGTCTTGTCCGGCAGCGCGCCGATCATTGGAAACAAGCGCGTGATCCGCAGCGATTCCATCAGGAACAGGCCCATGGATATCTCGACGAGAATGATCACCAAGGCGGCAATGTCCGCGGTTCTGAAGTTTCCGATGAAACTCGTGCCACCGACCATTTCGGCCATCGGCCGGGCGATCAAGGAGAAGTTGATCGCGGCGCCGCCGACAGCCACGATCAACACGAAGGCAGAGACGAAAAACTGCACGAGCGAAGAGGACGACAACACCTGCAGGGCACGATCCGTGCCGCGCACCATCTCCTCGTACTCGTGCATATGCCGATCGATCGACCGGGAACGCTCGAGCAAGCTCTCCACGCTTCTCGTCACATGATTGAGGTTCTGCTGAATGCGCCGCCATGTCGGCATCATGCGTCGCAGCAGCTCGTAGCGCGTTCTGCTCGCCGAACGGTATTCGTTCATGGCCTGGTCGTGGGCTTTGAGCAGCGATTTGTGGATGTCACCGAGAATATTGCCGACGAGGCTGTTGCCTCGCGTATCGATCTTCGCCACCGCGTCGACCGCCTTGACCCACCCGGGCGGATCCGGAGGGACGTCGACGGTCTTCTGGTAGTCCTGCTCGATGTTGACGATCGACTCGCTCAGCTGCCGCTGGAAACGCGGATAAGCGCCCAGGTCCTTTTCCACGCTCGCGGCGACTCGATCGAATTCCCTTTCGATGATCCTTTCCTTGGCTTCGCGCCCCGCAGCGAGAAGCACCTCCCTGTTGCGGGTCGCAAGCTGCTTCTCGGCGTGGCCGAGGGCGTCGGCCGCCTGCGCCATGGCTTCATGCAGGGCGCGACTGATGGCGAGTATCATCTTGTGCCCCGAGCCTCGCGCCAGATAAAGCAACGCGACCAGAAACACCAGCCAAATCGCCGCAGACAGCGTCGGATACGCCGTAATGCTCAAAAAATCGCTGAAGGCCATCCTCGCATCCCCTCTCGACGTGAATCCGTCCACCGAAAAGCAATGGCTCTGCGACTAGCGGGATGGCGAGCCGAAAGGCTCGAGGTTGGCAACCCCGCTGTCTTAGAGAATTCCTTAGACCGGTGGCTTTGCGACCCCTTCTTTCGAAGGGTGTGCCTTTTCCAAGACTTCGAGGATGCATCGTTTCGCCGGCGCTGTCCAGGCGCGGTTGACGGCGTTCCGCAGCCTCGCCGCAGCCACGCCGCGCGTATGGCTTATGTCAATCCTGGGGCGCGACGAACGATCAGCGATGCTCGCGCAGAAAGCTTCCGAGCAGCTTGAACTCCTCTGTACGCGTGCTTCCTTTTCTCCAGACCAAACCGATTGTCCGGTAGCTCCGATCACCGAGGCCGTAGGTGCGAACGCGAGTATTGCGCAGCAGCGCCGTGTCCGCGGCCATCTCGGGGAGATAGGTTACACCTAAGTCGGCATCGACCATTTCCACGAGGGTCAGCAGGCTGGATGCCGTGAATCGGTTGAGCGTTTCGGTACCTCGGAGGCTGCAGGCAGCGAGCGCGTGGTCGCGCAGACAGTGCCCGTCGTCCAGGAGCAGAACGGTTCCGGGTTCGAGCTTCTCGATCCGATAGTTTTCCGGGTCTATCAGCTTGGTATTTTCACGGCAAGCCAGCAGGAAGCGATCGCGAAACAGAGACAGCTGCTCGATGCTTCTCAGATCGTACGGGAGCGCCAACAGCACCAGATCGAGATCGCCGTCCATGAGCTTGGCATGCAGCGGCTGCGTTTGGCCCTCGGTCAGGAACAACCGCAGTTTCGGGAAGGCCCGTCGAAGCTTGGGCAACACCTTGGGCAGCAGAAACGGCGCGATCGTCGGAATGACGCCCATGCGGAGAACGCCCTCGAGCGGCTCATTGTGACCATGCACGATATCTACGAGTCGCTCGACTTCCTGAAGGCACACGCGCGCCTGACGCGCGACTTCCAACCCGGTCGCCGTGATCGTCACTTGTCGGTTGGTCCGGTCGACGAGCCGCGTTCCAAGCACGGTTTCGAACTCCTTGATCGCTGCGCTGAACGCTGACTGCGAGACGAACGAAGCCGCCGCGGCTCGCCCAAAGTGCTGGTGGTCCACCAAGGCGACAAAGTATCGTAGCTGCTTTACGCTGGGCAGGTTCATAATCCTAATTTATAGCATATTTCATGCTGTTTATTTTGATTTTCTTATCACTGAGCAGCGCATAGGCTGGGGGTCTAGGGGAACGTTGGAGGGGAATAACGACTATGAAGATCGAAATAGGCATCAACGATCGGGATCGTGAGGCCATCGCGTTGGGGCTTTCAAAGCTTCTGGCGGATAGCTACACGCTGTATCTCAAGACGCATAACTACCATTGGAACGTTACCGGACCGCTGTTCAATACCTTGCACCTGATGTTCGAACAGCAGTACACGGAGCTGGCGGCGGCCGTGGACGAGATCGCAGAGCGAATACGGGCGCTCGGCGTCGCCGCGCCGGGGTCGTATAAGGCGTTTTCCGCGTTGGCGACCGTCGAGGAGGCACGCGGCGACGAAACGGCGGAAGAAATGATTCGCGAGCTCGTCATCGGCCAGGAGGCCGTCGTACGAACGGCCAGAGATGTATTTCCGACCGCCGACCGAGCCAGCGACGAGCCCACGGCCGACCTGCTCACGCAACGAATGCAGGTTCACGAGAAGAACGCATGGATGCTGCGCAGCATGCTCGAAAACTGAGCGCGCATATGCCGTGCAGGACATTTTGAGCTGTATTCATATATTAGGAGTCGACAATGCTTGAAAATCGCGAAGGACAGCGTGTTCCTCAGGTAGTCTTCAGGACGCGCCGAGAACATGAATGGGTGAACGTGAGCACGGATGAGCTGTTCGCCGGAAAGAACGTAATCGTGTTCTCGCTTCCCGGCGCGTTCACGCCGACGTGCTCTTCGTCGCATGTGCCGAGGTTCGATCAGCTCGCCGCAACGTTCAAGGCTCACGGCATCGATGAGATCTATTGCGTGTCGGTCAACGACGCGTTCGTCATGAACGAATGGAAGCTCGCGCAAAAAGCCGCCAACATCACTTTTCTTCCCGACGGCAACGGTGATTTCACTCGCGGCATGGGCTTGCTTGTCGGCAAGGAAGACCTGGGCTTCGGGCTGCGTTCCTGGCGCTACTCGATGCTCGTGCGCGACGGGCGCATCGAGAAGATGTTCATAGAGCCGCGTGAGCCGGGCGACCCCTACCGGGTTTCGGACGCCGATACGATGCTTAAGTTTGTCGCGCCGAGCGCGCCCAAGCCGCTGGACGTCACGATGTTCGCCCGCGATGGCTGCCCCTTCTGCGCTCGGGCGAAAGGCCTGCTGCGGGACGCGGGGATTCCCTTCGAGGAGCTGGTGCTGAACCGCAACTTCAGCGACCGCAGTCTGAGGGCGGTTGCGGCGACATCGACATATCCGCAGATCTTCATCGACGGCCGGCACGTTGGCGGGATGGAGGCCCTCGAGGCATGGCTGAGCGAGCGGCAGGCCGCATGAGCGCCGAGACCGCTACAGCGCCTTCCCCAAAGTGCATCTGAGCCTATGGCAAGACGCAACCCCCGAGGACGACGAGCATCCTCGGGGGTAGTTTCAGGTCTCGTCCGACTCGTCGTCTTTCCAGTCGTCCCAGTCGTTCAGCTGAGCACGCAGCCAACGGGCATCACGCCAGTCATCCACGCGCTGCCAGCCGGCGCGCTTTCGTTTTCGTTGCTCAGCTCTACGCGCGGTCTCGCCTTCCATCGAGTCCACGAAATCCTCCAGATCGAACTCGCCGTCGGCCAGCATGTCCGCCTCGTCGATCTCGTCGCGTGAAGGTTTTGGTCGCTCGCTCATCCTAATCTCCCCGCCCCCCGCCGGGCATTCGCAAGCCTCGGTCGACGGGGCGAACGAAATATAGGCTTTTTGGTTTTGCTGTCAACAAATAATTCTACATATATATCAATTACTTACTAACGTTTACGCATCGTCGCGCCACTCCGCCCACCGCCGCTGACACCGAGCCCGGTCAGGCTTGCGACGACGGCATCGGCGGTTTCGACAGCGGCGTTGCGCAACAGTTCTTCGTTCACCTCGAGCTCGAGACCGAGATAGGCCCCGCCCGAGAAACACATGCGCAGATGGGTGGTCAAGCCGTCCGCGGCACCGCGGTAGGGGTAATTGCGGCGAACTCGCGGATGCGAGTCGACGCTCTGCAGTAAGTCCTTCCACCGCGCGCTCAGCGATCGCTCGAGAGGCCGCGCCGGATCGTAGAGCAAACCGAAGTCCGCGCAGCGGCGCTTGGAACCGAGCCGCGGTGTAAAGCTATGCACCGCCACGTGAACGACGCGGCCGTTACGGGCTATGCTCGATCGAACGATTTCGGTCACCCGCTCGCGATGCGGAAGATAGTGACGCTCGAGCAGCCGCTGCCGCGCCTCCCGATCCAGCACGCGGGAGAATTCCGAGAACAAGCTGCGATGGCCGACGGAGCGGTTCAGGTCGACCAGCAGGCGGGTCACGGTGCTGGCCACGAGGGGTGCGCGCAACCGCCTCGCCATGGATTCAGCCAACGCCAAGGCGCCGAGATCCGATCCTCGATGACTGGCGAGCGCCCGCGCGGCGGCACGCCCGGCGAACAGATCCGCATACGCGGCAGGCACGCGATTTCCACCATGCTCGCAGCTCAACACCAAGAAATTCAAGAGTCGATCTCGAACGGCGAGCCGGTCGCCAGACACTCGGCAAGCCTCGCATAGACGTCTCGCAGCGACTCACCGGAATCGTCGTCGCCGACGGCGGCGACGATTCTGCGTGCCAGGCAACCCTGTCGAAGCATGACATCGAGCGCGGCCTGTATTGCGTCCGCCAGTTCCGCTCTGGCCAGTGCGGTCTCGGCGATGTGCTGCCAGAGCTCCAGGCATCGCGCGCGTCCGCGCTCCGGAAAGCCGAAACACTGGAGAAATCTGTGGTTCTCGATGACGGCGCCGTCGCCCTGATCGACGGTCACCCGCAAGAGCTGCGCCAGCTCTCGATGGTCCCACTGCCGCTGCTGCTTGGAGCCGCACCATGCCTCCTCGACCAGCGCGCGGACCGCGGCGACGACGATTGCGACAGCGGCCATGTCCGCCGCGGGACACTCTTGGGTATCGAGCAAGCGAATCTCCAAAGCCATGCGGTCGAAACGCGCTATCGAGCCTCGGGCGTTGACCCACTCGTGCCGCAACACGCCGCCGGGATCCAGCGGCGCGAGGTCCGCATAAATGCGCCCCAGCAGGCCGAGCCGGTACTCGTCGATCGTGAATATCGGCTCCGGAATCACGGCGCCGGTAACGATGGGTACGCGAATCGCGTTTCGGGCGTAGTGATCCAGACGGCTGTCCAACAGCCCGGTGAGCTTACCGTCGGCGAACGGCGTGCTCGCCGCAATTCCGGGAATGATCGGTAGTACCAATCGAATCGCCGCGTGCAGCCGGCCAAATTCGGCGTCGGTCGCGAACGGCAGATTGATATGGGTGCTTTGCAGATTGGCCCAGCCGTGCCCGGCACAACCGAAAATGCGGTCGAAAGTCTGATATACGGCGTTGTACTCGTGAGGCCAGACGCGGAACTCCCGCTCGGTGTTCATCCACGGATGCATGCCCGTCGGCAACAATCGAGCACCGAAGTCCGCGAGCACGCCGTTGACGCGCGCAACGTGCTCTTGGAAGGGTTGGTGCAGATTGGCCAGAGTGTTGGCGGGACCATTGGTCTTGAGCTCGATCACGTGGAGAGCAAGCTCGTTGGACCAGGCTATCTCGCCGAGCGCGAGCTCGCTTTCATAAGCCCCGCCTTCCGCCCGCAGCACTTCGTCGCAAATCGGCCGCACCGAGAGAGTTTCGGCATCGACGATCATGTACTCGATCTCGATGCCGTAGCCCTGAAACAAGCTCAGCGGCGCATCGCCGTTCATGAATCCGATGGCGCGGGAATACGTCGCTCGAAGCGATCGAGAAAATACCCGATTATGGATGAGTAGAGCGCGTCCTTGAGAACCGTGTCCTCGTAGCCGGCCTCGACATTCGGGTTGTCGTTGATCTCCATGACATAGAATCGCCCGTCGAGCTCCTTGAGATCCACCCCGTAGAATCCCTGCCCGATCAGGTTTGCCGTTCGCACGGCCAGCGCCACGGCTTCCTTCGGCGCGTTTTCGATCGCAATCGCCTCGACCTTGCCGTAGCTCCTGCGGCTTTCCCCGTGCGCCTTCTGAATCTGCCAGTGCCCCCGCGCCATGAAGTATCGGCAGGCGAAAAGGGCGCGGCCGCCGAGCACGCCGATGCGCCAGTCGAATTGCGAGGGCAAGAAACGCTGCGCGACGACCAGATCAGATTGCTTGAACAACCGATTGAGCTCCGTGTTCAGGGAGTCGGCGTTCTCGACCTTCACGACTCCAACGGAGAACGAGCTGTCCGGCCGCTTCAGCACGCAGGGAAAGCCGAGTCGCAGACCGACGTCGGCCGCATTGTCCCGATGCACGACTAAGGTCTCCGGGCAGCCGATCTCGTTACGGGCAAACAGCTCGGCCTGGTAGACCTTGTTGGTGCACTTGATGATGGATTCGGGATCGTCGATGACGACGAGACCTTCGGCCGCCGCCCGCGTCGCGAAGCGGTAGGTATGATGGTTCACCGCGGTCGTTTCCCGTAAAAACAGGCCGTCGAATTCGGCGACGCGGCCATAGTCCTGCTTGCCGATGACCGATGCCGCGACTCCAGCCTTGGCCGCGGCGCGAACGAAGCGGCGGATCGCGCGGTCGTCCGAGGGCGCGTCCACCGCGTGCGGATCCACGAGGATCGCGAGCTTATAGCGGGCCTGCTTGCGTCCTATGATCCGCGGACGCGCGAAGAATCGCTGCGCCTGCTCGATCACGAAATCGCGGTGCGTAGCCGGAATATCGTCCGCGGCGATCACCCGGAGGTTCTGGAGCCGCCACTGCTCGTTGCGCACGAACTCCGCCCGGAGCAACGGCGCGGGAAACAGATTGAACAGCATTTGACTGAGCTGGTCGTAGCGCTTGGCCGTATTCCGTCCGAAGTAGATGCTGAGCTCGAAACGATTGGACTCGAGCGGGGCGAGAAGCTTTTGCAGCTTCTGATTGACGTCCTCGGCGACGATTCGAGCCAGCGCGGTTTGACGCAAATCCTGTAAGGTGCTTACGGACGGTAGCGGCTTGTGCCCTCTCGCGGCAGCCAGCAACGACACGTAGTAGCCGACCGTCTGGTATCCGTAGCTCCTGCAAAGATTGAAGACGCGCGCCTTCTTGCTGTCGAAGAATTGCCGGTCGGAGAGGTAGCGCCGCGCCGCAATGACTTCGGCTCCAGCCAAATCCAACGGCCATCCCTTCGGATTGTCGACGACAACGTAGACTGCCATGAGGACGCTACCGGCTAGCGCGCATCCCTTGGTGATATTACGAGAAGATTCGCGTCGTAGGTGAGTATCCCGAGCAGGATCGCGCCGACGAGTCGATCGACGTCCACGCTATAGTACTGGTTGCCGTGAAGCGGATTGTCCTGCAGCGGGTCTGCCACCATGACTTGCCTGTGTTTGCGATCGTAGCCGCTGACGACGACGAAGTGGCCCATCGGCACGCCGCGGGTGTCGTCGTACTGGTTGTTGAACTCGCGAGCGCAGCCGTAGAGATAGGTCGCGCTGAGCCCTGTGAGTATCGGTGTCTTCCTGTAGAGCGTCCGCCGGATCAGCGCCCTGGTGAGCTCTTCGAAGCGCAAGTTGCCGCCTAGCTCGAGAAAATTGAGGTAGGCACGCGTCGCCACGGCGAGCTTCTGCCCAGGCTTTACCCGGCTTTGCTTGAGCAGCCGGTCGGCGATCGAGATCTCACCGCTGAACCAGGTCGGATCGAACACCTGAAGGTTGTACGTGTAAATTCGCGCGGCATAGCCACGCTTCAAGGCATGACAGGCCAAGGACACCGCCAGCGTGCCACCGCCGGGCAGGGGCTCGATCTCTGCGATCACGTCGTCTAGCGCGATCTCGTCACCGTAGTAGCCGTAGACCGCGTGCAGACAGGTCGGCCCGCAGGTCATGTAGTCCGGCTGGGGCAATACGGCAAGCTTTAACTGAGTTGAAGATTGCATCGACTGTTCGCCGCGATCCAAGGAACTCCGGCGTGGATACTCCGTCGCTCAACCGCCATGTCTCGCGTTGAGTGACAACAGCAGTTTTCTCAAACCCGACTCCACGGCCGCGCGCTCTTCGGCGCTCAATCCGTTCACGCTGGTTTCCGCCGCCATGAAGCGCGCGTGAATCGCTGCATCGATGACCTCGAGGCCACGCGGCGTCAGCCGGACTCGGACACCTCGGCGATCGTAGGGGTTGGGCTCCCGCTTTACCAGACCCTGGTCCTCGAGATGGTCGACTCGCGTGGTCATGGCGCCAGAGGTCAACAGCGACGCCCGCGCGAGTTCCGTCGCCGGCAGCTCGTAAGGCGGTCCCTGGCGACGCAGCGCCGATAAGACGTCGTATTGCCAGGCTTTCAGCCCCACGCGCTGGAGGCTGCGGTCGGTGCTGCGCCGTAATAGCTTTGCCAGCATCTCGATCCGCACGGCCAAGCCCAGGCCCGACACGTCGAGCTCCGGGCGCTCCTGGCGCCATTGCTCGAGCAATCGGTCTACTGAGTCCTGCTGCACGGGCGGCAGAATACCAGGTGTTTATCTTTGTATCAAACATCTTGACAGTAAGTTATTGGCTGAGTTACCTTGATATCAAGTTAATTTCGGAGCGGGTCGACCCCCTATCCTTGCTAGGAGCTCGAGACATGCGTAAACACGGACGGCACGATTACGACGACGGATTTGACGAGGAACCCTTGTTCGACGATGAAGAGCTGACTTTCGAGCTTGTCGAGCGACAGCGTGTCAGGAAGCCGCAAAACGATCCGCCCCGGGTTGTACGGAGCGAGAAACCGCCGCGGAACACCGGGAGAGCCGATCGGCGACGTGAGCTCGCCAGCGCCAACGCCTGGGGCACCCCCTATTAATCTGCAACCACGGAGCTTGCCATGACAGATTTCGCCACGCTGCGGTACAACGGCCAAAGCTACGAGCTGCCTGTCGTCGTCGGCACGCAGAACGAGACCGCAGTCGACATCAGCAAGCTGCGGGCACAGTCGGGCCTCATCACGCTCGACAGCGGCTACGGCAACACGGGCTCGTGTAGCAGCAGCATCACCTACGTCGACGGCGAAAAAGGCGTCCTGAAATACCGCGGCTATCTCATCGAAGTGCTCGCGACCAAGTCGACGTTCGTCGAGACGGCTTATTTGCTCATCTTCGGCGACTTGCCGACGGCGAGCCAGCTCGCCGAGTTTCGCAAGCTCTTGACGCAACATGAGTTCATCCACGAGGACATGCGTCATCACTTCGACGGCTTCCCCCCGAACGCGCCGCCGATGGCGATCCTGTCGGCGATGATCAATGCGGTCGGTTGTTTCGAGCCCGCGTTCATGGAAGTCGACGACGACGAGCATTTCATGAAGCCGGCCGCACGCCTCATGAGCAAGATTCGGACCATTGCCGCGGCCAGCTACCGTAAGTCGCTCGGTAAGCCGATGATCTATCCGCGCTCGAAGCTCCGTTACGTCGAGAATTTTTTGCACATGATGTTCTCGAAACCCTACGAGCCCTATGAGGCGGACGAAGCCGTGGTTCAGGCTCTGGACCGGCTGTTGATCCTGCATGCAGACCACGAGCAGAACTGCTCGACCTCGACCGTGCGCATGGTTGCGTCTTCCCAGGCCAACCTCTACGCATCGGTTGCCGCCGGGGTCTGCGCGTTGTGGGGTCCGCTGCACGGCGGCGCCAACGTCGCGGTCATCGACATGCTGCAGGATCTCATCGACAGCGGCGAAAAGCTCGACCACTTCGTGGCCCGCGTCAAGAAAAAGGACGCTAGCGCGCGTCTAATGGGATTCGGTCACCGGGTCTACAAGAACTTCGACCCGCGGGCCAAGATCATCAAGGAGTCCTGCCACCGCCTGTTGAACAAGCTCGGAGTCGACGATCCTTTGCTTGAGATCGCGATGCGGCTCGAAGAGGTCGCTCTGCACGACCCCTACTTCATCGAGCGCAAGCTGTACCCCAACGTGGACTATTACAGCGGCATCATCATGCGCGCGCTGGGAATTCCGACGGACATGTTCACGGTCATGTTCGCGATCGGCCGCCTGCCCGGGTGGATCGCGCATTGGCGAGAGGTTCACACCGACCGGACCGCGCGCATCGATCGACCGCGGCAGGTGTACATGGGTCAAGCCGCGAGGGAGTATCTGCCGCTGGACGAGCGGGTTTGAAGCCGACGCCGGCGATCGCCTTCAGTCATCTCTGAAAACTGCTACGCGGTCGGCAAAGCCGCCGCGTTCGGCGGTATATAGTATCTTCGCTGCTTCGCGAACCGAACGGCAACGGCCGATTGCGACCGCTTGCGTTCAGGCCAATCCGAGCACGAGGATCCCGAACGCGTGACCCGCGCTTCTCTGACCGTAACCGCCCTGATGAACGGGTGCGCTCTGTTCGTGGCGGCTTCTGGGCTGCTGGGCACCGCGCTATCGCTGCATGCCAGTAACATGGGCTTCGCGGTCGATGTCATCGGTTTCGTCATGGCCGCTTATTTTCTGGGCTTCGTTTCGGGAACGGCCATCTGCCCGCGAGTCATTGTGGCGGTCGGTCACATCCGCGCGTTTTCCGTGTTCGCGGCCTGCGCGGCAACGGCGTCCATCATGCATGCGTTGCTCTTCGGCGTGCTTTCCTGGGCCCTGCTCAGGTTCGTCACGGGCGTTTGCCTCGCCGGAATGTACATGGTCGTCGAGAGCTGGCTCAATGAGCAGGCGGCAAACGAGACCCGCGGTCGGGTATTTGCCTTCTATCAAATCATCTCGCTGGCGAGCCTCGCGATCGGGCAGTGGATCCTGCTGGTCATGTCCACCAACCTGATCGCGCCGTTCCTGATCAGCGCGATGCTTTTCGCTCTAGGCCTCGTACCTACGGCCCTGGCTCGGGTCACTGAGCCCGCGCCCGTCGAGTCGGTGCAGCTCAATCTCCGCCATCTCTGGACCGCCTCGCCGCTGGGCGTTCTGGGCGCCTTCACCGCCGCCGTCGCCAACAGCGTGTTCTTCTCGCTTGGACCCGTCTTCGGCGCGTCGACAGGGATGAACATCCAGGAGATCGCCGCATTCATGAGCCTCGTGATCCTCGGCGGTGTGGCCCTGCAGTGGCCGATCGGGCATCTATCGGATCGATTCGACCGCCGCAGCATGATCTTTCTGGTCAGCTTAGCTGCCGCGGCGCTTGCAGGCTGCGCTGCATGGTCGGCCGGAACGGCCGCCTCGGTGTTCTTCATCAGCGCGTTCCTGTACGGGGGATTCACCTTCAGCGTGTACCCGCTTTGTGTCGCTCACAGCAACGACCATGTTTCACCGCAGGAATTCGTCAAAACGGCGAGCGGACTGTTGCTCGTATACGGCGCCGGCGCGACCGCAGGCCCCATCGTCGCAGGACTGCTCATGGACCCCTACGGCTCGAGGGCGTTCTTCGCCTTTCTGCTGGCGACCCATGCGATCATGAGCGCATTCATACTCTATAGGATCACGGCGCGGCCGGCTCCGGGAATCGAGCATCAAGAGCCGTTCGTAATGTTGAATCGCACGTCGCAATCGGCGCTTGCAATGATTCCAACGGCGGGCGCCGACGATGCCGCTGCCGCGGGAGCTTCCGCAGCTGAGCGAGACTAGAACCTACCCCGTGAGCCGGCTCACTGCCGGTCCCGCTCCACCGTATAGATGAGATCCATGGAGCGGTTGTCCCCGGAGCGGGTCTCGAGGCTCAGCCGCTCGTTGAGGCTGAACCTGAGCAGCAGACCGCCGATTCGATTGAAAAGCCCATAGGTGTAGCGCATGTAGAGCCTCGGGCTCAGCTGCTTGCCGGCCATGAGCTCGCCGGTGTCGGCCGCCGTGGTTTGCACGCTGAGCTCGTCCAGGCCCAGCGTCTGCCCGACGCGTTGGATGACCGGCAGCGCCTGCCGGAGCCCCATCGATACCGCGGCGCTTTCCAAAGTCGCCGTCTCCTCGTCGCCGCTGCCCGCGAGCGGCCGACCGAGGAGCAAATACGCCAAGGCATCGGCTTCGCTCATCGCGGGCTCGGAAAAGATCCGCGTCGTCGGCGCGTTCAAGGTTCCGCCGAGCTCGACGCCGACCGTCGTGGTCTCGATGAGGCGGGTAGCCCGCACGTCCAGCCCGGGGTTGTTGATCGGGCCGGCGAACAGCAGCTGCCCCTGATCGAGCGCCAGGCGCTGACCGTAGGCCGCATACTCCCCGGAAAGATTCACGCTGCCGGTAGCCACGGCGTTCCGTCCGGAATCGTAGACCAAGTCGAGACCACCGGTTAAGGCAACGTCGAGGCCGGCCCCCGAGTAACGCACGTCGTCGCCGAGCATCACGTCGAGCTCGGCGTGCACGTTGAGCGGACGTCGGCGCTCGGGTTGGTCGGCACCGTGCACGACCGTGTCCGTCGAAGGACTCGCCGCTTGCGCCGGTATCTCTTCGATCTCCAATCGGGCTCGCGGTATCCGTACCGAGCCGGATACCTCGATCATCGGCAAGGCGGCGCGGACATCGAGCTCCGAGGCCACGATGATCTGCGCGTCCGGCAAACGCACGGCTTGGAGCGTATCACCGCGAACGGTGAGCCGAGTCGGCCAGCCCGCGGACGGATCGAGATCCATCGCGCCCTCGATGTCCAGCCGGCCTTCGCCGACACGCCCCGTCGCCTCGAGCAGCACGCGCTCTCCATCGGGACTCGAGGCTTGTGCATCGATGCCTTCCACGATAAAGCCCCAGCGAGGCACCGCCAGCCCGCCGCCGCTCCAACGCGCCTGCCCCCGGATCTCCGGCGCCCGCAACCGGCCGCTGAGCGCGAGGTCCAGGTTCGCGGCGCCCGAAACCTCGCCCACGTCCGGGCTCACGAGCGCGAGCATCCCGAGATCGGTCCACAGCGCGGTGATTCGAGCGCCGACTTGGGGGTCTGCCGCCCAAAGGTCCGGGATCTCGGCATCGACCGCGAAACGAGCCCCGGCGCTCCCGACCAGGCTGGCTTGTGCGGCAAGGCTGCCGCTTTCCAGCAGCTCGACGCCGAGGTCCACCTCTTCGAGCGGAAACTCGATGGGCGGGGCATCGGGCTCGCGCACCGTAATCAGAGTCGAAGCGCCCGAGAGACTCAACGTGCCTGTCGGCCGGCCCAAGGGCTCCTCCACGACGATGCGCGCATCGTAGGCGCCCGCCAACGAGATTTCCGGCGGCAGGAACACGCTTAGATTGGCCAAATCGAAGCCGTCCAAGCTCAGCTCCACCCGATCGTCGTCGGTCCCTATCCGAGCGGAACCGCAGAGTCCGGACGACGCTTTACGGATGCACGCCGGGTCGACTCGCAGCTCCTCGGGTCCGATGACCAGCGCGGTAGGCGCCTCCAGTGACCATATGCCGAGCGCGGGCTGCTCCAGCGACAAGGACCGGGCCTGCCCCGTCCAACGGCGGTCGAGCCACGAGCCCTGCGCGCTCAACCGACCCGTGCCATGCTCCGACTCGAATGCCAGCTCGGCGACGTGATTCTCGCTGGAGCCGGCGATGGTCGCGGCGATCGACTGCACGCTGATCTCGCGCCAGACGAGATCCTGCGCCGCGAGATCGAGCATCACCGGAGCGTTGTCGCGCGACGCGAGGTCTCCGGACAGCGACAGCGACGCCAGGCGGTAGTCTCCGTACCCGAGGTTCTGCCCCTGCACGGTCCCGCTGAGCTCCGGAGCCTCGGGCGTGCCGCCGAGGCGCCCGTTCGCCCGTAACGAGCCCGCCGCGTCCGGCCACAGCATCTGCACCGACGGCGCCTCAATGGAGAAGTCGAGGGCCAGCGTCCGGCCGTAGTTGCCGCTGACGGAAACACGGTTGCCGCTGACATCGACGTTGACGCCGTCGAGCCGCCACTCGTTTCCCTGGCTGTAGGCCAGCCCCCCGCGCGCCTCGAGCGTTTCGTCGCGCAACACGCCGATCACCTGCACATCGGTGAGGCCAAGCTGCAACAGCGGCTCGAGGTTCCCGGACAGCGTCCCGGTCAAAGCGAGCGACCCGGGCCAAGCGGGGTATCGCACGCTCGGGTCGAGATTCTCGGCGTCGATCTCGAGCGACAATGCCAGCGGCTCCAAGCGAAGCTCACCCGTGGCCGCGATGTCGCCGCTGTCGCTCGCGATCTCGAGCACGTCGAAGTCGAGCGCGGTCGGCGTGCCGGATCCGGTCGCTTCGACGTTCGCGGCGATACCGTCGACGACGACCCTGCCGTTCGCATCAAAGGAAAATTCCTCGAGCCAACCGGTGATTTGCAGCCTGCCGCCGGTGCTCGCCACGCGGTCCGACTCCGGCCATGCGAGATCCGCCCAAGTCCAAACCAGATCGGCGCGCGGTGAGGGACCCAGGCGAATCTCTCCCTCGGCATCCGCCGCGACCGGAGCCGACAGGCGGTGATGAACCTCAAACGCCGGCCAGAGCCCCTCGAAGTCGGCCGTGCCCGCATACGAGACATCCTGCCGCTCCAGCGTCCAATCGAGCTCCCCGTCGGCGGCGATCCCGGCGCCGAGCTCGAGCCTGGCATTCGCCGTCAACGAGAAGTCGGGACCCGTCATCGACAGCGCGTCGAAAACGATTCGGTTTCCCTGCGCCGTAAGGGAGAAGACCAATGGTCCCAGCGTCACGCTGTCGGTGCCGCGCGTGACGACGAGCTCCTCCACCGAGGCGTCGCGAGCGACGATGCGCAGAGGGATATCCGGCGGCGGCCGCCTGACCGCGTCGGCGGCCGCGGGGGCGCGACGGTACGAGGCCGCGGAGATTGCAAAATCGCTCAGCTCGACCGTGCCCGAGAAGAGCTCTGAAAAATCGAAGTGAAGCGCAACGCTGTCGATTCGAGTCTCACTGCTGCCAACGACCACGACAACGCCTGAAGCCGTAAGGCCTTCCCAGAGCGAGCCGTGCAGCTCGTCTATCGACACCCACGGCGCGCGGCTCGCGACCAGCCGGCCGGTCAGCCACACCGCGCCCGGCTCCGTCGCGAGGATCCAGAACGCGAATCCGGCCAGACCGAGCGCGCCGCAGATCGCCGCGCCTGCGGATATCCAAAGAGCTCGACCGAGCCTCACAGATCGGCTCCAAGGCTGACGTGCAGGCGCGGGTCGTCCTCCATGGCATCGTCTATCGGCCAGGCGAGATCAACCCGAATCGGTCCGAGCGGTGACTGCCAGCGAACGCCGAACCCGGCGCCGGTCTTGGCTTCGAAGTT